>ENA-UOOE01000029-UOOE01000029.1-fermentation-metagenome-genome-assembly--contig:-NODE-29-length-154148-cov-434.902403_pt1 | contig 154148 bp, 146 predicted proteins | sample MGYA00245776_ERZ724021 | MGnify/ENA primary metagenome ERZ724021 (study PRJEB28704, sample SAMN03018321) | fermentation metagenome | biome: anthropogenic terrestrial biome; feature: soil... | reverse complement strand
TAGATATTGTAATCCATTAGGCAGGAGTGTTACAAGTTCACTATACCACTACAGCATTCCAGCTAGCACGATACATGATTTAGTGCAGTTCAGACGTACGGCAGCCTATCAAAATGTCATTATGGTTGGCTATACGTTGCAGAAAGAGCCGTATTATGCTCCTCTGCGCGTTATGTCCGGTAAGTACAAAGTGGATGTTATAGGTTCACGCAAAGATTATGGTTTTACTATCAACGAGAATGCTGCGGGTCCTGCGGCCAGCACGGTCTGTGTCTTTGAAAGTCCGATTGAAGCTATGAGTTACTGGTCTATGTGTAAGGAGCTGCAGAGTCCACGCATGGATTATCCGATGATTTCTTTGGGCGGCGTATCAACGTCGTATGTCCTTACGCAGTTTTTAAAAGATCATCCAAGTGTCAAGAACATTATTTTGGGTCTTAACGTGGACACCGCCGAAAATGGGCACACTATAACAGTCGGGCAAAATGCAACGGTTCGTATACAGAAAGAATTTGGGAATAAGTATCAACATCCTTGTGCATACTCCAGCCCTAAACGATTGGAATGACGTCTTAGTTGATTATAGAAGAAACGCAGCTGTACTGGAGAAACAGATGCAGCCTGCCAGATTGCAGCAGAAGGTCCGCCAGTATGGCGGACCTTCTTTATAAATAAAGGAGATGAACTTTTATGAATCAGTCTTTAAAAGGAAACATTACCATTTATGCGATTGGTGAAATCAGATGCATAGATAAGTTGGGAAGGTTGGTTATCCCGAAAAGTTTGCGTGATCGCTTTGGGATGTTCCAAGGCCAGGCCATTGAAATGGTTGGAACAGACGCTGGCATTCTTGTACGCCCGGCACAGAAAAAAGAATAATAAATGACTAGAGTAGCAAAGAAAAGGCGGAGGTCCTTTTCCTCCGCCTTTTCTTGTTCACTGAACGAAAATACCGCCCATACTGAACCAACTCGAAAATCAGCATACGACTATTCAATACATCTATAATCTTGTAAAATATTTGTTTGACCATACATGAAACCGATGTACTAGATATACGTAATGGAGGCCAACAGATGGCAAGCAAAGTTTATGGATATATTCGAGTATCAAGCATGGACCAAAACGAAGATAGGCAACGAATTGCAATGCATGAGAAAATCTGTTTTAGATAGATGCATTTATACAGATAAGCAATCTGGAAAGGATTTCAATAGGCCGCAATATAAAAAGATGGTACGCAAATTACAGCCGGGAGATTTGCTGTATGTTCTGAGTATAGTCAACTTTCTGCGTAATAACATCTGCTGCCGATGCAGGAATGACTGCGGCAGCCATTATTATGGTAGTGCCTATGATTGGTATGATCCTTTTTCTCATCTTCCAGTTTGTTTTGTATTTTATATCCATTTTGTTCCTCGTTTTACTGTTATTTTACCCCTTTTATGATTGATTTGTCAATTAAGATTACAAAAAGTCCCCATCTTTACCATATAGCAGCAACTGTTAAGGAAGTTCTGATTGCATTCATCACTAGACGGATACGCAAAAGATGAGATTATCGGGGTATCGCGTATCAGGAATTTGTATGCGAATTTAATGGAAACCACAACCGGCCAACATCTTCAACAATTGAGTTGCTGGACAGTGCGGCTGCTATGACCGGCACAACTGTTACTAATAAAAAAGAAATACTAAATTCTTTTATAATCCTTGTGTTCCACATATTGACATCTGGATAAAAAGCTGTATTCTTTTTATAGATGATATTGGACCATTTCACATTAAAAAAAGGAGGAGCAAAATGAATCATCAGTTTATAAATGGATGGGGAAGATTCTGATATGTGCCGCATTACTTTTCAGCTTTGTTAGCTTTGTTGCGGTGCCTTCCTATGCAGCCGGTATGGTCGACAATGTTGAGTCGGATACAACGAGCAGGACATTGTTTTCGGTCGGTGAAAAGTATTGTTTCCTAATCACACCAAAAATCAAAAGTACAAAAGTCAGTTACGCCGTTGGAAATGGAAAAGTTCTAAAGACATTTGTTGCGGGAAAGCCTACAAAAAATGCTGATGGAACAACGACATATCTGTTTGGCTTTTCTTGTGTAGAGAAAGGAGAAACCGGAATTTATATGACCAGCAATGGGAAAATATCCAAAATTTTTTCCGCATATGTTGGGGACTCCCTTCAACAAATCATTACAAAGGCAAAAGAGACAAACTATAGTGGATTCGGTATCACATCTGAGGAACTGCAACTGTTGCTTACGAAAGGTGGCGAAGAAGGCCGCATCACATTTAATCGGATTATGGAAAATGCAAAACCTGTTCCCGGTGAAGCCACTCAATGGTCACAGAATACGCTCCCATCTTCCAAAAACAATTACTCCTATAAAAAGGATATTGTGACATCGCAAGTGACAAAGATTGACGGTTAGTAGCCTACTTGTATTTAGAATTCCATGACATTTGGGGGAAATGTGAAAATTATGGGGAATAGTAAAAGAATTCTGCCTATCTGTATTTACAACGTTGTAACGTTGACGCTGTAAACAGTTCTCGCATTATTTCGACCAGCTAGCAATCCATAGGGGGAATGAGCGGCAGGCCGTGCCTTGAGAGTCAAAATCGAATTATCGGAATTATCCATAGCTACTGGACTGCCAGTCCCAATACAGGCGATTCAGTAGTTGCTAAATTAGATAATTGGATATGTAATAAGATGAATTCTTATAGAGACTAAATTAGATTATAATTAGTTCGAAAATGTGTTTCCTTTTGGAAGCACATTTTTTATGCCCGCAAATAAAAATATCCGCATGGTCAAACCTTAAAGACGGCTTAACCATGCGGATTCCCTTTGGTGAACCATCGGGGATTCGAACCCCGGACACCCTGATTAAAAGTCAGGTGCTCTACCGACTGAGCTAATGATTCATATTTTTTGTTGCCCCTTTTGAACCGGCTCTAATAGAATACACCCTTTTATTTATGATGTCAAGGATTATTTTGCATTTTTTAGAGATTCTTTTTAGAAAATGCATTTATTCTGTTTTCTTCTAAGAGGGCATTGACTGTTTTTGTAATCACAGGTAAAATAAAAAAGGAAAAACAGGATAATAGGAGAAAACAATGAGCAGGTGTGAAGAAGAAATAAAGAGCGGTTATAAAGAAGCACTGCTGCAGGCAGGACGGAAAATGCTGCACAGTGGCCTGACGGTGGAAACATGGGGGAACCTCAGCGTACGGGACCCGGAAACAGGGCTTATCTATTTGACACCGTCTGCTATGCCGTATGATACTCTTACAGAAGGAGACATCGTTGTCGTGCGTGTGGACGGCACGATTGTGCAGGGCACACGCAAACCAACAGTAGAAGAGGGAATGCACCGCGATATTTACGGGGCACGGCCGGACGTACAGGCTATTATCCATACACACCCTATGCATTCCATGGTGTTCGCTGTGCTCCATCAGCCGATTCCACCCATTTTGGACGAAGCGGCGCAGACTTTAGGCGGTACGGTATCGGTTGCGCCGTATGCGCTTCCGGGAACGCAGCAGCTGGCTGAAAATGTGCAGAAAGCATTGGGAAAGGAAGGCACAGCCTGCCTGTTAGCAAATCATGGCGCTGTGTGCGTTGGAGCCAACCTGGACCAGGCGTTTAAAGTTTGCACGGTGCTGGAAATGACGGCGCAGGTCTATCAGCAGGCGCTAACCATTGGCCGGCCGTGCAGCATTTCTGCAGAGGATGTGTCTTATATGCGTGATTTCATGCTGTACCATTATGGGCAGAATAAATAAGTTTTTAAATAGCTATATTTTTAAATAGAAGGGGAAAATTATGGCAAAGACTTCAATATCAGCAAGCATTACCGTCAAAGACAACACAGACATTGCCAAAGTAGTTCTTATGCCTGGTGACCCGCTGCGTGCAAAACATGTGGCGGACCATTACTTAGAAAATCCAGTCTGCTTCAATACGATACGCAATATGTTGGGGTACACCGGCACTTACCGCGGCAAAAAGATTTCCGTGATGGGCAGCGGCATGGGTATCCCATCTCTGGGAATTTATGCTACAGAACTATACAACCAGTTTGATGTAGATGCCATCATCCGCATTGGTTCCGCAGGCGGTTTGTCTGATAAGGTAAAAGTTCGTGACGTTGTTATTGCTATGGCCGCATCTACCAACTCGTCTTATGGTGATGCATATGGAATCCCCGGCCAGCTGGCTGCGGCTGCCGATTATGGAATGCTGGCAGATTCTGTTGCAGCCGCGAAAGAACTGAAAGTAAACGCCGTTGTCGGCAATGTTTATTCGTCTGACTTTTTCTATTATCCGCAGTCGGATTTGAATCAGAAACTGCGCGATTTTGGTCACCTTGCGGTTGAAATGGAAGCTGCCGGTTTGTATTGGACTGCTGCGGCTTGCCATAAGAAGGCCCTGAGCATTCTGACCATTTCGGACCACATCTTTACCGGCGAAGCTCTGTCTGCTGAGGAGCGTCAGAATTCTTTCCATGATATGATGAAGGTCGCTTTGGAAACAGCATGGCACGCCATTCCGTAAAGTTAGGATATCATATACATTACATTTAAATAAATAGCATAAAGACGCTTTTGGTTCGGCAGGTTTATCCTGCTTTCCAAAAGCGCCTTTTGTATTTTGACACGCCTGCTGAAGTCTGTTATAATCAGCACATGAATCATCTGTACTGCATATACAAATACTTTCTGAAGAAAATAGGAAGCACAGTTTCAGTAAGGGGAAAGCATTTTGACATATGACTATATTCAAATAGACAAAAAGAACGGACAGCCGCTGTATCAGCAACTGTATGAACAGCTGCGCACAGCCGCCCAGCGTGGCAGTCTGCGCCCCGGACAGAAGCTGCCCAGTATCCGCCGCCTAAGTGAGGACCTCGGCCTTTCCCGCACAACGATTGAAAGCGCATATCAGCAGCTTTGTGTAGAAGGCTACATTGAAGCACGCCCGCAGCGCGGTTATTTTGTCCTGACTGGAGGAGGCCGCCGAGGGGCTCGGCCAGCAGCCGTAACGTGCCCGCCACGTCATCTTCCACGCTATAACTTCGGCACAGATTCTGTAGACAGCTCCTGTGCAGATATGAAAATTTGGCGCCGCCATATTCGGGAGGTGCTTAACCGCCCGCAGGCACTGGTCAGCTATGGTGAACCCCAGGGAGAATTGCCGCTGCGGGAAGCGCTGTGTGCCTACAGCTACGGTGCCCGCGGCGTTGTCTGTTCTCCGGAACAGGTTGTTATCGGTGCCGGTTCACAGCCGCTTTTGTATTTGCTTTGTGGGCTGCTGCAGGGAAGTGTCGGGGCGGTTGCGCTGGAGGAACCCGGCTTTCCACAGGCGGAACAGGTTTTTGCCGACTGCGGCATGGATGTTGTTCATTTGCCCGGTGATAAAAGCGGCATGGAACCGGAGGCCCTTCGACAGAGCGGTGCCAAAATTGCATATGTTTCTCCTTCCAGCCGGCAGGGCTGCGGCAATCCTATTCCGCTGCTGCGGCGGCAGGAACTGCTGCAGTGGGCAGCACAGCGGGGCGGTCTGCTCATTGAGGACGACTATAACGGAGAGCTGCGCTACCGTGCGCGTCCTATTCCGTCCATGCAGGGCATGGCGGCGGACGGCCGTGTCATTTATTTCGGCTCCTTTTCAAAATTGCTGCTGCCAAGTGTACGGGTAGGGTATATGGTGCTGCCGCCGCGGCTGCTGCCCTTGTATCTTGCACGTGCGTCCCATTATAATCAGACAGCCTCTAAAGTGGAGCAGTTGGCATTGGCTGATTATGTGAAAAGCGGTCAGTTGGAACGCCAGTTGCGTCGGCTGCGCAAAGTATATGCCCAAAAAAGCAGTCAGCTTCTCCGCTGTCTGCATCAGGCTTTTGGTGCGCGTGCTCAGCTGCACCTGCAGGAAACACCGCTTTGCGTCACGCTGCATCTGCAGGACGCACCTTCCCCGGCACGTCTGGCGGAACTAGCAGCGGCCCATGATGTGCGTGTGTGTCCCGGGCCGGAGAATCAGGTGACGCTTGGATTTGCTGGAATTCCGCTGGAACAGATTGCTCCCGGTGTTCTTGCCTTGCGGAATGCATGGAAAATCGTATAATCTTGCAATTTGTGTTGAATCATTCTGCAATAGATGATATACTTTAATACTATAAAGCACTGCAGATGCTCCTTTCCTGCGGCAGACATCTGCAAAATCTGCTTGTATTTGTTAGACTAGGGGGAATCTAGGAATGATCTGTAAGAACCAGTACCGCACAAAATCCTGCGGAGAAATCAGCGAAGCTGACATCGGCACAGTTGTCCGTGTAGCAGGCTGGGTCGAAAATATCCGTGACCACGGTGGGGTCCAGTTCCTTGATCTGCGGGACCAGTACGGCGTTGTCCAGATTGTTGTACACGATGAGGCAATGCTCAGAGATGTCAATAAAGAATGCACACTGACGGTTTCCGGTGAAGTGATTCTGCGAGATGAAGACACTGTTAACCCGAAAATTGCCACCGGCACTGTGGAAGTAAAGGCAGCTTCCCTGCAGGTGCTGGGCAAATGCCGTGCTGTACTGCCGTTTGATGTTGTTACCAGCCGGGAAACAAAAGAAGATGTCCGGTTGAAGTACCGCTATCTCGACCTGCGAAACCCCCAAGTCCATAATAATATCGTCCTGCGCAGTCATGTCATTTCTTATCTGCGCCAGAAAATGACTGACCTCGGCTTTTTGGAGATTCAGACGCCTATTTTAAGCACTTCCTCACCAGAGGGTGCGCGCGATTATCTGATTCCAAGCCGCAAACACAAGGGCCGTTTCTATGCGCTGCCGCAGGCACCGCAGATTTTCAAGCAGCTGCTTATGGTCTCCGGATTTGATCGCTATTTTCAGGTGGCGCCCTGCTTCCGTGATGAGGATGCCCGCGCTGACCGGTCACCCGGCGAGTTCTATCAGCTGGACTTTGAAATGGCCTTTGCCACCCAAGAGGACGTTTTTACCATTGCCGAGCAGGTGATTGGCGATACGTTTCGGAAATTTGGCGGAGGAAAAGCAGTTTCACCTGCACCGTTCCGCCGCATTCCCTATGCGGAAAGTATGCTGAAGTATGGCACCGATAAACCGGACCTGCGCAACCCGCTGGAAATTATTGATTTGTCGGACCTGTTTACGGAAACAACCTTTAAACCATTCCGCAAAAAATGTGTACGCGCTATTGTTGTGCCGGATTGTGTCAAGCAGCCACGCTCTTTCTTTGCGGCGATGCTTTCTTTTTCAGAATCGATTGGCATGAAGGGATTGGGCTACATTGAGGCGCTGGACGACGGCACCTACAAAGGACCCATTGATAAGTATCTGACCGAAGAGCAGCGCGCTGAAATGCTCCGCCGCAGCGGACTCGATAAAGGCGGCGTTATCTTCTTTATTGCGGACGATAAAGCCAATGCACCGCAGATGGCAGGGCAGATTCGTACGGAGCTTGGCCACCGTTTGGGCCTGATTGATGAAAGTCGTTTTGAACTTTGCTTCATTGTCGACTTCCCAATGTACGAAATCGACGAGGAAACAGGCAAATATATCTTTACGCACAACCCATTCTCCATGCCGCAGGGCGGAATGGACGCACTGCTTCACAAAGCACCGGAAGAAGTACTGGCTTATCAGTATGATATTGTCTGCGACGGCGTGGAACTTTCTTCCGGCGCTGTGCGCAACCACGATATTGAAATTATGAAAAAAGCCTTTGAAATTGCCGGTTATACTGAGCAGGACCTGCAGACAAAGTTCACTTCACTGTACAACGCCTTCCAGTACGGCGCACCGCCGCATGCTGGCATGGCACCCGGCATTGACCGCATGGTTATGCTGCTGACTGGCGAAGAAAACATCCGTGAAGTGATTGCGTTCCCTATGAACTCCAACGCACAGGATATGATGATGGGTTCACCTGGAAAGGTAACAGAGCAGCAGCTGCGAGAAGTCCACATCAAGCTCAGGTAAGGAGGGATTAGCGTGGTTACCCATGAGGATGTTTTAAAAATTGCAAAGCTGGCAAAGCTGGAGGTCGCTCCGGAAGAGCTGGACGGCCTGACAAAAGATATGAATGAAATCATTTCCTTTGCTGACACCATTGCTTCCGTCAGCGTGGAAGAAGAAGCGTACGCTGACCAGAACGGACTGGAAAATGTCCTGCGGGAAGACGAAGTAAAGTCCGGCCTTACCTGCGATGAAGTTTTGGCCAATGCACCGGACACAGACGGCAGCAGCTTTGTTGTTCGGCCGCACGCGTAAGGAGGGCCTATGCAGTCATTCAGTACGATTCATAAAATACAGGATTTATATCGAAAAAGGGAGTGCTCCTGCACAGAGCTTACCCGCCGCTATCTGCAGACGGTCCAGCGTGAAAATGACGACTTGCGGGCCTATACCTGCGTGACGGAAAAGACTGCCTTGGCGGCCGCCGAAAAGGTGGACCGGAAACTGGCAGCCGGTGAGCCGCTCGGTCCAGTAGAGGGCGTTCCTATGACGCTGAAAGCCAACATCAGCACCCGTGGCATTGATACAGACTGTTGTTCCCGCATCCTTTCCGGCTACCGTCCGGTGTATGATGCCGCTGTTTGGCAGATTTTGCAGCAGCAGGGGGCAGTACTTCTCGGTAAGAGCAATATGGATGAGTTCGCCATGGGCTCCAGCTGTGAAACCAGCTGCTACGGCGGTGCACGCAATCCGCACAACACAGGCTGTGTGGCAGGCGGTTCTTCCGGTGGCGCTGCCAGCGCAGTTTCCGCCGGTTTGGCGGCGTACGGCATTGGCAGCGATACCGGCGGTTCTATCCGTCAGCCGGCTTCCTTCTGCGGCATTGTCGGGCTGAAGCCTACCTACGGTGCGGTGTCCCGTTATGGCCTGATTGCGTATGCCAGCTCCTTTGACCAGATTGGCCCGCTGGCAAACTGTGCCGAAGATGCGGCTATCTTATTTGATGTGCTGTCCCAAAAGGACCCGTGCGACAGCACTTGTACCGGCGCGCGCTGTGCGGCGGTTCCGGCTTTGCAGCAGAGCCTAAAGGGCAAACGGGTTGGCTTGGCGGCCGAATATTTTGACGGCCTGCAGCCAGATGTGCAGGTGGCACTGGAGCAGGCACAAAAAGTGTATCAGGGCCTTGGCGCCGAGCTGGTGCCGCTATCAATTCCGGAAATCAAATATGCGCTGCCGGTCTATTATATTCTTGCCTGTGCGGAAGCCTCCTCCAACCTCGGCCGCTATGACGGCATTCGTTATGGCATAAAGGCAGAACACTACACTGGTGTGAATGATATGATTGCCAAGACACGCAGTGCCGGCTTCGGCAAAGAAGTGAAGCGCCGTATTCTGTTGGGCACCTATGTGCTGAGTGCTGGCTATTATGATGCTTATTATAAGAAAGCGCAGATGCTGCGCCGAAAAATCCGTCATGCGTTTGAGTCGGTTTTCCAGCAGTGTGATTTCCTGTTGGCACCGACAGTACCGCGTACGGCATTTCCGTTCGGTTTCACTGCACAGGACGCGGTGGAAACCTATCAGACGGATATCTGCACAGTGCCGGTCAATATTGTCGGCCTGCCGGCAGTCAGTGTGCCGTGTGGCTTTGACGGGCAGGGAATGCCGGTCGGCATGCAGCTTATTGGTGGTGCTGGACATGAAGATATTATTCTCAACGCGGCCCATCAGTATGAACTGGCTGCCCGCGCGGACACTTTTCGTAGTGTGTCCCGCCTGCAGGAAAAGTGATATTTTCACCAGAAAAGCTCGACTTTTTTAGGGCGCCGCAGGAATGCGGTGCCCTTTTGTGCCTTATCTGTCATACAGTTTGTTGATTCCCATCGGAATTTGTTTTATAATAATATATAAAGTAAAGATTTTGTTATATCAGAGAAAGAGGAGGATCTTTTTGGCTGCGGACTTACACTGTCATACGAAAATGTCAGATGGCACATTGTGCATTGACGAACTGGTGGATTTGGCGAAAAAGCGGGGGCTCAGCACCATTGCAGTTACCGACCAGGACACCTTTGCTGGAACCGGACGGGCGGTTATGTACGGGAAACGCAAGGGCGTAGAGGTGATTCCGGGTGCGGAATTTTCCACTACGGACGGCAAAACGGGCAGGCAGGTACATATTCTTTGTTACTGCTGCCCACATCCAGCACGGCTGGCGGGCCTATGCAAACGGATTGCAGAAATGCGGCGGCGCGCCGCACTCTTAATGCTGCAGAAGGTCCTGCACCTGTATCCCATGCCGGTGGAAATGATTACCCGCCGTGCACAGGGCAGCACCAATATCTTTCCGCAGCATGTGATGCATGCGCTGCTGGATGCCGGTTATACGGACGAACTGTTTGGCGATTTGTACCGTCAGCTATTTGCCCCAAAGACCGGTCTGGCCTACATTCCGGTCAGCTATCCGGAAACCCATGAGGTTATTCAGCAAATTCATGGTGCCGGTGGTTTGGCCGTGATGGCACATCCGGGGCAGTTTGACAGCTATGATATCTTCTTGGAGATGTCGGCTTCCCATGAACTGGACGGTGTGGAGGTGTGCCATCCGCTAAACAGCGAAGAGGACCGCAAAGGTTTGCGGGCTATGGCTAAACAGTATGGCCTGCTGATGACCGGCGGCTCAGACTTCCGCGGCATGTATGCGGAACATCATTATCCGCTCGGCACTTATACAACGGATGATACCGAAGTTTGCCGGCTGAGAAGCATGGCAGAAAGTGCCTGAGTGTCAACGCTTTGGAGGGACCAACTGTGGATTATGTATACAAGACAAAGGGAACGTGCTCCAGAGAAATCCGTTTGCAGCTGGATGGTGATATTATCCGCGATGTGCAGGTTATCGGCGGCTGTAACGGTAACTTAAAGGGCATTGCGGCGCTGGTCAAGGGAATGAAGGCGGAGGACGTCATCCGCCGCTGCAGTGGTATCCACTGTGGGTTAAAACCTACTTCCTGCCCAGACCAGCTGGCAAAGGCATTGACTGAAGCGCTGCAAAAGCAGCAGCACTGAATCTTCAAACAAAGAAGAGGGCTGTGGGAGATTTCCCACAGCCCTCTTCTGATTACCGGACTATTTGGAAAAAGGGTTTATTAGCAGCAGTTATTGTTGCAGCCACAGTTGTCGCCACAGCCGCCACTACCACCGGAACCACAGCCGCCACCGGAGCCCCAGCCGCCGCAGCAGAACAGCAGAAGAATGATGATCAGAACAATACAGGAACAGTTGTTAGAATTGTTGCTACAGTTACACATATTGAATTGCCTCCTTATTTGTTGTTACAATCCAGTATATTGCACTGCTGTGGTTTGTGTGAAAGCTTTTACGCGGGTCCTTTTTCCTGACTGTGGCCTCTATCTGTGGTATAATAAAAACAGAGACAAATTCATCAGACCTGTGCGTCTGCAAAGGAGAGAAAGCTATGATCTGCCAGTCCTGCGGGGAAAATCCCGCAACAACAAAAGTGAAGACGATTGTAAACGGCAGGCTTACGGAATATGCCCTATGTGCGGCGTGTGCCCGCCGGTTGGGGTATGTTACCCTCCTCAGCGGCCTTGACCGCGGCTTTGGCAGCATCCTCAGCGACTTTTTGTGGGATGAGGATACTAACGAACCGAGTGAAGAGCGCTGCCCATGGTGCGGTGCTGCCTTCGAGGATATTGCCCGCACGGGTAAAGTGGGCTGTGCGCATTGCTATGAAGCGTTTGAGGACCGGCTGCTGCCGATTATCCAGCGTCTGTATGGCAGTGATATTCACTGCGGGAAAATGCCGGGTGAAAATCTGCCGCAGCCACAGCCGCAAAGCCAGATGGTCGAAATGCAGGAGGTTCTGCGGCAGGCTGTGGAGCAGGAGAAAAAAGAATGCCAGACACGGCAGCTGCAGGAAAGCCTGCGCCGTTTGGGGGGAGGAACAGATAAATGAACCATAAATGGTATGAAAATGCCGGACCAGACAACGATGTGGTGCTGGCAGCCAAGGTCTGTTTGGTACGCAACATGGCAGACCTGCCGTTCCCCTCGCGTATGTCCCGTTCAGATATGGAGCGCAGCCGCCTGCGTATGGAAACTGCCTTGTCACGTCTGCACCCCGCGGCACAGCATACTTTTCTGTGCGCAGATATGGAGGAATGTGATGAAAGCACAGCCGTTTCGTTCGTTGAGCGGCAGCTGTGTACACCGGATTTTATCGCCAATCCGGTTGGCCATGTTTTGTTTTATACGGCAGATGAGAGCATCAGCATTATGGTAAACGGCAGTGACCATGTGCATACCCAGCTTGTCCTTCCGGGAAGCCAGCTGGGCCAGGCGCTGTCCGGTGCGGACGCGCTTGACACCATGCTGGACCGTTATCTGCGTTTTGCTTTTCACCGTGACATTGGCTATCTGACACAGAACCTAACAGATTTGGGCACCGGAATGATTCCCTCGCTGCTGCTGCACTTGCCAGCCCTGCAGCAGGGCGGCGCAGCGGAGCGTCTTTCCAATGATGTTGCCCAACTGGGCTTTTCTCTGCGGGGAATTGTGGACGGTGCTGTTGAGCCTACCTGTGCGATTTATGAACTGACTAACCGTATTACACTGGGAATCAGCGAAAAGAATGCGGTGCAAAACCTTCTGGCAATCGGTGCACAGCTGGTGGACCGGGAACGCCGTGCGCGTACAGAACTGCTGAAGACAATGGAAGCACAGGACGCTGTTTCCCGTTCGTTTGCGGTGCTGTCCAGCGCGCGTATGCTGGAATTTAGTGAATTCCTAAAACTGTACGCCAATGTGCGGATGGGACTGTGCGCGGGCCTGCTGCACGGCCTGCGTCCGGAACAGCTGGACAGCCTGCTTTTCGCCGTTCAGCCCGCTACTATGGCACTGCGTGCGGGAAAGCCGCTGGACCCGCATGGACGTCAGGCACGGCGTGCCCAGCTAGTAAACAGCGCGCTGGCACCTATGCGGCAGCAGTAAAGACCTTTATTCATTTTTTTCAGTGAATACTGTTTCAATAACGCGGCTGCACGTCGGTGGCGAGTACAGAAAGCGGTCCATGTGGCTGTCGGTGAAGTAATAATGCGGCGGCTTTGGCTTTTGTGTATTTTCAAACGTATCAATGATGACCAGCTTTACTTTCATGCGTGCGGGAAGAATGCTTTTAATGTACACGCTTGCCTGTTGGCTGCTGCTTACATTTTCACGGCATTCAGCCAATCCCGCAAGGTTTGGGGCAAGTTCCACAAAAATGCCGTATGGCTCTACACTGCGTATGATTCCACCGACGGTTTCACCGCTATGAAAGTGTGCTGCGTTTTCCTCCCATGTACCCAGCAGTTCCCGCTGTGTCAGCGTGACACGTCTGCCCTCGATACTGCGCACAACCGCACGAATATCCATACCGGTAGAAAAACGTTCCCGCGGGTGGTCAATACGTGAAACGCTGATGGTATCTATTGGCATAAGCGCCACTACGCCGCAGCCGATGTCCGCAAAAGCACCGAAAGATTCCAGATGTGTTACACGTGCGTCCAGTACATCACCCGGGACAAGGTGGGAAAGATAATTCTGCCAGCAGGCTTCCTGTGCGGCGCGGCGAGAGAGCAGCGCTGTGCTGTTGCTGCCCTCACCAGAAAAACCGGTGACGGTAAAACACACCGGCCGATTTACTCGTGAAAGCAGCGCAATATCCCTTACGGTGCCCTCCCGAATGCCGAGGGCGCCCTCCTCACGAGGAATCATTCCCTGCATACAGCCCAAGTCCACCATCAGGTTGTGCCTGCTGTCACACAGTACAGCGCGTCCCTCCAGTATCTGCCCGGTCTGCTTTGCCCGTTCCAGTGCTGCCGGACTGTGCAGCGCTGCACGATTTTCCACTCGGTTTATCCGCCAGCCCTCGGGTTCATATCCAAACATTAGACTACCTCCTTTTTTGCTGCTGTCTTTTACTTATATGCGGCAGAAAGTCCGCGAATTCCAGCGGACAGGGCTTGCTTTTTTTCGGATAATTTTGTATAATGGATTTCATTGCAGGACAGCGGCCAATATAGTCGCCTTTCTGACGATATAGGAAAGAGAAGATGATAGATTTCATGCAGATAAAAAAGCGTTTTGCCTGCGGCATAATGGCGCTGCTGTTTGCACTTTCTGCGGCGGGCTGCGGCAGTTCAGCATCCTCGGATGCGGCTTCCTCACAGGCATTGTCCAGCCAAAGCACTTCTTCCGGCATCAGTGCTGTGCAGCCAAATGATGGCAAGCAGCTGGGTTACCAACTGGAAAAACCAACGGCAGGGGAGAAAGTAGCCGTTTTGCAGACTTCCATGGGGACGATCCGCCTGCGCTTATTCCCGCAGGCAGCACCTAAGACCGTACAAAATTTTGAGGGTCTCATTCAAAAGGGGTACTACAATGGCTTGACCTTTCACCGTGTGATAAAAGATTTTATGGTTCAGACCGGTGATCCCAAAGGGGACGGCACCGGCGGCAAAAGCGTATGGGGCGGTACGTTTGAAGATGAGTTTAATGCCAACTTAGTCAACCTGCGCGGCTCAGTTGCCATGGCGAACGGCGGATACAACACAAATGGCAGCCAGTTTTTCATTAACCAGGCCGGACCAGTCAACGAAAGCACATGGCAGCAGGCGGCTTCTGTATACCAGCAGCTGCAGTCTTATGACAAGAGCCAGTGGCCGCAAATTGCCCAGACACAGTACACTATTTTGAATACAAATAAGCTGACAAGCGCCTACAAGGCACTGTATCAGAAGCAGGGTGGAAACCCAAATTTGGATGGTGCCTACAACGCCTTTACGCCGCCGCGCGGCCATTCCGTTTTTGCGCAGGTGTATGACGGTATGGATGTGGTAGACAAGATTGCCGCTGCTCCAGTGGACAGCAGCGATAAACCGACAACCGCGATTAAAATCATCAAAGCTTCGCTAGAAGCCTATCAATAAATCAATTCAGCCGGAATGAATTTTTCATAAAATCCGGTTATTCTGATAAACTAACAGTACAAATGGAAAGGACGGTAAGAATAATGGCAGATGTCATTCATGCAGATGAGGCTTCCTTTGACAAAACCCTGAAAGAGAATAAAGTGGTTCTGTGCGATTTCTGGGCTACATGGTGTGGTCCGTGCCGGATGCTGGCCCCTACGATTGAGCAGCTGGCCCAAGAGTACAGCGGCCGCGTCACCGTAATGAAAGTGGATGTTGACCAGAATCAGAAACTGGCCGAAAAGTACAACATCATGAGTATTCCAACCGTATATGTTTTTCGGGATGGTGCACCTGCGGACAGCCGTGTCGGTGCGTTCCCCATTGACGATTACCGCAAAATGCTGGACGCTGTTTTGTAAGAAAACCGCAGCGACGCGGCCGGGAGATTTTCCCGGCTGCGCCTTTTTTGTGCAGCGGGCAGGCTTGTTCCTTTTTTACCTTGACAAGCGGGCCCGCATAGCGATATAATTTATAAGTTATTGTTTTTTATCGAATCCTGGCGAAAGCGCAAATCAATACGGATGGAGGACATTATGGGAGCAAAGTATATTTTTGTCACAGGTGGCGTCGTTTCGGGACTGGGCAAAGGAATCACGGCGGCCTCTCTGGGCCGTCTGCTAAAGGCACGCGGCCTGCGTGTGACCATGCAGAAGTTTGACCCGTACCTAAATGTGGACCCTGGCACAATGAATCCTTTTCAGCACGGCGAGGTCTTTGTAACAGATGACGGAGCGGAAACAGACCTTGACCTCGGCCATTATGAGCGCTTTATTGACGAAAGCCTCACACAGAACAGCAATGTTACCTCTGGACGTGTTTACTACAATGTCATTCAGAAAGAGCGCAATGGCGACTACGGCGGCGGCACCGTACAGGTCATTCCGCATATTACCAATGAGATTAAGGAGCGCATTGCGGCCAGCCGCGACAATGTAGATGTAGCGATTGTAGAAATCGGCGGTACTGTCGGCGATATTGAAAGCCAGCCGTTTCTGGAGGCTATTCGGCAGTTTGCAACGGAAGTCGGCCGTGAAAACTGCTTGTTTATCCATGTAACACTGGTTCCGTATCTGAACTGTTCCCATGAGCATAAATCCAAACCAACACAGCACAGCGTTAAGGAACTTTTGTCTATCGGCATTCAGCCTGACGTTATCGTCCTGCGTTCCGAGCACCCCATTGGCGATGATATTAAACAGAAGATTGCTTTGTTCTGCAATGTCCGTGAGGACTGTGTTATTGAAAATTTGGATTTGCCACTGCTGTACGAAGTACCGCTGGCATTGCATGAAGAGAAACTTGACGATATCGTCTGCCGCCGCCTGTCGCTGGACACCCGCGGCCCAGACCTTTCGGATTGGATTAGCATGGTGCATACAGCACTTTCCCTGACGGACAGCATTAACATTGCGCTGGTCGGCAAGTATGTGGAACTGCGTGATGCTTATTTAAGCGTTGCAGAAGCGCTGACACACGGCGGAATTGGCAACAAGGTCAAGGTGAATATCCTCTGGATTGACTCCGAAAAAATTACTGAGGACAATGTAGCGCAGACGCTGAAAGATGCAGACGGCGTGCTGGTGCCGGGTGGATTTGGCGAGCGCGGTATCGAGGGTATGATTGTTGCTATTCGCTGGGCACGTGAAAACAATGTGCCGTTCCTTGGCATCTGCCTGGGTATGCAGTTGAGTATTGTGGAATATGCCCGTGATGTTATGGGCATTGCCGACGCAAATTCTGCCGAGTTTGACCCGCAGAGCCAGAACCATGTTATTGACCTGATGCCGGAGCAGAAAGATGTGGAACAGCTTGGCGGTACCATGCGTCTTGGCAAATATCCCTGCAAGCTGACACCCAGTACACTGGCTGCGAAGCTGTATGACAATGTGCCGCTGATTTACGAACGTCACCGTCACCGCTTTGAGGTCAACAACGATTACCGTACCCGTATGGAAGAAGCAGGCATTACATTCTGCGGAAAGAGTCCGGACGACCGTATTGTGGAAATGATGGAGATTGATTCGCATCCATTTTTCATCGGCAGCCAGTTCCATCCGGAGTTCAAGTCCCGCCCAAACCGCCCGCATCCGCTCTTTAAGGGCTTGGTAGCTGCGGCGAAGGAATATCATCATACTAACAACCATAAGGACGCATAAACGTTTATACAACTACATTTTATACAGAACGGCCGGTACAGAAGAATTTTCCTCTGTACCGGCCGTTTCCTTATGCTTTATTTTTGTTATTTTTCGTGCTTTAGCAATGCTACGGGCTTTTTCGCTTTGTCATGATGGCTGATTTCATAGCACAGTGTCAGCAGACTGTCGTTCAGGTGAACATTTTCCACCACAGCATCCGGATATTTCATGGAAATATCGTAGTGACTGAAATTCCAGTAATTGCGAATTCCCAGACCGTACAGAAAGCTGACGGTTTCCTCTATGGCAGAACGGGGAATACACAGTGCGGCCATTTCCGGCACATACTTCTTGTAGAAATCCTGGAACCAAACAAGGTCCATTACTTCTATGCCGTGAAGTACAGTGCCTATTTTCTGCGGGTCATTATCAAAGATACCAATCAACTGAAATCCGAGTTCTCCAAAGTCCATCTGGGCAGCAATGGCGTGCCCGATATTGCCGGCACCGAAAATCACTGTACGGTAGCGATGTTCTACCCCCAGAATGTGGCCTATCTCTCCGGCGAGCTGGTGCACCATATAGCCATAGCCCTGCTGTCCAAAGCCACCGAAGCAGTTCAGGTCCTGACGAATCTGTGAGGCGGTCAAACCGAGCCGAGCGGATAGCTCTGTTGAAGAAATACGAGTTACGCCGTCCTGGTCCAACTGGTTCAAAAAGCGATAATACCGCGGGAGACGTCGGATAACAGACATAGAAATTTTAGAACGCTTTGGCATATTGCATACACCTTCTTTCCGCAGACGGCCGCAGTCGTCAAAAATAAAAGTTCTGTTTCATTATGCCTGCAGCAATTCCTGCAGATGGACATTGATTTCCTGAAGGAATTCCTCTGTGCCAACCTTTTTCTTGTTGCGCAGGGTAGAAAGCCGATACATATCGCCGGTCATAATACCGTCTTCAATCGTCTGTATAGCGGCCTTTTCCAGTTTGCCGGCAAAACTCATCAGGTTCGGCAGACAGTCCAGCTCACCGCGCTTGCGCAGGGCACCTGTCCATGCAAACAGGGTAGCAATGCTGTTGGTGCTGGTCGGTTCACCTTTCAAATATTTATAATAGTGACGCTGTACCGTGCCGTGTGCTGCTTCATACTCATATTCACCGGTGGGGGAAACCAGCACGCTGGTCATCATGGCAAGGCTGCCAAAAGCAGTAGCGACCATGTCGCTCATTACGTCGCCGTCATAGTTTTTGCAGGCCCAGATGAAGCCGCCGTTACTGCGGATGACACGTGCCACAGCATCATCGATCAATGTATAGAAATAGGTGATGCCCGCTTTTTCAAATTTCTTCTGATATTCTTTCTCATAAATTTCCTGGAAAATGTCCTTGAAGCGATGGTCATAAATTTTAGAGATGGTATCTTTTGCAGCGAACCACAGGTCCTGATGTGTAGCAAGTGCATAGTTAAAGCACGCCTGCGCAAAGGAAGCAATAGACCCGTCCAAATTATGCAGTCCCTGTACGATACCGGCGCCGTCAAAGTCGTGAATGGTCCGGCGTGTTTCTTTGCCGTCTTTATCGGTTACAACCAGTTCTGCTTTGGCACCGGCCGGAACGGATAGCTCCACATTCTTGTATAGGTCACCATAGGCATGACGTGCAATCGTGATGGGCCTTTTCCAGGTTGGAATAAATGGCGTTACACCTTTTACCAAAACCGGTGCGCGGAACACAGTGCCATCCAGAATTGCCCGAATGGTACCGTTTGGGCTTTTCCACATCTGGTGCAGATTGTATTCTTTCATACGGGCAGAGTTCGGGGTAATGGTGGCACACTTTACGCCGACACCGTATTTTTTAGTAGCTTCTGCGGCGTCCACCGTTACCTTATCTTCTGTTTCGTCGCGATGCTTCAGGCCAAGGTCGTAATAATCAGTTTTTAGGTCAATATATGGTTCCAAAAGAATCTGTTTAATCAGTTTCCACAGGATGCGGGTCATTTCATCGCCGTCCATTTCGACCAGCGGCGTTTTCATCTGGATTTTTTCCATAAGTACCTCCCGGGCAGATGCTGTGTCTGTCTTTTCACTTCTTATCATTTATACAAATACAAAGTACCGAAGGATACCCAGCAGGAAAAGATGTGCCGGGTAAAAAATGTAAAATCCCCATTTGCTGCATTTCGGGTGCCGCTCATCGCCGCGGGTTCCGTTGTAACGGGAAAGCGGGAACAGAGCCAGCAGTACGCAGAGCTGTAGAAAAAACCAGCGCGGTGAAACCGCCTGTGTGGCGTTATCACTGGCATAAAAGAGCGCCATCAATACAGCGGCTGCGGCAAAGCCGGCTGCCTGCCTGTAAAACTGCCCGCGTTCCAGCCAAAATACCAGTGTAAAGGCAACACAGAACAAAGGCCAGTCGCCCACTAGGGTAGCCAGCATACAGCCTGCGACAGCCAGCATTTTAGGGACAGGTCCCTTCAGCCGGTCAACGGCTGTAATGGCCAGCAGGGAAAAGAACAGTGACCAAATCATGCCGGGCTCCAGCGCCCATATGCCGGGGCCACGCTCAAAGAACACAAAGCACGGCCACGAGAGCAGCGCAAAAATGCCCATTCGCAGCAGATAACGGCGAATGTCATGCGTATGAACATATCCTTCCGTCAGAAAAAAGCACATACACGGGGCCGTAATGCGGCCGAAAGCGTGCATGACAATTCCCACAGCAGAAAACGTTGGGACAAAGGCCCACGCAATATGGTCAATGGCCATACAAAAAACAGCAAACCACTTGATGGTGCTGGCAGAAAGGCCGCCGCGCTGGGAATACGATTTCTGTACATTCATACAGAATGATGTTTTGCTTTCGTATAGTTAAGCAGGCCACCGGCCAGAATCATCTTCCTCTGGCGGTCCGTCAGAGGGGAGTCCGCGTGGAAAGCAAATCCTTTGGTTTCATTCTTTACCGTTACGGGCAGGCCGCTTTCCAACTCGGCGCGGATATTCGGCAGAGAAAGCTCGTCCATCTGGTCTATCTGGTCGTAATCGTTCTGGTTCTGAAACACCAGCGGCACAATTCCGGCATTCACGAGGTTAGCACAGTGGATGCGGGCAAAGCTCTTGACCAGTACTGCCTTAATGCCGAGGTACAGGGGAACCAAAGCGGCGTGTTCACGGGAGGAACCCTGGCCATAGTTATGTCCGCCGACGATAATGCCCTTTTTATACTTGCGGGCACGCTCCGGAAAATCTGGGTCACATACCGTAAAGCAGAAATCAGACAGACGCGGAATATTGCTGCGATAAGGAAGAATTTTTGCACCGGCCGGCATAATATGGTCAGTTGTAATATTGTCGCCGACTTTCAGCAGTGCCTTGGCCTCTATAGAAGGTGCCAGCGCTGTGGTAGACGGAAACGGCTTGATGTTTGGTCCACGCAGAACTTCCACATTTTTTGCTTCTTCCGGAGAAGCAGGGGCAATAACCATATTGTCGTTAATGAGGAATGTCTTTGGCAGTGCAATGGCATTTTCCGCACCGAGTGTCCGCGGGTCCGTCATCACGCCGGCCAGAGCACTGGCTGCCGCGGTTTCCGGGCTGACCAGATAAATCTGGCCGTCTTTCGTACCGCTGCGGCCTTCAAAATTGCGGTTGAATGTACGCAGGGAAATTCCAGCACTGTTGGGGGACTGCCCCATGCCAATGCACGGTCCGCAGGCACACTCCAGTACGCGTGCGCCCGCGCCGATGATGTCGCCCAGCGCGCCGTTCTTTGCCAGCATATTGTAGACCTGCTTGCTGCCGGGAGCAATCGCAAGACTTACGTTGTTCGCAACGGTTTTTCCTTTTAATATAGAAGCAACACGCATCATATCCAGATAGGAAGAATTGGTGCAGGAGCCGATGCAGACCTGGTCAATTTTCATGCCGGCCAGTTCGCGCACAGTGCGCACGTTGTCCGGACTGTGTGGGCAGGCTGCCATTGGTTCCAGGGAGGAGAGGTCAATCGTAATCTCCTCATCATACACAGCGTCCGGATCCGAGGCAAGTGGCTTCCAGTCCGCATCACGGCCTTGTGCCGCCAAAAATTCACGTGTCACTTCATCGCTGGGGAAGATGCTGGTGGTAGCACCCAGTTCTGCACCCATATTTGTAATGGTTGCACGTTCCGGAACGGTTAGGGTGGAAACGCCCTCACCGGCATATTCTACAATTTTGCCAACGCCGCCTTTTACGGTCAGAACCTGCAGCACTTTCAGAATAATATCCTTGGCGCTGACCCATGCGGGCAGTTTTCCGGTCAGATTGACGCGCAGCATTTTTGGCATATTGATATGATAGGCACCGCCACCCATGGCGACCGCTACGTCCAATCCGCCGGCACCAATGGCCAGCATGCCAATGCCGCCGCCGGTGGGGGTGTGGCTGTCCGAGCCAATCAGTGTTTTTCCGGGGACACCAAAGCGTTCCAAGTGTACCTGGTGACAAATACCGTTGCCCGGGCGTGAAAACCAGATGCCGTGTTTTTGGGCGGTTGTCTGAATAAAGCGATGGTCATCCGCGTTTTCAAAACCGGTTTGCAGGGTATTGTGGTCAATATAGGCAACACTTTTTTCGGTTTTGACGCGGTCAATCCCCATTGCCTCAAATTCCAGATATGCCATGGTTCCGGTTGCGTCCTGTGTCAGTGTCTGGTCAATATGTAGCCCGATGTCGCTGCTGACAGTCATGTTGCCGGACACCAGATGACTTTTAATGATTTTTTGTGCAATGGTCAGACCCATGTGTAAAAATCCCCCTTTGCTGCTGCACCCTTTTCTGGCTGCCTATTTTTTCTATTCTATAACCCTTAACCCTTTATAATATATATGGATAGATAGAATAGATGAAAATGTACAGGCAGCATGGCCGCAAAAAGTGCAGCAGGACAAATCTTTAGTTTTGTCATGTGCGTTATACCGGATGAAAGCAACAAATACTGCTTTCTATTATCCACAAAAAGCGTCTGCTTGTCAATCCATTCACAAAGAATAGAACCATCAAATGGAATTTTTATGCAGATATTGCGAAAAATACATATATGTACGCGTTGATAGAAAAAGCGGAAGTAGGGCTTGACAAACTGCGCCGTTGTGTTATAATAATACAGTCAAAACAAAGCGGGGTAGTTATGCCCACACCTAAGCGGTGCCGTCCGTCTTGGGTCAATATTATGATCCTAACCTTTTGGGGATTGTTGTGTTGCGCGCGGGCGGAAATTTCTGCTTGCGCGTTGTTTATTCTGACAAACTTTTTGTGGAGGTGCTTAACAATTAGCAACAGGGAACTGCAGATCAATGATGATATCCGTGACCGGGAGGTCCGTGTAGTAGACGCGGAGGGCCATCAGCTGGGTATTATGCCGGCCGCACAGGCGCGGCAGCTGGCCTACTCCAAAGATCTGGATCTGGTCAAAATTGCCCCACAGGCAAAACCACCTGTCTGCAAGGTAATTGACTACGGAAAATACCGCTTTGAACAGGCAAAGCGGGAAAAAGAATCACGTAAAAATCAGCATATTGTCGAAATTAAAGAGGTACGCCTGTCTTTAAATATCGACACCCATGACTTTGAAACCAAGCTGAATCATGCTATCCGTTTCTTAAAAGAGGGTAACAAAGTAAAGGCTTCCATTCGCTTCCGTGGCCGTGAAATGGGCCATCCGGAGCAGGGCTATACCATTATGAAAAAATTCGCCGAAGCGCTGAACGAATACGCTGTTGTTGAAAAGCCCGCAAAGTTAGAAGGCCGTAATATGCTGATGTTCCTTGCTGTTCGGCCGGTTGCCCGTCCTGGTGCTAAGCCTGCTGAAAATGCCGCGAAAAAGTTTGCTGGTAAGGCAAAAAAAGCTGAGTAAAAGGGAATTACCCTGGAAAATTAAGGAGGATCCTTATTATGCCTAAGATCAAAACGCATTCCGGCGCAAAGAAGCGCTTCAAACTCTCTAAAAACGGAAAAGTCATCCGTGCCCACGCAAACATGGGCCACTTTCTGAACGGTCATGACAAGGGTGCAAAGTATAAGCGCAGCATGCGCGGCACCTGCGTAGCTGACAAGACCAACACAGCACACGTGAAGCGCCTGATTCCTTACAAATAAGCTTCCGTTCTGCTTTGGTAAACTGATGATTTCCACGTATTTGGAGGTATAATAAAATGGCAAGAGTTAAAGGCGCACTCGCTACGCGTAAAAGAAGAAAGAAAGTTCTGAAACTGGCTAAAGGCTACTGGGGCAGCAAGAGCCGTCACTTTAAGATGGCTAAAGAAGCCCTCATGAAGTCCGGCAACTATGCTTTTGCTGGTCGTAAAGCCCGTAAGCGTGACTTCCGCCGTCTGTGGATTACTCGTATATCCGCAGCCTGCCGTGCTGACGGCATGACCTATTCCACTTTCATGAATGGCCTGAAAAAAGCCGGTGTTACCCTGAACCGCAAGATGCTTTCTGAAATTGCTATCAGCGACGAAGCAGCATTTAAGGGACTTGTTGCACAGGCAAAGGCAGCACTGTAAAGAAATCTTTTTTGCGTCCGGGGAAAAACCGGACGCATATTTTTTACCCGTTTGTATGGCATAAGGAGGGAAAAATATGGAACATATTACCAGCCGCCGCAACGAAACGGTTCGTGCCGTGGCAGCCCTGCGCAGTGCGTCAGCACGCCGGAAACAACAGGCTTTTTTGTGTGAGGGGGCCCGTCTGTGCGCGGATGCTGCCGAAAGCGGCATTTCTATCCGCTCCTTTTTTTACACACAGAAAGCACTGCAGAAATATCCACAGTACCTAGATACCATCCGACAGCATACGGCAGGAAAGGAATATCTTCTGGAACCGTCCGTTGCACAGCTGTTAGCTGATACTCGAAACAGCCAGGAGATTTTCTGTGTTTGTGCGTTCCCAAATACAGCCGATACCACACCGGAAAGTTTTCTGCATCGCCCAGCTGCAGGGGCTTGTTTAGCATTGGAACAGCTGCAGGACCCTGCCAATCTGGGTACCGTGCTGCGTACAGCAGAGGCCCTCGGTATTAACTGTGTTTTGCTGTGTGGACAATGCTGTGATCCCTTTTCTCCGAAAGCTCTGCGCGGCGGCATGGGTGCAGCGTTTCGCTTGCCGCTGGTGCATTTTTCTTCCTTTGCGGCTGCAGCCCCGCTGTTTCATCAGGCCGGCTGGCAGACAATGGCAGCAGTGCCGGATACCAATGCAGAAAAAGTGACTAAAGTGGATTTTTCCGTACCGGTCATTATGGCTGTCGGCAACGAAGGAAATGGCCTTTTGCCGGAAACAGTGGCTGCCTGCAGCCGCCGAGTGACCATTCCCATGCTTGGCAGAGCGGAGTCACTGAACGCTTCCGCCAGTGCGTCCATTTTAATGTGGGAAATGATGCGTGGCAGGGGGCGGAACAATGGATGAGCGTGCGTGGTGGATTTGGCTGCAGCATGGACTTGGTCCCGGTGCTTCCAAACACCGCCGTATTTTTGAAACGTATGCTTCTATTGAAGATTTTTATCGTGCTGGTACTGAAGGCTGGCGGCTGGATGGTTATTTTACGAAACGGGAAATTCTGCGTCTGCAGAGCTTTTCGCTGGAGCAGGCACAGGCACAGCTGGAGTATGCAGAGAAGCTGGGACAGCGTGTGCTGACACCAGATATGGGTGCTTATCCGCAGTGCCTGCGGGAAATACACAATTATCCCTGCGTGCTGTATGTGAAGGGAACGCTGCCGCCGGTTGACTTCATGCTGTCTATTGCTATGGTGGGTACCCGCAAGGCTACCCACAGTGGGTGCAGCATTGCGCACACCATGTCTTATGAGCTTGCGAAAGCCGGTGTAATTGTCGTCAGCGGCGGTGCATTGGGGATTGATACACAGGCACACCGCGGCGCGGTTGAAGCCGGCGGCCGCAGTATTTGTGTGCTGGGCTGCGGCATTGATACGGACTATCTGTTAACGAATGCTTCCCTGCGGGAAGCGGTTGCGGTGGATGGTGCGCTGGTGTCCGAATATCCGCCCGGTACACAGCCGATGGCTTCCAATTTTCCTATTCGTAACCGGATTATTTCCGGTTTGTGTGCTGCCACGGTTGTCATAGAAGCTCCTATTAAAAGCGGTGCGATGATTACTGCCGATTGTGCAGGTGACCAGGGACGAGACGTCTTTGCGGTTCCGGGCAGCGTACAGAATCCAAAGGCAAGAGGAACCAATGCCCTTTTGCAGCAGGGCTGTGCACCGGCAACCTGTGCGCTGGATGTCCTGCGTTGTTATGAGGGAAAATATCGAATTCGCATCCCGCAGGACCCAGGTGTTAATGTTTTTCCGGAGCCTATTCCAGAACCGAAACAGCTGCCCAAAAGAGAACCGCCGCCGAAACTTTCGCAGGAAGCACGAACATTATACCAGGTCCTTTCGGCACAGCCAAAGCCCATCGATGAACTTTGTGCCTGTACTGGTATGCAGCCGGGAAAACTTCTGTCTGCTGCAACGGAGTTGGAGCTTGCTGGTCTTGCACAGGCCAGCGCGGGCCAGCGGTATGCTGCCATGTAGAAAATCCTATAATGGAATAAATACTATGATAAATCTATATTTTTACAGAAAATTGTCCCCTTCCTGCCGAATAAAACATTGCATTTTTACAGCACTTTGGGTACAATGAATTGTTGTACCGGAGGCAGCAGGGAAAAATACGGACATTTTGCTTTGTGTTATGCCATTCGGTCTGTCAAATACCGTGAAATGAGGTGTTCCTGTGTCAAAGCTTGTTATTGTGGAGTCACCCGCAAAAGCAAAGACCATTCAGAAATATTTAGGTGATGGCTATACAGTCGTCGCTTCTATGGGACATGTCAGGGACCTGCCAAAAAGCCGCCTGAGTGTCAAAGTAAATGATAATTTTAAACCCCAGTATTCCATTATCAAGGGTAAAGAAAAACTGGTGGAGGACCTGAAAAAGAAAGCTGCCAAAAGCGACAGTGTACTGCTGGCAACGGACCCTGACCGCGAAGGAGAAGCCATTTCGTGGCATCTTGCTTATATCCTCGGTTTGGACGTAAATGACACCAACCGTGTTACTTTTAACGAAATTACCCACACCGGTATCAAGAATGGTATGGAAAATCCGCGTACCATTGATATGGACTTGGTCAACGCACAGCAGGCCCGCCGCATTTTGGACCGGCTGGTGGGATACAAACTCAGCCCCTTCCTGTCCCAAAAAATACGCCGCGGCCTTTCTGGTGGCCGTGTGCAGAGCGTGGCCGTACGCATCATTGTAGACCGTGAAGAGGAAATCAAAGCATTCAAGCCAGAAGAATATTGGAGCATTGACGGCAAGTTTGTCCCGGCAAAGGGAACGTCCCGCCGGCAGTTCATTGCCAGCCTGTATGGCCTTGCCGGACAAAAAGGCAAATTAAAAATCGAAAACAAGGAACAAGCAGACGCTATCCTCGACGAACTGAAAGATGCGGACTATGTGGTTACAAGCATCAAGAAGGGTACACGCCGCAAAAGTCCGGCACCGCCGTTCATTACTTCTACACTGCAGCAGGAAGCCAGCCGCCGGCTTGGTTTTACGGCCCGCCGTACCATGGCAGCCGCGCAGGAACTATACGAAGGCATTGAAATTGAGGGCATGGGGGCTGTTGGCCTGATTACTTATATGCGTACGGATTCTCTGCGCCTGAGTGAGGATGCGATTCAGGCGGCCTCTGCGTACATTCAAGAGCGCTGGGGGGACAAGTACCTGCCCGATAAGCCGCGCCACTATAAGGCAAAGGCCAATGCACAGGACGGCCATGAAGCCATTCGCCCGACCGTTCCCAGCCTTGACCCGGAAAAAATCAAGAGCAGCCTTTCCAACGACCAGTATAAGCTGTACAAACTTATTTGGGAGCGCTTCCTTGCCTGCCAGATGAGCAACTGCCTGCAGGCCACCACACGGGCCGAAATCACTGCCGGTGACAAGTACCTGTTTAAAGCGAGCGGCTATACCGTCACCTTTGATGGCTATACCGTTTTGTACGAAGAGAGAAAAGATGACGGCGAAAAGGAAAGCAGCGGTCTGCTGCCTCCGCTGGAAAAGGATATGCCGCTGCGCTGCAAGGAAATCACAGGGAACCAGCACTTTACCCAGCCGCCGGCGCGCTATACCGAAGCAAGCTTAATCAAGGCGCTGGAAGAAAACGGAATTGGCCGTCCTAGTACCTATGCTACTACCATTAGTACCATTTTGAACCGTGAATATGTTGTGCGGGAAGGCAAGGCATTGAAACCCACAGAACTGGGCGAAGTGGTCACCAAACTGATGAAGGAACGCTTCCCCAAGGTGGTAAATGTTAAGTTTACGGCACAGGTGGAAAACGAACTGGATGAAGTGCAGAACGGCAAAGTTGAATGGGTGCAGGCCGTACATGATTTTTATGACGATTTTGCTGAGGCACTGAAAAAAGCAAAAGAGGAAATGAAGGATGTCAAAATTCATCTGAAAGAGGATGAAACAGACATCATCTGTGAAAAGTGCGGCCGCCGCATGGTTATCAAAACGGGCCGCTATGGAAAATTTATTGCCTGCCCCGGCTATCCAGAATGTAAAAACATCAAAAAATATGTAGAGAAAAACGGTGCCAAATGCCCCAAATGCGGCGGTGATGTTGTCATCAAGCATACCAAAAAAGGCCGCATCTTTTATGGCTGTGAAAACTATCCCAAGTGTGACTTCGTTTCATGGGATGAGCCGACAGAGAAACTTTGCCCGCGCTGCGGCAAAACACTGCTGCGTAAAAAAGGCAAGAACCCGCGCTACTACTGCGTCACGCCGGACTGTGGTTATGAACATCTCGGCGACGATTTTTCAGATGAAGAGCAGCAGGCACCGGAAGAGGAAACAAAAGCGTGAGGAATCCTATGGAAATAACGGTGATTGGTGCGGGGCTTGCTGGATGTGAGGCTGCGTGGCAGATTGCGCAAAATGGCGGTGAAGTGCAGCTTGTGGAGATGAAGCCGCAGAAGTATACGCCAGCCCATCAAAGCCCCAATTTTGCAGAACTGATTTGTTCCAATTCTTTAAAGGCGGAGCGCATAGACAGTGCCGCTGGCTTGCTGAAAGAGGAAATGTACCGTATGGGCTCACTATTGGTGTCGTGTGCCCGGCATACGCGTGTACCGGCTGGCGGCGCGCTGGCTGTAGACCGCGCGCAGTTTTCGACAATGGTAACGGAAAAAATCCGCAGCAATCCGCATATCCACTGTGTACAGAAAGAATGTACAGAAATCCCCAAAGATGGCATTGTTGTGGTTGCCACCGGCCCTTTGACCAGTGAGGCGCTGGCTGCCCAGATTGACCGTCTGTGCGGTGGATGCCTGCGCTTTTATGATGCCGCTGCACCGATTGTCACAGCGGAAAGTTTGGACCGCAGCCGTATTTTTGCGGCATCCCGATACAATAAGGGTAGCGGTGAGGACTACCTGAACTGTCCCATGAATAAAGAAGAGTATGAAACATTCTACACGGAACTGCTCCACGCGGAGCGCGCGCCGCTGCATGGGTGCGATGTACAGGACCCCAAAGTGTATGAGGGCTGTATGCCAGTGGAGGTTATGGCCCAGCGCGGACCGGACACCATCCGCTTTGGTCCCTTAAAGCCGGTTGGCCTGCGGGACCCACATACCGGACACCGGCCGTGGGCCGTTGTGCAGCTTCGCCGGGAGGATGCTGCCGGAACGCTGTTTAATTTGGTGGGCTTTCAAACAAACCTAAAGTTTGGCGAGCAGAAACGTGTGTTTGGCCTGATTCCGGGCCTTTCTCATGCGGAGTTTGTCCGCTATGGCGTTATGCACCGCAACACCTTTTTAAATGCACCCAAAGTGCTGGACAGCACGTTTCAGCTGCGAAAGGAACCGCGCCTGTTTTTCGCCGGCCAAATGACCGGCGTGGAGGGATACATGGAGTCAGCTTCTTCCGGCTTGCTGGCGGGAAGAAACGCACTGCGGCTGCAGCAGGGTTTGCCGCTGCTGACGCCGCCAAAAACGACCATGACGGGTGCGCTGGCCCGCTGGGTGCAGTTCGGCGGAGAAGGGGACTATCAGCCGATGGGTGCCAATTTCGGCGTCATGCCGCCGATAGAACCGCACATTCGGGACAAACGGGAACGTTATGCGGCTATTTCGCAGCGTGCCCTGCAGGATTTACAGACCTTTCAGCAGGAGAACGGCTGGAGTGCTCCAACAGAAGAAATTTAAGTGCGGGACCGACCGCTTTTTGAATATCGGACAGGAGGCAGCAAAATTCATATGAAAATAATTGTAGACGCGTTCGGCGGCGACAATGCACCGCTGGAGATTATAAAAGGCTGTGCGCAGGCGGTGCAACAGCTGGGGGTAGACATTATCCTGACCGGCCGCAAGGATACCATTGCGCATGTTGCTCGTGAAAATACCGTTTCACTGGACCACATGGAAATTGTGGACTGCCCGGATGTGATGAACATGAACGCTGCTGGAACGGAAATTCTGCGTTCCGGTAAAAATTCCTCCATGGCAGTTGGCTTGCAGCTGCTGGCAAAAGGGAATGGCGATGCTTTTGTCACCGCTGGAAACAGCGGTGCCGTTACTGCTGGCGCTACTTTTTTGGTAAAGCGTATTAAGGGCGTAAAACGAATTGCATTCGCGCCGGTCATTCCCTGCAAAAAGGGATTTTTCATGCTGGTAGATGCCGGTGCCAATGTGGACTGTAAACCGGAAATGCTCAAGCAGTTCGGCATTATGGGCTCCATATATATGAAGCGTGTGATGCAGGTGGAAAGCCCGCGTGTCGGCTTATTAAACGTCGGTACAGAGGAGCACAAGGGCGGCGAGCTGCAGCACGGAGCTTTTGCTCTGTTAAAGGACAGCCCGCTCAACTTCATTGGCAATGTGGAAGCCCGTGATGTGCCGGACGGTGTAGCCAATGTTCTGGTTGCGGACGGCTTTTCCGGCAATGTGTTTCTCAAATCTTTTGAGGGTGTTTCCATGATGGTCCTTGGCCTGTTTAAGGGTGTATTGACGAAAAACATGAAAAACAAGCTGGCGGCTTCTATGGTGCTGGGTGACTTGAAAGCATTGAAAAAACGAATGGATTATAATGAATACGGCGGCGCGCCGCTGTTGGGCTGTGCGAAACCCGTCTTTAAGGCGCACGGCAGTGCTACGGCAAAGACACTGTATAATGCGCTGCGTTTGACAAAATCCTATGTAGAGGGCAATGTGCCTGACGAAATTGCAAAGAGCGTTGCAGCTTATCAGCAAAAGGAAGCAGAGCAGAAAGCGGGGACGGCAGAATGAAGGACCTGTCCGGTTTGGAAAAAAATCTGGGATATACGTTTCAAGACAAACAGCTTTTGCTGAATGCCCTGACGCACTCGTCTTTTGCCAATGAAACGCACGCGCCCGGCGGCAGCAATGAACGGCTGGAATTTTTGGGCGACAGTATTTTGGGCTTTGTTGTAGCGGATTATTTGTACCGCAATTTTCCGGAATGGCCGGAGGGCCGCCTGACCAAAACCCGCGCGGCTTTGGTGTGTGAACAGGCGTGCTGTGATTTTTCCAAGGAGATGGACGTGGGCGCTTACCTGCGTTTGAGCCACGGCGAGCAGAACAGCGGCGGCCGTACCCGCACATCTATTCAGGCGGATGCCTTTGAGTCCATCACGGCTGCTATTTATTTGGACGGCGGTTTTTCTAAGGCAAAGGACTTTATTCTGCGTTTCACGCTGCCGGTCCTAAAAACTCTGCACAGCAAGGCACCATTCCATGACTATAAAACAAAGCTGCAGGAAATCATTCAACATAACCCCGGCGAAAAGCTAACCTATGTCCTCACCGGTGAAAGCGGCCCTGACCATGATAAGCATTTTACGGTGGAAGTCCACTTGAACAGCAATGTTATCGGTAAGGGCGGCGGCCACACCAAAAAGGATGCGGAGCAGCAGGCGGCACGGGAAGCACTGGAACTGATGGGCTATTGAAACACGCAAATGTAGCTATCTTTGTGCCGCACGTTGGTTGCCCGCACCGCTGCAGTTTTTGTGACCAGCGGCTGATTACCGGCAAAACCTTGCTGCCCTCTCCGCAGGATGTACAAGACGCTGCCGAAACAGCTCTGTCTTCTCTGGGGCCTGCTGCGGCCAAAGCGGAGATTGCATTTTTCGGTGGCAGTTTTACTGCAGTGGAAGGCACATATCGCCGCAGCCTTTTGGAGGCGGCGGCGCCGTATGTACGCAGCGGCCGTTTTGCCGGTATCCGTCTTTCTACCCGGCCGGACGCTGTGGATGAAGCCATTCTGGATGAACTTTGCTCGTATGGTGTCACTACCATAGAGCTGGGTGCACAAAGCATGGATAATGCGGTCCTGCAAAAAAATGGCCGCGGCCATACGGTAGAGCAAGTGGCAGATGCTTCCCACCGTATTAAGGCCCGCGGCATTCGGCTGGGTCTGCAGATGATGACCGGCCTACCCGGCGATACGCCTGCAGGCGCTTGGCATACAGCTCGGTGCTTTGCGGCACTTGGTGCAGAAGATGTGCGTATCTATCCGGCAATTGTACTGCCGCATACACAGATGGCCGAGTGGTACCAAAAGGGGCAGTACACGCCGCAGACACTGGAAGAAGCGGTCGATTTATGTACAGGCCTGCTCCAGTATTTTGAAGAGCGGAAAATTCAGGTTATCCGGCTGGGACTGCACGCCTCACCGGAGCTGGAAAAAGACCGCCTAGCGGGACCGTGGCACCCGGCATTTCGTGAATTGTGCGAAAGCCGCCGCTGGCTTTTGCGTATGCAGGAAGTTCTGCGCGGGCAGCCTGCCGGTGATTATCAATTCACCGTGCCGGCAAGGTATCTTTCGCAGGCAAAGGGACAGAAAAAAGCGAATCTTTCTGCTTTGGAACGTCTGGGGTACCGGGTTAGCGTTACTGCGGGCAAGAACTTTTGCCTGTCCGGTAGCGCCGGCCCGATTTTGATAAAGGAGACTTGTACGTATGCGCATCCGTTCCTTGGAAATTCAGGGCTTTAAGACTTTTCCGGACAAAACAGTCCTGCAGCTGCAAAATGGTATTACGGCGGTTGTTGGACCGAATGGAAGCGGAAAAAGCAACCTCAGCGATGCCGTTCGCTGGGTGCTGGGGGAACAGAACGTCCGAACTCTGCGCTGCACCAAAATGGAGGACGTCATTTTTAACGGCACGCCGCAGCGAAAAGCGCAGGGGTATGCCGAAGTTACACTCAACATTGACAATACGGACCGTGCCCTTGCTTTTGATAAAGATGAAGTTGCGGTTACTCGGCGGTACTACCGCAGCGGTGAAAGTGAGTACCTGTTAAACCATGTGGCCATGCGTCTGAAAGATATCAACGAACTGTTTATGGACACTGGCCTTGGTCGAGACGGCTATTCGATTATTGGACAGGGAAAAATAGATGCGATTGTTTCTGCCAAAAGCGAGGACCGGCGTGAAATTTTTGAGGAAGCAGCGGGCATTTCCCGCTGTCGTTACCGTAAAGAAGACAGCGAACGCCAGCTGAGCGCAGCAGAGGATAATTTGGTGCGGCTCAACGATATTCTGGCAGAGCTGAAGGGCCGTGTGGACCCATTAAAGGAACAGAGCGAAAAGGCACAGAAATTTGTTACCTACTCAAATGAGAAGAAAGATTTGCAGATAGCGTTTTGGCTGCGCCAGATGGACCAGTCCGATAAGGCGCTACATACTCATGACGATAAAATTATGCTTGCTCGCACGCAGCAGGAGAAAGCAGAAAAAGAGCTGAACGCGCTGGATCGGGCGGCAGAGCAGAACTTTCAGAAAATTACCGGCTGTGCAGCACAGATTGATGAGGTCCGTCAACAGAGCAGTAGCAAAGAAGAAGCGGCTGCACAAAAGGACAGCGAAGCGGCAGTGCTGGATAGTGACGTGCGCCATGGGAGAGAAACCGTTGGCCGGTTGGAGACTGAGCTTGCCGCAGCGTCACAGGGCAGGGAACATCTACAGCAGGAAGCGGCTGAAAAAGCGGCAAAAATCACGGAACAGAATCAGCAGGAGACACAGCTTTTACAGTCAGAAGATGATGTAAATAAAAAGCTGGAATCCCTGCGTGCAAAGATTCGTGCAAGTTCTGCAGATGCTGAAGACATTTCCCAGCAGCTTTCTCAGCTTGCTTCCCATGCAACAGAAAGCAAGGTAGCGGAAATGACTGCCGCTTCTGCCATGTCTGAAATTGCTGTCCGTGTTTCTCACGCGGCCAGTACAATCAGCGGCAAAGAGGAACTTTTCAATAAGCTGCAGGACTCTCGAAAGGACAGCAGCCAAACATTGGCGGATATGCAGGCACGCATACAGGACATGCGTATTTCTGAACAACAGTGGACCCAGCAGCTGCAGCAGCACCGCCGACAAACCGAAAACCAGAAACAAAAAGCAGACCGTCTGCAGATAGATGCCCGTGAAAGTATCCGCCGCGCATCTTTGCTGGAATCGCTGGAACAAAATATGGAGGGCTTCAGCAGGAGTGTAAAAGTTATTATGCAGGCCTCTGCCCGGGGAACGATTTCCGGTATTTGTGGCCCTGTTTCCCGGCTGATTACAGTGCCGCCAGCGTATACAGTTGCACTGGAAACCGCTCTGGGTGCTTCCATGCAGCACATTGTTGTGCAGACGGAGCAGAATGCCAAAGATGCTATCCGCATGCTAAAGCACCGGGATGCCGGCCGTGCTACCTTTTTACCGCTTGGTAATCTTCGCAGCCGTGTGCTGCAGGAACCAAGTCTTAAGGACTGCGAGGGATTTGTCGGTGTTGCCAGTGAATTGTGTACCAGTGAGCCAACCTACCGTGGTGTAAGGGAAAATCTGCTCGGCCGAATTGCGGTCGCACGGGATTTGGACGCTGCCGTGGAGATTGCACGCCGGTTTCATTACCGGTTCCGTGTGGTTACACTGGACGGGCAGGTTGTCAATACCGGCGGCTCTCTGACTGGCGGCAGCCTTGCACGCAATTCCGGCCTTTTAAGCCGCCGCAGTGAAATTGCGCGCACGCGTGAAAAAGCGCAGGCCCAGACAGCCGAGGCAGAAAAGGCGGCGGCTGCATATCAAAACTGCATGAAAAAGGACGCCGCAGCGGAAGCAGAACTTTCTGCGCTGCGCTCTGGCCTAGCTGCTCGGCAAGAAGACTGTATTCGCATGAAAGCAAACTGTACACAGCTTGAAAAAGATATTTCCAATGTACAGAAAGACATATGTTCACTAAAGGCAGAACAGGCAACTGTTTCACAGCGTCTGTCGGACCAAAAGCAAAAACAGGCTGAGGCCAGAAAACAGTCGTCCCTCTTTGCGGAACAGATGGCGGCTTTGCGGCAAAAAGCAAAGGAATTGACCGACAGCTGCAGCAGTTTGGAACAGCAGAGTGAATCCTGTACGGCTCAGTTACAGCAGCTGCGGCTGCAGCTGCTGTCCGTACGCAAAGACCGTGAAAATCTGCAGGAAGCCCTGCAGCAGTTAGAAATCCGTCAACAGGAGAGCACCTCTCAGGCAGACACACTGCAGATGGAAATCAGAGAACAAAAAGCGTTAATTGTTTCGGCTCAGCAAAAAGCAGCCACGGCACGGGAAGCCGCTGTCCACCTGCACAAAGAGGCTGCTGCGGGCAGCAGCATGATAGAACAGATTAACCAGCACCGTATGCAGCTGGAGCAGCAGGATACACGATTGCGTCAGCAGCAGCGGAACAAAAGCGATGAAAAAGAAACCATTGGCCACGAGCTTACCCGACTGGAAGAACGCCGGACAAATTTGCAGAGACAGTATGACGGCCTTGCTGCCAAATTATGGGATGAGTATGAACTGACACGCCGGGAGGCACAGAAAAGTACGCCGTTGCTGCAGGAGGCGGATATGCCGCAGGCACAGCGCCGTTTAAATGAGCTGAAAGGCCTGATACGCGCGTTGGGAACGGTCAATGTGGCAGCTATTGAAGAATATAAAGAAGTCAGCAAACGGTACGAATTTCTTTCCGTACAAATCGAGGACGTTGAAAAAAGCAGGGACGAGCTGCGGCAGCTGATACGGGACCTAACTCACCAAATGCAGGAGCAGTTTACACTGCGTTTTTCACAGATACGGCGCAACTTTACAGAAACATTTCGGGAGCTTTTTGGCGGTGGAACCGCCAGCTTGGAACTTTCTAATCCAGACGATATTCTTACTTCTGGAATTGATATTACGGTACAACCGCCCGGAAAAATTGTTTCCCATTTGGAAAGCCTTTCCGGCGGAGAAAAGGCTTTGGTTGCAATTGCACTGTATTTTGCCATTATGAAAGTTTCTCCGCCGCCGTTTTGTATGCTGGACGAGATTGATGCGGCACTGGACGATGTCAATGTTTCCCGATTTGCGGCTTATCTTCGCCGTATGTCCCAAAATACGCAGTTCATCGTTATTACTCACCGGCGGGGCTGTATGGAAGAAGCGGATACCCTGTATGGTGTCACCATGCAGGATGAAGGTATCAGTCAGGTGCTGGTGCTGCATCCAAACGAAATTGTGGCATTTAATCATGACCATGAGGAGTAACACTGCCCGGTTTTCGGCAAATAGAATATTTGTGGTGTAACGGAATAATCATAAAAAGTAAATTCTATGGGAAGGAGCCATTCCATGGGGCTGTTTTTAAAAATTAAGGCTGGGCTAAAAAAAACCCGCCGGAACATGAGCGATTCTCTACACCGTATGCTGCACTCTTTTACGCGCATTGATGAGGACCTGTTTGAGGAGTTAGAGGAACTGCTCGTTATGGGCGATGTCGGTGTTTCTACAGCGGAGCATATCTGTGATATCCTGCGCGGCAAAGTAAAGGAACGCGGCATCAAGGACCCAAATGCCATTTTTGACCTTCTGCGTGAAACGGTAGCGGAAATGCTGCAGGGAGGAGAAGAACTGCACATTTCCACAAAGCCGTCAGTCATTTTGGTGATTGGCGTCAACGGTGTTGGCAAGACTACAACCATCGGCAAGATGGCTGCTCTGCTGCAGAAACAGGGGAAAAAGGTTATCTTGGCAGCAGCGGATACCTTCCGCGCAGCTGCAATCGAGCAACTGCAGGTTTGGGCGGACCGCGCTGGCTGTGATATGGTTTCACAAAGTGAAGGCAGTGACCCGGCAGCCGTTGTATTTGACACCATTTCTGCCGCCAAATCCCGCGGCAACGATGTCATTATCTGTGACACGGCTGGTCGCCTGCACACCAAAAAGAACCTAATGGACGAGCTGGCAAAAATCAACCGTGTCATAGATAGGGAACTGCCGGATGCAGACAAAGAGGTTCTGCTGGTGCTGGACGCAACAACCGGTCAGAATGGCGTCAATCAAGCACGGGAATTTAAAAATGCCGCCGGCATTACCGGTATTGTTTTAACGAAATTGGATGGCACCGCAAAGGGCGGTGTTGTGCTTGCTATTAAGGATGCGCTGGACATTCCAGTTAAGTTTGTCGGCGTAGGGGAACAGCTGGACGACCTGCAGCCATTTGACGCAGATGACTTTGCCCGTGCCCTGTTTGAACGTGACCCGGCCGAAATGGAAGAACTGGAAAAGGAGGAGCGCTGATATGCAGTTTGTGCTTGCCACACATAATCAAAATAAAGTGCACGAATTTTCCAGAATGCTTGCACCGCTTGGCATTGACATTTCCGTTCCGGATGGCCTGCCGGAAGTAGAAGAAAACGGTACAACTTTTGAGGAAAATGCGTTTCTCAAGGCGGCTTCCGCCTGCCGATTTACCGGAAAACCCGCCGTTGCGGATGATTCCGGCTTGTGTGTCCATGAACTGAACGGCCAGCCGGGCATTCACTCGGCACGTTATGCCGGCGAATACGCGACGGACGCGGACCGTATTGTAAAACTGTTGAACGCGCTGCGGAATGTGCCGCAGCCGGACCGGTTGGCGAAGTTTGTCTGCGTTATCTGCTGCGTTTTTCCCAACGGTGACATCATTACTTCCCGCGGTGAGTGCGAAGGTTCCATTGCTTTTGCACCGCAGGGGAACGATGGCTTTGGCTATGACCCCGTGTTTTTGGTCGGAGAGCGTTCCTTTGCCCAGATGAATGCCGAACAAAAAGACGCGGTCAGTCACCGTGGAAATGCGCTACGCTTATTTCAGAAAGACCTACAGGCATACTGTGCGAAACATTTAAAAGATATTTAATGTGGGACAGCAAAAGCCGCTGGCAGAAATTCTGTCAGCGGCTTTTATCAAGTGTTCCGTCAATATATCTTTATAGTGCTCTGCCTGTGGCAAAAGCCTTTTTCATCAGCGGGCTGTCCACTGTCAGCTTCTGTTCGCCGGCACAAATCAGGGTATCGGTCAGCACCATACCCTTGCTGCGGAAGATGCCCAAAAACCAGTTGTATTGTGCCAGATAGGCTTTTTCATCGGTGTTGCCCTGTGCAAACACACCTACCAGCTTAATGCCGGGGTGAAGGCGGCAGATGCCTTTTTCGTCTGTCAAGCAGTAGTGCCGGTTCATAAAGGTAATCATCGGTCCGGTCACCTGCGAATAGTAGTTCGGGCTGCTTAAAATCAGCGCACCGCACTGGTGTAGGTCCTTCCAGTAGGCGGTCAGGTCGTCCTGAATCCGGCAGTCCTTCTGGTTTTTGCGGCAGAAGCCACAGCCCTGACAGCCGTGTACGTTCATCTTGTCCAGCCGATAGACAATGGTTTCATGTCCGGCGGCTTTTGCTCCACGGAGGACCTCCCTTGCCAGTGAGGAAGAAGAACCATTTTCGTTTGCACTGCCCAATACGGCAACAACTTTCATGTAATAAACTTCCTTTCTGTATTTGTCTGGCTGCCATTTTAGCACTTTCTGCGGAGGAAAACAACTTGGACGGTTTCCAATACAGCCGACTTGTAAAATGATGCACCAGAGGAACAAAAATTGCTATACTGGTAGGAGAACAAAAAGGAGGAACTGCTCATGTTGAATACAACACCGCTGACCGCGCTGGCGCAGGGGCAGACTGGAAAGGTTGCCACATTGACGGCAACCGGTTCCATGCGCCGCCGATTACAGGATATTGGGCTGATTGAAGGTACACAGGTGTCCTGTGTACTGCAGGCACCTTCCGGTGACCCAACAGCTTACGCAATACGGGGGGCGGTCATTGCGCTGCGCAGGGGGGACGCCGCGCATGTGCTGCTGGCCGGGGTATAGGCGATGCGCACGGATACCGTCTCCGCCGAAACCGAAACCATTGCACTGGCCGGCAACCCCAATGTCGGAAAGAGCACAGTTTTTAATGCATTGACCGGTCTGCACCAGCACACGGGTAACTGGCCGGGAAAAACAGTGGAAAGCGCACATGGACAGTTTTCGTACCGTGGCCGGCAATACACGCTTGTGGATCTTCCAGGAACCTATTCGTTGTTTGCACATTCTGCAGAAGAAACTGTTGCGCGTGACTTTTTGTGCTTTGGCGGAGCCAGGGCCGCGGTTGTGGTCTGTGACGCGACTTGTTTGGAACGAAACCTGAATCTTGTCCTGCAGACGCTGGAAATCACCGGAAACGTAGTCGTATGTGTAAATCTAATGGACGAAGCGGAAAAGAAGCATATCCATATCGACCTAGAACAGCTTTCCAGTGAATTGGGTGGCGCGCCGGTTGTAGGCGTCAGTGCCCGCAGCGGTGGTCTTTCTGTGCTGGAAGATGCACTGGATACACTTTCTCCGCGGGAAGCCATGCACATGGAATATTCTCCCCAGATAGAACAGGTGGTTGCTCAACTGCTACCGCTTGTTCAGCAACATTGTCCGGACTGCTGTGCCCGCTGGCTGGCGCTGCGGCTGCTGGATAGCGACAAAAGCTTTGCAGAAAGTCTGCATCGTTTCTGCCCCCAGCTTCTGCAGGACCAGAAACTTCAGCAGACACTGCATACTGTAAAGTCCCATCTGCATCAGAACGGCTTTTCCAGTGACACACTGCGGGACCAGATTACTGCTGTGCTGGTCAGCCGAGCGGAAAAAATTTATCAAAAATGTGTCACACGCACGGTCTGTTCGGCGGCCGAACGTGACCAAAAGCTGGACCGCATTCTTACCAGCCGCAGAACCGGCATTCCTATTATGCTCCTTTTGCTGGCGGCGGTGCTTTGGCTGACCATTACCGGAGCCAACTATCCTTCAGAACTCCTGTCAGCTGGACTTTTCTCCCTGCAGGATGTTTTGTGGAATGCGCTGCTGCATGCGGGGGCACCCATGTGGCTTATGAAGCCGCTGATTCTGGGGGTATACCGCACGCTGGCATGGGTTATCAGTGTCATGCTGCCACCGATGGCAATCTTTTTCCCATGCTTTACGCTATTGGAGGATTTCGGCTATCTGCCACGGGTCGCCTTTAACTTGGACCACTGCTTCCAGCGGGCACATGCCTGCGGCAAGCAGGCACTAACCATGTGACAGCGGAAAAGTATGCGGCTTTTTGCCATATGGAATGATAAATGACGACGAGAAAATAAGGAGAATACAAAATGAATATTCTTATCAGTTCCTGCCTTACCGGACTTTGCTGCCGATACGACGGCGGTGGGAAAACGCTTTCCTGCTTGCCAGAATTGATGCAGCGTTTCCATATGGTGCCATTTTGTCCGGAAATTTACTGCGGAATGCCTACACCGCGCAGTCCAGCCGAAAGGCAAGGAACACAAGTCATCTGTAAAAATGGCAAAGATGTAACTGCCGCTTATCAGCGCGGTGCGGAGGAAGCGCTGAAAATCGTGCATTTGTATCACTGCCCGTATGCAGTCCTGAAAGAACGCAGTCCGTCGTGTGGATTTGGCCAAATATATGACGGCTCCTTTTCAGGGTGTTTGGTAGCAGGCAGCGGTGTCACAGCGGAATTGCTGGCAAAGAATGGCGTCCGAATTTTTGGCGAAAGCCAAGCCAAAAAACTACTGAAAAAGGCGGCAGCTGAAAGCAGACAAACTGTGTTATAATAGACAAAAGATTTTAAAAAAATCGGAGGCGATTCATCATGTCTATTCTGGCGGCATTTGCAGTTCCACATCCACCAATCCTTATGCCGGAGATCGGTCACGGGGAAGAGCACAAAATTCAGAGTACCATAGACGCTTACCGCACAGTTATGCGGCGTGCGGCTGCGCTGCACCCGGAAACGGTCGTTGTGACCAGCCCACATACGGTTCTTTATGCAGATTATTTTCATATCTCACCGGGCGAACAGGCACAGGGCAGCTTTCTGCAGTTTGGTGCGCCGCAGGTTGAGGTGCAGGTTTCCTATGACAGTGCGTTCACAAAAACACTGATGCAACGCTGCGGCGAACGCCACATTCCTGCAGGTACATTTGGGGAGCGCAGCAGTGCACTGGACCATGCAACGATGATACCTCTTCGTTATTTGCAGGAATTTACGTCCAGTTTTCGGGTAGTACGGATTGGCTTATCCGGCCTTTCACCGTTGGTGCATTATCGTTTGGGACAGTGCATTGCTGACACAGCGGAAAAGCTTGGCCGCCGCACGGTCGTCATTGCAAGTGGTGATTTGTCGCATAAGCTGACGCAGGACGGCCCATACGGCTATGCGCCGGAAGGACCGCAGTTTGATAAAGAGACGACGGTCATGCTGCAAAAGGGCGATTTTCTTTCTCTGCTCAGTATGGACCCGGACCTTTGTGAGGCGGCTGCGGAGTGTGGGCTGCGCTCATTTTGGATTATGGCGGGTGCGCTGGACCGTAAAGCTCTGCGAAGCGAACTGCTGTCGTATGAGGGACCATTCGGGGTTGGCTACGGTGTTGCTTCTTTTTTGGTTACAAGTAAAGACAATACCCGGAATTTTGGGGAACAGTATGCTACGGCGGAAAAGAGACGTGCTGCGGTGCGGCAGCAGGCGGAAGACCCATGGGTGCGCCTTGCTCGTTTGAGTTTGGAAACGTATGTAAGGACTGGACAGTATGCTGCCCTGCCGAAAAATCTACCGCCGGAACTCGCCGGTACCCGTGCCGGTGCGTTTGTGTCGCTTAAAAAAGATGGACGCCTGCGCGGCTGTATTGGAACGGTTCAACCGACACAGAAAAGCGTAGCGGAAGAAATTTTAAACAATGCCGTTTCCGCCGCTGTTCATGACCCACGCTTTGGTCCGGTTACACCGGAAGAACTGCCGCAACTTGTCTATAGTGTAGATGTCCTGCAAATGCCGGAGGCGGTTGCATCCTCCAAAGAACTGGACGCAAAACGGTATGGCGTTATCGTACAGAATGGGAACCGCAGCGGATTGCTGCTGCCGAACCTTGCCGGTGTGGATACGGCTGAAGAACAGATTGCGATTGCCCGGCAGAAAGCGGGGATTTCTCCGTATGAGCCAGTTAAGCTGTGGCGCTTTCGGGTGGTGCGTCACACATGAGCACAGTTTGTACACTTTGCCCGCATCACTGTCAACTGGAATCGGGACAGACCGGTCTGTGCCGTGCACGAAAAAATCGGGACGGCACAATACAGTGCAACAATTATGGACAGCTGACAGCTCTTGCGTTGGACCCCATTGAAAAGAAGCCGCTGCGCCGCTTTTATCCGGGCAGCTATATTTTGTCCGTTGGCAGCTATGGCTGCAACCTGCGCTGTCCCTTTTGCCAGAACAGCAGCATATCCATGGCAGGAGAAGAAAGCGGCACGCTTTTTGTTTCACCGGAACAGCTTGTGCAGAAAGCGCAGGAATTTGCGCATGCGCCGCGTGGAAATATTGGTCTTGCTTTTACCTACAATGAGCCGCTGGTAGGATATGAATATGTGCGGGACTGCTCCCAACTGGCACATATAAAAGGATTAAAAACCGTTGTTGTAACCAATGGAATGATTTGTAAGGAGCCGTTTCAAAAGCTTCTGCCGCTGATTGATGCTATTAACATTGACCTCAAGGGCTTTACACCTCAGTATTATCGGCACTTAGGCGGTGACCTGAAAACAGTCATGCAGAATATTGTGCTGGCATTGCAGTTTTGTCATGTTGAAGTGACAACGCTGATTGTGCCCGGTGAGAGTGATTCTGCGAAGGAAATGAGTGCCGAAGCTTCTTGGCTTGCTTCCCTTAGTCCGGATATTCCGCTTCATATCAGTCGGTTCTTTCCTCGGTATCGTGAAGAGGATAAGGAGCCGACACCGGTACACGTGATTTATCATTTGTGTGAAATCGCCCGCCAGTTTCTGCATGATGTGTATCCCGGCAATTGCTGAAAAAGGCAATTTACCGTATATTGTACAACCCAGCAGGAATAGGCTGTGTGGGGTGATGCAGTTATGATTTTAGAGCAGGATTCAGCAGTTTACGAAGTGGAAAACACACAGATAGAGGTGGAACGGATTTATGTTGGGGAGATTCCTTTGCCGGATTTGATTGTTCGTTATTTTCAGGAAGAAAATGCTGCCGGGGACAGTGGTCGGCCGTGAACAACAACGGTGTGGGACAACAAAAACAGTACACGGCCGCTTTGTATATGCGTTTATCGCGGGATGACGGCATAGGGGAAAGCGCAAGCATTGGCACACAGCGGGAAATGCTGCGTAGTTATGCCCAAAAGCATGGCTTTATCATTTTTGATGAATATGTAGATGATGGCTGCAGCGGCACAAACTTTGATCGGCCCGCGTGGAAGCGAATGATTGCGGATATTGAGCAGCATAAAATAAATTTGGTGCTGACAAAGGACCTTTCCCGTTTGGGCAGAGATTATATCACAGCGGGACAGTATACAGAACTATACTTTCCGGCTCACGGCGTTCGCTGTATTGCTGTCAATGATGGGTATGATTCCGCCGGCCCCTATACGGACCTTGTCCCATTTAAAAATGTGATGAACGAATGGTATGCCCGCGACATCTCCCAAAAAATTCGCGGGGCCTTGCATACGAAAATGGAGGCAGGCGCTTTTATTGGAAATTATGCGCCGTATGGTTACCGAAAAGACCCGCAGGACCACAACCGCCTCCTTCCGGATTCGGTATCCGCACCAGTGGTCAAACGAATTTTTCGTATGGCAGCAGATGGCAGACGCCCTTCTGAAATTGCCGAAGCACTGAATCAGCAGGGTATTCCGCCGCCGTCGGTTTACCGAGCACTGCGCCTGTCACAGCAAATGCCTCCGGATTTTTCCAAACGAGGCTGGTCGCCATCTACCATTTGTAAAATGCTGCATAACGTTGTGTATCTTGGCCATATGGTACAAGGAAAAACGACAAAGCTGTCCTTTAAAAGCACCGTCGTTCTGCAAAATGCGCCGGAAAATCGGGTGCTGGTTCGCAGCACGCATGAACCGCTTGTTCCGCAAAGAGTATTTGATTTGGTACAGAAGCATACGGTATCCCGCCGCCCGGCCGCACAGGGAACTTTTGTAAATCTTTTCTCCGGCCTTGCAAAATGTGCGGATTGCGGACGAAACCTTTCTTCCAGCGGGACTGGACAGAAAGGGAAAAAAGGTTTGGTTTGCAGCGGATATAAGTTATATGGCAGAAAAACTTGTTCCAGCCATTTCATTCGCTATACGGTTCTTTGTCAGGCGGTGCTTAGGGACCTGCGTGTGCAGTTAAATTTGTCCTCAACACAGCGGCAGCAGGTCCTACATGACATGCAGCAGAACATACCGAAGGCCATATCGGACAGCGAGCAGCAGGAAATAGCAGACCTGCAGACACGTCAGCGCAAGCTAAAGCAAATTTTGCGTCAACTGTATGAGGACCATGTCAGTGGTTTGCTGTCGGACAGCCGCTTTCAAGACTTGCTTGCTTCCTTTGGAAAGGAACAGCGGGCTCTGACGGCACAGCTGTCCGTACTGCGGCCGAGAACAGCGGCTTCAAAGTCTCAGATTGCCGATATACACTGGCTGGAGACTTTCTGCCGTGTTCCGGAACTGACGCAGGATTTACTGTTTGCTTTTATTAAACGCATTGATGTAGGGCAGGCCGTCTGTATACAGGGCGGCCGTGCATACCGTCGACAGCATATCACGATTGTTTATGCTTTTTCTAAGCCGGAAAAATAAGCCGCATAAATTTCCCAAGGGTGTGCATGGGCTTTGGGTGCAATGCGGCCGGTGTGACCGGCTGCCGCATTATTGATTCTCCGAGGGAACGGCTGATTGCGATTCTAACCAACAACTTTGTTCCCTGCAACGGTCGTTTTCCAACACTGATTGCAATTATTTCTATATTCTTTGTCAGCAGTATGTCTGGCGTGCTGCAAACAACTTCGGCGGCACTTATTTTGCTGGCGGTGGTTGTTCTGGGCGTACTAACAACTTTTTTAACATCCCGAGTGCTTTCCGCTACAGTTCTCAAGGGCATCCCGTCATCCTTTACGCTGGAACTCCCGCCATACCGCCGCCCGCAGGTCGGTCGTGTATTGGTCCGCTCCTTGCTGGACAGAACGATTTTTGTTCTGGGACGCGCGGCTTCCGTGGCGGCGCCAGCTGGACTTTTCCTCTGGCTTCTGGCTAACCTGCATGTGGGGCAAAGTACACTTTTGTCCATTTGTGCCGGGGCGCTGGACCCAATCGGCCATTTTTTCGGCATGGACGGTGTCATCCTGCTGGCGTTTATTTTGGGATTCCCCGCCAACGAAATTGTGGTACCCATTATGCTCATGGGTTACCTTGGCATGGGACAGCTGACGGAGATGGGCAGTTATGCTTCTCTGCAGGCACTGCTCCTGCATAACGGTTGGACTTGGGTAACAGCAGTGTGTGTTGTGTTATTTTCACTTATGCACTGGCCATGTGCTACAACCATTCTGACCATACGCAAAGAAAGCGGTTCCTGGGAATGGACGGCATTGGCTGCGGCTTTGCCAACCACCTGCGGGCTTGTTCTCTGCGCTCTGCTGGCAAATGGTGCCAGACTGTTTGGCTTCGTATAATAAAAAGAGAAAGGACCGCCCGCTGTTTTGTCGCTGGACGGTCCTTTTCCTGTTTTTCACTGTGCTTATGCGTAATCCTTTACAGACGATATATACTAATGATGAAGATGTTTTCTTTGAAAATCATACAAAAAGGCCCAGAATTTACAGATAAAAAGAACTTTTTGACATTCCAGCGGGAGAATTTTTCAGATTCAAATCATTGTTCATAATTTATTAATTCACTCTTATGGGATTGTATAGTAAAATTAAAATGTCGGAAATTGAGATACAAAAAGGGGACGGATGCACTTGTTTGGTTACATCAGGCCCCAAAAGCCTGAATTGCGGGTGCGGGAATATGAGGCATATCGGGCAGTCTACTGTAGCATCTGCCGGGTGTTGGGCAGGCACTATGGCATTTTCTCTCGGCTGATTCTCAGCTATGACAGCACTTTTTACGCGTTGCTTCTGCTTGCACTGCAGAAAAAATATGTTCCGTGTTTCGCGGGTGGACGCTGTGCTGCCAATCCGCTGAAAAAATGTATGTACTGTACCAATGCACAGCCTTCTTTAAAGCAAGCGGCGGCACTGAGTATTCTGCTTTCTGTGCAGAAACTGCAGGATGACCGCCGTGACCGCGGCCGCTGGCCACGCTGTCGAGCGTTTTTTCTGCTTCCTTTTCTGCATGGTGCCCACAAGAAGGCCGCTGCGGATTTTCCATGGATGGAGCAGGCCGTATGCACCTGTATGCGCCAGCAGGCGGAAGCGGAAGCAGAGCCGGATTCCACTTTGGATGATTGCGCCCAGCCGACGGCGGAAATGTTGTCAGCAATTCTGGCGCATGAGGGCGGCACCGATACGGAACCGCTTTATCTGCGGGTTCTGCAGGAAACCGGTTTTTATCTTGGCCGTTGGGTATATCTGATGGATGCAGCAGATGATGTAGAAAAGGATGCGGCGGATGGAGATTTCAACTGGTTTGTTCGTCATTATCAGGTAACAAAGGACAGCTCACCGGAAAAGCTGACGGAAGTACACACATTTGCCAATGCAGCCATGAACCTGACCATGTCCCGGCTGTGCGCCGCTTTTAATTTGCTGGATTTAAACAGCTTTGCTTCCGTTTTGCGCAATATCATAGAGCTGGGGCTTCCAAATATGCAGAAGCAGCTGCTTTTTAAAAAGGAGACTAAATAAATGTCAGATCCATATCAGGTTCTTGGCGTATCACCAAGTGCAACAGATGAGGAAGTAAAAGCGGCTTACCATAAGCTTGCAAAAAAATATCATCCGGACAACTACGCCAACAGTCCACTGGCGGATTTAGCCAGTGAAAAAATGAAGGAAATCAATGAGTCCTATGATACGATTGTCAACCAGCGTAAACAGCAGGCACAGCAGGGGCCTTTTACCGGGAATCCCTATCAGGGGAGCTACTATGGTTATGCTGGAACACAAAGTCAGTCTTCGTCCGGCTTTTCAGATGTGCGTTCTTATATTCGTGGCGGACGTTTGGCGGATGCAGAACAGATACTGGACGGTGTACCGGCCGAGAACCGCAACGCTGAGTGGTATTTTTTAAAGGGAACTGTTTTGTACAACCGTGGACAGCTGGAACAGGCATCCAACTACATCGGCCATGCCTGTCAAATGGACCCAGGCAACGGCGAATACCGTGCAGCTATGAGCCAGATAAACGGCCAGTACCGGGGCTATTACGGTGGCTATAATCCATCTGTTCAGAACAATCGGTCTGACATGGACCAAGCCTGTAACTGTTGTGGGAATCTTGTGTGTGCAGACGCTTGCTGTGAATGTTTCGGCGGCAATCTGATTCCATGCATTGGCTGTAGATAAGGGGGCGCTGCCGATATGAAAAGAGGGCATACGCTGAAAGTTGCTTTCAGCGGGATCTTAATCGCGCTGGCATTACTGTTTATCTGTTTGGGCGGTATTCTACCGGCTATGACATATGCTATGCCGGCGCTGGGCGGGCTTATGCTGATTCCCGCTGTTGTTGAGCTTGGCCCAGGCTGGGCATGGCCGGTTTACTTTGCATCGTCTGTTTTAGGCGTACTGCTAGGACCGGATAAAAGCGCTGCTGTACTGTTCCTTTTCTTTTTTGGTTATTACCCGATTGTGAAGGCACTGCTGGAACACAAGGTTCACAGTCGCCTGCTTTGCCTGCTTTTCAAACTGTTGCTTTTCAATGCGGCGGCAATAGCGGCATTCTATATCAGTGTCAGCCTTTTGAATGTACCAAAAATGGTTTTTTCTATTGCCGGTATTTATTTGCCGGGTGTGTTGCTTCTGTTGGCGAATTTTGTATTTTTGCTTTATGATTATGCGGTTGGTGGTGTGGCAGCTTTCTATTTTTCACGATTGCACCGCTTTATCAGCAAGTGGCTGATTGGAAATTTTTAATTGCCCGTAGTGTACCACTGCAGAGATGTTAATGCAGTGGTACTTTTGTGCCAATTTTTGAAAGAGATCGGATGCCGTACCAGAGGAAATGCAGGTGGAAAACTTTTTCTTGCTTTTTGGGGCAGAAGGTTCTAAACTTACTTATAAGAAACCAGAAGGACAGCAGAGTTTTTTTAGTTGACAGATTTCATGGGCAAGTTTATAATGTGGTTGATAAAGCTTGAAATTTGCGGCCCAATAGGGCAAACATAAAATAGACCCCCGGGAGCGGCCACTTCCGGGGGTCCTCTTTTGGCCAGCAGTTCTTTGGCTTTTTGTTCATCTGTTTACTGCCCGCAAACATGGTTAAAAGAATAAAGCCTAAAGCAAAATGGCATTTTTTATCATACAGGACATATTGACCTTGCGGTCCTGCCATAGAAGATAGGTGCCAAAACCGGGAATAATGAAAACAGCGGCCGCTTTCATAGGAGTGAATGAATTAATGAATGACAGCTTAACGCAGAGAATACAGGAGAATATGCGCTCTTTTTCCAAAGGACAGCGCCTGATAGCTACGTATATAATGGAACACTATGACAAAGTCGCATTTATGACAGCCTCTCGACTGGGCAGCACAGTGGGCGTCAGTGAATCTACTGTTGTTCGCTTTGCAACAGAGATTGGCTACGATGGTTATCCAGAACTGCAGCGTGCAATGCAGGAGATGATTCGCAGCAAGCTGACGATTGTACAGCGTATGGACGTTACCCGGGAGCGCATCGGTGACAACGATATTCTGGACACAGTCCTCGGTCAGGACAGTGACGTTATCCGTCGTACCATGGAGTACACGTCCCATGATGAATTCTATAAAGCTGCCGATACGATTTTGGCTGCACGCAAAGTGTACATTCTTGGTGCGCGCAGCTGCCAGGCGCTGGCATCTTTTCTTGCCTATTATCTGGGCCTTTTATTGGAAGATGTTATTCTGGTGCAGGCTACCAGTGAAGCGGAAATCTTTCAGCAACTCATCCATATCAATGAGAACGACGTGGTCATTGTTCTTAGTTTCCCGCGCTATTCCCGCAAAGCAACAAAAGCAATGCAGTTTGCCCATGAATGCGGTGCCAAAGGTATTGCCATTACAGATACTGCGGCATCGCCGGTGGCAAAGCACGCAGATTACGCGCTGCTGGCACGCAGTGATATTGCCGCCATTGTGGACTCTTTGGTTGCACCGCTCAGCCTAATTGATGCGCTGGTCGTTACTCTCTCTCTGAAAAAGCAAAAGACAATGGACCCAACCTTTAAGCGGCTGGAGGCCATTTGGGACGAATATCATGTCTACGAAAAAGTAGACAATGAAAACACCGAAAAGGATGATACAAAACATGCAGAAGCCTGATGTGCTTGTAGTAGGGGCGGGGGCTGCTGGCTTGATGGCAGCCGGCACAGCCGCATCTCGCGGATTGACTGTTTGGCTTGCTGAAAAGAACGCTGCTCCCGGGAAAAAACTGGGAATCACCGGCAAAGGCCGTTGCAACCTTACCAACGACTGCATAATTCCGCTGTTTCTGGAAAACGTGCCTACCAATCCCCGTTTTCTGTATGGTGCATTGAATCGTTTTTCTCCTGCGGATACCAAAGCCTTTTTTGAGGGACTGGGTGTTCCGTTGAAAACCGAACGCGGCCGCCGCGTTTTCCCACAGTCGGATAAGGCATCTGATATTGTAGATGCACTGACCAACTGGGTTACACAAACGGGCGTCTATACGATACGCGGCAGTGCCGAACGGCTTTTAACACGAGCCGGACATGCTGCTGGTGTGCAGATGTCGGATGGACGCCGCATAGAAGCAAAACAGGTTATTCTTTGCTGTGGCGGGGCATCCTATTCCAGCACGGGTTCTAATGGCTCCGGCTATCGGATTGCGGCAGAAGCGGGTCATACTATTCTGCCATTAAAGCCGTCCCTGGTACCGCTGACCTGTGCGGGTGAGGAATGCCGGGATATGATGGGCCTTTCTCTGCGTAATGTCAGCTGTACGTTTTACGATAATGTTCGTAAAAAAGAAGTGCACCGAGAATTTGGAGAAATGCTTTTTACCCACTTTGGCGTATCCGGACCCATTATTCTAAGTGCCAGTGCACATCTGCGGGAAATGTCCGTAGGTCGGTATCGCATGGATATCGATTTAAAGCCAGCCCTTTCACTGGAAAAACTGGATGCACGCCTGCTGCGTGACATTTCCGCACATCCGGCTCGCGCTTTCTCCAACGCACTTACGGATTTGTTGCCGCATAAGCTAATTCCGGTGGTGGTCCAACGGTCCGGCATTCCGGCATTTACAAAGTGCGGAGAAATCACGCGGGAGCAGCGGCATGACCTAATTCATCTTTTAAAGGCATTTTCTTTTACGATTACTGGTTCCCGCCCGCTGGAGGAAGCAATCGTCACCAGCGGCGGCGTTTCCACCAAAGAAGTGGACCCGCGTACCATGCAGTCCAAAAAGATACCCGGTCTTTACTTTGCAGGTGAAATTTTGGATGTGGACGGCTATACAGGCGGCTACAACCTGCAAATTGCTTTTTCCACAGGTCGTGTGGCCGGAGAGAATGTGCAGGGCACATATGCTCCAGAAAGCTGAATCTACTTTTCCTTTTGACCTTGATTGTAGTATACTAAACAGGTATGCATTTCCATCTGTTCTATATAAATCCCTTTTAATATGGAGGACTTGTACATGATTCAAATTGCGATTGATGGTCCGGCCGGAGCAGGGAAAAGCACCATTGCGCGCAAAGTTGCTGCTCAACTGGGTTTCCTCTATGTAGATACCGGTGCGCTTTACCGGGCGGTTGCACTGCACGTTTTGCGGGCAGGCGCAGCTGCAGCGGATACAGCCGCTGTAACAGCATTGCTGCCTAGTGCTCACATTTCCCTGCGGTACGAAAACGGCCTGCAGGAAGTTTATCTGCAGGGTGAAAATGTTTCCGAGGAAATACGCACGCCACAGGTCAGCCGAGCCGTTTCTGCCGTATCTGCCATTCCAGAGGTGCGGGAGTTCCTGTTTGGGTTGCAGCAGCAGCTGGCGCGGGAAAACAATGTAATCATGGACGGCCGCGACATTGGCACAGTGGTGCTGCCGCAGGCACAGGTTAAAATCTTTCTGACAGCTTCTCCGGAGGATCGTGCACAGCGCCGTTTTCAGGAAATGCAGGGAAAGGGACAGGCTGTTTCCTATGAAACGGTTCTTGCGGATATTCGCAAACGCGACGAGCAGGACACGCACCGCGCAGTGGCACCGCTCAAGCAGGCGGCTGATGCTGTTCGGGTGGACACGACTGGCAATACGCTGGAAGAAAGCGTTACCCGTCTGTCCCGGTTCATTCGCAAAAAGTTGGGACTGTGATTTTTGGCAGAAAGAAAGGACGAAACCTGCAATGAAAATGACACCTCTTTATCGGTTCGCTAAAATCGTTCCTTCGTGGTTTGCACGGCCGATTGTACCGTACCGTGTGCGCGGCAGGGAGAATATTCCCAAGGAAGGCGCGGCGATTCTCTGTATCAACCATATTCGCAACTCTGACCCCGTTCGTATTTTTCTTTCTTGCCGCCGGCAGGTCTTTTTCCTTGGAAAACAGGAATTGTTTAAAAATAAATTTATCAGCTGGGTATTGCGTAATGTTGGTGTTATTCCTATTCAGCGCGGCCGCAGTGACCTTGGCGCCATTAGCAGCGCCGGTCAGCATCTGCAGCGGGGTGATCTGCTCGGCGTCTTTATCGAGGGTACCCGCAGCAAAGACGGGACATTAGGCAAGCCAAAAGCTGGTGCCGCTATGCTGGCGTGGCGCTACCATGTTCCGGTCATTCCCTGCTGTATTACAGCTAGGGGAGAGCATCTGCCGAAAACATTTGAAAAATGCTGTGTGACTTACGGGAAACCCATTATACCGGAAGATCTGGGACTGAAAGATGGAAAAAGCAGTGAGTTTCGGGAAGCCAGCCGTCTTATTATGGATAGAATACGCGCCATTCGGGAAGAAGACCTGAAGACCTTTGAAAAGGGAGCATAACTGTTGCAGGTAGAAGTAGCAAAATCAGCCGGTTTCTGCTTTGGAGTTAACCGTGCTGTTACAATGGTAAAGGACCTGCTGCAAAAGGGCAGGCAGGTTTGTACACTGGGGCCAATCATTCACAACCCGCAGACACTGGCGGAGATGGAGCAGATGGGTGCGTCCGTTGTGGACCGCCCGGAACAGGCACCGGTCGGAAGCACACTGGTTATCCGCAGCCACGGTGTTTCACGGCAGGTGCGGGAGCGGATTGCGCAGCTTCCTGTTCAGTGCGCAGATGCTACGTGCCCTTTTGTCGCAAAGATTCACCGCATCGTTGCACAGCAGGGCAGAGAGGGACGCACGGTGCTGGTAGCTGGTAACCCGAACCATCCGGAAGTGCAGGGGATTTTGGGGTACTGTACTGGCCCGGCATATGTTTTCCGTTCAGCGAAGGAATTGCAAAATCTGCTGGAAAGCGGGCAGGTTCCACAGGAAACTGCTGTATCTGCCGCAGCTCAAACGACTTTTAGTGTAGCAGAATGGCGAAATTGTCTAAAAATTCTGAATAGGGTATATACAAACATAAAAATTTTTGATACAATATGTAATGCGACTGTAAGCCGTCAGGCTGAAGCAGAACAGCTGGCGCACACCTGTGACGCTATGATTGTTTTGGGCGGCCGTCAAAGTTCCAATACGGCCAAGCTGTACGATGTATGCAAAAAATATACAAAAACTTTTTTTGCACAGTCAGCGGCCGACTTGCCCCGCGGTGCTTTTGCGGGGATGCATCATGTAGGTATTACTGCCGGTGCCTCCACACCGGCAAGTATAATAAAGGAGGTACTAGTTACCATGGCAGAAATTAATGAGGGCGTGAATAGCAGCCCGGAAACCGCGGACGGCGGTGACAACTTTGCAGAGATGCTCGAGGAGTCTCTGAAAAGTTTAAATACAGATGAGAAGGTACATGGCGTTGTCGTCGGCGTTACCCCGACAGAAGTTCTGGTAGATGTCGGCCGCAAACAGTCTGGTTTTATCCCGCGCGCCGAGCTGACCAGCGACCCCAATGCAAAAATTGAGGATATCGTAAAAGTCGGCGATGAGATGGACTTGCTTATCATGCGTACAAACGACCAGGAGGGCACAATCATGCTTTCCAAGCGCCGCTTGGATGCTGCAAAAGGCTGGGATGAGATCGTCGCAGCGGAAGAGGACCAGACCGTTCTGACCGGCAATGTTGTTGAAATCGTCAAGGGTGGCGTCATTGCTGTTACCCATGGTGTGCGTGTCTTTATTCCGGCTTCCCAGGCAACTGCATCCCGTAGCGACCCGCTGGACGCACTGCTCCACCAGGAAGTAAAGTTCCGTATTATTGAAGTGAACCGTAACCGCCGCCGCGCGGTCGGTTCCATCCGTTCTGTCCTGCGCGATGAGCGCAAGAAGCTGGCCGAGAAGTTCTGGGAAACCGCAGAAGTTGGCAAGGAATATGACGGTGTTGTGAAGTCCCTTACTTCTTACGGCGCATTTGTAGACCTCGGCGGCATTGACGGTATGATTCATATCAGTGAGCTGTCCTGGACTCGGATTAAGCATCCGAGCGAAGTTGTCAATATCGGCGACAAGGTTCATGTGTACATCAAGAACCTGGACCACGAAAAGGGCAAGATTTCTCTGGGCTATAAGCTCCCGGAGGACAACCCGTGGGAGGTTCTCAAGCGGGATTATCCGGCCGGCACCGTTGTTGAGGCTACCATTGTTGGTATGACTACATTCGGCGCATTTGCCCGCATTATCCCCGGCATTGACGGCCTTATTCATATTTCCCAGATTGCGGACCACCGCATTGAGAAGCCACAGGATGTCCTGCAGATGGGACAGACTGTGAAGGCTGTTATCACAGATATCGACTTTGACCGTCACCGTGTCAGCCTGTCTATCCGCAAGTTGATTGAAAGCGGCGAACTTGCCGATACAGCCGAAGACTCTGCTGAATAAAGTTTGAAATGCAGGCGTGCAAAAAAGAACTTCGGTTCCTTTTTGCGCGCCTTTTCTTTTTGCCGGAACCTTTTTTTCTATTTCTGCTTATACTAACGGCAGAGAACTACGGAAAAGGAGGCATTGAAATGCACAGATTTCACTGTGGTCGGCCAGCGGCATGGGGGATACTCCTGTTGGTGGCGGTCATGGTCATCGCTGTTGTCGGCTTTGATATTGCAGTGCGTCCGTACGCCGCCGCCGTGGTGGCTTGTGAGGCAAAAAATTACGCAGTCAAAGCGGTGCAGGCCGCAGTGCAGAAAGAACTGGGCGGAAAGAATGTGGACCATGGCAGCTACGTGCAGATTGTACGCAATACCGACGGCAGCATTCAATCCATCAGCAGTGACGTGCAGAAGCAGAACGCTCTGCAGGCGGAACTGACGCAGGCCGTGCAGAATCTGGTTAGCAGTCAGCCGCAGGAAACTGTCGGTGTGCCGCTGGGTACATTGACCGGCAGCTCTTTTCTGCATGGAACCGGTCCGGTTATCCCTGTACATGTCACACTTTGCAGTACAGTGCAGTCACATATTGTCAGCGCTTTTGATAGTACCGGCATCAACCAAACACGCCATCGGCTGACACTGCGCGTGGAGGTTAATATGTATACCTATTTTGCAGGTAAAGATGCGAATCAGCGCGCCGAAGTAGACATTCCAGTTGCGGAAACTGTCATTGTTGGCACGGTGCCCGGCGTGGTGCTACAGCCTTCCGGTAAAAACAGCTGAGAAACAACGGATATTTCCCTGCAGAATTCATACACTGTTTAAAATACAATCGTTTATTAAGAAAATGTGAGGATTATAGAAATGCAGCAAGAAGAAGCCCAAAAAAAGGTTGTAGAGCTGCGGGAACAAATTCGGTATCATAACCGCAAATATTATGTGGAAGATGCGCCGGATATCGACGACTATACTTATGATATACTGTATCGGCAGCTGCAGAATTTAGAGGCGGCATTTCCGGAGCTGCGTACACCAGATTCGCCTACCCAGCAGGTGGGCGGTGCTGCACTGCCGCAGTTCAGCAAAGTGCATCATCAGGTCGTTATGGAAAGTCTACACGATTCTTTTTCTCATGCGGAGCTGCAGGAGTTTGACCGCCGTGTGCGTGACGAGGTTTCTCCGGTTACCTACGTTGTGGAACCAAAATTTGACGGGTTGTCGGTGTCGCTGGAATACCGTGACGGCATTTTTGTGCGCGGTTCTACGCGCGGTGACGGAACCGTTGGTGAAGATGTGACGGAAAATCTGCGTACTATTCGGACCATCCCCAAAACATTGACACAGCCGATTCCGTATCTGGAAGTACGTGGGGAAGTGTATATGTCACATGACAGCTTTTTCAAGTTGTGCGCACAGCAGGAGCTGACCGGCGAAAAGCCCTTTAAAAACCCGCGTAACGCCGCCGCGGGCTCCCTTCGTCAAAAGAACAGTCAAATTACAGCGGCGCGTGTACTGGACATTTTTGTATTCAATGTACAGCAGATTACAGGAAAAACACTGTCCCACCACGATGAGGCGCTAGATTATTTAAAGCAGCTGGGCTTTACGGTTTCACCGTTCTATAAAATCTGTCATACAATCGAAGAAGCAATTGATGCGGTGGAAAAGGTTGGAAGTGTGCGCGGTAGCCTTGGTTACTCTATAGACGGTGCCGTTATCAAGGTCAACGACTTTGCGCAGCGGCAGGAACTTGGCAGCACTGCAAAATTTCCAAAGTGGGCAGAGGCATTTAAGTATCCGCCGGAGGAAAAACAGACAAAGCTGCTAAATATTGAAGTGAATGTCGGCCGGACCGGTGTCTTAACGCCCACCGGTGTTTTTGAACCGGTTGCGTTGGCCGGTACCACCGTCAGCCGTGCGACACTGCACAATCAAGATTATATTACAGACAAAGATATCCGTATTGGGGATATGGTCACACTGCGGAAAGCAGGGGAAATCATACCGGAAGTTGTCAGCGTTGTTTCCCATGCGCCTGACTCGGAACCATATCGTCTGCCTGCGGTGTGTCCTTCCTGCGGCAGTCCAGTTGTTCGGGAACCGGGTGAGGCAGCGGTCCGCTGTACAAATGCCGCCTGTCCAGCACAGCTCTCCCGCCATCTGATTCACTTTGTCAGCCGGGACGCCATGAATATTGACAGCTGTGGTCCAGCCGTCATTGAACAGTTGATTTCCAAAGAATTGGTGCATTCTCCAGTGGACCTGTACTCTCTTACGCTAGCACAGCTGACCAGTATTGAGCGCATGGGGGAGAAGTCAGCGCAAAACTTGCTGGATGGCATTGAAAAGAGCAAACAAAACGACCTTTCCCACCTGCTTTTTGCGATGGGCATTCCGCACATCGGACAAAAAGCGGCAAAGCTGCTGGCAGCCCGATTTGGCAGTATGTCCGCTCTATTCCAGGCAGATACCGCAGACGTTGCTTCTATTGACGGTTTTGGCGATATCATGGCGAAAAGCGTAACGGAATTCTTTAGTCTTTCCGCTACCGCTGAACTGGTTGGTCATTTGCGGGACGCCGGTGTCAACATGGAAAGTGCACTGCGGGTATCGGAAGACAACCGCTTTGCTGGAAAAACGTTTGTCCTTACCGGTACGCTGCCGGATTTGACCCGTGTGGAAGCTTCTGCACTGATTGAAAAATATGGCGGCAAAGTAACCGGCAGTGTGAGCAAAAAGACAAGCTATGTTCTTGCAGGGGAGGAAGCTGGCAGCAAGCTTACAAAGGCACAAAAACTGGGTGTTCCGGTTCTGTCACAGAACGATTTCCAGAAAATGCTTTCCTAAAATATAAAATAGCAGAAAAGATAAGGAGATATATATATGCTGAACAGCAAACAGCGCGCTTATCTGCGTGGACTTGCCAATCCATTGGAAACCATTTTAATGGTTGGCAAGGGCGGCATTTCATCTGATGTAGAGTATCAGGCGGACACCGCTTTGGAAAAACGAGAACTGATAAAGGGCCGTGTCCTGCCGGAAACCTGTCCCGTTTCTGCAAAGGAAGCAGCCAACATACTGGCGCAGGCTGCCCATGCGGAAGTGGTGCAGGTGATAGGTTCCCGCTTCGTTTTGTACAGGAGAAATGATAAAGAACCGAAAATCACTCTTCCCAAAAGCAGAAAAAAGTAATACAATAGAATTTATATAGCGGTTTGCTGGGGCAACCACTGGGACAGGGGGATGCACAATGGACAAGCTGCTGGTATATGGCGGTACTTTTAATCCGATTCACAACGGGCACCTGCATTTGGCTTCAGCCTTTGAAAAAATAACAGAGGCAGAGCGTGTGCTGTTGATTCCCACTCGTGTGCCGCCGCATAAAGAGGCTCCGAACCTCATTTCCGGAGAACAGCGGTTTGATATGTGCCAACTGGCAGTACAGCGGCGCGGGTGGCAGGTAAGTGATATGGAGCTTCGCCGGCTGGCCCCCAGCTATACCTCCGACACACTGACGGAACTGGCACAGGAGAACCCCAACACCAAACTTTATTTTTTGACAGGGGAAGATATGTTCCTTACGCTCTTTTCTTGGCATGACCCACAGTGCATTCTGCGGCTTGCTACGGTTTGTGCGGCACCGCGCAGCCTTACTGGCATGGACAAAATGCTCGATTTTGCGGATAAAATTCGGGAAGCGGGCGGGCATGCACTGGTGCGTAATGTACGTTACCTGCCAGTTTCCTCCACACAGGTGCGGGCACGGGTGCGGGCCGGAAAAGATGTGCACGCACTTGTCCCGTCAGCTGTTGAGTCCTATATTGCACAGAATTCTTTGTACAGGGAGCCGATGAAAACTTGACTATTCAGGAAGGAAAAAAGCTGATTCGTCCGCTGCTAGGAGATTATCGTTATCATCATTCTGTTTGTGTCAGTCAGTCAGCAAAAATTCTGGCTGTACGGTATGGTGCAGACGAGAACAAGGCGGAAACAGCTGGAATCCTGCATGATATTATGAAAGATATTCCCCATGATGAGCAGGTACAGCGCATGGAAGGGTACGGCATTGTACTTACACCGCTGGAGCAGCACGCACCAAAGCTGTGGCATGCTATTCTTGGCAGCGCTTATCTGCAGCAGGAACTGGGTATTCAGGACAAGGAAATCTTGAATGCTATTCGTTACCACACAACAGGGCGGGCCGGCATGACCCTAATGGATAAAATCATTTTTACTGCAGATTTTATTTCGGCAGACCGTACATACAGTGGTGTGGACGAGTTCCGCCAAATGGCAAAGCAGGACCTCTCAAAAGTGATGGAGAAAGAACTTGCCTATACGATTTCTGATTTAGCCGGCAATGGGGTGCCTATTCATCCCGATACACTGGCGGCATATAACGAAATTACACTGCAGAAGATTTCAAAAAAGGAAGGCTGATTGCATGGAACCGATTACACTGGCTCAAGAAGCTGTTAAAATTCTGGATAAAAAAAAGGCACAGAACATCAAACTCATTGGCATAGAGGATATTTCCTCGCTGGCCAATTATTTTCTTCTGGCAAACGGCACCAGCAGCACCCATGTAAAAGCGCTGGCAGACGAAGTAGAATATCAGCTAAAACAGAAGAATATCGTTCCAGACCATGTGGAAGGCTACCGCAGTCATTCCTGGGTTTTAATGGATTATGGTGCGGTTGTTATCCATATCTTTACGCAGGACGCCCGTGACTTTTATGATTTGGACCGCCTGTGGAAAGATGGCGAACAGGTGGATATTTCCGGACTTCTGACTGCCGACTAAGGCCCTTTTCCTTTTTGAAATGGCAGTTGTTCCAAAAAACAAGATATAGAGGGTTAGAACATGAAATACGATCATAAGGCAGTTGAAAAAAAGTGGCAGGACGCCTGGGAAAAAGCCGGCGTTTTTCATGCGGAAAATAACAGTAAAAAGCCAAAATATTTTGCTTTAATTGAATTTCCGTACCCGTCTGGCCAGGGCCTGCATGTAGGTCATCCGCGTCCGTACACCGCGCTGGATATTATTGCCCGAAAGCGCCGCCTGCAGGGATATAATGTATTGTATCCCATTGGCTGGGATGCCTTTGGCCTGCCTACCGAAAATTATGCTATCAAAAACCATGTGCACCCTGCTGAGGTGACGAAAAAGAACGTTGCCCGCTTTAAAGAGCAGATTAAAAGTTTGGGTATTTCTTTTGATTGGAGCCGGGAAATTAACACAACTGACCCGTCCTATTATAAATGGACACAGTGGATTTTTCTGCAGCTTTTTAAACATGGCCTCGCTTATAAAAAGGAAACGAATGTCAACTGGTGCACAGGCTGCAAATGTGTCCTTGCAAACGAAGAAGTGGTAGAGGGCGTTTGTGAACGCTGCGGCAACCCGGTTATCCATAAAGTAAAAAGCCAATGGATGCTGAAAATTACTGACTATGCGCAAAAATTGATTGATGGTTTGGACGGCGTTGATTATCCGGAGCGGGTCAAGGCCCAGCAGAAAAACTGGATTGGCCGCAGTGAAGGTGCCGAGGTTGGTTTTCAGACTTCTGCTGGTGATGAGCTGACCGTTTACACTACCCGTCCGGACACCCTGTTCGGCGCTACTTATATGGTTATTTCTCCGGAACACCCATACATTGAAAAATGGAAAGACCGTCTGAGTAATATAGACGAAATTCGTGATTATCAGACCAAAGCCGCCCGCAAGAGCGAATTTGAACGTGCCGAGATTGCCAAGGATAAGACGGGTGTCAAGCTGGAAGGCGTTACAGCGACAAACCCAGTTAATGGCAAGACCATTCCTATTTTCATTTCGGATTATGTGCTGATGACATACGGAACCGGTGCCATCATGGCTGTTCCGGCACATGATACTCGTGACTGGGACTTTGCCAAAAAGTTCGGCCTGCCAATCATTGAGGTTGTAAAGGGCGGCAATGTGGAAAAGGAAGCGTATACCGACTGTGCCTCCGGTACCATGGTCAATTCCGGTTTCTTAAACGGTTTGTCCGTTGAGGAAGCGAAGGAAAAGATTAAGTCCTATATGGAAGAAAAGAACTTTGGTCACCGCAAGATTAACTATAAGCTGCGTGACTGGGTTTTTGCCCGCCAGCGTTACTGGGGTGAGCCGATTCCGATTGTCCATTGTGACAAGTGCGGTTATGTCCCGCTGCCGGAGGACCAGCTTCCGCTGCGTCTGCCGGAAGTAGAGAGCTATGAGCCGACGGATGACGGTGAATCTCCGCTTTCCAAAATGACAGATTGGGTAAACACAACCTGCCCGAAGTGCGGTGGTCCTGCCAAACGTGAAACCGACACCATGCCACAGTGGGCCGGCTCCTCCTGGTATTACCTGCGTTACACCGACCCGCACAATGATAAGGCACTTGCCAGCAAGGAAGCAATGGATTATTGGCTGCCGGTAGATTGGTACAACGGCGGTATGGAACACACGACACTACATCTGCTGTACAGTCGTTTTTGGCATAAATTCCTGTATGATATTGGTGTAGTGCCTACATCAGAACCGTACGCAAAACGAACTAGCCATGGCATGATTCTCGGTGAAAACGGCGAAAAGATGAGTAAGTCCCGCGGTAATGTCGTGAACCCGGATGATGTTGTTGATGAATATGGCGCCGATACACTTCGTTTGTATGAAATGTTTATCGGTGACTTTGAGAAGGCGGCACCGTGGAGCACTGCCAGCATGAAGGGCTGCCGCCGCTTTGTAGAACGCTACTTTGCACTGCAGGATATTGTTGTTCCCGGTGACAGCATTCGTCCGGAAATGGAAATTCCCTTTAACCGGACAATAAAAAAGGTAAGCGAAGATATTGAAAACTTGAAATTCAATACGGCAATTGCGGCTATGATGTCCCTGCTTAACGAAACTGCCCAAAGCGGTAGCATTACGCGTGAAGAAATGCGTATCTTTACACTTCTGATGAATCCGTTTTCCCCTCATGTTACAGAAGAGGTATGGGCAAACTTGCACTACAACGGTAAGATGGCCTGCCAGCAGGAATGGCCTTCCTATGATGAAAGTAAGTGCAAGGCAGCCTCTGTTGAAATTGCCGTACAGGTGAACGGCAAGGTTCGTGCGCATTTAACATTGGACGCCGACGTTTCCAAAGAGGATGCCCTTGCGTCGGCAAAGGCCAATGACCGTGTGAATTCTTTCCTGCAGGGGAAGAAAATCATAAAAGAAATTTATGTGCCAGGAAAACTTGTTAATTTGGTAGCAAAGCAATAATTATACTTCAAAAAATATGTTTTATCTCCGCTGGATGTTGATTCATCCAGCGGATTTTTTATTGATATAAGGCCTTATATCTTGAAACATCTTTACAGTTTCTTTTACCAGCGGATATGATTACCATTATCTTGAAAAGAATGAGAAGACCGATTTTGCGTTTGAACCGTAAAGTAAAATACGAACGAAAAATCAATCGAAATATGAGGAACGTGACAGCAGCCTTTTTGAAGAATTGCTCCGTTTTTCGCGTTTTATACAGTGGAGAAATTTTTTCTTGCTTTTTTATAGTATTTGTGATATTATATTTTTTGTTGTCAGTGAATATCCGGGTGTGGCGCAGTTGGTAGCGCGCTTGACTGGGGGTCAAGAGGCCGTGAGTTCAAGTCTCGCCACTCGGACCATATCAAAAACCGCACTGTTAGGCCAAAAATGGCTTGGCAGTGCGATTTTTTCGTTTTCAAAGTGCTTTTCAAACGAGTTCAAAAAACTCATTAAAGATCTTGCGGGCTTTAAATTCATGGACCGTACTAAAACAAAGCAGCGGCATTAATAGTTTTAATACAGCAACCGGAGGGCAGGGACTCTATGTTACTTACTTATTATACTTATTGAAATGGACAGCGATGGACTGACAAAATGGGCTGGCGAGTTAAAATGCAGGACAGAGACTTCTCCGTTATTTGATTTTGTGCGCATACTGCTGTATAATTGGCAATGGCTTAAAAATGTATTATGAGGGAGAGTATGTCGTAACATGAAGAAACACATCATTCAAGTAGAGGAAAGGCCACCTATTCAGCAGTTTATTCCTCTTAGTCTACAGCATCTGTTCGCAATGTTCAGTGCTTCCGTTTTAGTACCGACACTTTTGGGTATCAATCCCGCAGTCGTTCTATTTATGAATGGCGTTGGTACTCTTATTTACATTCTTGTTACAAAGGGAAAAGCACCAGCTTACCTCGGTTCCAGCTTCGCGTACATTGCTCCGGCAACCATCATCATCGGCAGCACCGGTCTTGGTTATGCTTACGCGTTGGGCGGATTCGTGGTAACTGGTGCTTTATTTTGTGTAATAGCGCTTATTATCAAATTTTGTGGTACAAAATGGATTGATGCGATTCTTCCGCCTGCCGCTATGGGAGCTGTTGTTGCACTCATTGGCCTTGAACTTTCCGGCACGGCAGCCAAAATGGGCGGTTTAGTCCTGCATGATAACTATAAGCAAATTGATCCCAAGCAGGTGATTGTATTTCTGATTACACTATGCGTTGCGGTATTTGGTTCTGTTTTGTTTAAAAAATTTCTGGCAGTTATTCCGATTCTGGTTGCGATTGTTGTCGGTTACGTTGTATCCGCATGCCTCGGAATGGTCCAGTGGGGAGCAGTGAATGCAGCTCCTGTCTTTGCAATTCCGCATTTCCAGATGGCAAAGTTCAACTGGAATGCGATTTCCATTGTTCTGCCGGCTACGCTGGTGGTCGTTTCAGAACATATCGGACACCAGATTGTAACCAGTAAAATTGTTGGACGCAACATTATTAAGGACCCAGGTCTGCACCGCACGCTGATGGGTGACGGTGTTTCCACCATGATTTCTGGCTTGGTCGGCTCCGTACCAACCACGACTTACGGCGAAAACATCGGCGTTATGGCAATGACCGGTGTTTACAGTGTTTGGGTAATCGGCGGTGCGGCGGTCATTTCTATTATCATTTCTTTCTTTGGCAAAGTATCCGCTGTCATACAGGCTATCCCCAGCCCGGTTATGGGCGGTGTCAGTTTTCTGCTTTATGGCATGATTGCGACCTCCGGTATTCGTCTGCTAGTTGAACAGAAAGTCGATTACAGCCGTTCTCGCAACCTTGCCATGACCAGCGTGATTTTGGTGACCGGCCTTTCTGGTGCGTTTATTCAAATCGGTCAGATTCAGCTGACGGGAATGTCACTGGGTGCCTGCGTCGCTATGATTATGGGCTTCATTTTCTGGATTATCGATAAATTCCACGCGGCAAATGATTACGACGATGCGGAAGAGCCAAGCGATGCCGTAAAGACCGAGCCTGCTGAAAGCAGCGTTACACAATAAAGATTGGATTGATCATTTATTAAAAAAAGAAAGAATTAACTTTTTAAGGTCTGAACCTACTTTTAATAAAGTTCAGGCCTTATTATTTTTTAAAAAACAGCATAAAACAGCATTCGCTTTTATGCTGTTTTTGGGATTGTATTTCCATATACACAATTTAGTGATTTCCACCAATTATGGACAAAAGTAGATATAAGCGTTACAATAGAATAGAAGCGGTTCCAAGCTAATATTAAACAAGGTGACAAAAGATGAAAAAAATTATTCAAAAATGGAACAGCACCAATCTCATCATACGAATACTATGCGGGTTGGTTGTCGGTTTCGTTCTGGCATTGGCATTTCCAAAAGCAAGTTGGATTAGCACATTTGGCACGCTGTTTGTTGGTGCATTAAAAGCTATCGCACCTATTTTGGTGTTTGTGTTGGTCACTGGTTCCATTGCTCAGGCAAAAGGAAAATTTGGACATAAATTTGCAACAGTTATTTTCCTATATATTCTCAGTACTCTCGTATCGGCTGCTGTTGCTGTTTTTGCAAGCTTTTTATTCCCAGTTACGCTTACATTTACAAAGGAGAAAGTTTCTCAGGCAGCTCCCAGCGGTATTGGAGAAGTTTTTACAACACTGCTTCAAAATATTGTCGCAAACCCCATAAATTCACTGGCAAATGGCAACTATATTGGGATTCTGGTATGGGCTTTGCTGATTGGACTGGCACTGCGGCAAGCCTCTCGGGGAACGAAATCTGCTTTAGGAGATATTTCTGACGCTGTTTCAAAAGTCGTTCAGTGGATTATCAGTTTCGCACCGTTTGGTATTATGGGATTGATTTATCACTCTATTTCTACAAGTGGCCTTAATATTTTCGTTACATATGGGAAATTGATTGCAGTTTTGATTGGCTGCATGGCTATGGTGGCATTAGGAACGAATCCACTGATTGTTGCAATCTGCCTGAAACAGAATCCGTACCCGCTGGTTTTGCAATGCCTGAAAGAAAGCGGCATTCCCGCTTTCTTTACGCGCAGTTCCGCTGCAAATATTCCAATCAATATGGCTTTGTGCGAAAAGCTTGGATTGGATAAAGATATGTATTCCGTTTCCATTCCATTAGGAGCAACAATCAATATGAATGGCGCAGCTGTTACCATAACGGTAATGACATTGGCAGCAGTGCATACACTGGGAATCCCAGTGAATATTCCTATAGCATTGTTCCTATGTGCGCTTTCTACACTCGCTGCTTGTGGAGCTTCCGGCGTTGCCGGAGGTTCCTTGCTGATGATTCCGCTAGCTTGTTCTACTTTCGGAATTTCTAATGATATTGCTATGCAGGTAGTTGGCGTCGGATTTATCATTGGTGTCATTCAGGACGCCTGCGAAACAGCCATCAACTCTTCCGGAGATGTTCTCTTCGCAGCGGTTGCAGAGTATCGGGAACGTATGATAAATGAAAAAAAGGACAGTCAAGACCATTACCGTCTGGAAGCCGGTAAATTCTAAAAATAATAGACAAACTTTTTAAATGACTGGAGAGCTTAATGAGCTTTTCAGCCATTTTTCTTACCCTAGCCATCAACGATAAAAAGATAAATCTCTCGTAGTTGTAGTTTCTTTGTGTAAATGTTACAATAGATTTGCTATCACAAAAAGTTAGGAGAAATGCATGCATTTACAGTTACATACACAGGTGGCTCAACAAAGCACAAAAGATATGACTTCAGGGAACCCCCAAAAACTGATTATTCAGTTTGCTGTTCCCATTTTTCTGAGCCAGCTTTTTCAGCAGCTATATAATACGGTTGATTCTGTGATTGTTGGAAATTACTTAGGAAAAAGCGCATTGGCGGCAGTCAGTTCCTCCGGAACCCTCATCTTTCTGTTAGTCAGCTTTTTTACAGGAATGGCTATGGGTGCCGGTGTGGCCATTTCCAAATACTTTGGTGCCGGTGACCAAGAGAAAATGTCAAAAGCTATCCACACCAATGTGGCATTTGGAGTGGTTGCCGGTATCCTGCTGACAATCGTTGGCATTTGGGCAACGCCGGAAATTTTGCGGTGGATGGGAACGGACCCACGGGTACTGCCACAATCCATTGTTTATTTTCGCTATTACTTCTGCGGTGCACTGTCAATCGTCCTGTACAATATTTTTACTAGTATTATGAATGCGGTAGGGGACAGTAAACGTCCGCTGTACTACCTCATCTTTTCGTCCATTCTCAATGTCGTGCTGGACCTTCTGTTTATCTGCGGCTTTCATCTTGGGGTAGGTTCTGCGGCTGTTGCAACAACTATTTCTCAAACTGTAAGTATGCTGCTAAGTCTTTATCATCTGACGCGGAAGGGTACCATTTATCAAGTTTCTCTCCATAAAGTACGGTTCCATACAGATACGCTGCGGGAAATGATTCATTATGGTATTCCTACAGGTATACAAAACTCGGTTATTGGCTTTGCAAATGTCATTGTGCAGACAAACATTAACTCTTTTGGCGAAAATGCTATGGCTGGGTATGGCTCTTACATTAAAATTGAAGGATTCGCATTTTTGCCCATTACCTGCTTTGCTATAGCACTTTCTACTTTCGTCAGTCAAAATCTTGGTGCGGGGAAACATGACCGTGCCAAAACTGGTGCACGGTTTGGCATTCTAACTTCTATTTTGCTAGCAGAAGGCATAGGCGTTATCATTTTTTGCAGTGCACCATTTCTAATCAGCCTATTCAATCAGGACTCCGGCGTAATTGCATATGGCGTTCGGCAGGCACATATTGAAACCTTATTTTACTTTGTGTTGGCCTTTTCTCATTGTATTGCCGGCATTTGCCGTGGGGCTGGCAAAGCGGTAGTTCCCATGCTGGTGATGCTGGGAGTTTGGTGCGTGTTCCGAATCTTTTATATTTCGGTGGCCATGCATTTTTCACACAACATCACATTGGTCTTTTGGGCATATCCGCTTACATGGAGCATCAGTTCTGCCATTTTCTTAATTTATTACAAGAAATCCGACTGGGTTCATGGTTTCGATTATTAAATCATTATATTATGTACATCAAAAGCAGCAGCTTGCATTTTTCGCACTGCTGCTTTTTGAAATTAGGTATTTTCAGGCTTCTGTTTTTCTTGCTGAGTGAAAGTCTGTACGAATTTTTGAATTTCTTCGTCTGTCTTTTCACTCAGCGCTGTTTGGTAAACTGCCTCCTGTAAATAGATAGGAAGCTGCGGTTTTTCACTGGATTTGTTTTGATTTACATCGTTCTGCATTTTTTCACCCCCATATCCTATAGAATGGACAAGAAAGCGAAAAATACACAGAGAAAGTGTAGGCACTTTCACCCTGCACTTGACAGGGAAAATCATTTTTATTATAATATTTAATTAGTCTAACTAAGTAAATAACAGAAGAGGGGCTGAACTAAGTGACACAGCTGGAAACAGAATTAAATGATCTGCTGACGCTGGCCTTTCGTTCCGTTCGGGAAATAGAAGAAGACATGCTAAAAAACAGTCATGTTCTAAATATTTCTATCAGTGAGATCCATTTTCTGCAGGCTGTGTACGATTCGGGTGACAACTGCACCATCAGCGCTCTTTCAGCCAATCAGCGTGTCAGTTTGCCCAGCGCAACAGCCGCTGTAAATAAACTAGCGAAGAAGGGATATGTGGAGAAAAAGAAATGTCCGTCTGACCTGCGTGTTGTGAATGTACATCTGACTAGATTAGGACATAAGGCGGTTATGGCACATCGCTATTTTCATACTCGTATGGTAAAGGCCGTTTCCGGCGCTTTAAATACAGAAGAACAGGAAGCAATGCTGAAAGGTGTGCAAAAACTCAATCAGTTTTTTGCAGATAAGCTGCACCGGGAGGATAAAGAAAAATGAGCTTTACAATATTGGGCACAGGCAGTGCACTGCCTGCTCATACCGTTTCTAATGAGGAACTGTCTAATTTTTTGGACACCAGTGATGAATGGATTTATTCCCGAACAGGAATACATACTCGCCATGTGATGACAACAGAATCAATTTTGCAACTTTCCGTACAGGCAGCACAAAAGGCGCTGGAAATGGCACATACATCACCACAGGAGTTAGACTGTATCATCTGTGCCACGGCAGCAGGAGACTGGATTTCTCCAAGTACAGGCTGCATGATTCAAAAGGAGCTGCAGGCCAGTTGTCCGGCATTTGATATCAATGCTGCCTGCAGTGGTTTCCTTTATGCTATGGACGTGGCGGACGGCCTTTTTGTCCGCAAAAGGGCCATCCGCGTACTGCTGGTTGCCGTTGAAGGCCTCAGCCGGCTGCTGAACTGGAAAGACCGCTCCACCTGTGTTTTGTTTGGTGATGGAGCGGGAGCAGCGGTCCTGGGGGAGGGCGACGCGCTCAAATATATCCACCTGACAGCTGAAGGCTCGCTTGCCATTAACGTTCCATGCAGTGCTGGGACCTCGCCATATGATGCGTTCACTTATCAGCCGCAGGGCCTATGCATGAATGGAAAAGAAGTTTATAAGTTTGCCGTTCGCTCTATTTGTCATGGGCTACAAAAAGCCAGCGAGACAACCGGAATTCCGCTGGAGAAAGTCGACCATTTTCTGCTGCACCAGGCAAATCAACGCATTTTAAACGCGGCAGCCAAAAAGCTCGGCCTACCCAAAGAAAAAATCCCAACAACGATTGCAGATACAGCAAACACTTCTGCATCCAGCATACCAATTTTGCTGGATGCAGAAGTGCGGGCGGGCCACCTTCATCGGAATGACCTACTTATGCTCTGTGCATTTGGTTCTGGCCTGACCAGTGGTACAGCTGTACTCCGCTGGGAAAAAGAATAAACTCATTTATCTATAATAAACAACAACTAACAAAGGAGCTACTGAAAATGGAAAACAAAGAAACGATGGAAAAGCTCGAAAAAATCTTTCGCGAATATCACGATGACCTGAAGCCAGGTTCTTTAAAGCCAGAAACTACCTTTGAGGAGCTGGAACTGGATTCCCTGGACATTGTGGACCTTGCCATGGCCTGTGAGGATGAATTCGGCATTAACATTCCAGATGATGCAAACCTGAAAAATGTACAGGACTTGCTGAATCTAATTCAGAAAGGCGGCAAGGAATAACCATGCTGCATACACCAATTTGTGACCTTCTGGGAATAGAATATCCGGTTTTTCAGGGTGGCATGGCATGGATTGCAGATGCTGATTTGGCAGCGGCAGTCAGCAACGGCGGTGGTCTTGGCATTATCTCTGCCATGAATGCAAACGGAGATTGGCTGCGTGGACAGATTCGCAAAGCAAAGACACTGACAGATAAACCTTTCGGTGTAAATATCATGCTGATGAGTCCTTTTGCTGATGAAGTTGCAAAAGTCGTTGTAGAAGAGGGCGTAAAAGTTCTGACCACCGGAGCCGGAAATCCAGGCAAATATATGGCCGCATGGCGTGAAGCAGGCATTCAGGTGATTCCTGTCGTTGCCAGTGTTGGCCTTGCACGAATGATGGAACGCAGCGGTGCTACAGCAGTCGTAGCAGAGGGAAGTGAAAGCGGCGGACATATCGGCGAAGAAACAACTATGGCGCTGGTGCCACAGGTTTGTGATTCCGTAAAGATTCCTGTTATCGCCGCTGGGGGTATTGCGGACGGCCGCGGGATGGCAGCTGCATTCATGCTGGGTGCCTGCGGTGTACAGATGGGCACACGCTTTCTAGTTGCCAATGAATGCAATGTACATCAAAACTATAAAAAGCGTATTTTAAAAGCCAAAGATATCGATACAATCGTCACTGGGCGCCGACAGGGGGACGCAACACGCAGCCTGAAAAACCGCTTCAGCCGGGACTTCTCAAAAGCGGAAATGTCAATGGATATTCCGGTATCCGAGCTGGAAAAGCGCGGTGTCGGTGCTTTGCGGCGCGCTGCGGTGGAAGGCGACGAAACCACCGGCTGCTTCCTTGCGGGACAGATTGCCGGACTGATAAAAAAAGAACAGCCTGCGGCGGAGATTGTCCACGAAATTTGTGCACAAGCGGAAGAGATGCTGAAAGGGGCACCAAAATGGGTAAGATAGCATTTCTTTTTGCCGGACAGGGTGCGCAGTACCCAGGCATGGGAAAATCCTTATATGACAGCAGCGCAGCTGCAAAGGCTGTCTTTGATACAGTCGAATCGGTTCGGCCGGGTACCATTCAACAGTGCTTTTCTGGTACGAAAGAAGAACTCATGAAAACCTCTAATACCCAGCCGTGTGTATTCTCTGTTGACCTTGCAGCAGCACGCGCACTGGAAGAGGCCGGTATTCACGCGGACGGTGCAGCAGGTTTTTCCCTTGGTGAAGTTGCTGCATTAACTTTTGCCGGTGCTTTTGCAGATGATGCGTTAGGGTGCTCTTTGGTAACCGAGCGCGGCCGTCTGATGCAGAAAACCAATGAAGAAAATCCCGGTTCCATGGTCGCGGTTTTAAAGCTGCCAAATGAAAAAGTAGAGGCCATCTGTGCGGAGTTTTCACAGATGTATCCTGTTAATTATAACTGTCCGGGACAGCTGGTCACGGCCGGTGTAAAGGAAAACATTGATGCGTTCTGCGCCAAAGTAGCTGAAGCCGGCGGACGTGCGAAAAAATTAGCCGTTGGCGGTGGGTTCCATTCACCACTGATGCATCAGGCCTCGATATCTTTTGAATCAGTGCTGCAAAAGACAGGTGTGAAAGCGCCATCCATTCCGGTTTACGCCAATTACACGGCGAAACCGTATGGAAATGAGAAGGTTAATGTACTGGCCCGCCAGATAGAAAATCCGGTTCGCTGGCAGCAAACATTGGAGAACATGGCTGCTGACGGATTCCGGACCTTTATTGAAGTTGGTCCCGGAAAAACATTATCTGGCTTTGTAAAACGGACTCTGTCCAAAGTACAGATTCTGCGGGTAAGCACAGCCGAGGAACTAGAACAGACAGTACAAACCGTTTTGGGATGATATCAGAAAAAAGGGAGGATAGAAACATGGGTCATACAAAAAAAACTGCTCTGGTTACAGGCGGCAGCCGCGGTATTGGGCATGCTACTGCGCTGCAGCTTGCTAAGGACGGTATGAATCTTGCTATTTTATATGCGGGAAATACATCTGCGGCACAGGAAACGGTAAAAGAGTTACAGGCACTCGGTGCTGTTGCAAAAGCATACCAATGTGATGTTTCCAGTTCTAATATGGTTAAGGCGACTGTTAAGCAGGTCCTGCAGGATTTTGGCGGCGTAGATGTCCTGGTAAACAATGCCGGCATCACACGGGATAATCTCTTGCTTGCACAGAAAGAGGAGGACCTTGACCGTGTATTGAGTGTCAGCCTAAAAGGCGCTTTTTATATGATTCAGGCTTTGTACCGCAATTTTATGAAAAAACGTGCAGGGCATATTATCAATATATCTTCTATAGTTGGGCTGCATGGCAATGCTGGTCAAGCCAGCTACGCAGCTGCCAAAGCCGGCGTTGTTGGTCTGACCAAAAGTGTAGCAAAAGAATTGGCTGGCCGCGGCATTACCTGCAATGCTGTCGCTCCCGGTTTTATTCAGTCTGATATGACTGCTGCCTTATCAGAACAGGCACGCAGTCAGGCAATTGCAGCTGTGCCGCTCGGCCGTCCTGGCCTTCCAGAAGATGTTGCTCAGGCAGTAGCGTTTCTGGCAAGTGACCGTGCAGCTTATATTACTGGTGTCGTCCTTCGCGTAGACGGCGGCATGGGTATGTAAAAAAGGAGGCTTTTTATGCGCAGAGTAGCAGTGACAGGCTTGGGTGCCGTAACACCCCTTGGAAATACAACAGACGAAACATGGAAGAACCTTACAGAAGGGAAAAACGGAATTGGGCGGATTACCCATTTTGATTCCTCTGATTTAAAAGTACATCTGGCAGGAGAAGTAAAAGGCTTTGACCCGCTGCAGTATTTTTCCAGAAGTGAATTGCGTAAATATGACCTTTTTATTCAGTATGCAGTCGCTGCAACTGAGCAGGCAATGGAAGACAGCGGTATTAAAGGAAAAATTTCCCCAGAACGTTTAGGAATCTATATTGGCAGCGGGATTGGCGGTATTTCTACAACACTAGAAAATTATAAGCGTTTACTAAATGGAAAGCATGTTTCCGCTCATATGATTACGAGCATGATTGTGAATATGGCTGCCGGCGTTGTTTCTATTCGCACGGGTGCCAAAGGCCCCTGTGTACCGATTGTTACTGCATGTGCTACCAGTACACATACCATTGGCGAAGCATTTCACTGTATCCGGGACGGCTATGCAGATGCAGCGATTGCTGGCGGCAGCGAAGCAGCTATCAATCCGCTTACTGTTGCCGGATTTTCTTCCTGCATGGCACTGACGACTAATCCAGATGCCAACACAGCCTGCCGTCCATTCGATAAAAATCGCAGTGGTTTTGTTCTTGGTGAGGGTGCCGGTATTCTTCTTTTGGAAGAATACGAGCATGCAAAAGCGCGCGGAGCAAAAATTTACGGTGAAGTTCTCGGTTATGCCAACACCAGCGATGCTTATCATATTACTGCTCCGCAGCCGGAAGCTGAGGGCATCACCCGCTGCATTCAGTTGGCAGTTAAGGAAGCCGGCGTCAACGTTGGTAGCAATACTTATATCAATGCGCATGGTACCAGTACAGTTTTGAATGATAAGAGTGAAACACTGGCTTTCAAGCAGGCTTTTGGTGAAGAAACAGCACATCAGGTCAAGATAAGCAGCACGAAAAGTATGACTGGGCATCTATTGGGTGCCACTGGTGCTGTGGAAGCACTGGCATGCCTGAAAGCGCTGCAGACCGGAACTGTTCCGCCCACAATTGGCTTAACAGAACCAGATCCGGACTGTGACTTGAACTATACACCAGGTAAAGCAATGAAAGCAGACTTAAAAACAGCTATTTCCACATCCCTTGGTTTTGGCGGACACAATGGTTGCTTGGTGTTTGGTAAAGCAGAGGAGGAATAACTGATGAACTTGCAGGAAATCAAAGAACTAACGCAGGTTATGGAAGAGGCTGGACTGACCTCTTTGGAAGTAGAACAGGATGGACAACGTGTCTGTCTGAAAAAAGATTTGCCTCCAGTTGCACCGGTAACAACAATCTCTGCCGCGGCACCTGCAGCGGCGGCTCCTGCACCATCTGCTACAGATACTGTTTCAACAAACACAGAGGATGGTGTCGTCAATTTTAATGATGTAACAGAACTGAAGTCACCTATGGTGGGAACAGTTTATGTAGCACCATCGCCTGGAGAGAAGCCCTATGTCCATGTTGGGGATAAGGTAAAGCAGGGGCAAGTTCTCTGTGTCATAGAAGCTATGAAGCTGATGAACGAATATACAGCGCCGCAGGATGGCGAAATTGTTGATATTTGCATTGAAGACGGTCAGTTGGTCGAGTATGGCCAATGCCTGTTTAAAATCTATTGATAAAGTAAATTGCTTTACATTATTACGTGTAAGGCAATTTACTTTACATAAAAGGAGGACCTTCTATTTGAATCGGGAAGAACTCAAACAAATTTTACCACATCGGGAACCAATGCTTTTAGTGGATGAAGCAACCCTTCTGCCAGACGGAACAGCACAGGGAAAATACACAGTTCGTGGGGATGAATGGTTCTTAAAAGGCCATTTCCCAGGGAATCCGACCGTTCCAGGTGTCATTTTGTGTGAAATGATGGGGCAGTCCTGCTGCGTTCTGCTGGCAGAAAAGTTGAAAGGGAAAACGCCATATTTTACAGGAATGGACAAAGTCAAGTTTCATCGTCCGGTCAAGCCCGGTGATACACTGGAAATTTCCTGCAGGCCAACAAAAGAGTATAAAGGATTTTACTTTACAAAATGCCGTGGAACTGTGAACGGAAAAACGGCGGTTACCGGCGACTTGAGTTTTGCAATTATTGGCTGACTGTAACAAAAATGAGGTGAAAAGGTGTGTTTTCCAAAATACTCATTGCGAACCGTGGTGAAATTGCGGTACGCATTATTCGAGCCTGCAAGGAAATGGGAATCGCCACTGTGGCGGTTTTCAGCGCTGCAGACCGGGATGCGCTGCATGTAAGTCTTGCCGATGAAAGTGTTTGCATTGGTCCTGCCCGTGTACAGGATAGCTATCTGAATATGCCGGCAATCCTTTCGGCCGCTGTTACAACGGGAGCGCAGGCCATTCACCCAGGCTATGGGCTCTTAAGTGAAAATGCAAAATTTGCTCAGCTGTGTGAAGAATGTCATATTACCTTTATTGGGCCGGATTCTGGGCTGATTGCGAAGTTGGGCGATAAGGATGAAGCGAAACGTACAATGCGCGCTGCAGGGGTTCCAGTTGTCCCAGGCAGCGGACTGATTGACAGTGATGCAACAGCATTAGCGGCGGCAAAGGAAATTGGTTATCCTCTGCTTGTTAAAGCAAGGGCAGGCGGCGGCGGCCGCGGTATACGTCTGGTGAACAGCGCCGAAGAACTGCTGCCAGCACTGCATGCTTCTGCTAAAGAAGCTGAAATTGCTTTCGGAGATGGTGCTTGCTACCTTGAAAAATACTTAAATCCAGTCAAGCATATTGAAATGCAGATTTTATGTGATAATTATGATAACGTCCTTTGTCTTGGAGAACGAGAGTGCTCCATTCAGCGCAAACATCAAAAACTGCTGGAGGAAAGCCCTGCAGTCTGCGTCACATCACAGTTGCGGCATAATATGATGGAAGCTGCTAGCAAAGCAGCAAAGGCTGTTCATTACCGCAGTTTGGGAACGATAGAATTTTTGGTGGACAGTGACCTCAGTTTCTATTTTATGGAAATGAATACGCGTCTGCAGGTGGAACATCCCGTAACAGAAATGGTAACAGGCATGGACCTTGTAAAATGGCAAATCCGTGTTGCTTCCGGTATACAGCTTCCCTTTGCCCAAAAAGATGTTCGTTTGCGCGGACATGCTATTGAGTGCCGCATTAATGCTGAGGACCCAGAAAACGGGTTTGTGCCCAGCTGCGGAAAAATTAATCTGCTGCATATCCCAGGCGGTCCATGGGTGCGGTTTGACACGGCTTTGTATCAGGATTATACGGTGCCGCCTTTTTACGATTCTCTGTTGGGAAAGCTGATTGTCTATGCACAAACCAGAGAAGAAGCCATTCGAAAGATGCAAGCTGCTCTGGCAGAACTAGTCATTGAAGGCGTCAGCAATACTGCTGAACTGCAGATGGATATTTTATCTGACCCCAGTTTTCTGGATGGCAGCTATCATACTGACTTTATGGAAAAGAGGGAAAAGCTGTGCTGAAACGTGCCAACTTTAAACCCAGCCGCAATACATTAGAAAATTTCGGAATTGCAACAGCAGCAAACGGTACCCCGGAGCAACCCCAAATTCCGGACCGGCTGTGTGTGAAATGCCCAGGCTGTGGAAAAATGCTTTTTACCATCGACGTCCAAAAGAATGACAATGTGTGCCCGGAGTGCAGCTATCATTTTAAGATGCCGGCCCGCAAACGATTGCTTTCTTTGTGTGATGAGCAATCATTTACAGAGTGGGATTCTACATTATATAGTAAGGACTTTCTTTCTTTCCCAGGTTATAAAGTTAAGTTAAAAAGCAGCCGACTGAACAGCCGTGAAAATGAAGCTGTTATTTCTGGATATGGAAAAATCAGTGGGTCACCCTGTGCTTTGTTTGCAATGGATGGCCGTTTTATGATGGGAAGCATGGGCTGCGTGGTCGGGGAAAAAATAACGCGCGTTTTTGAGCGTGCGACACAGCAGCACCTGCCGGTCGTTGGATTTACACTTTCCGGTGGGGCTCGTATGCAGGAGGGAACACTGTCCTTAATGCAGATGGCAAAAACCAGCGGCGCTGTTAAACGTCACAGTGATGCAGGCCTGCTGTATATCACAATTCTAACAAACCCAACAACTGGCGGTGTTACAGCCAGCTTCGCAATGGAAGGGGATATCCTTCTCGCAGAGCCTGGAGCTCTGATTGCATTTGCTGGTCCGCGTGTCATTGAACAGACCATTCGTCAGAAACTTCCAAAAGGATTTCAAAGCGCTGAGTTCCTTTTGGAAAAGGGGTTTCTGGATGATATCGTTGCCAGAAAAGATATGCGTCATACATTGTCTCATCTTCTAAAACTACATGAAAAGGAGGCGTGACCTCGGTGGAAGCCTATAAAAAACTGCAGCTTGCCAGAAAGTCAAACCGGCCAACAGGCCTCGATTATATCAATCACATTTTAACAGATTTTTTTGAGATGCATGGTGACCGCCGTTTTGCAGATGACTCAGCTATTGTAGCTGGCATCGGGCGTCTTTGCGGCCAGCCTATCACCGTGATTGCTCAGGAAAAAGGTCATACGATGAAGGAGCGAACCTACCGGAATTTTGGCAGCGCACATCCAGAGGGATATCGAAAAGCACTCCGCCAAATGAAGCTGGCAGAAAAGTTTGGTCGTCCGGTTCTTTGTATTGTAGACACTGCCGGTGCATACTGTGGTACCGGCGCGGAGGAACGTGGGCAGGGGGAAGCTATTGCAGAGAATCTTTCAGAAATGATGACGCTGCAGGTTCCTATTCTTTCTCTTTTTATCGGTGAAGGCGGCAGCGGCGGCGCTTTGGGTTTGGCAGTAGCCAATGAAGTTTGGATGATGGAAAACGCTGTTTACTCAGTTATCAGTCCAGAAGGCTGTGCAAGCATTCTGTGGAAAGACCCACATAAGGTGCGGGAAGCCAGTGACAGCCTGCACATTTGCCCGGAGGATCTAAAGCTTTTGGGAGTAGTGGAGCGTATCCTACCGGAAAATGATTGGGAGCAGTTGTGGCAGGACCTTCCTTTGCTTCTGCATCAAAAACTTGTTGAACTTTCTAATCTTTCTGGCTCTGAACTGTCCGAATCACGATACCGCCGTTTCCGGAAAATGGGGGTGTATGGAGAATGATTGCCATTGTCACAGACAGTACAGCACCTGTCACACGGCAAGAAGCCGAAAAATACGGCATCTGCATCGTTCCACACAGCTATCAGGTGAATGGAACCACTTATTTGGAAAACTATACAGACCGAAATTACAACTATACGCAGCGGTTAACCAATGCTGGGAACCATACAGCTACGAACCAGTGTACATCTTCCGCTTTTGCGGTCATGTTTGAGCATCTTCTTTCACAAGGATACGAAGTCCTCTGCATCGTCATTTCTTCGCGTTTAAGCGGTGCGTGGAACAGCGCCGTAACCGCGGCAAGAGAAATCGGCGGCGATAAAATTGCCGTTGTGGATTCTCTTACAACGGCCGGTGGGCTTTATTATCAGATTATGCGCGCCCGTGAATTAGCAGATACAGGAATATCGTTGGATAAACTGGCAAGCTACTGTGCCGCACAACGGAGCAGTGTCGGTTTAGGCTTTTCTGTAGAAGATATGCATGCCCTGCGCCGCAGCCGCCGCTTGGGACCGCTGAGTCAATCTGTCACAACAATTTTAAATTGCCGTCCTATTTTCCTGGTACAGGATGGGACTATCGTTTATAAGGAGCTGGCACGCGGCCGTGCGAACCGGATACGAATGCTGTCTGCATTGGTGCCACAGAACGCACAGCGCATTATGGTACAGGGCTTTGGCACAATGCCGATTGCGTCAAGTCTTGCACATATGCTGCAGCAGCATTTTCCGCAGATAGAGATTCAGCGTAAGGAAGTGGGCCCGGTACTAAGCATTCATATTGGTATGCAGGCCTTGGCGGTGTCTTGGTGCTTGAATTGACTCCTATAAAAGTTTAAAAATAAAAATTGTTTTCAGCAGCGGGATGCGTTTTTCTACCTGCTGCTGTTTTCATTTTGATACAGAACGGTACCCGGTGATTTCCTTGACATAAAAGTTGGAATACGATACAATAAAATGATTCTTTCACATAAAATGCAGCTGTGTCCCGCTTGGAGATACAGCTTTGATGTATAAACAAATTTTGCACATCAAAGCTTTTCTAAATGGACGAGATTTATTGTGTGCCATTCAGAAGAAAGGGGTCCCATCTAAATGAAAATTGGTCTTGATGTTGGTTCCACGACAATTAAAAGTGTGGTATTGAACGACGATAATCAGATTGTTTTCAAGTCTTACGAACGCCATTATTCACAGATTACGGAGAAAATAACAGAACTGCTTACTAAAATCCGTGATGAAGTAGTGCATGGAGAAGATGCACTACTGACAATCTCCGGCTCCGCTGGCATGGGTATCAGTGAAACATGTGACCTGCCGTTTGTTCAAGAAGTATATGCCACGCGAATTGCTACTGGGCGCCTTCTGCCGCAAACCGACTGTATCATTGAGCTGGGCGGTGAAGACGCTAAAATTCTGTTTTTAACAGGTGGTCTTGAAGTTCGTATGAATGGCACTTGCGCCGGCGGTACAGGCGCTTTTATTGACCAAATGGCAACTCTTCTAAACGTTTCCCTGGAGGAGATGGATTCCCTTTCAGAACATTATGAGAAAATTTATACGATTGCTTCCCGCTGCGGTGTCTTTGCAAAAAGTGACATTCAGCCGCTTTTAAATCAGGGCGCACGAAAAAGTGACCTTGCCGCCAGCATTTTTGCTGCAGTGGCAAATCAAACGATTGCCGGCCTTGCACAGGGCCGACCGATTACTGGAAATGTCCTGTATCTGGGTGGACCTCTTACTTTTCTGAAAGGTCTGCGCCGTGCATTCGATATGGCCCTGAAAACAAAGGGGACCTGCCCAGAAAACAGTCTCTACTTTGTCGCTTTGGGCGCCGCATACAGCAGTGAAATCGAGATAGATTTGGATACAGCATTAAAGAATATTTCCACTTATGGTGTTACCGGAAACTTCCGCAGTATCGACCCGCTTTTTAACAGCAAAGAAGAATATCATGCATTTGTAGAGCGTCACAGCAAAAGTAAAGTTCCCCGCGGTAATCTTCAAACTTACCAAGGCCCCTTTTACCTCGGTGTAGATTCCGGTTCTACGACCATCAAGGCCGTTGTTATGGGAAACAGCGGACAGATTCTGGACAGTTTCTACCGTGGAAACACTGGCAATCCGGTACCGATTATGCGTGATTATCTATTGCAGCTGTATCAAAAGCGTCCAGATATTTCTTTTACCGCAGCAGCTGTTACCGGCTATGGAGAAGACCTGCTGAAAAATGCCTTTAACATTGATTATGGTGTTGTTGAAACAATAGCACATTTTACAGCAGCCAAACGCTTTATGCCAAATGTGGATTTTGTTATCGACATTGGCGGGCAGGACATGAAGTGTTTTAAAGTTCACAATGGGGCCATAGACAATATTTTCTTGAATGAAGCTTGTTCTTCCGGTTGTGGTTCCTTTTTGCAGACATTTGCCAATACGCTGGGATATAAAATCGAGGACTTTGCAAAGCTAGGCCTATTTGCTAAACATCCGGTTGATTTGGGAAGCCGCTGCACCGTCTTTATGAACAGCCAGGTCAAGCAGGCACAGAAAGATGGCGCCACGACGGAAGACATTTCAGCCGGTTTGTCCGTTAGTGTCGTCAAAAATGCATTGTATAAAGTTATTCGTGTATCTTCAGCGAAAGAGCTGGGCAAAAATATTGTTGTACAGGGTGGTACATTCTTAAATGATGCGGTTCTGCGTGTCTTTGAAAAAGAAATGAACGTCAACGTTATCCGTCCAGACATTTCCGGCCTGATGGGTGCTTATGGTGCGGCAGTTTACGCGATGAACAAAGCGCTGCATAAAGAAACCGGAACCAGTACGCTTATTTCCCGAGAAGAACTGGAAACCTTTAAACATGAGGTGAAAGTAACTAACTGCGGTATGTGCAGCAACAACTGCCGTTTGACCATCAATATTTTTGACAATGGCCGCCGGTTTATCGGTGGAAATCGCTGTGAGCGTCCTGTAACGAAGCGCAGCGGCACGGGTGCGGAGTATGATTTATATACTTACAAGCTGCAGAAGCTGCAGTCGTATACGCCAGTGCCCGCAGGAAAACGTGGAAAAATCGGTATTCCAATGTGTTTGAATATGTATGAAATGCTTCCATTCTGGTACACGTTTTTTTCCATGCTTGGCTTTGAAGTGGTCACTTCTCCGCTTTCCAACCGAGAACTTTATCTGGAGGGTCAAAGCACCATTCCCAGCGATACGGTTTGCTTCCCTGCAAAGCTGTCACATGGTCACATTCTGCGCTTGTTGGATGAAGGTGTGGATACCATTTTCTATCCCTGCCTAAGCTATAATTTTGATGAGAACCGCAGTGACAATCACTATAACTGCCCGGTTGTTGCTTATTATCCGGAAGTAATCGCAGCCAACATGCATCAGTTGAAAGGTAAAAAATTCATCCATGACTACGTTGGCATTCATAGGCCCCATGATTTTCCTAAAAAGATGTTGAAAATTTTAAATTACCATTTTCATAATCAACCATTTACACTGAAAGAAGTGAAGATAGCTGCCAACGCTGCTTATCAGTCTTACAACGATTATATGACGGACGTTCGCAAAAAAGGCGGCGAAATTGTAAAACGTGCACGGCTGGAGCATAAACCGATTATTGTTCTTTCTGGTCGGCCATATCATTTGGACCCGGAGGTCAACCATGGCATTGATAAACTAATTACCAGCCTGGGAGCAGCTGTTATCAGTGAAGATGTTGTGGCTGCCTGTGAACATATGGAACCGGTCAAAGTACTGAATCAGTGGACTTATCATGCACGCCTTTATTCCGCTGCCGAATATGTCGCCACACAGCCGGACATGAACCTGGTGCAGCTTGTTTCTTTTGGCTGTGGATTGGATGCTATCACAACTGATGAGGTACGCCGCATTCTTGAAGAGAACGGCAAAATTTACACCCAAATTAAAATTGATGAAATCACAAATTTGGGTGCCGTAAAGATCCGCCTGCGCAGTTTGTTTGCAGCGCTGGAACAGTAAGGAGATAGAATAATGGCGGAATTGGTATATGACAACACAGGACGGCTCATTTTTACAAAAGAAATGAAAAAGGAATACACCATTCTGATTCCCATGATGCTGCCGGTTCACTTTAAACTTTTTGTTGGTGTTTTGCGCAATGCCGGTTATAAAATTGAATTGTTGGAAAATAGCGGACAGGCTATTGTACAGGAAGGCCTGAAATATGTTCATAATGATGCTTGCTATCCGGCTATTTTGGTCATTGGCCAGTTTTTGGATGCCCTTCATTCCGGCAAATATGATTTGGACCACACCGCGCTGTTGCTGACACAAACCGGCGGCGGTTGCCGTGCCAGCAATTACATTCCTCTTTTGCGCAAAGCACTGCATAAAGCTGGAATGGACCAGATCCCTATTATCAGCCTAAACCTTGTTGGGCTGGAGAAAAACCCCGGGTTCAGTATGACTTTGCCCATGATAAGCCGTATGATGGCAGGCGTTGTGTACGGCGATGCGCTGATGAGTCTGAATAATCAGATAAAGCCCTATGAAATTGAAAAAGGGCAGAGTGCAGCGCTACTGGACAAATGGGTGGAAAAGCTAAACGAACAGTTTGTACACACTCGGGGTATCAGCATGGGCGACCAGCGTAAAAATTTGGCTGGCATTATGAAGGACTTTTCGGAAATACCAGTCAAGAAGGTCTCTAAAATTCATGTTGGCATTGTTGGCGAAATTTATGTAAAATATGCGCCCTTCGCAAACAATCATCTGGAAGATTTTCTCGCTGAGCAGGATTGCGAAGTCAATGTGCCGGGTTTAATGAACTTTTTGCTTTTTATGGTCAGTCACGGCTTGGACGAAAGGCGGCTGTATGGTGGCAGCTTTGCGAAGGCAGCTGTTGTGAAACTCCTTTTCAATTATGTTACGAAAATGCAGCATATTATTACAGAGACATTCCAGCCTTATCCGCAGTTCTTGGCACCAACCGAATTTTCTCATGTCCGCGAACTGGTCAAAGGTGTGATTGGTTACGGTGCTAAAATGGGTGAAGGCTGGCTTTTGACCGGTGAAATGTTGGAGCTCAGTGAATGCGGTTTTGAAAACATTATCTGCGCGCAGCCGTTTGGGTGTCTTCCAAACCATGTAGTTGGCAAAGGAATGATTCATAAAATCAAACAGATACACCCGAATGCCAATATTGTCCCGATTGACTATGACCCCAGTGCGACACAGGTAAATCAGGAAAATCGTATTAAGTTAATGCTTGCTGTTGCCCGTGAAAATCTGGGAAAAGGTAAAAATTAAGACTTCATAGAAACCCTGGAATGATATGCCGTCCAGGGTTTCTATTGCATTTTTCGTTCGCAATATTTTTGGAAAAACAGGATGTCAACAGATGACAGCCGACACTCCTTGCTTGCAGAATGCGTTTATTCTGTCCAAATCATACCGACGAGCGGCAGAATTCCCATTCGTAAATACATCTCCATGAGGCAGATTAATAACTGCGGCCTGAGGAGGTGCATGTAAAAATGAAAAAAGTTGAAAGGCAAGTTGCTGCTGTTCTTGCAGCAGCGGTGCTCAGCGTCAGTGCGGCTGCTTCAGCGGCGGAACCGACGTCAGCACCTGTCAGCGGTCCCCATGTCTGTATGCTGGTCCCATGTGGCACGCCCTTTGGCATTAAGTTGTTTACAAATGGTGTTGTTGTAGCCGGTACAGCAGATTTGGAAACGCCCACTGGAACCGTGAATCCTGCCGCAAAAGCGGACGTACGGGTGGGAGATATCATTCGCTCTGTCAACGGTAAGCCTGTTACAAAGAATGAACAGATAGCTGCGGCCATTCAAAAAAGCGGAGGGAAAGCGCTGAAACTTGGTTTGCTGCGCAGTGGCAAAGAACAAACTGCAAATATTTTGCCAGTACAGAGTGCAGGGAGTTACCGGGCGGGCCTTTGGGTAAGAGACAGTGCTGCGGGTGTCGGTACGCTCACTTTCTATGACCCACAAACACATGCCTTTGCGGGTTTGGGGCATGGCATAACAGACCCGGACACGCATACTATTATGCCGTTTGGATGCGGAGACATTGTACCTGTCACAATTTCCGGCGTTCAAAAAGGTTCCGCCGGTGTACCAGGAGAATTGGAAGGTTATTTTACGTCAGATGTTCCGTCTGGAACGCTGTATTCTAATTCCGAGCAGGGTGTATTCGGCAATCTGAAGCAACCACCGCATAATACGGCCGTTCCAGTATGTCCTGCAGAAGAAGTGAAAGCCGGACCGGTACAGATTGTCTGTACGATAGATGGCAACACTCCGCATACGTATCAAGCAGAAATAGAGCTGTTAAACGTGCGCGGTGCACGCAGCAAGAACATGGTGCTGCACATTACGGACAAAACACTGTTAGCCCGTGCTGGAGGCATTGTGCAGGGAATGAGCGGCAGTCCCATTCTGCAGCAGGGCGGGTTGGTAGGTGCTGTTACTCATGTATTTGTAAATGATCCGACACGTGGATATGGAATTCTGGCTGAAAATATGTTGTCTGCCGAAAAGAAAGCAGCAGCATAGCAAAAACATGGGAAGCGGCTGTTTTCCGTATGAATTTCCCCAGAAAAGAAAAAATTCTCATTAAACTGTTGCCAATAATCCCAATATATGGTAATATATTGATGTAAAAATTCTTAGGGGGACTAAATATGGAGAATAGTATAAAACTTTTGATTGCCAATGAGAGTCCAGAGTATCAACAGGAAAATACTCATGTTTTTGAAGAAAATGGTTTTTGCGTATCTTATACTGAAAAAGACGGCAGCAGTCTTCTGAAAGCTGTAGAAACACAGCAGCCAGCAGCTGTGTTAGCTCCTATTTTCATGCCGGGGTTGGACGCAGTCGGTGTGTTGAATTCTTTGCAGGAACATCACCCGACAAAGCTGCCTACTTTTGTTGTGGAAAGTAATTTTACAAGTCCTACGCTGGAGAGGGAAGTCCTTTCAGCAGGAGCTGCCTATTTAGCTGTGCAGCCATATGAAACTGTTCAGCTTGCCCGGCGAATTCGTCAGCTACTGACCATGGAAAATCCAACAGTACCTTGCCAGGAAACGCTGGAAATTCAGGTAACCGAAATTTTACATCAAATTGGTGTTCCAGCGCATATCAAAGGGTACCATTATCTGCGGGATTCTATTATTATGGCAGTGGAAAATCCGGATATTATCAATGCCGTGACAAAACAATTATACCCAGGTGTTGCGAAAAAATACGGAACAACGCCATCCCGTGTGGAACGTGCTATTCGTCACGCGATTGAAGTCGCATGGGACCGCGGAGACGTCGATATTTTAAATTCCTATTTTGGATACACGATTCACAATACCCGCGGCAAGCCAACCAACTCGGAGTTTATCGCCATGATTTCTGATCGGCTGCGGCTGCACATGAAAAACGCCGGATAACAAAACTGAAAGATTACTTCGCAAGTATCTCCACTTTATTGGGCCCTAAGAACAGGCCTGACAAAATGGAGATGCTTTTTTAGAGAAATCAATTGTATACAGAAAAATACTTCCTATATTTTTCATGTACTTGTTGTTCAAAATGAAATTTTATGCAGTTTTATACGGTTTATAACTCTCTTTTGCAATTAGTTTGACAGTTTCACTGTTATTCTTTATAATAAGTATAAATTTTATGGTGGTCTGCTACCTTGGGAGGGAACATACAAATGAACAGTGATGCAATTAAAAAAGACGTGCCTAAACGGGCTCTGTTCCATGCGCTTGGCCTGACAAATGAGGAAATTGACCGTCCTCTTATCGGCGTTGTCAGCTCATACAACGAAATTGTACCAGGACACATGAACATTGATAAAATTGTAAAATCGGTAAAAACTGGTGTTACAATGGCAGGTGGCACACCATTGGTTTTCCCGGCAATCGCAGTGTGTGATGGAATCGCAATGGGACATCGTGGCATGAAATACAGCCTGGTTACCCGAGAACTGATTGCCGACTCTACTGAGGCCATGACCATTGCCCATGCGCTGGATGCACTGGTTTTGGTACCAAACTGCGATAAAAATGTTCCCGGTCTTCTCATGGCGGCGGCCCGCCTGAATGTCCCTGCAATTTTCGTCAGCGGCGGTCCAATGCTTGCCGGACGTGTACAGGGGAAGAAGACCAGCTTTTCCAGCGCAAGTGAGGCAGTTGGTGAATATGCGGCTGGCCGTATTTCAAAAGAAGTGCTAGACGAATATGAAGCAAACACCTGTCCTACCTGTGGCAGCTGTTCCGGTATGTATACAGCGAACAGCATGAACTGTCTGACGGAAGCACTTGGCATGGGGCTGCAGGGAAACGGAACCATTCCTGCTGTTTATTCTGCTCGCCTGCAACTTGCAAAACATGCTGGTATGCAAATTATGGAACTGCTTAAACAAAATATTCGTTCGCGTGACATTATGACAATGGACGCCTTTGAAAATGCACTAACCGTAGATATGGCCCTTGGCTGCAGCACAAACAGTGCACTCCATTTGCCGGCTATTGCCCATGAATGTGGTCTGGAATTGAATCTAGATATTCTTAACCATATCAGTGCCCATACACCAAACCTGTGTCACCTTGCGCCGGCAGGGCATACCTATATAGAAGATTTAAATGAGGCAGGCGGCGTCTACGCTGTAATGAACGAGCTGGCTTCCGCCGGTCTTCTACATACTGATTGTATAACCTGCACTGGTAAAACCGTGAAAAAGAACATTTCCGGCTGCGTCAATAAGGATCCGGAAATCATTCGTCCTTTGGACAACCCTTACAGCAAAACCGGTGGAATTGCTGTTCTGCGCGGCAACCTTGCACCGGACGGCTGTGTTGTTAAGCGCAGCGCCGTATCTACAGAGATGCTGCAGCATAAAGGTCCTGCCCGTGTCTTTGAAAGTGAAGAAGAGGCAATGTCCGCTATCCTTGGCGGAAAAATCAATCCCGGCGATGTTGTTGTCATCCGTTATGAAGGACCAAAAGGCGGTCCCGGTATGCGGGAAATGCTCAATCCAACTTCCGCAATTATGGGCTGTGGCCTGGGGGACAGTGTTGCGCTGATTACGGACGGCCGGTTTAGCGGTGCTACCCGTGGTGCTGCCATCGGTCATATTTCTCCGGAAGCGGCGGTAGGTGGTCCTATTGCTTTGGTACAGGAAGGCGATCAAATTGAAATTGATATTCCTTCCAACTCCATTCAGATTGATGTTTCAAATGAAGAATTGGCCGCACGCAAAGTACGGTGGAAACCAAAAGAACAGCATGTAACCGGCTATCTTGCTCGTTATGCGGCCTTGGTTACCTCCGGCAGCCAGGGCGCTGTTCTGTCGCTGGGCCAATAAAAAGTTCCGTGTTCGTATTTTAAGAATAGAAGAGGAAATGATAGCATGGCGGATTCCAATATCACCAAAAAGGCTCTTGCAGATGCAATGAAATCACTGATGGCAGAAGAGCCCTTTTCAAAAATCAGCATCAGCGATATTTGTGCCCGCTGCTCTATGAATCGTCAAAGCTTTTATTATCATTTCCGAGATAAATATGATTTAGTAAACTGGATTTTCTACACAGAACTGATTGAGCATTTGTACGAACATGAACCTACTAGCGGCTGGGATTTGCTGCTGGATGTCTGTACCTATTTCTATGCAAATCGGCCATTCTACGTAAATGCTTTGCAGGTAACCGGACAGAATTCCTTTACGGATTATTTTGCCGATGTTATGCGTGCAATCGTCCAGCCATATTTTGAGGAAATCTTCAATGGCAGTCATGAAAACAAAGAGGAATTGGACTTTTATGTACAGCTGTTTACAGACGCGTGCAAAACAGTCATTTGTCGTTGGTTGTTCGACTTACCGAATATGAAGCCAGAGAAGTTTGTCGCGCTGGTCCGCCATGCGGTTGTATGTACAGCACATTGTGTAGTGCAAGACGAAAAAGCATCCCAGGACACAAGCAAAGAAAACAAATAAACAAACAAATCAAAAGGCTGTCTGCGTATTTCGGTAAACGCAGACAGCCTTTTTACTGTACTTTTCTATATCTGTGCAGAAGAATTAGCAGGCGGAAAATCTTTTGGCCAGCGGGGAAGGGTGATTCCCCATTTTTCCTGTGCCCGATAAAGTGCTTCTTTTCCTTTCTCCAGTCCAATGCGATAAGCAGTCAGCAGCTGGTCATGATTTGTGCCAAAACGATCCAAAGGCAGTGGCTCATCTGGTGCTGCGATAATTGCTTCTCCGTCATGTTCCATGCGTTGAATCATATCGAGTGTTGTATTATAAACTTTATGACGTGTATCCATGACGTGCACTAAAGCAGGATAGTGGCGATATTTATGTGCATACACCGGTCGGCCAACCTGTGGCTTTTTGCGATAGCCACGTTCCCGTGTCAGTACAATAATGATTTTATCACAGCCATCAGCTAAAGCTTTATCAATTGGAATAGGTGCATGCAGCCCACCGTCCAAATACTCTCCATTCTGATAATGCACGATTGGAGAAAAAACCGGCAGGGAACAAGACGCCCGCAGTACCGTACAGGGAGGCACAATCTCCTCCTTCCCAAAATAGCAGGTTTTTCCCGTACGAACATCAGTGGCGCCCGCAAAAAAAGTGCATGGATTCCTGCGGAAGGTGTCATAATCAAAAGAGTCCAGTTTTTCTGGTATTTCGCCAAAAATATAATCCATGCCAAAAAGGGATTTTGTCTTCACAAAGTTATGTAGGCTTAGATAGTCTTCTTTTCCCGCATAATTAACAGTTGTGCGCAGTCCGCGCTCATTCTGCATGGAAACATAGGAAATGCCAATAGAGGCACCAGCTGAAACACCAATAACCTCATCCGCCATAAACTGTGCCTGTAAAAAAGAGTCCAGCACGCCAGTGGAATAAATGCCCCGCATGCCGCCGCCTTCCAGTACAATTCCAATTTTCAAGTCTGTTCGCCTCTGGTTCGTCAGATTCTTACAAAACAAATATTTCATCTTATGTTATTATAAACCCAAGTTTTCTGATTGACAAGGTCCCCTAAAAAGTCTCTTTGACTTTCACCAGGTTTCAAAAAGTGATATACTATATTCGTTTTACAGAACAAAAAGGAGCCTGCACGAAAATATGACACTTGCTGTAAAAGAGAAAAGAGTAGGATACAGCCTGGAAGTTCGCAGATGGATATGTTTTCTGATGGCTGTTTGCTGTATGATACTGATTTTTCATTTTTCCGCTCAGAATGGTCCTAAAAGTGACAGCGTCAGTATGCCATGTGCTGTCTGGTTAAAAAAGACTTTGCGTCTTTCTGCTTCTAATGTTTCTGTTCACCATTTTATACGGAAGGCAGCACATTTCACTATTTATATGCTGTTGGCAGCTTTTACTGCTGGGTGGCTGTCTTCCTTTTCGCTGCGTCCGGCAGTTTGGCTGTTTGTCACAGTTGCTTTTTGTGCTGCCTATGCGGTGGGCGATGAATTTCACCAGTCCTTTACGGCACTGCGCTCTCCGTCTCCATGGGATGTACTGCTGGATACGATTGGTGCAGCAATCGGTGCGGTACTTATCCTGATACTGACGTCCTGCTGTAGAAAAGGGAGAAAGAAGGCCCAACTTTGATTTGTCCAAAATGTGGTTATGACAACCCGGCAGAAGCACGCTTCTGTTCCAGATGTGGAATGCCTTTTCAGGATATGGTGCCGCCTGCAGAAGATAGTGAATTTTTAAATAATCATCTTTCTGACAATGAATACGACACTTATGAAGAGGAAGATGAAGAGCCCAAACATCATTCGTATGGGCCGTTCATCACGCTTATTATCCTCCTTTGCGTGGTAGCCGTTGGCATTAGTTTTTCTGTTGCATGGAAACAGGAACAAGGAACATGGCCATGGGAACGGTTAATAGGTACCGCCTCGTCTGCTGTTTCACAGGCGGCAGTTTCTTCTTCCCAGCAAACGCTGATTCCCCGAAAGACTAGCCCAAATTACACGGCTGCGGATATTTCAGCCGCCGTCCGCAACAGTGAATTTCAACAGTTTGCTGTATCTGAATCTGAAATTAATTCTATTAAGACGGATGGCCAGTCACTAACAGATGCAGACCTTGTGGAATTTACCGTGACAAAGTCCATGGTACAGCTGCATATGCAGGTACGTATTCCCAGCAGTTACTCCTCAGCCGTTTCCGGAGCACCGTCTTCCATAGATAAACCCCGTGTAACCGCATGGGGCGCAGATACATGGAAACTGACGGGCACTTGGAATGACACGGACGGAAACGCACTGCTGATTGATACCTGCAGCGCTGGCAGCCTAACGGCACGTTATGTACCTGCCGGGACATTTGAAAGCCGTGCAGTCTCTGGCTCTATTTCTGAAAACGGTGATATTTCTTTATTAAGTGGAAAAACACAAATCAGCGGACAATTTACCCCCGCAGGAACTGCTTTACTGACGATTACTGTCAATGGCAGGCAGCCTCGCACCCAGCAGTTCATCATGCTGTCCTCCGCAATCGCCGGTTTGCCAAGCGTTCCTTCCTCCGCTGTATCCAGTTCATCCCGCACGTCCGCTGTTCCTTGACACAGCAGAAGATGTGATTCTTTATTTACAAAGGGTTTAAAAACTGCTATAATTCAACATATACTTACACAGCAGACAGATGCAGAACCGCATCTTCCTGCTGTTTTTCATGCACATTCATTTTTAAGCACAAATGCTGTTTGAAACAGCTGGAGGGGACAAGTTTATGCGGTTAAGAAGCTCATTTGCTGTTCTGCTGGCCCGTGCGGTTAGCTGGGGGGAGCGGCACATCCTGCACGTAGGTGCCAGTGCCATGCCGGGACGCTTTGCCCTGCGAATCGACCCAATGGTTCTGGGGCAACTTGCCAAGAAGCTGCACAAAGGTTCTATCGTTGTATGCGGCACCAATGGCAAAACAACGACGAATAATATTATTTGCCGAGCGGTAGAAAGCTGCGGCAATTCAGTTTTATGTAACCGAGCCGGAGCTAATATGGCATCTGGTGTTGTGACCGCTTTGCTGCCGGGCAAGGGAGCAGACTGGGGAGTAATGGAAGCGGACGAACTTTCTACACCGCACATTGTACCTTTTTTAAAGCCCCGATATATGGTTCTGCTCAATATCTTTCGTGACCAGCTGGACCGTTGTGGGGAAATTGACACAGTTATGAACGCCATTATCTCCGCACTGGAAAAATCTCCGGAAACAATTTTGATTTACAATGCAGATGACCCATTTTGCTCTCACATTGCCTCACATGTAAAGAATACCATTCCGTTTGGTATTGCTGAGGACCTGCATCTGCCGCAGGACCGCGTGACTGGCGGCCGGTTCTGCTTAAAATGCGGTACCGAGTTGGAATATGATTATCGTCAGTATGGACAGCTGGGTGCATTCCACTGCCCCAAATGCGGCTTTCAGCGGGCACCGTTACAGTTTGCAGCAACTGATGTGCAGCTGGGCGGCGGCATATCCTTTACTGTTGGGGATACAACGATTAAGACACAATACAGTGGTGTCTATATGGTTTATAATTTATTGGCAGCATATTCGGCTGCTTCTATGCTGGGCTGCAGTGCACAGGATTTTCAGCATACATTGGACCAGTATGACCCCAAGAACGGACGGCTTGAAAAATTCATGGTACAGGGACATCCTATCATGCTGAATCTGGCGAAAAATCCAACTGGCTTTAACCAAAACATGGCGTTATTGCTGCAGGACCAGGGACCGAAAGTTATCTATTTCATTATCAATGATAATGATAACGACGGCAATGATATTTCTTGGCTGTGGGACGTTGACTTTGAACGGCTGGCCAAAGAAAAAGAAATGGTCGTATATGCCGGTGGTCACCGTATGAATGATTTGCAGGTACGCCTGAAATATGCTGGCATCCCGGCAGAATTAGTGGAAAGCGTGGCAGAAGCAGCTGAAAAGACGCGTGCACTGCCAACAGAACATCGTCTATATATCCTTACCAATTATTCTGCGCTGGCACCTGCGCAGCGGGAATTGCGCACCCTGAGCGGGGAGGAAAAACAATGAAATTAAAAATTGCGCATCTTTATCCGGAACTGCTGAATCTGTACGGGGACGGCGGCAACATCATCTGTATGCAAAAGCGCTGTGAATGGCGCGGCATAGAGGCTGAGGTCTATCAGGTACACAATGGAGAGCTGGCCGATTTTTCTGACGTTGATATTGTTTTTATCGGCGGTGGAACAGACCGGGAACAAAAAATTGTCTGTGACGCGCTGCTATCTGAAAAAGAGCAATTGCACGCCTATGTGGAGGCAGGCGGCGTCCTGCTGGCTGTCTGCGGTGGTTATCAGCTTTTGGGGCACAACTATCTGCTGGGGGATGAGTTGGTCAAGGGAACGGGCGTTGTTGACCTGAAAACAGAGCGCGGAGAAGGCCGACTGATTGGCAACGTTATGATTCAAAGCGACATCTGTAAAATGCCGATTGTCGGCTATGAAAACCATGGCGGGCGCACTTATCTTGGTGACTGCCATCCTCTTGGCAAAGTGATTTCCGCCGGTGGATACGGCAACAACGGCACCGACGGCTACGAGGGTGTGCATTATAAAAACGTAATCGGTACGTATCTGCATGGGCCACTGCTGCCAAAGAACCCACAGGTGTGCGATTACCTATTGCATACCGCACTGACGCGTCGCTACGGAGAAGGCTATGATTTTCCAGCGCTGGATGATACGATTGAAAATAACGCCAATCAAGTCATGCAGGAACGCTTAAAAGAAAACGTCGTCAACAAAATGAAAGTAAACGCACGCGGAAAAAGCTGAAATAAAATCATATACAAAGGGACTGCAGAAAACCGGAAAACTTCCGAATTCTCTGCAGTCCCTTAATGATTGTTGAAATCATTAAATTTAGTTTTATTTAGAAGATGCCGTAAAACGATGAATAATTTCTAAAATAATCGCGGTACATAAATCCATATCTTCTGCTGCGACGTGTTCATATGGCCCATGATAGGCATGACCGCCGGTACCCAAATTGGGGCATGGCAGGCCTTTGACACTCAGCATAGCACCATCTGTTCCGCCGCGAATGGGTTCTTCATATGGTGTCAGGCCAAGCTCTCGAATTGCCGCCCGCGCATTTTCCACCAGCATGGGGTACGGCTGGATGTAAGGCAGCATATTTTCATATTCATCAGCCATTTTTAATTCAACTGTGCCTTCACCATACTTCTCGTTTAGCGTACGGACGATATGGCGAAGCATATCTTTACGAATCTCAAAATGTTTTTTGGAATGGTCCCGAATAATATAAGTGAGCTTTGCTTCTTCAATGCAGCCTTCCATACTGCACAAATGGAAGAAACCTTCTTTGCCAGCAGTATGTGATGGTGTTTCAGCGGCGGGGAGCATTGCATTGGCTTCCATTGCAATTAAAGAAGCATTTTTCATAATGTCTTTTGCATCTCCGGGATGCACATTAAAACCATGAAAAGTCAGTTCTGCACCTGCCGCGTTAAAGTTTTCATATGTGATTTCACTGACCTCGCCGCCGTCTACCGTATATGCATACTTGGCACCAAAGCCGGGAATATCAAAAGAGCGTGTACCTTGTCCGATTTCTTCATCTGGTGTAAAAGCGATACAAATACGACCATGCGGCAGCTTTTTTTGCAGCAGTTCTTCACATGCGGTCATGATTTCCGCAATGCCTGCTTTGTCATCCGCACCCAGCAGAGTAGTTCCATCTGAAGTAATCACCGTTTTGCCCTTCATGTTGGCAAGGTCTGGGAAAGCCTTTGGCGAAAGGACACGGCCGCTGGAACCCAACGAAATCTCTCCGCCGTCATAATCTTTATGAATCTGTGGATGAACGCCTTTTCCGTTAAAATCTGGGGCTGTATCCATGTGTGCAATAAAGCCAATCGCGGGGACCTGCTCCATACCGGGGACTGCGGAAAGTTCGCCGTATACATAGCCGGATGATGAAATGCGGACATTTTCTAGCCCAAGCTGATTCATTTCGTCTTTCAGCATGCTGGCAAGGTCCAGTTCCCGTGCGGCAGACGGTGTGGTAGAGGAATTCCCGTCTGAGGTTGTATAGACTTTAACATATTTTAAAAGTCTTTGTGCTGCTTTCATGATTGATGCATCTCCTGTATTCTCATCTGTCAATATACTTATTCAGTATACGCTGAATGCAGAAAAGAAGCAAGAATTTGATTTTTTGTTCGCATCGCGGTAAACTGTATTTATTCTATATTTAATAAGAGTAGCAAAGGAGTCACTGCTATGAAATTTTCAGAAATGCCTTACACAAGGCCAGACTATTCTGCCCTTTTTCAGCAGATAGATGATATGACAGCCAAACTGCAGAAGGGAACCACTGCAGAACAGCTGGAAATTTATAAACAGGTGGAAACACTGGAATCCAATGTAGTCACGCAGGCCACCATCTGCATGATTCGCAACAGCGTAGATACGCTCGACAAGTTCTACGAAACAGAGCAGACATATAATGATGAGCACATACCGCTTTTGAACGAACATCTGCAGTCCTTTAAGAAAGCGCTGGTTCAATCGCCCCATCGCCCAGAACTTGAAAAAAATTTAGGCAGCATGCTGTTCCAGAAGCTTGAAATGGAGCAGAAAGCCTTTTCACCGAAGATTGTTCCGCTTCTACAGGAAGGCAATCATCTGACCAACGAATATCAAAAGTTGTACGCAAGTGCGGCCATTGACTTTGACGGTAAAACCTGTAACTTGTCACAGTTAGGGCCTTATCTGCAAAGCACGAATCGTTCTGTGCGTCGCAATGCAGCAGAAGCTTATTTCGATTTTTTTGAGGAACACCGCGAAGAATTCGATACCATTTACGACAAATTAGTAAAAAATCGTACAGAGCAGGCACATCGGCTTGGATTTTCCAACTATGCGGAACTTTCACTGCTGCGCATGAACCGGAACGGATATAATCTAGATGACATTCGCAATTTTCGCAAGCAGGTTGTACGTGACCTAGTTCCACTGACGATAAAGATTAAAAAACGTCAGGCAACACGCATTGGCGTTACGGATTTCCGCTTTTATGATAACGATTTAAAATTCAAAGATGGCAGCGCTGTACCGCAGGGAACCCCGAAAGAAATAATGCAAGCCGGAAAAAAGATGTACACAGAACTTTCCAAAGAGACTGAAGAGTTTATTGAACAGATGTTCCGCATGGATTTGTTTGATGTATTGGCCAAAAAAGGTAAAGCACCCGGTGGCTATTGTACGGATTTGCCAGATTATCATTGCTCGTTTATTTTTTCAAACTTTAATGGCACTTCCGGAGATGTGGACGTACTGACACATGAAGCAGGTCACGCATTTGCAAGTTTTATTGCACAGCGTACGGTTCCGCTGCTGGCTCTGCGGGAACCTTCCTATGAAACTGCTGAAACACATTCCATGAGTATGGAGTTTCTGACTGCGCCGTGGCATCACCTTTTCTTCGGCGACCAGACAGATAAATATGAACTTGCCCATGCTGAAGATGCGATTGACTTTATTCCTTATGGCTGTTTAGTAGACCATTTTCAGGAAGAAATTTACCTCCATCCGGAAATGACACCGGAAGAACGGAATCAGACATGGCTGCGGCTGGAAAAGATGTACCGACCCTATATGGACTTTACTGGCCTTCCTGTTTTGCAGCGTGGTGCAGGCTGGCAACGTCAGCTCCACATTTATATGTATCCTTTCTATTATATTGACTACTGCCTGGCACAGACGATGTCCCTGCAGTTTTTCAATGCGGCAAACCGTGACCGTAAGGACGCGTGGAACCGCTATTTGAAGTTTGTAAAACAGGGCGGGACCGCTTCCTTTATTGACATTGCACACTCTGTCAATTTTCAGTCACCGTTGGATGAAGGCTGTGTCCGCCGTGTGGCAGATGAAACAGCGGTGTGGCTGAAAGACCACGCTGTCGAATAACCATCTTGCTGGTGGAATCGTCCATTCATAAACGAATCATTTTTGCACATACTGGCTGGCAGAGGTGATTCATTTTGGACAGCACTTATTTTGGGCGTTTGGGTTATCCTGTGTTTTACAGCCGGTTTTTCAACGATGCACCGGAATTACAGAATTCTTTTCTGTCCTTGCCGGAGGAAGCACAGCAGGCTATCCTCAGGCGTGACATTCATTCTTCGGAAGAATTAAAAAATGCTGTAAGTGAATATTATTTAAAGCGATAATCGCAAATAGGGGAGATAGGGCAAACCGCTCTGTCTCCTTTTTTGCACTCTTGTGCATGGCAAAAGAAACAGAAGTGTAATCACCTGCAGCGGCCTTTCTCTTGAATACATACAACAGCTGTGCTATAATAAACTACGATTCAGACGAAGAATCATCCATCATTTTATGGGAATCTATTTGCTGGGATATTATATTACTGAACACCAAAACGTCCTGCCGGACGTTGCTTTTTTGTTTTAACGGAAATTGGTGTGATAAATCAGAAAGAAGGAGCAGGCACCCTATGACAGGCTATGAACATCTGTGTATGAATTGCATGGCTGACACGGAAGGACAAGCTAAGTGCCCGCGTTGCGGCTTTCCGCAGCAGGAACCTCAGCGAAAAGACGCTTTGCCTTACCGAACAGTTTTGCAGGAACGCTATATGGTGGGACGGGCAAAACGATCCGACCCAGAAGGATTCACATATATTGCCTTTGATATGCAGCAACTTTGTACTGTACAGATTCGTGAGTTCTTTCCGCATGAAATCTGTGCACGCATTACCGGCAGCACGGACATTGCCGTAATTGCCGGCAACGAAACCGCCTTTGATGAATATCTGAATGACTTTATCAGTTATCAGGAATCCATTGCAAAGTTCCGCGACCAGCCGGCCATACTGGCAGTGCAGGACATTTTTGAGGAAAATTATACTGCTTATGCGGTTTCTCCATGGGAGGAGGCCATTACACTGCGCTATTTTGTCGAGCGCAGCGGAGGCTCGCTTTCTTGGAATGCCGCATGGAAATTGTTTATGCCGGTTATCAGCGCTGTTTCTGCGATGTACGCAGCCGGTGTCGGTCATTATGGCATTTCCCCAGATACTTTATTTATCATGCCAAACGGAAGTATGAAATTAGGAGCTTTTTGCTCACCGGCCGTCCGTATATCAGGCGGTTGTTTATTACCAAATCTACAATCTGGCTGTGCTGCTGCGGAACAGTATGATGCCAACGCAAAACTCGGTGAAAACACCGATGTTTATGGAATGGCAGCTACGCTGTTCTACGCTTTGACAGGTGTTCTGCCGAAAGATGCTCGTGACCGCCGCAGCGACCCGCGCCTGTTGCTGCCTGCCAGTACATTACGAAGTATTCCGCCGCACGTTGTGACTGCACTGGCAAATGCACTGCAGGTAAGCCGCAGTGAGCGGACACCTACTTTTGAGCGATTTCGAGCGGAGCTTTCCGCTGCGCCAACGGCAACAGCTTCTCTGGAAGAAACACAAAGCCTGCGGCGTATTTCCAGTCCATATGATGACTCTGCCGACCGCGCAGCTCATGCGGCCCAGCAGCAGGAGCAGGAAGCAGAAAATATTCGGAAACCCATTCCTAAGTTCGTGGGTATTATCTTAATTTGCGTGGCAGTGCTGATATGTGTTACAGTCGGTGTTGTTGCCTATCTCTCCAATCACTCTGGAAGCCTTGGTGAATTAGCTGTGGCAACTTCTGCTGCATCCTCAGTAGAAAATCCCGTTACAGGCAATGCATCAGAATCTGCTTTAACCAACAGCGGAGTAAACCACTCGGCTATATCAGCGGTATCTTCCTCTGATGTAATTTCTTCTGCATCGGATTCAGCTGAAAATGAAAGCACCGCTTCTGCCAGCAGCCTTTCCAGTCCTAGCAGCTTAACTTCATCATCTAACAGTTCTTCTATGGCATCTTCTGTACCAGAAGGACAAATCGTGGTGCCGAATCTTGTCGGAAAAAATTACTACAGCTTGAGTAAAAGTTCGGATTACCAAGTCGTTTTAACAAGTAAGGAATTCAGCGACAGTATTAAAGAGGGCTGCATTATTTCCCAAACGCCATCATCTTCTGGTACGATGGTAAAAGGCGCGGCTATCTCTGTTACGGTTAGTCAGGGAGCCGCTTTGCGTGAACTGCCTGATGTTGCTGGACTTTCTTATGATGCAGCATGTAAAAAAGTAGACGCAGTTGGCTTGGTCCCGGATGGAAAAACACTGCAAAGCAGTAACAGCATTCCAAAAGGGCAAGTAATTGGCTATGCAGACGGTTTAAAGGCCGGCAGCAAACTAAATTATCAATATTCTGTAACTTTGCTGGTCAGTACTGGCGCGGATAATACTGACAGTGAAGATGTTGCTGATTAAATTTTTATTCCACTACAATATTACAATAATAAAGCAGGACTGCTCTGGAGTGAAACCTTCGGGGCAGTCCTGCTTTATTATTTCTATGTTTTAGCGGTCCCACTTATCACACATGGACAAAATCTGGTCAGCAAATCGACCAAGGTCTTTATTTGTACCGCCTTCGTTGTGCTGTACAACCTGCTCCAGCCGCTTCTGTGCTTGTAGCAATCGTGCGTAAGCGGGGGAGTAATACTTTTCATTTTTGTAATTGGAAGGACGGGCGGGGTGCAATTTTTCTGGCGTAATGCCCTCATCTGTAAGCCGTCCGGCAATCAAATCATAGTTCGCCTGGAAATTAGGGGCAAAAGCATCATATCCTTTTGTGCACAATTCAGCTGTAAATCCCTCACAGCAAGTACGTTCACCATGCACAACAAATATCTTTTTTGGTTTGTTCTGAAAGGCACCAAGCCACTCCAGCAAACCGCTGTGGTCCGCATGACCGGATAAAGCCCGGAAATTATAGATATGCGCTTTTACCGCAATCTGCTCACCAAAAAGCTTAACATTGTCTACACCATCAAGAAGCATTCGGCCAAGCGTTCCGGCTGCCTGAAATCCGACAAAAACGATGGAACATTCCGGCCGCCAAAGATTATGTTTCAGGTGATGCCGGATACGGCCAGCTTCGCACATACCGCTTGAAGAAATAATTACCTTTGGAACACCATCTGCATTTAGGGCTTTTGATTCCTCCACACTGGCAGTGATATTCAAATTAGGGAATTGGAGTGGGTCAAATCCATCCATAATTAGGTCAGCCGTTTCTTCATCTGCATATCCATGAAGGTCGCCGCTGTAAATAGCTGTAGCCTCTGCAGCAAGGGGAGAATCCACGTAGACTGGGAAATTTGGGCATTGCAATGTCAAGTGCTGCTCCTTTATCTGTCGTATAAAATAAAGGAGTTCCTGTGTACGACCGACTGCAAAGGACGGGATAACGACATTACCGCCATTCGCAAGCGTATTATCGATGATTTTTGCAATAACTTCCGGGTAGTTTTCCACTTCCTCATGTTCTCGGTCACCATAGGTGGATTCCATAACAACATAATCGGCTTCTTTGATATACTGTGGGTCGCGAATAATCGGCTGCTGTTTGTTTCCGATATCTCCGGAAAAGACTAATTTGCGTGTTACATCATCCTCTGTTGCCCAAATCTCAATAGAAGAACTTCCTAGCAGATGACCGGCATCTACAAAACGTGCACGCACACCGGGGCATACATCCACTATTTCGCCGTATTCACAGCTTTCCATCAACTGAATGGCAGCGTCTGCATCATCTAATGTATACATCGGTTGTTTGGGCTGTCGACCAGCGCGACGCCCCTTCCGGGTAGCCTGTGCAGCGTCCATTTCCTGAATATGTGCACTGTCACGCAGCATAATCTGCATCAGATAGGTCGTTTTGCTGGTTGCAATAATTTTCCCCTGGAACCCCTGCTTGACCAGCAGGGGAAGGCGGCCTGAATGGTCGATATGTGCGTGTGTAATAAGTACATAGTCTACCAGATTCGCATGGAATGGAAATTCCCAATTATTTGTTTCATCCTCGCCTTGCTGCATACCACAGTCAATTAAAATATGTCTTCCATTTACTGTTAGGCAGTGACAGCTGCCTGTTACCTCTTTATCAGCACCGTAAAAAGTTAAATTCATAGAGCCCCCTGCTTTCTTCTGTTACTACGATAACGTAAAGTTGCCCATTCTGCCTGTAAAGATGGACATATGGACTTGCATTCGCTTAATCTTTTACTTCCAGCAAAATTGGACAATGGTCGCTGCCATAAACATCTGATAAAATTTCACTCTTTGCTATACGTGGAAATAAACGATTGGAAGTTAAGAAATAATCAATACGCCATCCGGCGTTGGTATCGCGTGCGTGGAAACGGTAACTCCACCAGCTGTATGCTCCAGTTTGCTGTAGATGCAGTGCACGAAAGGTATCCGTAAATCCAGACTGCAGCAATTGAGTGAATTTTGCACGTTCCTGGTCGGAGAATCCAGCATTTCCACGATTGGGACCTGGATTCTTTAGGTCGATTTCTTCGTGTGCTACGTTGAGGTCCCCGCAAAGGATGACTGGTTTTTGGGCATCAAGCCTCATCAAATATTCCCGCTGTGTATCCTCCCACTGCATACGGTAATCAATGCGTGCTAATCCCTGCTGGGAATTGGGAGAATAAAAGGTTACGACATAATATTCTGGGAATTCCAGTGTTATGCTGCGCCCTTCACCGGTACATGTATCATAAGCAGTAGAAAGCGGCTGTTTTCGTGTAAATACAGCTGTGCCGGAATATCCTTTTCGTTCTGCCGAATTCCAAAGTTGCTGATAACCTGGTAAATTTAGTTCTACTTGCCCCGGCTGCATTTTTGTTTCCTGTACGCAAAATATATCTGCATCTACAGAAGAGAAAAAATCCAGGAATCCTTTTTTAATGCAAGCCCGCAGACCATTTACATTCCATGAAATTATTTTCATACATAAAGGGACCTTTCATTATTTATCTTTTAAAAAGTACAAGAGGGAACGTGTAACAAATAAACTATTCTTTCTTTTAAATTATATACATTTTTGTACAATATTGCAACATAAAGTTTTTATTGTTCTCTTTTTAGTGTTTTTTGACCACAATCCTGCGCAGAAAAGTGAAAAACAGTTGACATTTCTTAAATGTAATGATATAATAATCCACGTTGTCACAAGCGCGAGTGCTGGAACTGGCAGACAGGCACGTTTGAGGGGCGTGTGTTGTATGACGTACGGGTTCAAGTCCCGTCTCGCGCACCAAGGTATGGTCTTGAAATATCGCATAAGTATGCGGTTTTCAGGACTTTTCTTTTTATCAGTCGTATTTCACTTTTTTCCTGCATATTATAGGAGTACGGGGGAATGACAGCTGTACATAATAATTTCCTCTATATATCCGGACAGCACAGCACATGAGCTGGCTGCACCGGCAGTACTCCTAACTGACACGAGGCCAGGGCAAACAATGCTCTGGCCCCTGTTTTTTATGGGGAAGACTTTATTGGGAGGCAAGGAAAAATAAAAAATCCAAAGCAGATACAGAAAATTGTATCCTGCTTTGGATTTTCCACTTTTCATACATTTGATGCAAGTGAAAAGCTTTACTCTTCGTTGTCTTCCACATCGGACATATCCCAGTTGTGCCAAACGTTCTGCACATCATCCAAATCTTCCAGCGTGTCCAGCAATTTCTGCATACTGTTTTGCTTACTCTCCGGAACCTTTACATAAGTAGAGGGAACCATCTGAATTTCAGCTGTTTCAAACTCATAGCCCTTATTGGTTAAGTCATTCAGCACACCGGAAAAGTCATCCGGTTCGGTAAAGATTTCAAAGACATCTTCGTCTGCCTGCAGGTCTGCCGCGCCGGCTTCCAAAGCATCTTCCATCACTTTATCCTCTTCATGGCCTTCACGTTCAATGACCAGTACACCTTTGCGCTCAAACAGGAAAGAAACACATCCCGTTGTGCCGAGGTTCCCGCCATATTTATCAAAATCATGGCGAACATCTGCTGCTGTACGATTGCGGTTATCAGACAGTGCTTCTACAATAACAGCAACACCGCAGGGGCCATATCCCTCATAGACAATATTTTCGTATTTGTTTTCGTCGCCGTCACCAGCTGCACGTTTGATAATACGTTCAATATTATCATTCGGAACATTCGCTGCTTTCGCTTTTGCAATGCAGTCCTTTAGCTTTGAGTTGCTGACTGGGTCCGGTCCGCCGCCTTCTTTGACAGCAACTGCAAGTTCACGGCCGATTTTTGTAAAGACTTTTGCCTTTGCGCCATCGGTTTTTTCCTTTTTTCGTTTGATATTATTCCATTTCGAATGGCCAGACATATTTGTATTTCCTCCTGACAAAAAAACTATTTCTTAGTATACCATAAACAAACGAACGGGGCAAGATAGAAAGAATGGCTTCATTACTGCTTTTTAGGTTCAGGGTATTCTTTGCCAAAGGTTTCTACGGTTACTTTTGTCATGACCTGTTCCTTCCGTGGGCGGTCATTATAATCCCGGCGTGCAGAAACAATTTTATCGGCGGCTTCCATCCCTTCTGTTACTTTTCCGAAAGCAGCATACTGGCCATCTAGGTGCGGAGCATCAGCGACCATAATGAAGAACTGACTGCCGGCGGAATTTGGATCCATCGTGCGGGCCATGCTGAGAACACCGCGGGTATGTTTTAAAGAGTTTGCAAAACCGTTGGCTGAAAATTCGCCGCTGATGCTGTATCCCGGGCCGCCCATGCCGGTGCCATCCGGGTCACCGCCCTGAATCATAAAGCCAGGAATAACTCTGTGAAATATTGTACTGTCAAAAAAGCCGGAATGCACTAGACTAATAAAATTGCATACGGTATTCGGTGCAATCTCCGGATACAGTTCCGCTTTAATAGTGCCCGCGGTCGTTTCAAATGTGACAACAGGATTGTTCATGTGTGGATACCCCCATATCAATGATTAACTTCTGCCGTTCCGCACAAAAAGTGCCGGAATCTCTATACTGGCTCAGTATAAACCAAAATAGGGGGAAGAGCAAGCGCCCGCATACAGAATACATTTCTTACACGGAAGGATGCATGTGAGATTCAAACTGCCTGTGCAGGTTTTCTAGCGCTTTTTTTTCAATTCGAGAAACATAGCTGCGTGAAATACCGAGCACTTGGGCAACTTCCCGCTGTGTACGCGGCCGTGTACCATTTAAACCGTAGCGCAGCAGGATAATCGTCTGCTCACGGGAAGATAAATTTTGTATGTATTTGTACAGCTTTTCACACTTAATTTTTCGGTCCAAATTGTCGAAAATATTGTCATCGCTGGCCAACACGTCCATCAGCGTAAGGGCACTTCCGTCTTTATCATTATCTATCGGTTCATTCATGGAAACATCCTGCGCGGATTTTTTCATGCTGCGAAAATGCATTAAAATTTCGTTTTCAATACACCTGGCAGCATAGCTGGAAAGGCGAATGCCTTTTTTCGGGTCGAATGTGTTAACCGCTTTAATCAGTCCAATTGTACCAATCGAAATGAGGTCCTCCTGGTCCACACGCTTTCCGGAAGCATACTTTTTTATAATGTGGGCCACCAGACGCAGGTTATGTGAAATGAGTTCGTCTTTGGCCTTTTTATCTCCCTGTGCCATCCGCTGCAGGCAGTCGCGCTCCTGCTCGGCCGTAAGGGCATGCGGAAAGGAACCGGAACCTGTAACGTGCAAAACAAAAAACAGCAAACCGGACAATATCCCCAACAGCATTGACTCCAGCATATGCATTCTCCTTTTTTAAGCTGTCGATATTCTATTTTATGTTCTATACTGGAAGTTTGTTGCAAGTCCACCGGCTACCGTTTTGGTTTATTTTATTTGTCGGACAATGAAAAAATTACGAACAAACGGTGAATTTTTTATAAATGGGACTCGCTTTTTTGAAAGCAGTATGTTATAATAGCATTACTTACAAATTTGTAATCATTGTAAAGGAATGATAACAAAGGGTTCGGCTTTATCTATCTTACATAGAAAAGGAGTACAGCTTTATGCAAAACAAGCACAATGCAGCAAGCAAACTTACAGCGGCCGCCATTGCAGCTGCTCTGCTGGCCAGTATGCTGACCGTTTCTGTTTCAGCTGCTGAAGGTTCTTCATCTGCCGTAAAGGCAAAGGCCGGAATGGCTTCAGCACTTATGGTAAGAAGGCAGTCTACGTTGCAAACTTTAACGGCAAAAAGTGTAACGGTGAACTATGGTGCAGGTGCTTCATCTACAGGGAAAGTACACGTATCCAGCTGCCTGAATCTCCGCTCAGCCGCAAGTACCAGCAGCCAAATTATCGGGCGGTTAACCAATGGCCAGACCGTTACCATTTTGAAAAATACGAACGGCTGGATGCAGGTAACGACCTCGTCTGGTCAAACCGGTTACTGCAGCAGCAGCTATATTACCGTTACCACCACCTCTTCCTCCCAGACGAATTCCAGCGGCTCTGGAAGTTCTACGGCATCTAGCGGAAGTAAAGCGACCGTTAAGGTAAGTGGCGGCCTGAATCTTCGCTCGGCCGCAGGCACCAGCAGCAAAATTATCAGCTGCCTTTCCAATGGAGAGTCGGTAACTGTGCTGAGCACCAGCAATGGCTGGTCCTATATTCAAACTTCTGCAGGACAGAAGGGGTACTGCTGCTCTACTTATCTGACTGTCAGCAGCACTTCCGCCCCAGCTTCCAACAGCGGTAGTTCCAGTGTGTCCGGCAATGAAAAAGCAACCGTTAAAGTCAATGACAGCTTAAATCTTCGTTCTGCGGCAAGTACCAGCAGTACGGTAATTGGCAGCCTTTCAAACGGGCAGTCGGTAACTGTGCTGAGCACCAGCAATGGCTGGTCCTATATTCAAACTTCTGCAGGACAGAAGGGGTACTGCTGCTCTACTTATCTGACTGTCAGCAGCACTTCCGCCCCAGCTTCCAACAGCGGTAGTTCCAGTGTGTCCGGCAATGAAAAAGCAACCGTTAAAGTCAATGACAGCTTAAATCTTCGTTCTGCGGCAAGTACCAGCAGTACGGTAATTGGCAGCCTTTCAAACGGGCAGTCGGTAACCGTGCTGAGTGCCAGTAATGGCTGGTCTTATATTCAGACTTCTGCCGGTGCAAAAGGTTATTGCTGTTCCACTTATTTGGCCATTGACGGAAGTACGACAAACAATCCTTCAAATAGCAGTAGCAAAGTGCTAAATGGACTTCCTGCGTACAAGCAGTATGATTCTGAATGGGCTAATACCTATATTGGAAGCAGCTATGGCGGCACAATTCATGCGATTGGTTGTCTGGTAACAAGCCTTGCAATGTCAGAAAGCTATCGCACACAAAGCCGCGTAACTCCAAATGACATTGCACATCAGTGTAACTTTACAAGCGGCGGCGGTTTGTATTGGCCTTCTAACTATTATGCGCTGTCTGGCGTTAGTGACTCCAACCTGAGTGGAATTTATCAGCAGCTGAAGTCTGGAAAGCCCGTTATTGTCGGTGGCTCCAACTCCAGAAGCTCCCATTGGATTATCATTAAAGGCTATCAGAATGTACCACTGAACTCCAGCGGGAGTCCCACTTCTTTGTCTGCTTCTATGTTCCTGATTAACGACCCTGGATACGGCAATCAGACATTGGCGGATTATTTCAGTCAATTCCCATGTGGACATGTTTACCGTACATATTGATAACAAAGGCTGTTGCACAAAGGCAACGGCCTTTTTTATATTCTTCTTTCATAATAGTAGGTGTAAAACAAAGTGAAGAATCTTTCTAATTTAAATCGGTTTCTTGATAAATGTATGCCCATCCTTACCCCAACTGCGCTGGTACTGGGTGTCCTATTTCCACAAGTGACGGGCCGTTTTCTTCCGTATGTTATCGGCTTTTTTGCATTTATGACTTTTCAAGGAAGTCTAGACTCTGATTTTCGGCAGTTAAAAAAAGTGTTTTGTAATCTTCTGCCACTGATTGTTACATTGGGAATGCTTCATATTTGGATACCGTGTCTTGCCCGGTTTCTTGGTGGCGTATTCTTTGGATTTAACCCAAATCTGGTAGCCGGCATCGTTTTGGAATATATTGTGCCAACGGGTATTGTCAGTTTCATGTGGGTGAATATTTATAAGGGAAATGGTTCGCTTACACTGTCTATTATTTTATTGGACACTCTGCTGGCACCTATCATTGTACCTGCTAGCCTAAAAGTCCTGCTGGGTACTTCCGTACAGATGGATACCATAGGCATGATGAAGGATATGCTGCTGATGGTTGCTGTACCGGCAGTTGCGGGCATAACAATCAATCAGCTAAGCCATGGGAATGCAAATAAAAGAGTAAAGCCCGCCCTAGCACCATTCGGAAAAGCAGCACTGTTTCTTGTCGTTTCCGGGAACTCCAGCCGAGTAGCCCCGTACATCAGACATCTTACGCCGACTTTAGTCGGCGTTGCGGTGCTGATACTGTGTATATCCGCCTCTGGCTATTTGTGGGGCATTCTAGCGGCAAAGGTACTGCATCAGTCAAAAGATACTCTCGTTTCTATGGCATACAACAGTGGTATGCGCAATATTAGTGCCGGTGCCGTGCTCGCAGGCGCCTATTTTCCACCTGCCGTTATGTTTCCGGTTATGATTGGAACACTATTTCAGCAAGTCCTGGCTGCACTGTATGGGACTTGGTTCAATAAAAAGCGTGAGATAGGCTAAACAAAGCAGTAGCAGTAGAAGAAAAATTAAGATTGCTGCTTTAGACAGAAGCAAAAACTTCAGGACTTGTAAAATGCCTTGAAATATTGTAGAATAAATTAGTCTTATTATGATTATATTTTGATTGAATTTTAGGAGTGTTTTTCATGCAGCCACAATATAAGCGCATTTTATTAAAGCTCAGCGGTGAATCCCTTGCTGGTAAAGAAGGACATGGCATTGATTTCGATACCGTTATGAAAATCTGCGGTCCAATAAAAGCCTGTTCACTGATGGGTGTGCAAATTGGTATCGTTGTAGGGGGCGGCAACTTTTGGCGCGGCCGTTCCAGTGGAAAAATGGACCGTACCCGCGCTGACCATATGGGAATGCTGGCCACAGCAATCAATGCGCTGGGCGTAGCGGATGCTTTGGAGCAGCTAGGTGTACAGGTCCGTGTACAGACAGCTATTACTATGCAGCAAATAGCAGAACCGTATATTCGAAATCGTGCTGTGCGTCATTTGGAAAAGGGCCGCGTTGTTGTCTTTGGCTGCGGAACCGGAAATCCGTTCTTTTCGACAGATACAGCAGCAGCCCTGCGCGCTGCCGAAATTGATGCAGATGTTATTTTAAAGGCAACTATGGTCGATGGTGTCTATGATTCTGATCCGAAGACAAACCCAAATGCCAAAAAATACGAGACACTTTCCTTTACTGAAGTGTTGGATAAAAATTTAAAGGTTATGGACAGCACAGCTGCTTCCATGTGCCGTGATAATCATATTCCCATCTGTGTTTTCAGCATTGAAGACCCTGAAAATATTGAACGGGCTGTCTGCGGTGAACATATTGGTACAATTGTAAAATAAGGGAGGAAAATGTTTTATGAAACAAGTTATTCAACAAGCAGAAGAAAAGATGGAAAAGACGGTCAGCTTTCTACAAGAAGATTATGCAGAAATTCGTGCCGGTCGTGCAAATCCCAACGTGCTTAATAAAATTCGCGTAGACTATTATGGTGCACCAACACCAATCAATCAGCTGGCTGCCGTTGCCGTTTCGGAAGCACGGGTTCTAACCGTACAGCCGTGGGATCCGTCTGTCTGCCGAATGATTGAAAAGGCAATTCAAACTTCGGATATTGGTATCAATCCGCAGTCGGACGGAAAAATTATCCGTTTGGTTTTTCCAGCGTTGACGGAGGACCGCCGCAAGGACCTTGCAAAAGAAATTTCCAAACGTGCAGAAGAGGGAAAAGTTGCGGTACGTTCTATCCGCAGAGATGCTATGGAAAAGCTGAAGGAACTGAAGAAAAAAAGTGAAATTACAGAAGACGACCTGAAATTGGCAGAAAAAAAGATGCAGGATTTAACTGATAAGCACTGCAACAAAATTGGCACACTCTGCGAGGATAAAAAGAAGAGTATTATGGAACTGTAAAAGTAAATCTCAAAATGTGTTATCAGCTTAATTAAATACTTGCTTTGCTCCCTTCGTCGAATGGTCCGGGGGAGCAAATACTTTATTAGAGGGTTCGCATGAAAAAAACTACGCAAAAAGCTGCCTTATCGCCGGAATTATTACCCAGACATTTGGGCATTATTATGGATGGAAACGGCCGATGGGCTAAAAAGCGCGGCTTGCCGCGTTCAATAGGTCATAAAGTTGGTGCTGCCGTTTTTAAAAAGATTGCACGTTACTGCAGCAATATCGGGATTCCGTATTTAACAGTTTACGCTTTTTCAACGGAGAACTGGACTCGGCCTCCGGAAGAAGTCGGCGCTTTGATGGCTCTGTTTAAACAGTATTTACAGGTATCCCTTCGGGACTTCCGTGATGATGATATCAAGGTGAACTTTATAGGAGATATGACCCGATTTGCACCTACCCTTCAGCGACTCATTTTTGAGACAGCTGATGTCTGCAAAGACAGAAAAGGAATGGTCCTAAATATTGCCATGAATTATGGTGGACGTGCCGAGTTGGTGCGTGCTGCCCGTTCCATGGCTGCAAAGGCAGCTGCCGGGACATTACGGCCTGAAGAAATTACAGAGGACACCATTTCACAGGAACTGTATACGGCCGGTCAGCCGGACCCTGACTTAATTTTGCGACCCAGTGGTGAACATCGGCTATCCAACTTCTTGCTATGGCAGTCTGCCTACACAGAATTTCTTTCCATGAATGTACTGTGGCCTGATTTTACGACGGACGACCTGGACAATGCACTGAACGAATATGCACACCGCAGCCGCCGCTTCGGAGGTATCTAAAGTATGAAAGTACTGGATTCTATCAGGAAAAGGCTCATTTCAGCGCTTGCTATCCTCATTCTGATGGCTGCTGTTGTATTGTGCAATGCCCGCTTTCCACTGGCACTGAATATTGTCATTGCAGTTATCAGCCTTATGGGTGTATGGGAAATCTCGTCGGCCCTGCAAATGACGCGGCAAATCGCCCTTGTGGTGCCCAGTATGATTTTGGCAGCAGTCCTTCCATTTACCGTAAACGGATATGTGAGGTATCTTTCTTTTTTTATCTATACAGTTGTATTATTTGGAGCGATGATTCTTTACCATGCAGTTATCACCTTTCGTGAAGTTGCCATTATTTACAGTATGGCTATCCTCATTCCTACAGCACTGCAGACACTCATCCTTTTGCGTGATGCAGGCGGTAGGCATGGTATGTTCCATGTCATTGTTGCTATTTTTGCTGCATGGGTAGCAGATGCCGGTGCATATATTTTTGGCAGCTTGTTTGGAAAACATAAAATGTGTCCAAATATTAGTCCGAAAAAGACCGTGGAAGGTGCGGCGGGAGGTATCATTTCAGATATTCTCATCATGCTTCTTTTCGGGTTCATCTTCCAAAACCTGTACTGGAACGGCACTGTCCATGTGAATTACTGGGTGCTGGCTGCTATTGGACTGTTTGGTTCTTTGCTGTCCATGTTGGGTGATTTAAGCTTTTCTATCATTAAACGCAGTTGCCATATCAAAGATTTCAGCGAAATCATACCGGGACACGGTGGAATCTTAGACCGCTTCGACAGTGTAATTTTTGTATCTCCTTTTGTATATCTCCTTTTGCAGGTATTTCCAATGGTATATCACTGAACCGCTGAAAAACCGGAAATTTTTGTATAACAGACGGGAGAAGATATTACCATGAAAAAAAAGATTTCACTGCTAGGTTCTACTGGCTCTATCGGTACACAGACACTAGACGTAGTACGCAGCTTGGGGCTGCAGGTTTGTGCATTGGCCGCCCGTTCCCATATAGCCTTGTTGGAACAGCAAGTTCGTGAATTTCATCCGCAGGTAGCTGCCATCTATGAAGAGGCTGCCGCACATGAACTGCAACAGCGTATTCAAGACACAAATACAAAAGTCTTAGTCGGTATGGATGGCTTGTGTGAAGCAGCCTGCATGCCAGAGGCCGACACCGTAGTGAATGCAGTGGTTGGCATTGTTGGACTGCAGCCGACCTTGGCTGCAGTCGCGGCAGATAAAGAGATTGCTTTGGCAAACAAGGAAACCCTAGTGGCAGGCGGCGCGCTCGTAATGGACGCGCTGAAACAGCATAAAGGGCGCCTGCTTCCGGTGGACAGTGAGCACAGTGCTATTTTTCAGTGTCTGCAAGGTTCCCCCCGCAAATCACTGAAAAAGATTCTGCTTACAGCTTCCGGTGGACCATTCTTTGGAAAAAAACGGCCTGAGTTAGAGACAGTCACTCCAGAACAGGCACTAAATCACCCAAACTGGAACATGGGTGCTAAAACTACAATCGACTCTGCCACTCTGATGAATAAAGGCCTAGAAGTTATGGAGGCTGGATGGCTGTTTCATGTACCATGTTCTCAAATTCAGGTCCTTATTCAAAGAGAAAGTATCATTCACTCTATGGTTGAATTCGCGGACAATGCAATTATTGCGCAGCTGGGCACAACCGATATGCGTCTGCCTATTCAATATGCACTGACTTATCCGGACCGTGTTGCGGGACCTGTACAGGAACTGGACTTGGCGAAAGTCGGGCAACTGACTTTTTACAATCCTGACCCAGCGACGTTTACATGCTTTGCAGCCTGTATGGAAGCTATGCAGCGGGGCGGTGCCGCTCCTGCCGCCGTGAATGGTGCAAATGAAGAGGCTGTACGGCTCTTTCTGCAGAAAAAGATTTCTTTTCTGCAGATTGGTGATTTGGTGCGCGCCGCTATGGATAATCAGCCGAATGTTTCACATTTAACGTTAAAAACTATTTTAAAGGCAGATAAAGATGCACGGGAATATGTACGAAATCATATTTGACAGGAGGGATTTCCATCCGAGCAGCGGAGATTATTTTACTGATTATCATTGGTGTTCTGCTTTTTTGCCTGAGTATTCTCATTCATGAGGCAGGACATTTTTTCACAGCAAAGGCCTGTAAAATCCGTGTTGATGAATTTTCCATTGGCATGGGGCCTCGTTTGGCTCATGTTCACAAAGGAGATACGGACTATTCGCTTCGGGCCCTTCCCATCGGCGGCTTTTGTGCAATGCCTGGAGAAGATGGTCAAGATGAAAACGGTAATCCTTGTGTGGACCCACATGCTTTTTGCAACAAACCAAAATGGCAGCGTTTTCTAGTACTGATTATGGGCGGCCTAATGAACATTTTACTGGGGCTTGTTCTTATGGCTATCCTTCTGGGACAGGAAACAGCATTTGCTTCAACAACAATCAGTAAATTCAGCAGTCATTCTGCCACACAAAGCGCTGGGCTGCAGGTAGGGGATCATTTTACCAGCATCAATGGCTATAAAGTGCGAACAGATAAAGATTTAATGTTTGCATTGGCATTGGCTAATCCGAACTCCGTGGAAATTCAGGTTAAACGAGCAGGGAAGGCCATTACACTGTCAAATGTAAAATTAAATACAGCAACAGCGTCGAACGGGAAACAAACTACCCAACTGGACTTTTACGTCCAGCCTATCAAGAAAACCCCGCTGACGCTGCTGCAGAAAACATTTACAGATACTGTATCGGTTGTTCGTCAGGTATGGGCTAGTCTTGCAGGCCTTGTCACCGGTCGTTTTGGACTCAACGATGTAACGGGCCCAGTCGGTCTGGTTCAGGTTATCAGCGAATCTGCCAGTGCAGGGCTGCAGCAGAGTTTTCTTTCGGCAGTGAATAATATCATCTATATCATTATGATTATTACGGTAAACCTTGGTATTATTAATTTACTGCCCATTCCTGCTTTGGACGGAGGCAAAATCCTTTTTCTGATAATTGAAGCTATTCGCCGTAACCCTTTGAACCCTAAATATGCCGCAGCAATTGAATCTGCTTTTTTTGCAGCATTGATGATTTTTATGGTCATCGTTGCAGTCAGCGACGTTATGCGGATTTCAACTGGCCATGGCCTAGGAGGATAAGCAATGAGACGTAAAAGTAAGCAGATAATGGTTGGCCATGTTCCAATTGGCGGCAATGCTCCCGTTGCGGTTCAGTCCATGCTGAATGTACCATCCACAGATATTGTCGGCAGTGTACAGCAGTCCATGCGTTTGGAACAGGCCGGATGTCAAATTTTGCGTGCAGCAATCCCCAATCAGAAAGCGGTTGCGCTGATTCCTGCTATTCGTTCTGCAATCTCTATTCCTTTGGTTGCCGATATTCATTTTGATTATCGTCTTGCATTGGCTGCAGCGGACGCCGGCGCGGACGCAATTCGCATCAATCCCGGCAATATTGGTGGCGAGGACCGTATCAAAGCTGTAGTAGATAAATGCCGTGAAAAGCATCTGCCCATTCGTATTGGTGTGAATTCCGGTTCACTGGAAAAGGACCTGCTTCAGAAATACGGCGGACCTACACCAGAGGCACTGGTTGAAAGTGCACTTCACCATGCCGCTCTATTGGAAAAGTTCGGTTTTATGGATATTGCCATCTCTATTAAATCCTCCAATGTGAACACTACTGTTCGTGCATATGAGCTCTGCGCAGAAAAATGTTCCTATCCTTTGCATTTAGGTGTCACCGAAACCGGCACCGAGCGAATGGGAATCATTAAATCAGCTATTGGAATCGGCTCTCTTCTGCAGCATGGCATTGGCGATACTATTCGTGTATCTTTAACGGCAGATCCGGTACGGGAAATATATGCAGGGCAGGATATTCTGCATGCCTTAGGTATGGGACAACATGGACCAACACTCATTTCCTGTCCGACCTGTGGCCGTACCCGCATTGATATTATTAAGATCGCAAATGAAGTGGAAGAACGTCTTCGCGGATGCAAAAAAACGATTACCGTAGCAGTCATGGGCTGTGCTGTCAATGGCCCCGGAGAAGCAAGAGAAGCGGACGTCGGCATTGCTGGTGGAGATGGAGTGGGCCTGCTCTTTAAAAAAGGAAAAATTATCCGTCGTGTGCCGGAAAATCGGCTGGTGCTGTCCTTAATGGAAGAAATAGAAAAATTATAAATGTATTTACAGATACCCTGCGACAGTGTTTCCTCTGCGCGGGGTATCTGTATAAGACACACATTACCAGATAAAACGAGGTTTACATGGACACATTTGGAAACTTTTTCAGTACATATATTAACTGCACTGGTTTAGCGGAAAGTCTTCTTACCGGTAAGTTACAGCAGATCCAAATTAGTGCAGGAAACAGAGCAATCTCGGTTGAAATTACTCTGGAAAAGCTTGTTCCACAAAAGTCTCTGTATGATGCAGAAAAGCGTATAATCAACTGTAAACAGCTAAAAATTGCGACAGCCCATCTTTTGCCGCGATATGCGTCATCTTTGTTCTCTTTGCAGTATTATCCCGACTTGGTTATGGAACTGAAACGGCGGGAAGCAACCGTAAACGGAACGCTGCAGGATTCAACTGCGGCGCTTGAAAATGGAACGATGATGATTACATTGAGGCATGGTGGCAATGCCCGCCTGCTGGCACATCACGCGGACACCATTTTGTCCCAGCTGATTTTTGAGGAGTTTGGTACACACATTCCCGTAAAGTTTACCGGCCGTTTGGAGATTGACGGAGAGAGCAAGCAATACCAGGAAATGCAGGCACACCAGACAGAAAAGGTACATCGGGAAGAGATTGTCAGCCGACAGGAAGATTACGAGATTTCTCAGGCACATACTACTTCACCTAGCGTTATTGAAGTTCGGGAGGGCACTACACTTTATCCAACGATTCTTCCGCAAACAGCTCATCCTTTGTACAAAACACTGCCTAAATCCAAACCTGCCCCTATCAGCAGCATTACACCAGACATTGGCTCCTTAACCGTATGGGGAGAAATCTTTTCTATAGAAACTCGCCTCACCAGAGATAAACAGCATAAAATCTTTTCAATCGATATTACAGATTATACCAGTTCCATTACGCTGAAAATTTTTGAAAACATTCCGGACAGCCGTCCACTGGACACTTTGCACAATGGCATGAGCCTGCTCGTACGCGGAGACGTAGAGTACGATAAATACGACCATGAAATTGTCATGCGCCCACGAGGGATTGGAACCGTTCAGCAGATGAAGGTAGAGGACCATGCCCCAGCAAAACGTGTAGAACTGCATATGCATACCAATATGTCACAGATGGATGCTGTCAGTTCTGCTTCTGACTTGATTACGCGTGCGGCGGAGTGGGGACAGCCTGCGGTCGCAGTTACGGACCATGGTGTTGTGCAGGCATTTCCGGAAGCAATGAATACGGCTGACAGTCTAAAAAAACAGGGGAAACCCATTAAAGTTATTTATGGAACAGAAGCTTACTTCGTCAATGACTTAGTTCCTGCTGTAGTGGGAGAAAGTGACCGCCCGCTAGATGGTGAGTTTATCTCTTTTGACCTGGAAACGACTGGCCTTTCCGCAAAAGAAGAACGCATTACTGAAATTGGTGCCGTACGCATTTGTGCTGGACAAATTGTAGAAGAATTTGACACCTTTGTAAACCCAGAACGTCCTATTCCGGCAAAAATCACAAAGCTAACAGGTATTACAGATGATATGGTCCAGGGTGCGCCTAGTGAAGAGGAAGCACTGAAGCAGTTCTATGCATTTTGTGGCAAAGATGCTGTACTGGTCGCACATAATGCGGGATTTGACACATCTTTTCTGCGGGCTGCAGCCGGTCGGCATGAGATGAAATTCCCATATACTTACATAGATTCTCTGCCCATGTGTCAGGCTATGCTAACAGATATAAAGAATTACAAACTGGACACAGTTGCGAAATACTTGAAACTCGGAAAATTCAACCACCACCGTGCCTGCGATGACGCTGCCATGCTTGGACAAATTTTCATTGTACTCCTGCAGAGGCTGAAGGAAGATTCCAAAGCCAAAACAGTCGCGGATATTAATACTGCTTTGGCAACTTATCATAATCACGGAAGCGCAAAAAAACTTCGCTCCTATCATCAAATTATTCTGGTACGCAATCAAACTGGACTTAAAAATCTGTATAAACTGGTTTCTATGGCTCACCTGCAGTATTTTTACCGCAATCCTCGGATTCCTAAGAGTGAACTAATTCAATATCGGGAAGGCCTGCTGATAGGCAGTGCCTGCCAAGCGGGTGAACTGTATCAGGCTGTTTTTGACGGAAAACCGTGGAATCAGCTGCTGGATATCGCAGATTTCTATGATTATTTGGAAATTCAGCCTGACGGCAATAATATGTTTATGATACATAATGGTTCACTGTCCAGTGTGGGGCAGCTGCACGAAATTAACAAAACGATTATTCGTTTGGGAAAAACACTGCATAAGCCTGTGGTTGCAACCTGTGATGTCCATTTTCTGGACCCCAAAGATAAAGACTATCGAAAAATCCTACAAACTGCACAGGGCTTTGATTCCAGTGAAGAGCAGGCACCATTGTACCTGCGTACGACTGCTGAGATGCTAAAAGAATTTGATTATCTTGATAAAGATCAGGCCTATGAGGTAGTTGTGAAAAATACGAATCTCATTGCCGATATGTGCGAAGAAATTCGTCCAATTCCAAGCGGTGTCTTTCCACCATTTATTGATGGTGCAGAAAAGCAACTGAACGAAATCTGCTGGAAACGTGCCAAACAGATTTATGGAGAACCACTGCCGCAAATTGTAAGGGCACGTTTGGAACGGGAACTCGGTTCTATTAATAAGCACGGTTTCTCCGTTTTGTATATGACCGCACAGAAACTGGTAGCAGACAGTGAAGCCCACGGCTATTTGGTAGGGTCCCGTGGCTCTGTTGGTTCCTCTTTTGTCGCCAGTATGTCTGGTATTTCTGAAGTAAATCCATTGTCACCGCATTATATCTGTCCTTACTGTAAATACAGCGAATTTATTACAGACGGAAGCGTTGGTTCCGGATTTGACCTGCCGCCGAAAATCTGTCCGGTGTGTGGTTCACCTTTGCGGCAGGACGGGCACAATATTCCGTTTGAAACTTTTCTTGGATTTGACGGCGACAAAACACCGGATATCGACTTAAACTTTTCCGGCGAGTATCAAAGCGGCGCTCACCGCTACACGGAAACACTGTTCGGCAAAGGTCATGTGTTTAAGGCCGGCACAATCGCTACTGTCGCAGATAAAACAGCATTTGGTTATGTAAAAAAGTACCAGGAAACAAACAACGTCACCCTGCACAGCGCAGAGGAGCTGCGCCTTGCACAGGGATGCACCGGCATAAAACGCACAACTGGCCAGCACCCCGGCGGCATGGTAGTTGTTCCACGTGGATATGGAATTTATGATTTCTGCCCGGTGCAGCATCCCGCCAACGACCAGAAAAACGACAATGTCACGACACATTTTGATTTTCATTCCATCCATGATACCATCTGTAAGTTGGATGAGCTTGGCCACGATGTACCAACGATTTATCGTTATCTGGAAGAATATACGGGTATACCGGTCATGTCAGTTTCTATGAGTGACCCCAAAGTGATGAGTTTGTTCCACTCCCCGGAAGCTCTTGGCGTAACACCGGAAGACATTGATTGCCAGACCGGTACTTTTTCAATGCCGGAACTTGGTACCCCTTTCGTACGCCAAATGTTAATTGATTCCCAACCCAAAACCTTTACAGATCTATTGCAGATTTCCGGCTTATCACATGGCACAGATGTTTGGCTTGGAAATGCACAGGACCTGATTAAAGATGGCACCTGCACCATTTCACAGGTAATCGGTACACGTGACTCTATTATGACCTATTTACTGCAAAAGGGTCTAGAACCAAAGATGGCCTTTAAAATTATGGAAATTACGCGAAAAGGCAAAGCACCGAAATTGTTGACTGAGGACCACATAAAAGCCATGAAAGAACACAATGTTCCACAATGGTATATCAACTCCTGCTTTAAAATTAAATATATGTTTCCGAAAGCGCACGCCGCCGCTTATATGATTTCTGCATTGCGGCTTGGCTGGTATAAGGTGCATAAACCAGTGGAATATTATGCTGCCTACTTTACTGTACGCGGTGAAGATTTTGACGGCGCTACTGTTGTGAAAGGCCGCGCTGCCGTGCAGCAGCGTATGCGGGAAATCCGGCAAAAGGGGAAAGAAGCAAGCAAAAAAGAAGAAGACGCCTTCGGTACGCTGCAGATTGTCAACGAGATGCTTGCTCGAGGCATAGGTGTACTGCCCATTGACCTGTATAAATCAGATGCACGCAAGTATTTGGTAGAGGACGGAAAAGTTCGCCTACCTTTCGCGTCTATCAATGGGGTAGGTGATTCCGCAGCACGGGCTTTGGCCGCGGCGCGGGATGGCGGCGAATATATCTCTGTAGATGATTTACAGTCACGCAGCAAAGTCAGCAAATCCGTTATTGAAAGTTTGCGGGACGCGGGAGCACTAAATGGTTTGCCGCAAAGCAGCCAGATGACGCTGTTTGCGTGAAGAAATAGTTGACAGCAATAATTTACCATGTTATTATATTAGCACGATAAAGCACAGACGATGTAAGGACTGAGTGATTGGTATGAAAAAGAACAATTTAATCACGCCTGAAGGCACACATGACCTCTTGTTCGAGGAGTGCCTGGCACGCCAGGCCGTAGAAAATAAACTGACGTCTGCTTTCCGCACACGTGGCTATAACGAAGTAATGACCTCATGCCTGGAATACTATGATGTATTTGACCCGGACGCTTCTGGTATTAGTCCAGAAGAAATGTACAAGATGACAGACCGTCGCGGCCGGTTAATTGTTATGCGGCCTGACTCTACACTGCCAATTGCCCGACTGGTCGCAACCCGCTTGCAGAATCATCAGCTGCCGATTCGGCTGTTCTATAATCAGCCCGTTTATCGGAGCAATCCTGGCCTGGCCGGACGATTGGATGAAAATGCACAGGCTGGTATTGAACTGATGGGTGCCTCCGGCATTCGGGCTGATTTGGAGGTACTAACCACAGCCGTAGAGGCTCTCTCTTCCTGTTGCCCGGATTTCCGTTTGGAACTCGGTCATGCAGGATTCTTCCGTGAGTTTGCCCGGCAGCTTCCTATTTCTGAAGAAGAACGGGAAGATATCCGGTGTGCGATTGAAACTAAGAATTATGCTGCGCTGGATACTATTTTGGATTCACTACCACAAACTATGGCCGTCAGCGGTATGCGGCAGCTGCCGCGGCTGTTTGGCGGGGAAGAGGTATTTCAGCAGGCAAAAGAGGTTTGCCCAACAAAGGCGGCACTGGAAACCCTTTCTTATCTACACCAAGTCTATCATGCTGTACAGGACCTTGGACTTGGCAGTCATGTAATCGTTGACCTAGGATTAGTACAGCGCAATGACTATTATACCGATTTGATTTTCACTGCCTACACAGAAGGATATGGTGATTCGATTCTGTTTGGCGGCCGGTATGATAATCTACTGGCCCGTTTTCACTGCCCAATGCCTGCGATTGGATTTGGTATTGACGTAGAAGCATTGACCCGGATTGCATTATCAAAAGGTCATTATAATGCACCGCCTGCGGCTCAAGTTTTGGTGTATGGCGAAAATGGATATTCCATAAAGGCACTGGCCCATGCACGGGCACTGACACATCAGGGCCTGCGCTGTGAAACCAGTGTAGCCGAGACGAGAGAAGAAGCGGAAGCGTATGCCCGTTCGTTGGGCATTTGCCGACTCGACGTTGTTGGTGCACGTATATCGGAGGTGCTTTTATGAAACCGCTGCGGATTGCATTGACAAAAGGACGATTGGAAGATGACACCGTTGCGCTTTTAGAAAAGGTTGGCATGAACTGTGACAATGTACACAACAAGGGTAGAAAACTGATTCTTCCAATCGGTGATGGCTCCATAGAGGTTGTATTGGCCAAAGCCGCCGATGTAATTACATATGTAGAACATGGGGTATGCGACCTTGGCGTTGTAGGAAAAGATACTATTTTGGAACACGGCGGCAGTTTTTACGAGCTGCTGGACCTTGGCTTTGGAAAATGCCGCTTCGCATTGGCCGGACCTACCGGAAGAAATTTCTTCACCGGGTATCATACCAAAGTGATCGCCAGTAAGTATCCAAATGTTGCCCGCAGTTACTTTGAAGGTAAGGCAATGGATGTACAGATTATCAAAATAGAAGGTAGTGTGGAACTTGCACCCCTGCTCGGTTTGGCAGATGCGATTGTCGATATTGTGGAAACCGGAACGACGTTAAAAGAAAATGGCCTTGCCGTTATTGATACTATTTGTCACATCTCCGCACGGCTGATTGCAAATGAAGCCAGTTTAAAACTGAGAAAAGTGGAAATCGAGTGTCTGGCCGCGCGTATGGAACAGGCTAAGGAGGAAGCACAATGATACAAGTTGTAAAACAGGGCGGTGCCGTTGCCTATGACTTCGTCAAAAAATTTCGGGAACGCAGTGAAGCTGCTGGCAGGCAGGTAGATTCCGCCGTAGCGGAAATCCTTGCAAATGTCAAAAAAGATAAGGATGCTGCCGTAAAAGCCTATACCATGAAATTTGACGGTTCCGTACCCGCTTCTTTTGAAGTTAGCCATCATCAGATGGAAGAATTGGCAGCTGGCTGTGACCCTGCATTCCTTTCTGCACTGAAAAAATCGGCCACTAATATCCACGACTTTCATGAAAGGCAAAAACAGCAAAGCTGGGTTGAGAATCGGCCCGACGGCGTTATGATGGGACAGCGTATCCGTGGATTGTCAAAAGTGGGACTGTATGTTCCCGGCGGTACAGCCGCTTACCCCAGCAGTGTTCTGATGAATGCAATCCCTGCAAAAATTGCCGGCGTAAAAGAACTGATTATGGCCACACCGCCCGGAAAAGACGGAAAACCGAACCCTAATATTATGGCTGCCGCACTGACGGCCGATGTGGACCGTGTTTTTCTTGTCGGCGGTGCTCAGGCAATCGCGGCGCTTGCATACGGAACAGAAACCATTCCGAAGGTAGACAAAATTGTTGGTCCCGGCAATATCTATGTTGCCACAGCAAAGCGCCAGCTGTACGGCACAGTCGGCATCGACATGGTGGCGGGGCCCAGTGAAATTTTAGTGATTGCTGATGAAACAGCAAACCCTGTGTACTTAGCCGCTGACCTGATGAGCCAGGCAGAACATGACCGTTTGGCTTCCGCCGTTCTTCTGACAACCAGTGAGAAAATTGCAGATGCTACGGTTGCAGAAATCTATCGGCAAGTGGAAAAACTCTCCCGAAAAGATATTATCGAAGATTCACTGGACCACTTTGGCGCCGTTATTTTATGCAAGACACTCGATGAAGCCGTAGAGTTTGCGAACGACATTGCACCGGAACATCTGGAAGTATGCGCAAAAAATCCTATTGAATTTATTGGGAAAATAGACAATGCCGGCAGCGTGTTCCTTGGCAACTACGCACCGGAGCCTCTCGGCGATTATTTTGCCGGTCCAAACCATGTCCTTCCAACCAGCGGAACAGCACGTTTCTTCTCTCCGCTTTCAGTGGACAGTTTTATTAAAAAGTCAAGTTTTATTTACTATACAAAAGATGCTCTGGCTTCTGCCGGTGATGATATTATTAAAATGGCTGAAACGGAAGGCCTGACAGCGCACGCCAACAGTATTCAAGTAAGAAAATAAGAGGAACCGAGAATGGCTTACAAGATAAATGGGAAATTAAGGGGACTGAAGCCTTACGTACCTACGCAGGAAATCACTGGTGTCATTCATCTGGACGCCAACGAATCTTTTCTAAACCTTACGCCCCAATTGATTCAAGATGCAGCTGATGCAGTACAGAATACAGCATTTAACCGCTATCCGGATCCCTATGCGGCGGACCTCTGTCAAGCTTTCGGTAACTATTACGGCGTAAATGCAACACATGTTACAGCTGGAAACGGTTCAGATGAACTCATTAGCCTCCTAATTTCAAACTTCCTGATGAAAGGCGAAACAATCGTTACCACCGCACCGGATTTTTCCATGTACACATTTTATCCAAAACTGGCTGAAACAAATGATGTAGAAGCAGTAAAAGGGAACTCCTTCTCTATTACGCCGCAAAAACTAATCGATACGGTAAAGAAAAGCAACGCAAGAATGCTTCTTTTCAGTAACCCCTGCAACCCAACTTCCCTTGGTTTCACCCGGGAGGAGGTGGTGCAGATTATCGAATCCCTGCCTGATGTTTTGACCGTTGTTGATGAAGCATACATGGATTTCTGGGAACAGACACAATCTGTTCTGGGGCTGGAATCTCGTTATGATAATCTGGTTATCCTAAAGACCTGCTCCAAAATGGGCCTTGCTGCGCTCCGTTTGGGATTCTCTGTTTCCAACGAAAAACTGACTGGCCTTCTGCATAGTGCAAAGTCACCTTATAATGTCAATAGTCTGACACAGGAAATTGGCGCACTCGTGCTGGGTGAGAAGAAATGTCTGCAAAGCCATATCAAACAGATACAGCAGTCCAGAGATTCTCTGCTGCATGGTATTGAAGAAATCCTATTTCGTTATCCGGGTGCTTTTCAGCTGTACCGCAGCTGTACCAACTTTGTGACATTCCGTTTTCCGGAAGCTGAACAACTGTATACCTATTTGATGGAGTGTGGAATTTCTGCGCGGCAGTTCCCCGGATTTCTGCGTATAACGGCTGGAGCGCCGGCTGAAAATCAAGCATTTCTGGCTGTTATGGAGTCATTTTTTCATAAAAAATCCACTTTAGAAAAGGGAGGCTAATCATGCGTTCTGCATCTGTCACGCGAAAAACAAAAGAAACAAAAATCACCGCAGAAGTTAATCTAGACGGTGGTTCAGTCAACCTTTCAACTGGAATTGGATTTTTTGACCATATGCTTACTGCATTTGCTGTTCATGGCGGATTTGGCCTGCAGCTGCACGCGGAAGGGGACCTTTTCGTAGACTGCCACCATACGGTAGAAGATACCGGTATCGTGTTGGGACAAACCTTTGCGAAGGCTCTTGGTGATAAAGGTGATATTGCCCGCTATGGCTCTTTTTATATTCCTATGGACGAAGCACTCGCTTTTACCAGCCTAGACATCAGCGGACGACCGTTCCTGGTCTTTCATGCGGATTTTCAGCAGGAACGTGTCGGCAATTTTGACACCTGCATGACAGAAGAATTCCTGCGCGCGTTTGCTTATCATGCAGGAATCACACTGCATTGCAGTGTCCTGTACGGCAGCAATGCACACCATGAAATTGAGGCCATCTTTAAGTCTTTAGGTCATGCCTTACAGCAGGCAACTGCTTTGCGGGAAGGAACTCTTTCGACCAAAGGCGTTTTGTAAAATACAGAAAAGCAAAGGATTGACGAAACCATGCTGATTTTTCCTGCAATCGATATCAAAGACGGCCGCTGCGTTCGTTTGCAGCGCGGAAACTATGCAACTGCACAACAGGTCGCAGAAAATGCTTTACAGACAGCGAAAGCTTTTGAAGCAAGCGGCGCAAAATGGCTGCACATGGTCGACTTAGATGGTGCAAAGGATGCACATCCGGTAAATGCGCCGCTCTTTTTTCAAGTCGTTAAAAATACAAATTTGAAAGTAGAAGTTGGCGGTGGAATTCGCCGAATGGAAACCATTGCGTATTATCTGAATGGTGGAGTCTCCCGCGTCATTCTGGGTTCGGCAGCACTGGAAAATCACGATTTTGCGAAGGAAGCCATTCGCACATACGTCGAAAAAGTGGCCATTGGAATCGACGCAAGAAATGGTATGGTTGCAACAGAAGGTTGGCTGAATACTTCTTCTGTTTCGTATTTGGACTTTGCCAAAGAAATGGAACAGCTCGGTGCGCAAACATTAATTTTTACAGACATTTCGCGCGATGGTATGCTTTCCGGCCCAAATATAGAAATGCTTGATACACTCAATCGGTCTGTTTCCTGTAATGTCATAGCAAGCGGTGGGGTTCGCAATCGGGAGGACATACAGGCCCTGCGAAAACTTGGACTATATGGCACTATCTGCGGAAAGTCACTGTACGCCGGCTCATTAACTCTGGAAGATGCATTGTATGCGGCGGGAGGGCAAGAAGATGAAACCTGATTTGCAAACCTTTGACTATGATAAATATTTTAAAAAAGGACCGTTGATTCCTGCGATTATACAGGAGTGCCAAACAGGGCAAGTCTTGATGCTTGCTTATATGAATCGGGAATCGCTGCAAAAGACACTGGAAACCGGATATACGTGGTTCTGGTCCCGCTCCCGAAAGGAATTGTGGAATAAAGGCGCTGCTTCCGGACATTTGCAGAAAGTTATTTCTATGTACGGCGACTGCGATGACGATACTCTCCTAATAACCGTTATACAAACCGGTGCGGCCTGTCACACAGGGCACCATAGTTGTTTCTTTCAGAAAATAATGGGGGTTATGAACGATGAATGATACATTTGAAAATTTATATCAGACCGTTGTCAGCCGAAAAAACGCAAAGCAGGAAGGTTCTTATACCTGCTACCTTTTTGATCAGGGACTGGATAAAATCCTGAAAAAAGTAGGGGAAGAGTGCAGTGAAACTATTATCGCCGCCAAAAACGGAATCAAACAGGATACTGTCGGGGAAATTTCTGACCTATTGTATCATCTGACAGTAATGATGGTTAACGAAAACATTACGCTGGACGATGTAAAGACAGAATTGGACAAGCGTACCCAAAAAGCGGGAAATTTAAAGCAATTTCATCAGGTGGACCATAACACCTAACCGAATAGTCCGACACATAAAGCAGAGGCTGCAAAGGGATATCCCTTTGCAGCCTCTGCTTTGTTATTTCATATACATTTGCGGCACAGAAAATTTACCAATCGGACTGGCGCCGTTGCTGTGTTTGGAAATCCATACACCGTCCTCTGCAAAGTTTGCGATATGAGGAGAATAGGGAAGTGTGTACTGCTTATCTGCTGTATAAACAATACGGTTTGCTGCTGGGTCATATAGCTGTAAAGCATACATACGTTCCGTAAATGAATTTTCAACCAGTGACTGCGTGAAAATATAATATCTGCCACTGCAGGAATAAAGCTTGTAGACAAATTCACCGTTTAGCTGCCAACTGCTTACAATCTGTCCGGTCTTCTGTTGGATAACAGCAGCAACACATTTATATTGGCCAGTAGAGTCTTCGGCAGAAAAAGCAAGAAGAAGTTTTCCATTTGGCAGCAAAGCTGCAGCTATATTATCTGATGAAATAGTATTGACAGTCTGCTTACCAGAAGCATTTTTTAATGGAATGGTGCCGAGATTGACATGGATAATATTTGACTTTTCAGATGATTCTGTCTTTGGCTCAATTACCAACGTTTTGCTGCTCCGTTGCAAATACAAACTTTTTATATCTGTATTTCCTTTTAAATCAATATAAAAGCAATCTCCAATACAACTTATCAGCTTATGCTCTGTTGCACGCACATCCACTTTTGCCGCCGCATGAGAATGCGGCAAAAAAGCAACCGAAGCTTGGTGGACTTTTCCATTTGGATCCTCCAAAAGTTGCTTTGGAATATAAACAGATTCACTGCTGCTCTTTATTTTGTACGTATATAAATCGCCAAAAGTATTATTTGTCTGTACAGGGGAATCTTCCAGTATAATATTCCGCACAACAGAAAAGTGATTCTCCTTCATGGCTGAAACATCGCTTAAAAGCATACCGGTATTAAAAAGTTGATTCTGCGGTACGGACAAACAAATTAGTAAAATGAAAAAACCAAAAACAAAACCATGCCGCAAACGGCGCATGCCATTTACTTTTCGCAGCAAAAAATAATAAAAATAAAAAATATATGCTGCAATATACGCAATCAGACGAACGACAGCCGCCACTAAGCGGCCACTGAACGTTTTTGCAAGCAGGGGATACTGACTGGAAGGAAAAATGTTGAGGGTAACAGCTTCACAAAAAAAATACAGCAGCCAAGATAATAGGACAATAGAAATAGCGCACAGTAAATCACGCAGCCCGAAACGCCGTAAGGCACTGCGTGCAGCTGCACTGCCATGCGGACCTGTGTAATATGCCCGTGTCTTTTTGGAAGTTTTCCAAAATCCACGCGGCTTTTTTTTGATATTGCCGTGCTTGAGCTCTGCTTTAATCATTCTGTAAGCTTCTGACAACTTTTGTTCACCAACTAAGTTATCATCTTCCAGTTCCTGAATTGCAGTTAGATAAGCTTTTTTCAGTTGCTTTTTACTACATCCAGGCTGCAGTCCCAATAATTCATAGTTTTTATCCATACTTGCTCCTTAGGGCCATTGCTGAAAAATCGGAAGGAACCAAATGTCTTTTACCTGGAATGATTCCCCATTTAAGTATGATAAAATACCGGCATCCGTGGTAAAACAGAACTTCAGGCGATAAGAATAAAGGGCCTGATACCGAAATCCACAGGCGTGGTTGACTGCGTTGGTTCCATACTTTCCATCCCCCAAAAGCGGATGTCCCATGCTCGCCATGTGGGCCCGTATTTGATGTGTGCGGCCTGTCAGCAAGTCCACTTCCACTAAAGAACAATTTTTCTTTTCTTGCAGGACCCGGTACTTTGTCCGAATCGTCCTTGATTCTGCAGTAGGGTGCGCTGAAATATATACACGGTTCTGTTCTTCATTTTTTGTAAGATAACCTTTCAGAATTGCTTCTTTTGGATGAAGATGACCATGTACCAGACACAAATATAATTTTTGCAGTTCACGGTCTTTTACTTTCTGGTTCAAAATGCGAAGTGATTCTGCGTTTTTGGCTGCCATAACAATGCCCCCTGTATTGCGGTCAATTCGATTGACCAATGCGGGAACAAAGCTATGTTCGTCATGTGGATTGTATTCTCCTTTATCGTACAAATAATGTTGTACACGGGCAATTAGAGAATCGAAATGGTAGTGTATATCCGGATGTACAATTAAACCGGGCTTTTTGTCCAGCAGCAAAAGGTTGCTGTCTTCATACAGAATATTTAGTTTCGTAGGGGCCTTTAAAAAATCAAAGGATTCCGGCTCCTGTTGCAGAAAGTCATCTTTTAAATAGAGAGAAAGGACATCTCCTTCCTGCAGGCGGGCAGAAAACTGGTTGCAGCGCTTCCCATTTATTTTGATATCCTTTTTACGGACCGCTTTATAAAGCATAGACTGCGGCAAATTTGGATATGTTTTGGTCAGGAACTTGTCCAGCCGCTGTCCAGCATCATTTTTTTGAATTGTTATGGTTTTCATAAATTGCCTCATCCACTGTTAAAATCAATTTTATTATATCATACTCTCTATGAAAGGGAAAGAGTGATACACATCGGTAAAAAGCAGAACATCCTTTCGAAAAAGCCTTTTCAAATTGCATCGTTTCGTGTATAATGGAACTCACGAAAGCAGTAAAAAGGAGCAGCTGAATATCATGGCGGGGAAAACAGAAAATTTACACAATGGCCACCGTCAGCGTCTGCGGGGACGCTACCGCAGGGAGGGGCTGGATGGGTTTGCCGACCATGAAGTATTGGAATTGCTGCTGTTTTATGCAATTCCCTATCAGGACACCAATCCGCTGGCGCATCGACTGCTAGAACGCTTTGGTTCACTGGCCGGTGTACTGGATGCGCCGGAAGAAGAGCTTTTAAAAGTAAAAGGAATTGGTGAAAATGCTGCTTTACTTCTTAAAATTTTGCCGGATATTTATCGGCGTTATCAAATCAGTCAGCAAAAAGATGTACAGCTAATTGCCGGAGAAAACGATGCAGCAGCCTATTTGCAGAGCCGCTTTATTGGGAAAAAGCAGGAATGCGTATTGCTTATGCTGCTGAATTCACGACATCAGGTTTTGTTTTGTGACGAAGTCAGTGAAGGAACCGCTACGACAGCAAACATTTATGTTCGTAGAATTGTGCAGAAAGCAGTTCGGTACGATGCTGTGTTTGCTTTTTTGGCACATAATCATCCTAGCGGGGAAATTTTGCCCTCTGTTCAGGATTTGGAAGCAACACAGCTGATTGCGCAAGCCTTAAAAAACGTAAACGTACAGTTGGTTGACCATTTCATTATTTCGCAGAAAGATTATCTTTCCTTAAAGCAAAGCGGTTATTTTCAATACATACTATCTACTGAAAAGTATGAGAATTGCCAGTATAAAGTTGCAGAAAGCACAAAGGAGGAAAAAAGGCCATGAATTTTCAGCTTGTTTCTCCGTATCAGGCAACTGGTGATCAGCCACAGGCAATCAATCAATTGGTAAATGGTTTGCAGGAAGGCGATAAAGAGCAGGTATTAAAAGGAGTGACTGGCTCCGGCAAAACATTTACCATGGCAAATGTTATTGCGCAGGTCAACCGTCCTACGCTAGTGCTGGCCCACAATAAAACACTGGCAGCGCAGCTGTGTTCAGAATTCCGCACTTTTTTTCCAAACAATGCAGTAGAGTATTTTGTTTCCTACTATGATTACTATCAGCCGGAAGCCTATATTGCGCAAACGGATACTTATATAGAAAAAGATTCCGCAATCAATGATGAAATCGATAAACTTCGTCATTCAGCAACTTCAGCGCTGTGTGAACGGCGGGATGTTATTATCGTCGCCAGTGTCAGCTGCATCTATTCTTTGGGTGATCCAATTGATTACCGCAGCATGGTCATTTCACTGCGTCCGGGTGTGCAGAAGGAGCGGGATGAACTGCTCAAAAAGCTGGTAGAACTACAATATGAACGAAATGACATAGAACTGACACGAAACAAATTTCGTGCACGTGGTGATGTTGTCGAGATATTCCCATCTTACTCCAATGACACAATCATTCGCGTAGAATTTTTTGGGGATGAAATAGACCGTATCAGTGAACTGAACGCTCTGACTGGGGAGAGGAAAGCGGATTTAAAACACGTTGCCATTTATCCAGCTTCCCATTACATTGTTCCACGTGAAAAGATGCAGCGCGCCATTTCCTCTATACAGGCCGAAATGGAGGACCGTGTCAAATTTTTTGAATCACATGGTAAATTGATTGAAGCGCAGCGGATACGCGAACGTACAACTTATGATATGGAGATGCTGCAGGAAATTGGTTTCTGCAAAGGTATTGAAAACTATTCACGTATTATGTCCGGCCGTCCCGCTGGCAGCGCTCCGTTTACCCTGCTGGACTATTTCCCAGACGACTTTTTAATGTTTGTAGATGAGTCTCATGTTACGCTGCCGCAGGTTGGCGGTATGTATGGCGGGGACCGGGCACGAAAAAAGAATCTGATTGATTTTGGCTTTCGGCTTCCCAGTGCCTATGATAACCGGCCGCTGAATTTTCAAGAGTTTTATCAGCATATCAATCAAGTCGTATTTGTCAGCGCAACACCAGGAAACTTTGAGTTGGAACACGCATCTCAAGTTGTTGAACAGGTCATTCGCCCCACTGGGCTGCTGGACCCGGAAATTGACGTAAAACCGACAGAGGGACAAATCGATGACTTGATTTCTGAAATTAACTTGCGTGCAGCAAAACATCAGAGAGTTCTGGTCACAACACTGACAAAGAAAATGGCAGAGGACTTGACTTCATATCTGGAAAACATAGGACTTCGTGTCCGGTATATGCACCACGATATAGATACCGTTGAGCGGCAGGAAATCATCCGTGACCTGCGGCTCGAAAAGTTCGACGTTTTGGTTGGCATCAACCTGCTGCGTGAAGGACTGGATATTCCAGAAGTTAGTTTGGTCGCCATTTTGGATGCCGATAAAGAGGGCTTCCTGCGCAGTGAACGCAGCCTTATCCAGACGATTGGCCGTGCCGCACGAAATGCGGAAGGGCACGTTATTATGTATGCCGATTCCGTAACACCTAGTATGGAGGCTGCTATTTGCGAAACGAACCGCCGCCGCACTTTGCAGAAAGCATATAATCAGGCACACGACGTTACACCGAAAACCATCACGAAAAAAGTGGCGGATGTGCTGGAAATTTCCACAGGTCGCGGCAAGCAGAAATCCAAAAAGAAAGTACAAAGGAATCTGTCCCCGATTGAAAGGGAAGAACAAATTTCCAGCCTGACAAAAGAAATGAAAGAAGCAGCAAAGATGCTGGAATTTGAGCGCGCTGCTTCCTTGCGTGACCGCATCAAAACCCTGCAGAGAGGAAAATGACATGCCGTCCAAAACAATTTTTATTAAGGGTGCTAGAGAGCACAATCTAAAAAATATCAATCTGAAAATTCCACGTGATAAACTAATTGTCTTTACGGGACTGTCTGGTTCAGGAAAAAGCAGCCTGGCTTTTGATACTATTTATGCAGAAGGTCAGCGGCGCTATATGGAATCTCTTTCTTCTTATGCACGTCAGTTCCTAGGACAAATGGAAAAACCGGATGTTGACTTTATAGACGGACTTTCTCCTGCTATTTCAATAGACCAAAAAACAACATCTAAAAATCCTCGTTCTACGGTTGGAACGGTAACAGAAATTTACGACTATTTGCGTCTTTTGTATGCCCGCGTCGGTACCCCACACTGTCCCATATGCGGCAGAGAAATTCAGCAGCAAACGATTGACCAAATTGTAGACCAAGTTCTAAAGCTGCCAGAACATACGAAAATTCAAGTGATGGCCCCAGTTGTGCGTGCCCGAAAGGGAACACATGCCAAACAGCTAGAGTCCGCACGAAAAAGCGGTTTTGTCCGTGCTCGTGTAGATGGTATTCTATACGACTTATCTGAAAAAATTGTGCTTGAAAAAAACAAAAAGCATACGATTGACATTATCGTAGACCGACTGATGGTAAAACCAGAAATACGTTCCCGTTTGGCGGATAGTTTAGAAACAGCAGCTTCGCTGGCCGGAGGTCTGGTTGTCATCAGCCCGAATGGACAAGACGATATTTTGTTTAGTCAAAACTACGCGTGTCCGGAACACGGTCTTGGAATTGACGAACTGACACCGCAGATGTTTTCTTTTAACAGCCCTTCCGGTGCCTGCCCAAAGTGTACTGGGCTTGGCGTTTTCATGAAAATTGACCCGGACCTGATTATTCCGGATAAATCGCTGAGCGTCCGAAAAGGTGGCCTTCGGGGCAGCGGCTGGGCAATGGAGGGAAACTCGATTGCTTCTATGTATTTGGAAGGTCTTGCTAAACACTATCATTTTTCCCTTGATACACCGATTGCTGATTTGTCACCAAAAATCGTAGATATTCTCCTGTTTGGAAACAAAGGAGAAAAAATAGAGGTGGAACGGGATACTAATTTTGGGCACAGCAAATACATGGCCACATTTGAGGGAATTATTCCAAATTTTGAGCGGCGTTTTCGGGATACAAGCAGTAACTGGATTAAAGAAGAAATCGAATCCTACATGAGTGCCATTCCCTGTGATGCCTGTCATGGAAACCGACTGAACCCCATGAGCCTAGCCGTAACCGTCGGCGGAAAGAATATTGCAGAGCTCTGCAGCTTGTCGGTCCTACAGGCACTGGACTTTCTGAATACGCTGCAACTGACCGGACGCAAAAAGCTAATCGCCGAACCGATTTTAAAAGAAGTACGTTCCCGTCTGACTTTTTTAAAAAGCGTAGGATTGGGATATTTGACATTATCCCGCTCGGCAGGCACACTTTCTGGAGGCGAAAGCCAGCGTATCCGTTTGGCTACACAGATTGGCTCGTCCCTGATGGGCGTTGTATACATTCTTGATGAGCCAAGCATTGGCCTGCATCAGCGTGACAATGCTAAATTGCTTGCGACTTTAAAGCATCTGCGTGACCTTGGAAATACCGTCATTGTCGTTGAACATGATGAAGAAACAATGCGCGCCGCTGACCATCTGGTGGATATTGGACCTGGTGCGGGCATTCACGGAGGAGAAGTCGTCTACAACGGACCTCCGGCAGACATCGTAAACTGTGAAGCTTCCATTACAGGACAATACTTGAGTGGAAAACGAAAAATTGAGGTCCCTTCCATACGTCGGCCAGGCAACGGCAAAAAGCTGTCCATTATTGGTGCTGCACAAAACAACTTAAAGCATATCAATGTAGACATTCCTCTCGGAAAATTCGTTTGTATCACTGGCGTTTCCGGTTCCGGAAAATCTTCACTTATCAATGAAATTCTATACAAATATCTTGCTGCCCAGCTGAACGGTGCAAAACTGCACCCTGGAAAGTTCAAAGAAATCCGTGGCTTGTCTGCACTGGATAAAGTGATTGAAATCAATCAAAGTCCTATCGGCCGTACGCCGCGGTCTAATCCTGCCACTTATACCGGTATGTTTACAGATATCCGTAACCTGTATGCCAGTACGCAGGACGCCAAGCTGCGTGGATATACACCCGGCAGATTTTCCTTTAATATAAAAGGCGGCCGCTGTGAAGCTTGTGAGGGCGGCGGAATCATTAAAATAGAAATGCATTTTCTTCCGGATGTTTATGTACCCTGTGATGTCTGCCATGGAAAGCGCTATAATCGAGAAACACTGGAAATCAAGTACAAAGGGAAGTCCATTTACGATGTACTGGAAATGACAGTTGAAGAGGGACTTACGTTCTTTCAGGCTATTCCGCGTATTGCTCGGCGCCTGCAAACATTGGAAGAAGTAGGATTGGGATACATTAAAATCGGCCAGCCTGCCACAACGCTTTCTGGTGGAGAGGCGCAGCGAGTCAAGCTGGCCGCAGAACTAAGCAAACGGCCTACAGGCCGAACTATCTATATTCTGGATGAACCGACAACGGGGCTCCATATGGCTGATGTACATCGCCTGATTAACGTCCTGCAAAAGTTAGTGGACAACGGCAATACTGTCGTTGTTATTGAGCATAATTTGGACTTAATCAAAACAGCCGACTGGATTATTGATCTTGGCCCTGAGGGTGGAGATGCCGGAGGAAACATTGTAGCACAGGGCACACCAGAGCAAGTGGCAGCTGTGCCAGAATCTTATACCGGACAATATTTGCGCAAAATGCTGCCTGCTTTTCAGGGAAAGTAACGAATTTCCGTAAACGTTATAATGTTATAATATTGTTTTATCTGTAAGCCTTTCTGCAATCTTTTGCCCCGTGGGTGTGGCGGCAAGACCGCCTTTTCCTGTTTCCCGCAAAGAAGTTGGCATCTGGTCACCTATACTTCCCATAGCGTCAATCACTTCATCTGCCGGTATATGACAAATGACACCGGACAATGCCATATTGGCAGCTCCCACTGCATTCAATGCTCCAGTTACGTTTCGCTGTACACACGGAACTTCCACCAATCCAGCTACCGGGTCACAGACCAGCCCCAAAAGATTGCTCAAGGCCATTGCACAGGCATGTGCGCACTGTTCGGCGCTGCCGCCTTTTAACCAAACCAGCGCAGCAGCAGCCATAGCAGACGCTGTACCAATTTCCGCCTGACACCCGCCGAATGCACCGGCAATTGAAGCCCTTTGTGCGATAACTTCTCCAAAACCTGCCGCAATATACAGTGCCTGTATCATAACTGTATCTGGCAGGTTTTCTTTCTTTGCAAGTGGTATAAGAACAGCAGGCAGCACTCCACAAGAACCAGCCGTTGGAGCAGCGACAATACGTTTCATGCAGGCATTACACTCACTAATCTGCAGTGCCAGCGCAATCATTTCATTGAGGAATGCGTCACCAATCAGTTTGCCTTTTTTAGCAGCATCGCTGACACGGGCACTGTCCCCGCCAACTAATCCGCTGTGAGAACGTTCTTCCGAACGATAGGAGCAGGTAGTGGTCTGCATGGTTTTCCATAACGTCAACATTTTCTGCATGGAAGCTTCTTCACTTCCGTTTTGTGACGCCGTGTCTTCCTGAAGAATAACTTTCCAAAGCGGCAAATTTTTCTCCTGTGCATCTTTCAGCATCTTTTTAATGGAATCATAAGCCATATTGCTGCTCCTCACTGTTTTACATTGATATAAGAAACTTTAATAATGCCGTCCAGCTTCATTAGCCAGTCCACTAAGTCTTCCGGTATAGGCTGGTCGCACTCAATGACCATAACAGCATACCCGCCCTGCACATTGCGGTAAAGCTGCATGGTTGCAATATTCACATTGCGTTGAGCGAGAATAGTGGTCACTTGTGCAACATGACCAGGCTGGTCCAGGTTGTGCACAATCAGCGTATTATATTCACCGGAAAAGTTCGTATCAATTCCATCAATCTTACGAACTTGAATCCTGCCACCTCCAAGAGAGGCCGCTTCAATTTCCAGTTTGCGCTTTTTTCCATCTTCCAAAGTAAGCACAGCCGTGTTTGGGTGCGCACCGCGCAAATGAATCGTATCGAAAGAAAAATCCAGACCCTGCTGTTTTGCGGCCGCAAAGCTGTCTGGAATCCGCTTGTCATCAGGCTGCATTCCCAAAAGTCCGGCAACAATCGCTTTATCTGTTCCATGTCCAACCCCTGTGCTGGCAAAGGAGCCATGCAGCAATATTTTTGCTTTTTTCGGCGTATCTCCCAACAGTTGACGTGCAACCAGACCGATTTTTACGGCACCTGCGGTATGAGAACTGGAGGGACCTATCATCACAGGACCTAATATATCAAATACATTCATGCTGTGCCTTTCTGTAAAATAGAAATTTTCTGTTCTTTATCTTTCGTGTACAGGAAACATCGTAAAACCTGCTTCCCAAAAAAGCGCCTTAAAAACGAGAATGCAGATAATGCCGCCCGCATTCCCATAATTATCTCTGCCATACAAAAGAGCTACGCTGATTCCACTTTAATAACATTTATGCCGTATGCGTATGAATCGCTTTTTTCAGAAGCGGAAGTGTCAAAGCTGCTACAATGCCTCCAATAACCGCTGTAAGAAGCTGCGGATAGGAAAACATCATAGAAATCACATTTGCCTTTGTGCCCTTCAGTTTTAGGATATACGGAACCGCCAGCTTCACAATGCCAAAATATAATACAAGAAATTTTCCTACAGCAGAAAGGACAACAGCGGCGGCCCCTCGAAAAAACTTTCGAGAGGATTCGTTTTTTGCAATCAAGCTCCACAGCAAAACAAGTACGAGGTTGCCCGCCATAATAAAAGGCACTAACGCCCACAAAGGACCAATGCCGAAAAGCTTTGCCACAATAGGGGACACCACTGCTACTATACAGCCAGAACGAACTCCACAGAGCATAACGGAAACTACCAGTAAATAATTTACGATAGAACCCGTTAAGATGGTACTGCCAAGAGGTGCCGTTGCTGCCTGCAGGCCAACCAGCAATGCAATACAAACTGCTGTCTGTGTAATCCACAAAGTTTCTTTTTTCTGTGTCATTATTTTCTCCAATCCTCATTCTGCTTACGTGTTACGTGAAACGTTTTTTATTAGTTCCATTATAGCAAAACGAAACAGGAAAGTAAAAAATTAAACTTATTTTTATATTGTAACAACAGCAGGAAAATTATCATGGCAAAAAATAAAAGCCGCAAATAGGCGCTTCACCCTCATAGGGAAGAAGATGCTTTTTTGCAGCTAATTGTATAAATTCTGCTGTATGGTATTTCTAATCTCCAACTCCAAAGTCGGTGTTCTCATACAAGACTTCAACAGATGGGTCCTCATCCAGACAGGCATATTTTTTGCGGAACCATGATACTAATTGTTCATCACGTTTTACATCTGTACTATTGTTGGTATAGACATTGATGGTACCAAGTTGAAAGTATTTCTTCAGCATCTTGATATCATAATCAATCATTTCCCGTGTCTGCCCTTTGATGCCTACCATTAGGCATGGGGAATCAAAATATTGTGCAACTTCTTCGGCACTGCTGAAATCAGCATTTTTGTTTAGATATTGTTCTCGAAAATCGTTGTTAAATGTTTCCACACCGATTTTGAACGTAATAGGCACACCCATATAATCCCGCATTTTTTGAAGCATATTTCTGTACATCCAATGTGCTTCAAAAAACAATCGACGAATATGTTTTTTCTGAACAATACTGCGTATCTCGGCCAGTGTTTCTCTCGGAAGCTCAAAGCAGCTGCCGGAATTGATTACTTCTAAAACACCAAATTTCCCTGTCACATGGGATAGGACTTCATGGTTGAGTTTTAGCATTTCCATTTTATTTTTAGAATTATCCAGTATGTAATCACAAAAGCGACATTTTCCCCATGCACAGGGATGCGCTTTCAGCAAGACAATTTCACGCATATTCTTATTTGTAATCTGATTATATCGTTCCATTACTGATATTGCTTCTCCTTACTGCATCTTTAATCTGAACCGGTAAAACTTTCAGAACTGCGCAGGCAGCAACAATGCTTACAGCACAGTTGGCATAATCTGTCAGTGCTTGCACCAAGCAAATACTCAGTGTCAAATTCATGCCGACACATTTATTCAAAAGCTGTACAAGCAATGCAGAACCAGAAGACGTAATGCCGTGAAAGACACAAGCAGTAATAACAGAACCTACTACTGTTGCCGGAATAGAAACACAGGCTGCCTTCAGTATAATATCCCAACCATGAGGCCTGCATTTCTTGAAAATCATGCCCGAAAAGAAACCTGTGGCAAATTGTACCGGTATGTAATAAAGCGAATAAATGTCTGTTGTGATTCCACAAGTAAAGCTGCCCAACACGCCGGAGACAATCCCACAAGCAGGTCCGAATAAGGCAGCACACATGACGGTGCCGATACTGTCAAGGTAAATAGGAAGCCGCGTAACCAGAGCAATGTTGGCGCCAATCACGTTGACTACAGCCATTAACACAATGACACAGATTTTGAAGGGACCCAACTTTCTCATCTGCTACCCTCCGAAAGGAAAATCCTTTGACGGACATAAGGACTTGCATGTCGGGGAACAAAACGGCAGACTGCGGCTACTTTTTTTGCATTCATTCTCCAATCTCCTTTTATTATATTTTTGCTTAAAAAGCAAAGAGATACTTGGTTTTTTATCCTGGGAAGTTTGCGAACCAGTCCGATAGAATTTTCCTATCGATTAAATAAATGCACAATTAAATTGTAGCAAATTGCAGCATAATATACAAGGAAAACTAAAATTTATATATTGGAATCCATCTATATCCAACCGCCAGTATTACGGAAGTCTATGAATATGAAGCTGTAAAGAATCCAGAAAAGATTGTAGCCGGCCTAAAAGCGCTGAATGTTTGACCGGTCTGTGGCTATTCACAAAGTTTCTTTGAACTTCGCCACGAAAATTACCAATTATTAAAAAGCAGCTGTTTTAAAATGACTGACAGTAAGCGTAAAAATACCGTCCAGATATGACAACGGCCTCCCTCTTACAGGAGGTCGTTTTTTCATATTCTATTACCGCCGCTCCCAGTACTTGCGGTCAAGGCTGCGGTATTGTACCGACTCGGCGGCGTGCTCCGCTTCAATATCTTTAGAGCCTGCAAGGTCAGCTATTGTGCGTGCTACCTTCAGCACACGGTCATAGGCTCTGGCCGACAAGCCTAGCTTCTCAAACGCTGCCTTCAGCAGCGCTTTACCAGCAGGGGAAAGGCGGCAGGCATCATTTAGAATGTCCGGTGTGATGCGTGCGTTGCAGGTGATGTTTGTGCCCTTAAAGCGCTCGTTCTGCACCGCACGCGCCGCGTTTACGCGCTTTCTTATCTCGGCGCTGGGTTCTGCCTTCTGTTCACCTGACAGCGATTCAAAATCAACTGGCGGCACTTCTATGTGCAGGTCAAGCCGGTCTAGCAGGGGGCCGCTTACACGATTGAGGTAGCGATTTACCTGGTCTGGCTTGCAGGTACACTTGCGTGTGGGATGTCCGAAATAACCACAGGGGCAGGGGTTCATCGCAGCCACGAGCATAACGGAACAGGGGTACGTCACCGTGCCGCTGACACGCGAAATTGTCACCACGCCATCCTCAATCGGCTGCCGCAAAACTTCCATCGTGCTCCTTGCAAATTCCGGTAATTCATCTAAAAACAGCACACCGTTATGTGCAAGGGAAAGTTCTCCTGGCCGCGGAATAGAACCACCTCCAGATAATCCAGAGGGTGAAATTGTATGATGAGGCGCCCGAAAAGGACGAGAACTAATTAGAGATGTCTCATGCGGCAGAGCACCTGCTATGGAATGGATTTTCGTCGTTTCCATTCTTTCCGATAAAGTCATATCCGGCAAAATGGACGGCAGGCGCTTTGCCAGCATACTTTTGCCAGAACCAGGCGGACCAATTAGCAAAACATTATGTCCACCTGCAGCAGCAATCTCAAGTCCGCGTTTAGACTGTACCTGACCACGCACATCAGCAAAATCCAAAGTGTGGTCAAAAGCGTCCAACTGAACCGGAGCAGGCTTTGCTGGCATAATTTCCTTGCGTCCGGCCAAAAAGCTGATCAGTTCCATAACATTATGTATCGGAAACGCCGAGATTCCCGCTACAGCCGCCGCTTCTGCTGCATTTTCTGCCGGAAGAAAAATACGCTGAAAACCGCTTTCCTGCGCCCCGATGGTCATGGGCAAGACGCCCCTGACAGGACGCAAAGTTCCGCCAAGAGAAAGCTCTCCTAAAAAAGCGCAGCCCTCCAAATTTGCCGACATCTGTCCAGAAGCACACAGTAGGCTGATAAACAGGGGAAGGTCATAAATTGGCCCTTCCTTGCGCTTATCAGCAGGGGCTAAATTGACTGTAATTTTTCCTTCTGGGAAAGTATATCCACAATTTTTCACTGCTGACCGCACACGGTCTCTAGATTCTTTTACAGCAGCGTCCGGCAGTCCAACAATATCAAAAGAGGGAAGTGCCCGGGAAATATCCGATTCTACTAAAACCGGAAAAGCGTCCATTCCATACAATCCCATACTATATACCTGCGAAACCATAACATACCTCCCTGTGGTTTTACGGTTTTTATCTGCTATTGCAATCTTTCACTATCATTTTATTAGTTATTATACGACATTTTTTGTAAAAATGTTATTTTTTTATATGTTCGCTTTTTCTTAGGATTCCTGTATTGCTTCGTTCCCTTGACTTCCCACTATGGATGCTGTAAAATAAGCGTAAAGTACTTGGATAGGCGGTCTGTAATGATTGATAAGGCGAAATCCGAGAAAAAAAGATTATCTGCATATACAGATGCACAGCTTTCTTCTCTTATAAAAGAAGGAAATTCAGATGCTTTTGTGGAATTAACCGCACGGTATGTGGAGCTGATTCGTGCAAAATCCGCTCCTTTTCATGGTACTTTCCTAGACCATGATGATTTTTACCAGGAAGGCTTATGGGGACTGTATACGGCGGCCTGTACCTATCGTACAGACAAGGGAAGCCGCTTTTCTACCTATGCCAGCATTTGCATACATAATCGCATTTTAATGGCATACCGAAACGCAAAATGTGGGCGTAATCAGCCTCTGGATGGGTTTGTTTCTCTCAATGAGGAAATCAATCTTTCCGCGTCAGATACTGCAAACCCAGAGGCCCAGTATTTATCAAAAGAACGTCTGCAGCAAGTACATTTTGCAATACAGAATATGCTGACCGAAATGGAACAAAAGACTTTGCATCTCTACTTAAATGGATGCAGCTATGCGGAGATTGCACAGAAAATGCAAATCACGCAAAAGGCTGCAGACAATGCACTGCAACGGGTACGTCAGAAATTAAGAAAGCATTCTGAATTTTAAATATTCATTGTTGAACGAAATATTATGAGGATTTTCTTATGTATGAAGATAAAGTACTAATCTGCAAGGATTGTGGAAAAGAATTTGTTTTTACTGCAGCGGAACAAGAATTTTACGCAGCTAAAGGTTTCACCAATGAACCTAAGCGCTGTAAAGAATGCCGTGAAAAGCGCAGAAATAATGCACAGGCATCATGCAAATTGTACCCGGCTGTATGTGCAAACTGCGGAAAAGAAACACAAGTGCCTTTTCAGCCTCATGAGGGCCGACTTGTTTACTGTAAAGAATGTTTTGAAAAAATGCGGAAAAAATAAAGTCGTTCCAATGTGCGTTTTTGCCTCGGGAACTTTCCCGGGGCTTTTTTAAAACAAGGAGGATGAAAAATGGTCGTAACGAAAGATTCTATTATCGGTGACATCTTGGACGCAGACAATTCAACCGTTCCTTATTTCCTACAAATGGGTATGTATTGTCTTGGCTGTCCTGCTTCCCGCGGTGAAACATTGGCGCAGGCATGCGCCGTCCACGGCGTAGATGTGCAGGAACTGGTCCAGGTCTTAAATCAGCATCTGTCCGGTAAAGAACCGGCAGATACAAATGACGCGGAAAACACAGAACAATAAAAACTGACTTTACCGTCCGGTATTTCATTTGTTTCCGGGCGGTATTCCTTTTGGAGCCTAAGCATGAAAGAATCTGATATTCATCTGGGAGAGCGGCTGCACCTTTGTGCCTCTTTTGTACGGGAGGGCACGCGTTTGTGTGATGTGGGAACGGACCACGCCTACCTGCCCATCTGGCTAGCCCTGCATAACCGCATCATTTCTGCACTTGCCTGTGACGTGCGGGAAGGACCTTTGTCCACCGCCAAATCAAATATTTCACGCTTCCATCTGCAGAAACTGATCACGCCGCGTCTTTCGGACGGGCTGCGCGCTGTTCAGTCGCAGGAAGTGGAGGACATTGTCATTGCCGGAATGGGCGGAGATTTGATTGCCAGAATCGTTACGGAAACTCCTTGGCTGTATCATCCGGAAAAGCTTTTGATTCTGCAGCCAATGACAAAGCCATCTCATCTGCGCGCCGCAATGGCAGGGCGGGGATTCACCCTTTTACAGGAAGAAGCCGTTTACGATGAGCACAGAGTCTATACAGTGATGAAATATCGATACCTCCCACGGGAATGTAAAGAAACGGATTCCGTACAAATTTATACAGGTGCACTTACGGGAAAAAACGCAGCAGAACGGGAGTATCTGCTGCGGCAGAGCCACTATCTGCAACAAAAGCTGTTTGGTTTACTGCGCGGCGGGGACTCGCCACAGACAAAAGTCCTAGTGGACGCACTGCAAAAAATAGAAGATATGTGCCTTTGAAAACGGAAAGGAAGTGAAAACATGACGACAAGCGGAGATATTTATAATTTTATTGATTCTTTTGCCCCTTTTCAGTCGGCTATGGATTTTGATAATCCTGGATTATTGGTAGGGGACAGAAATACGCCAGTGCAGACTGTACTGTTTGCACTGGATATTACCCCTGCGGTTGTAGAAGAAGCCAAGAATCGACGTGCCCAATTAATTGTCAGTCATCATCCTGTCATTTTTAATCCCCTTCGTCAGTTGAAAAATGGGTCTGCACCTTATCTGCTGGCGCAGTATGGAATCGACGCCATCTGTGCCCACACAAACCTTGACATGGCAGAAGGCGGCGTAAACACCGCATTGGCCAGCCAGTTGCAGCTAAAAAACGTACATACGCTAAAAGAATACCGGCCCGGATTTTCAGAGGCTCTGATGGGGGAGCTTGACCACCCGCTTTCCCCAGCGGCCTTTGCCGCACAGGTAAAACAACAGCTGCATTGTAGTGGCCTGCGCTATACAAATGGCCTGCGCCCAATTCGCATCGTTGGCCTATGCAGCGGGGGCGGAACAGATTTGCTGTATGATGCGGTTGCTGCCGGATGCGAGGGCTTTGTCACTGGCGAAAGCAAGCATAACCTGCTTTTGGATGCGGAACAGCTGCAGCTGACGCTAGTGGACGCGGGACATTATGAAACGGAAGTAGTCGTTTTGGAGCCGCTGATACAGCGTATTTCCATACATTTTCCCGCATTAAACTGTGTAATCAGCCAAACCATGCACAGTCCTGCAGTTTGCATTTCTTAAACATGTATTTTGATATAGAAGGGAAGGGAGAAGCATGGCCTTAGACGGCGCCTACCTGCATCATTTAAAAAAGGAATTGGAAACATCCGTGCTCGGTTGTAAAGTAGACCGCATTTATCAGCCAAACCGCGACGAACTGTTTCTATATATGCGCAGTCGGGAAGGTACACAAAAGTTGCTGCTTTCTGCACGCGCAAACAGTGCCCGCATCCATTTAGTCAAGCAAACGCCGGAAAACCCAAAATATCCGCCAATGCTTTGCATGCTCCTGCGTAAGCGTTTGACAGGTGCACATTTGGTGCAAATTCGTCAGCCCGGCCTTGAGCGTGCATTGCTCCTTGATTTTGATGGGACCAACGAACTTGGTGACACCATACGGCTCACTTTAGCTATTGAAGTCATGGGGCGCTATAGCAACATTATTTTTATAGATGAGAATGGTAAAATTATAGATGCTCTAAAACGAGTGGACGCCGAAATGAGCTCGGAACGGCTGGTACTGCCGGGCCTTACCTACCATTTACCACCGCCGCAAAAAAAGCTGTGTTTATTGGAAGTAGCACCACAACAGATATTGTGTCAAATACAATCCCTCCCTGCAGAAATGCAGCTTCATAAAGCGCTGCTGCACACATTGCAGGGGCTGTCACCGGTCGTCTGTCGTGAAATTCAGTTCCGCGTTGGGCATGGTGCAGATGTCTTTATTCATCAAATGACACCGGCACAGCAATCAGCTTTGCTGGATATATTATTGCGGCTACAGGAAATCATTATCAAACAGACCGGTGTTCCTGCTATGGCAGTTGGACCACAAAAGCCATTGGATTTTTCTTTCATACCAATTCAGCAGTATGGTAACCGTGCAAAGTGTGCCATTAAATCCAGTTTCTCAGAGTTACTGGACTCTTTCTACGGTGACAGGGACCGTATAGAACGTATGCATGTCAAAAGCCAGGACCTGCTTCGAATCCTTACAACGGCGACCGAGCGCATCAGCCGCAAAATCAACAATCAGCGTGCTGATTTAAAAAAATGCGCCAAACGCGATGAGCTTCGTATCTGCGGTGACCTATTAAATGCAAATCTTTATCGTATCTCAAAAGGCAGCACGAGCGTACACCTGGAAAATTTCTATGAAGAGGGGCAGCCTTTGGTAACCATTCAGTTAAACCCGGCGCTATCCCCAAGCCAAAACGCACAAAAATATTATAAGGCTTATCGAAAGGCACGTACTGCAGAGGACATCTTAACCGTGCAAATCCAAAACGCAGAGGCTGAGCTTGCTTATTTGGATTCCGTATTCGAGGAACTTTCCCGCGCGGAAAAAGAGTGTGATTTAAACGAGATTCGGTCCGAACTTGCGGAAGAGGGATATATCCGTCGCCCTAAAAATAAGCGGCAGAAAGATATTGCCTCCAAACCGCTGCAGTTCACGACCAGTGACGGTTTTCATGTGCTGGTTGGCCGCAACAATCGGCAGAATGACCAACTAACGCTGAAACAGGCTCACAAAAATGACATTTGGTTTCACACACAAAAGATTCCGGGTTCCCATGTTATTCTTGTGACGGACGGAAAGGCGCCGACAGATAAAGCTATTCTGGAAGCCGCCTGTCTGGCTGCTTATCACAGCCGCGGAAAAAGTGCCACAAAGGTCCCTGTTGATTATACGCTGGACCGATATGTCAGCAAGCCAAAAGGGGCCAAACCTGGAATGGTTATTTATGTGAATCAAAAAACTTTGTATGTGACACCCAACACTGCCCTTGTTAAACAGCAGATTCAACAAAACTGAAACAGCAGGGAGTATATCTATGAAAAAGCTAATGATACTTCTTGACCATAACCCAGCAGAGGAGGGGGCCTTGCCTTTCCTGTTGCCGGAGCTGGCTGCTGAACAGCAGCGTTTCTCTGTTTCCTTGTTCTCTTCCAGCAGGATGGATGGGCTGGATTTATGCGGGCTGCCTATATCTTCTTTTTGCCAGAAGAAAAGAGGAAACCGGTTGCTTTATTTTTTGCCAAACCGGACAAAGACAATTTATCGTCGGCTTTTAAAGGAAAACAATACATCAGGTTCACAAAAACAGTCCGAAGAAGACATTCGCCAATTTTTGTTTCAGTCAGAAATGCTGCGCCGATGGCTGGAAAAGAAAGGTACCTTTTCTTCATGGGAGAATTGCGTTTACTATACATATTGGTATGGAATCGGGGCAATGGCACTTGTATTGGAAAAGCTACGATTTCCAAATTTAAAAATTGCAACGCGCGTGCAGGAATCCGACTTTGCTATGGCTAACTGTTTTTTTCAGCAGCGGATGTTTCCTTATCTCAATCTGATTGCTTTTTCTTTCCGCGGCAGTCGGGACATATTCTGCCAAGAAAGAAATATTAAAAAAAGAGGAAACATTAAAATTTCTTATATGGGTGTACCGGACCGCGGATTGAATCCGCCCGGTAAAAAAGGTACACCTTTGCAGCTTTTATCAGAGGACTACACTGAAAATGCAGAGCTGCATCTGCAGAAAATCGCACAAGCTTTAGCTTCCATAGACTTTCCGATACACTGGTGTCACTGCGGTTTAGATGCGGATATTTTGGAGCAACAAGAAAAAACATGTCGCTCTTTTTTGTCTGATACGGACAATGTTGTATGGAAAACAAAATGTTTTCACTCGGGGGAAGAACGGTCTGCCTATTTCCAAACGCATTCGATTGATTTGTACTTAACCTTTCCTCAAAATGAAAAGCAAGCTATACTTGTAATAGAAGCCTGTTCTTATGGTATACCAACAATCGCTGCTTCTACATTAAACTTTATCACGGAAATCATCAATCCAGGTATTGGCTATCTGCTGCCCGCCAAACCTGAAAGCCAACAGATTGCACAGGTCTTACAAGACTATCACCGTGCTTCATTTACCATGCAGGCAAGTCTTCGCTTAAATGCACGTCAAATATGGTTTAATTCATTTAACAGTAAAAAGAATGACGAGAAATTCGCAAAAGCACTTTTTAGTTTATAAGTTATAAAAGGGCAAAAGGGGGACCTCACTTTGGCAGAAGAGAATACACCCGAACGCAAGTCAGAATTGGATGAAGCCAATCAGCTGAAAGATGAAATCATGCAGGGCCTGCAAGTCGGTGAGCCCGCAGAGCGGATCCTGTTAAAAGCAGTCCATGCATTGGCGCTCATGGACAATGACAGTGTTTCTTATGAAGAAGCCAAACGTACGTTAATTGCCATCTATGGCGACACGCTGGGACAAAAAGTTCCGTTGGAAATAGAACTTGAAGAATTCACAAAACGTTTGAAAAAAATCAAAGTTTTTTATCAAAAAGCTAAAGCCAATGAAAGCGAAGAACCGGATACACTAGCCCGCGCACTCAATTCTATTCGTGCGCATGAAAGACGGATTGATTACCTAAAGGACCGGCTCAGTAAACAGAAAAGCAAAAAAAATTGAAGATACATTTCAGCCCTTTCTTTACGAAAAAGAGGAGATGAAATGTATCTTCCTTTTTAATGAATCCTTTGTTTTCAGTCAAGTGCTTTTTGCAGGGCCTCTAAAGTGGTACCAAAGTCCGCTTCCGTTACCAGCACCGAAATATCCACATCAGAAGTGGTCACAATTCGTATATCAGTATTCACTGTAGAAATGGCGGCAAATACTTTTGCGGCAACACCAGGTGTGTTCACCATGTTCTGGTCAAAAACATTAATTTTACAGTTACCACTGCTGACAATCGTTTTTATCTTCGATTTTTTCTGCAGGGAAGAGGTAAACTTTAAAATTTTCCCAAGGTCTTCATCATTGATTGTAAAAGAAACTGCTGTACTGGAGCCGTGATTCGGTGAAAGCGAAATCATGTCAACGTTTACTCCAAGCTCAGAAATTTTCACAAACACATTTGCCAGAAAAGCCGGATTTGCTGGACAGTTTTGCAGTGTAACCAGTGTGATTTCACTGGTCGTTTGAATTGTTTGTTTTGCTGCCATCTCTACTTTCACTCCTTATTTCAGTAAGTCGGACATATCATAAAGACCCGCAGCTTTTCCCGCTAAAAATGCGGCTGCATTTACAGCACCAGCGGCAAATACCTCTTTTGACTGTGCAGAGTGAGAGATTGTAATAACTTCATGATTCCCAGCAAACATTACTTCATGTTCACCAACAATGGTTCCGCCACGAATGGAATGAATTCCTATTTCAGAAGGTTCCCGTTTCTTTCGCTGGGAATGCCGGTCATAAACATAGTGCATATCTTCTCCGCGCGCCTGAGAAACCGCATCTGCAATCATCAGCGCTGTACCGCTGGGTGCATCAATTTTTTGATTATGATGTTTCTCAATAATTTCTACATCAAAATCCGGTCCTAAAACCTTTTCCGCTTTTTTACTCAGTTCTATTAGCAAATTGATGCCAAGTGACATATTGCGCGAATAAAAGACCGGAATGGTTTTGGCAGCCTTTTTCAGTGCTTCCACTTGGCTGCTGTTATAACCTGTGGTGCACAGGGCCACAGGAACCTTGTTTGCTTCTGCATAGTCCAACAGCGGCAGCAGGGCAGAGGGGTTAGAAAAATCAATGACCACATCAACCGGTACATTCACTTTTTCCGGAGAAGAAAAGACCGAAAATCCGCAGTCATCGCACGGGCGCAAATCCACTCCGCCGACTGCCTGCATATCTTCACGGGAAGCCAGCATACTTGCGACAACATGGCCCATTCTTCCGCCGCAGCCGCTGATTAAAACATTCATCATCGCTTTTTACATCCCATTTCTTTCAAAATATTATAAAATTAGGCCATACCGTTTAAGGACCGATGCCAATTCTTTCTTTGCTGCATCGTCCATTTCCACTAAAGGCAGCCGGCAGATTCCACAGTCATATCCCATCATGCGCAGTGCTTCTTTCACCGGAATCGGGTTAATATCCATAAACAGCGCATCCATCAGCGGTAGATATTTTGCCTCCAACGATGCAGCTTGTTTCGTATCCCCATCTAGATAAGCTCTGCACAGCTCGTGCATCTGGTGGGGCAAACAGTTAGCGAACACTGAAATAACACCTTTTCCGCCAAGCGAGAGCATCGGCAGTGCCTGGTCATCATTCCCGGAATAAACATTAAAATTATCTTTGCATAAAGAAATCGTGCGTGCCACAGAAGTAATGTCGCCATTGGCTTCCTTCACGCCATTAATCATCGGATGCTTCGCAAGAATCTGATAAGTTTCCGGCTTCACATTCACTCCTGTACGGGAAGGAACATTATAAATAATAATAGGTTTGTTTACTCTGTCAGCAAGATAAGTGTAATGCGCAATCAATCCGTTTTGAGAAGTTTTATTATAGAAGGGTGTCACTACCAGCAGTGCATCGGCACCGGCTTCCTGTGCTGTTTTGCAAAGCTGCAGCGCGGTTGCCGTGCAATTACTGCCTGCACCCGCGATAACCGGCACACGTCCCGCCACTTTTTGAATACCACGCTGAAGAACCTTCTTATATTCTTCCGCAGTTAAAACCGGAGATTCACCTGTAGTTGCGCACAAAACGACAGCATCCGTTCCGCTGGAAAGGTGCAGCTCCAGCAGGCGATCCAGCATTTCATAGTTTACAGACCCGTCCTGCGAAAAAGGGGTAACCAACGCAACCGCAGAACCAGTAAAAATGGGATGTTTCATCAGAAATGCCTCCAAGATAAATTTAATCCAAATAGCCCTTCGCTGCCAGCAGCTCGGCCAGCAGCACCGCACCGCCGGCAGCGCCGCGCAGTGTGTTATGGGACAAACATACAAACTTAATGGTGTACTGGCTGTCTGGGCGCAGACGTCCAATCGACACAGCCATGCCGTTTTCCAAGTTGCGGTCCAGACGCGTCTGCGGCCGATCCTCCTGATGGAAATAATGCAGGAACTGTTTAGGTGCACTTGGCAATTTTAGCTCCTGCGGCGCTCCCTTATAGGACTCCCACCGTTCAATGATTTCTTCCATGCTGACCGGCTTTTCAAAAGTAGCAAAAACGGCAGCGGTATGTCCGTCCGAAACAGGTACACGCAGGCACTGAGAAGTAATATTCGGCTCCACAGCGTTTACAATCTGCCCGTTCTCAATATGTCCCCAGATTTTCATAGGCTCATTTTCACTTTTGCCTTCTTCACCGCCGATGTAGGGAATGACATTGTCCAGAATCTGCGGGAACGTTTCAAAAGTTTTGCCTGCGCCGGAAATTGCCTGATAAGTGCAAGCTAGGACTTTTGTCACGTGTAAATCCATCAGCGGCTGAATAGCCGGTACATAGCTCTGCAAGGAACAGTTGGATTTCACCGCAATGAAGCCGCGTTTTGTGCCCAGGCGTTTACGCTGAACAGGAATGATTTCCGCATGGTCCGCATTGATTTCCGGAATAATCATCGGGACATCTGGTACTAAACGGTTGGCGCTGTTGTTGGAAATAACCGGACATTCCTGTTTGGCATATAACTCTTCCAGTGCCTTCGTAGCATCTTTCGGCATATTGACTGCACAAAAAACGAAGTCAACCAAGTCAATGACTTTCTCCACATCTTTTTCAGCGTTGAAAATCACCATGCTTTTCATAGATTCAGGCATTGGTGCTTTCATCAGCCAGTGGTCGCCTACGGCCTCTTCATAGGTTTTTCCCGCGGAACGTGCACTGGCTGCGAGGGCTGTAACATGAAACCATGGATGATTTTCCAGAAGCGTAGCAAAACGCTGCCCAACCATACCTGTTGCACCGATGATTCCAACACTAAACTGCCTCATTTTTACAAAAGCCTCCTCAAGGGTATGAAAAAATCTGGGGATCAGAAATGAAAAAGACCGGTTGCAAACCGGTCGTCATGCTCTTATAATAGAGAGGTTCGGCAAACGTATTATTGAACTGCTTGCCGATAGCGCTCCATCATAATTCTATGACGACAGTTGAGTCGATGTTTCACACACTCAACCAGGAATTGCTGTTCCAAGCCATCCCTTCGGCGAATTTTCCTTTTACAGACTGTCACCGGCTTTGGCAGCCTCAAGCTCTGCTACTCTTCAAATCCGCGCCTCTATCTTCTGCCTATCATAGCAGACTTGTTATTAGATGTCAATTTATTTATAATAAAGAAAACATAATGAAACAGCCGTATTTCATAAATTTTCTAAAAGCTAAGAAGCACAGCTTTTAGTCATACTTTTAGGAGAAAGATATGCAATTAGACCTTAATAATTTACAGACAAAAGACTTCTATTACGACCTGCCCAAAGAACTTATTGCGCAGACTCCGGTGGAGCCGCGTGATGTTTCCCGTCTATTGACTTTGAATAAAAAGACGGGGGAAATTGCCCACTGCCATTTTCATGATATTACAGACTGGCTTCATCCAGGTGACTGCCTTGTTCTGAACGATTCCCGTGTACTTCCCGCGCGTATTTATGGTATTAAAGAAGACACTGGTGCCCGAGTGGAGTTTTTGCTGCTGACAAATCAAGGGAACGATACATGGGAAGTTCTGTGCAAGCCGGGGAAAAAGGCAAAAATTGGAACACACTTTTCCTTTGGGGACGGTCTGCTGAAGGCCGAAGTCATTGACGTACACGATGACGGAAACCGTATTGTGAAATTTTCTTACGCCGGCAGCTTTTTCTCAATTTTGGATCAGATTGGGCAGATGCCTCTGCCGCCGTACATCAAAACAAAGCTAAAGGACCAGGAACGCTACCAGACTGTTTATTCCAAAGAAGTCGGTTCCGCCGCCGCACCAACCGCCGGTCTGCACTTTACAAAGGAACTGCTGGAAAAAGTAAAAGCAATGGGTGTAAAAGTGGAATTTGTCACCTTGCATGTCGGGCTGGGAACATTCCGTCCAGTAACTGCAGATAAAGTAGTGGACCATAAAATGCACTCTGAACATTATTATCTGCCGCAGTCCACTGCCGATGTTATCAATGAAACGAAAAAATCCGGAAATCGTGTGATCGCTGTCGGTACCACCAGCTGCCGCACACTGGAAAGTGTCGCTGCAAAAGAAGGCTGTATAAAGGAAAGTGAAGGCTGGACCGACATTTTCATATATCCGGGATTCCAGTTTAAAGTTCTGGACGGACTCATTACAAACTTTCATCTTCCAGAAAGCACACTTATTATGTTGGTCAGCGCCTTTGCCGGCTATGACCATATTATGAATGCATATAAGGTTGCTGTGCAGGAAAAATACCGCTTTTTCTCTTTTGGAGATGCCATGTTCATATATTAATTGCGCAAAATTTTTATTTTGTATAAAGGGTCTGAATCTATGTATACACTTTTAAAACAAGAGGGGCTTGCACGCAGGGGCACTTTTCAAACACCACATGGTACTGTTCAAATGCCGGCTTTCATGAACGTTGCTACCGCGGGTGCTATTAAGGGCGCTGTTTCTGCGTTGGATTTAAAGGCTGTTCACTGTCAGGTTCAACTGTGTAACACCTATCATCTGCATCTGCGCCCGGGAGATGAACAAGTTTATCAGCTTGGCGGTCTGCAGCGTTTTACCCGCTGGGATGGCCCAATTTTAACTGACAGCGGCGGCTTTCAGGTTTTCTCGCTGGCCAAGCTTCGGAATATTACCGAAGAGGGCGTCACCTTTGCTTCCCATATTGATGGGCATAAAATCTTTATGGGCCCAGAGGAAAGTATGCGTATTCAATCGCATCTTGGCAGCACAATCGCCATGGCTTTCGATGAATGTATGCAAAATCCTGCAGAATATGATTATGCAAAACATTCGGTAGAGCGCACAACGCGCTGGCTTCACCGCTGCAAAGCAGAGCTTACCCAGCTTAATGCGCAGCCTGACACAATCAACCCGCAGCAGATGCTCTGGGGGATTAACCAGGGAAGTGTCTATGATGACCTGCGTGTGGAGCATATGAAACAAATTGCGGAACTTGATTTGCCTGGGTATGCGATTGGGGGGCTCGCCGTAGGGGAAAGTGCTGACATAATGTACCATATCCTTGAAGTGCTGAACCCTTATATGCCCAAGGATAAGCCGCGTTATCTGATGGGGGTTGGTACGCCCGCCAATATTTTAGAAGGTGTGCGCCGCGGCGTTGATATTTTTGACTGTGTAATGCCTACCCGCAACGCCCGCCATGGACACGCCTTTACTATGGAAGGTGTTCGCAATCTGATGAACGCGAAATATGCACTGGACCAAAATCCGTTGGAGGAAGGCTGTCAATGCCCAACTTGTCAGCACTTTACCCGCGCCTACATTCATCACTTACTGAAAGCTAGAGAAATGCTTGGAATGCGGCTAATGGTTTTGCATAATCTTTACTTCTATAATACCTTCATGGAGAAAATTCGTGCAGCGCTGGATGCCGGAAATTTCGATGAATTCTACCGCAGCCATATTGATTCCGTCAGCCGAAGAATATAACGGATTTTATTTCTGCTGTAAGATTTTATAATTTTTCTTGCAAGCCCGTCCAGGAATTGATATAATAAATACATTCACTTGGAGGTGCTGAAAGAATATGTTTAACCCTGTATTTCTATCTTCTTCCGCTGCCAGCTCAGCAAACAGCTCGTCTGCTGCACTTGTTACCTTTGTACCCATCATCCTACTGTGCGTATTGATGTGGCTGGTTATGCGTCCTTCAAGCAAGCGGCGCAAAGAAGAAGAGAAAATGCGCAAAAACGCGCAGATTGGCGATGATATTACAACAATCGGCGGCATTTGCGGACGTATTGTCGGTATCAAGGAAGATAATGATTCCCTGATTATCGAAACCGGTACAGACCGCATCAAGCTGCGCATTAAGCGCTGGGCAATTGGCAGTGTCGACACCGTACATGATGCACCGGCAGAGCCACCCAAAAAGAAGAGAAGGTTTTTCGGAAAGAAAGAAGATGCAGAGGATTCTGCTGCAAAGTCAAAAGAAGAGAAGCTGGAACAGCAGGTCAAGTAAAATGTTTGAAAACAGAACGAATCTTTTCTTCTAATTCTTCTAAAAAACCAACTAATCAGAATACTGAAACAGCTTCCCTCATAGATTATCTGCAGAAGGATAATGGTGGGGGAGGCCTTTTTTATGAAAACCAGCCGGACGATTGCTTTAAAACCTGGAACTCTTTTATTTCGCTCTATCCTAACTGGCACCGTTGGTGGCGCGGCTATTTGTGCTTTGCTTCTGCTTTTGGCAGCGGCAGCGGTCCAGTCCAGCGGACAGTTGCCACAAGATTTGCTGCAGCCAATGATTCTGATTATCTCCGCAGTCAGTGCCTTCTTTGCTGGTCTTTTTGCAGGAAAAGTCAGTCACCGCAGGGGACTGCTGCTTGGAATGGGCTGTGGTATGCTTTTGTTCTTGCTGTGTCTGATTGGCGGTGCAGTGAATTCACATGATGTCCTTAGCATTTCCTCTCTTACTCGTATGATGGTCATGGTTTTGTCTGGAGCGCTGGGTGGATATCTTGCCATTTACCGTCGGTCAAAAATCAGATAATCTGATAAATTTCTTCCTTTCACTTTGGATTTGTGTTATAATGAAAGAAACTTTGAGGAAAGGTCGGAAAATTTCATGAAGCAGATTAAAACACTGAATCAGGCAAACTTGAAGGAAAGCTGCGTTAAGGGTGGCTGCGGTGAATGCCAGGCATCCTGCCAGTCTGCCTGCAAAGTTTCCTGTACAGTTGCAAACCAGAAGTGCGAAAATAAAAATCGCTGAAACAGCTGACATAATGTCCTGTTAAAAACGCACAATTTTCGTAAGGGGCAGGCTGTGTCTGCCCCTTTATTTTTGTAATAATGGAGTTTTAAAAAATGATACATAAGTACACACTTAACGGCTTCCAAATTGTTCTGGACACAAACTCCGGTGCTGTTCATCTATTTGAGCCCGCACCATATGACCTGTTGGATTATCTGGACGATTCCGTTCCGGAGCAAATGCCTGAGGCTGCCAAAAAAGCGCTTTTGCCGAAATACGGTGCTGACACTTTAAATGAAGCTTATCAGGAGCTTCTGGCACTGCAGGCAAAGGGACAGCTGTTCTCTTCCGACGATTATGAACAATTTGCCGGTATGATGAAAGACGCACCTATTAAGTCCATGTGCTTGAATATTGCACATGACTGCAATCTTCGCTGTGCCTACTGTTTTGCAGCACAAGGTGACTTCGGCAAGGGACGTATGCTGATGCCTTTTAAAGTAGCCAAAGCTGCTATTGATTTTCTCATTAAAGAATCCGCCAGCCGTTATAATTTGGAGGTCGATTTCTTCGGCGGTGAACCGCTGATGAACTTTGATGTTGTAAAACAAACGGTTGCCTACGCACGCAGCCTGGAAAAAAGGTACAATAAAAATTTCCGCTTTACAATCACCACAAATGGTTTGCTGCTTGATGATGACAAAATAGATTTTATTAATCGGGAGATGTCCAACTGCGTTCTGTCTCTTGATGGCCGCAAAGAAGTGAATGATCGGCTGCGCGTCTGCCCGGACGGCAAAACCGGTTCTTATGATATAATTGTGCCAAAATTTCAAAAGCTCGTTGCCGGCAGGGGAGATAAGGACTATTATGTCCGCGGTACATTTACAAAGCATAACCTTGACTTTGTAAATGATATTCTGGAAATGGAGCGGCTCGGCTTTGATGAGATTTCAGTAGAGCCTGTTGTTTCTGACCCTATGCTTCCATATTCCATTCAAGAAGAGGACTTGCCTGTTGTATTTAAAGAATATGAGCACCTTTCAAATGTAATGATTGAAAAAAAGAAATCAGGAAAGTGCTTTAACTTTTTCCATTTTATGATTGACCTGAACCAAGGACCGTGCGCAATTAAGCGTCTGCGCGGCTGCAGCTGCGGTAATGAATACGTTGCGGTAACTCCTTTGGGAGAAATTTTCCCATGCCACCAGTTTGTCGGAAATGATGAATGGATTATGGGAAACGTATTAGATGGAACATATGACCATGAAATGAAAAATCGTTTCGCTGCCGCCAACGTTTATACAAAATCGGAATGCAAAAACTGCTGGGCAAAATTCTATTGCAGCGGCGGCTGCAATGCGAACAACCAAAAATACGAGGGCAGCATCTTGAAGCCACACAGCATTGCCTGCCAGCTGGAGAAAAAACGCCTGGAATGTGCAATTATGATTCAAGCGGCAATGGCAGAATAAAATCCTTTTTTGCGCCTGCTTATGCACAAACAGCAGGTGCCTTTTTGTTTATCATATAAGAGAATTGTATCATTTTATGCCTTTCCAATTATGTTATGCCTTTCCAATTATGCACTTCTCATAATTTTATGGCAATTTGCGGCTATCTGTTGAAACAAATAAAAAATAGGTATAATATAGGAAAAGACTGCCTTTCGTGATACCTTTTCCGTTGTGTGCTGCAGGAACGGAAGGGACATATCTGTACTGCCTGATTCATACATTTATCTGTAACACAACAGACGAGTACCGAGAAGAAAAAATGGAAAGGCAGCAATCCTATGAAAATTGTTTTGCAGCATTTACCCCAATCACTTCCGGATAAAACACAACTGAAAGAAGCGCTTTCACAAAATCGCATTTTAGCTGCTCTAGCAGCCGTTCTTCTTGGAGGAGTGGTTTGCGGGGCTTTGCTCTCTGCAAAAGCGGGGCTTCCCACTTTGAAAAAGCTGGATTTCCTTTTTAACAGCAACTATACACTTCACAATGGTTCGTCTTTATTGTCCGTTTTTTTCGCTTCGGCAGCTTCTTCCTTCGTATTTATCCTAACCTGCTTTTTGTGTGGGCTGTCAGTGTGGGGGGCTTTGCTGGTTCCTTTTGTACCCTTTATTCGGGGAATCGGTTTAGGCATGACAAGCGGATACTTGTATACATCCTATGGCCTGCATGGAGGCATTTTTTATGCAGTTATCTTACTGCCAGGAGCTTTCTGCAGCTGCCTTGCTATTCTCTGGGCTGCAAAAGAAGCGCAGCTCTTTTCTCACCGCCTTTCCCGTGCAGGACTGTCTGAAGAGGGCGTACCACCTAAATTTATAAAGTATCTCTCGCAGTTTGCCCGTATTTTGGCACTGGCTTTTTTAGGCGCCGGCGCAGATACTTTTTTTTCATGGGCCTTTGCGGGATATTTGATATCTTGGTTATAAAGAGAGAAGGAGAAAAATGAAAGCGTATTGTTCAGAATTCGGTACATACCTTTCAAAAGTAAAACGGGTTTCTCCCAATACATTGGATTCCTATTTACGTGATATTTCTGATTATCTGCATTTTTTAGAAGAACAGCATATCTTTTCACCGGCACAAGTGAACCAACAGACGGTAGAAAACTATATTCTGCATTTGCAAAACCAAAATAAATCTGCCGCAACGATTACAAGACATGTAGCATCTATCCGCTGTTTTTATCAATTTCTCGTGCAAAACGGGGAGACCGATACCAATCCAGCAAAAGAGATTAAGCTTAAAAAAGCACCACCAAAACTTCCTGAAACCCTTAGTGGGGACGAAATCGAGTTGCTTTTATCCCAGCCGGATACTTCGCAGCCGAAAGGATGCCGAGATAAAGCTATGCTGGAACTTTTATACGCAACCGGTACTCGCGTCTCAGAATTGGTAAACCTAAATGTAGGGGATATTAACCTCCACACTGGTATTTTATACTGCAGGGGAGAAAGGGGAGGCCGTATCATTCCTGTTTACCACCAAGCTGTTATGGCCGTATCAGATTATTTATTTCATGTGCGAAAAGTAATCGCCGACCCAAAAGAGAAACAAGCCTTGTTTACAAACTTAAACGGTCATCGACTGACACGACAAGGCTTTTGGAAAATCATCAAAGGCTACACCCGGCAGGCAGGTATTGCAAAAGAAATTACGCCGCATACGCTGCGACATTCTTTTGCCCTTCATCTATTGGAAAATGGGGCAGACCTGAAAGATATTCAACACATGTTGGGCCATGCGGATATTTCTTCAACACAAGTGTATCTGCATTTACTAAATGACCATGTAAAGCAAGTTTACCGTCATTGTCATCCAAAGGCTAAATTGGGATGATGAATATCTTGCTTGCAGGATATTTTAAATGAGTGTATGATAAACATAAAAGAAAGATTATTTTATTAAAGGGAAGTCACATTATGGGTCTTTTTTCAAACTATAATCGCCCTGGTCCTGGCATATCTAAAAACGAACCAAAGCCAAACAGATTTGTTCATTACTGGCAAATTTTCGGCCGGCATTTTTGGGATTTCATAAAATTGAATCTTCTGTTTGCCGTACCGGCCATCCTTCTGCTGGTTGCTTTCGTAGTGATTGATGCAAAAACCAAAAGCATTCTTTTGGCCGGTTTGCCGCTTATCGCTTTATCACCGTTTCTTGCCGGACTCACCTATGAAACGCGAAACTACATCAGAGAAGAGCATGTATTTATTTTACATGACTTTTTTCAGAAGCTAAAGGAAAACTGGAAGCAGTTTTTATCAAACGGAATCATTTGCTATCTAGTATACGGCACATTAAGCATTGCTATTCCTTTTTACGCTTCTGCGCAGAATCAAAAACAGCTGGGTATGCCTATTATCATTGCCGCTTTTGCCATTAGTTTTGCCATCCTATTTATCTTTACTTCCATGCAGTTTTACATTCCTTTGCAAATTGTTACTTTCAATATGAAGTTGTCCCAAATGTACAAAAATGCAGGTATTTTTGCAATTTCAGCATTGGGTTGGAACCTCATTGCATTTGCCATTAGTGCGGTACTGGCTTTCTTCTTGTTATCCTTTATGTGGATAGGACAATATATTGCCTTATTTCTGTTGATTATTTTTGCAGTCGCGCTGTTTTTCCTCTGGAGTTTCTGGTCCTACACTGTGAACTCATTGGTTTATCCTATTATTGACCGGCATATGCTGCAGCCGGCATTGAAGGAAAAAGAAGCTTCCGAAGGAAATGAATCCTCCATGATGGAAGAGGAGGGAATCCCGGATTTTACAGATTGGGATACCATCCATAAAAAAGACACGAACGACGACGATGATGACGAAGAAGACTAATAAATTTAACCAGAAAAAAGCCTGCCCTTGAACTTGAAAAAGCAAGGGTAAGCTTTTTTTATTTTTATCTGTCTGAAGTTTTTTATTTCTGATGCTGTAGTATATGAGGGGCTGGCTGTGTTTGTGTGGCAGTTGTATCATCCTGCTGTTTCGGTTGCTCT
>ENA-UOOE01000028-UOOE01000028.1-fermentation-metagenome-genome-assembly--contig:-NODE-28-length-156938-cov-32.966759_pt1 | contig 156938 bp, 137 predicted proteins | sample MGYA00245776_ERZ724021 | MGnify/ENA primary metagenome ERZ724021 (study PRJEB28704, sample SAMN03018321) | fermentation metagenome | biome: anthropogenic terrestrial biome; feature: soil... | reverse complement strand
CCGCCGGGAGTTCACAGCTCCCCCCTGCGCGCGCTTTCCATCCTTTCGCGCAAGACCGAAAGGATGGGCCTGCACGGCCTGAGTGCAAAGAAAAAAATTTGCTGAATTTAAAAAATTAAAAAAATAAGAGGAAAGTTGCTCTCCATAGGGCAACTTTTCCCTGTTTTTATGGGTAAGGTGAAAGGGGATTTTCCCCTCCCCTATCGTGCAGTCATATGCGCCGCGCATGCGGAAGTATCTTCTTTCCGTCCCGGCAGACTGCGCTTCTGTTCCGCACCGGAAAAGATGCCGGGCTGAAGGGCGCGGCGACACGCCGCCCGGGCCGAACGGCACCATGTGCCGTTATTGGGGAAGGCAGGAGGCGATCTCCCGCATCGTCGGTTCGGTGTGGGTCAGTTTACGGAACCGCAGGACGTCCTTGTCCTTAGGCAGCAGCTTGGCAAGCTGAAGGGTCAGCTTGCCGGCCTGCGCAAGGTTGCCGTCCCGGATCATCTCTTCAATCTGCTTTTTCGCCTGAATGGCAAGTGCCGCAAACTCTTTTCCCTTTGCGTCCTGCTGTTTCTGTTCTTTCGTAAAGCGGTTTAAAAGCAAAGTGACTGGTTCCTTCATAATCGGATATTCTTCCAGCGATTTGCGCAGCCCTGCCAGATATCCGGCGCCGTCCGTCCTGCTGCGGGCTTTCAGCGCTTCGCCAATATAATACCCAAACCGGCAGGCCCGCGGCAGAGAAGAAAGGTTCGAGGCCGTCAGCATCTCCGGGCGGTAAACAGCCCGGACATACCGGGCCGCCCCTTCCGCATAATTCTTAAACAGCTTCAAATATTTCTCCTCATCTTTCGGCGAACCAACCGACAGAATGGCATGTTCCATCAGGCAGACCGACCAGAAAAGGCCCTTCACGTTTTCAAACGAATAGACGTCAAAATAATCGGACACCATGCCTGCAAATTCCGGGTGCCGCTTCTTCATGTCGGCCGCTATAGACGGCAGGTCGTCAATGTCAATTTGTAAAATATAAGGCATGATATTGATTTTTTCTTTCATGGCGCAGTAGAGGACGTCGGAATAACAGCTCCCCCAGTCTTCTTTTTTCAGGGAAAACTTCTGCAAAAGAGCCAGCGCCTTCTTATGGTCGCCGTGCAGCTCCGCCAGGCGCAGGCGGCACATGGCGGAATACGCATCCCGGCAGTCCGCACCGTCCACCGCATTCAGCACCTTTTCGCGTTTTGCGGGGTTGGCCGCCAGATATTTATCACAGCTTGTGATAAATTCGGCCAGTTTCTCCTTATTGTTCGCTCCCTGTACATTCCGGAGCAGATATGAAAGAAACTCCCACCGGCCAAAATGGTTCGCCGCTACGGCAAAAGCTCCAAAATCGTCCGCCACAGCGGTATCCATGGAAAGGTTCAGCTCCCTGAGAAAAGTCTCGGCGGTTTTTTCGTCATTCATCTGGATGGCGCACCAGATATTCTGCCGGAGGACCTGTTCCCGGTTTTTCTCCCCGATAAAATCATAGTCGGCAAAAATCAGCAGATCATTGTCCAGTTTTCCATCCTGATATTTCCGGAACAGATCCAGATATTCCTTTCCGGCGGAAAGAGCCTTGTCATACTGTTTCAGCCGGCAGGCAACCTGCTGCTGGAGGAACAGGCAGTCCAGGAACGGAATCTCGCCGTGATCTTCGGAACGGACAAACTCCTCGCTCTGCCGGACGGCCCTCGGGAAGTCCTGTTCCGAAAAACAGCACCGCACCGCCTGGTAGCGCAGCACCAACCGCCAGACCCGCGCCGGTTCCTTCTTTTCGATTTCCAGCCCCTTTTGGATGATCTCTTCCGCTTTTTTGTAATCATAGACCGCCATATACTCTTTTGCCAGCTGATAGTAGGCCTTTAAACGGCTGGGGTCGTCATTCAGGCTCTGCTCCAGCAGGCTGGCATTCCGCTTGAATTTTCTCTCCCGATCTTCCTGCGTCTGGTACGCATAGCCGTAATGGTGGACATAGGCACTAAAAAATTTACACGGCGGAATCCACCGGAACCCCTCATGCACAATCCCGTCAAAATGAACGCCCGGATATATGCGGAACATCCGCAGCGCGTGAAAATCCGTGTAGACTTTCCCGGCGGCGTCCCGGTAGTTCCGCTGCAAATAGGAACCGCAGCCGTACCGGTCGCATTCACCGCTGGTGAAAAATTTGGCGATTTCCGAAACGTCTTCGAACCACTCGTCCCCGTCCAAAAACAGGAACCATTCGCCCCGCGCTTCTTTCAATCCGGTGTTCCGCGCGGCGGAAAAATCGCCGCACCATTCAAAATGGATGATATGGCTTGTATATTTTTGCGCAATTTCTATGGTCCGATCCGTACTTCCGGTATCGGTAATAATTAATTCGCTTGGCACAGCCTCCAGCAGCGGTTTCAGCGAAGAAAGGCACTTATCCAGCGTTTTTTCTTCATTCCTTACAATAAGCCCAACCGTCAGGCGGATCGGGTGCCCGTTAAACGGTCCCGATTTTGTCCCCGCCCTCGTTACAACCATATGTGCTTTCATAGAAAAACGTCCTCCGTGTTCCGACTTAATTTCAGTTCATAACCGGGTATTTAAAATCTATTATATATATCGGCACGCAGGATTAAATTCTTAGCCCGAACAGAAGGCAGTACTTACGTTTCCAGTTAAAATGTGGTATAATAAAGATAGCAGAAGGATTTTTCAGGGAGAGGTGATGCGGCCATGATCCGGATTAGCGCCTGCATGATCGTAAAAGATGAAGAGGCGGTCTTGGCCCGCTGCCTGGACTGTCTTTCCGGAATTGCAGACGAAATTGTGGTGGCAGACACCGGTTCGTCCGACCGAACCATGGAAATTGCTGCCCGGTATACGGACAAGGTCTTTCGCTTTCCCTGGAATGGGAATTTTTCTGCCGCCCGCAATTTCGTGTTTTCCAAAGCCTCTTTGGATTATATCTATTCCGCCGATGCGGATGAGGTTATTGACAGCGAAAACCGTCGGAAATTTCTCCTGTTAAAGCGGGATCTTCCGCCGGAGGCGGAAATCGTCCAGATGAAGTACGCGAACCAGCTTCAGTACAATACCGCTTATAATTTTGATTCCGAATACAGGCCGAAACTGTTCCGCCGCCTGCGGCCGTTCCGGTGGATCGATCCGGTGCACGAAACCGTTGACCTGAAGCCCCGCGTCTTCAACAGCGATATCACGGTGATCCATAAGCCGCAGTCGCTTCACGCCCCGCGTGATTTTTCTTTGCTGGAGCGCGCCGCCCAAAAGGGCGCGCTCAGCCCCCGGCTGAACCGCATGTACGCAAAGGAACTGTTTATCTCGGGCACCCGCGCGGATTTTACCGCCGCGTTTCCCTACTTCGAGTCCATGCTTCATGACGAAAGCCGCAGTGTCGAAGAAGTGCGGATCGCGCAGTGTGTAACGGCGCACTGCGCACGGCTTCGCGGGGATGCGGTCCTGCTGTTTAAGACCGCCCTCAAAAACGTGATTGCAGACCCGTGTTCTGAGGTTTGCTGCGAGTTGGGCAGCTATTTCCGGGAAACCGGCGACTGGGAAGAAGCCGCCACCTGGTATTACACAGCCGCATTCGGCGCCCAAAGCGAACTGGACGTTCATTCATCCGGGGATGTGCCGCTGAACCGCCTTTCGGAATGTTACCGGCAGCTTGGATATCCCGCCGAAGCGGAAAAATACAAAAAGCGGGCGGAGCAGTGGGCTCCGCCCGAAGCGGAAAATTCTCCGGAATTTGCCGCTGTCCCTAATTAGGATTATCATATGTGGAATTCGTCCATCGAGTAAGTATCAGCTAACCAAAAGAGAGGTTTTCCCCTCCCTATAAATCACTATAAATCACTATTTTATCAAAGAAGGTATGAAAAATGGATAATTACAGGATCAAAAAAGCGGAAGGAATGCAAATCCTCGATTCCCGCGGCAATCCAACCGTAGAAGCAACCGTAACACTGGAAAACGGTGTCACCGGAACAGCCGACGTGCCAAGCGGCGCCTCTACCGGCGCTTTTGAAGCCCTTGAGCTTCGTGACGGCGATAAAACCCGCTACGGCGGCAAAGGGGTTACCAAAGCCGTTCAAAACGTCAGCACAGCCCTGAGTGAGGCCGTGAAGGGAATCGACGCGACCGATACGGCCGCCGTGGACAGCGCCCTCCTGAAAGCAGACGGCACTTCAGACAAATCAAAGTACGGCGCCAACGCAATTCTCTCGGTTTCACTGGCGGCCGCCCGGGCCGGAGCCAATGCGCTCGGCATTCCGCTTTACCGCTTTATCGGCGGTGTCAGTGCAGATACCCTGCCTGTCCCGATGATGAACATCCTGAACGGCGGGGCACACGCCGCCAACAATATCGACATTCAGGAATTTCTGATTATGCCGGTTGGCGCTCCCTGCTTTTCGGAAGGCCTGCGCTGGTGCGCAGAAGTTTTCCACAAACTGGCCGATATTCTGAAGTCCAGGAACCTTTCTACGGCTGTCGGCGATGAAGGCGGTTATGCGCCGAGTCTTGAAACGGACGCTGAAGCTATTGAACTGATTCTGGAAGCGGTTAAAGCGGCTGGCTACAAACCCGGCAAAGACTTTGTCCTGGCACTGGACGCAGCTTCCAGCGAATGGGCGGGCCCCGACGGCTACACCCAGCCGAAGCATAAGACTCATTACACAACTGACCAGCTGATTGATTACTGGAAAGATCTTGTGGCAAAATACCCAATCCGCTCTTTGGAAGATCCCCTCGGCGAAGAAGACTGGCAGGGCTGGACCAAGATCACCGAAGAACTGGGTGATAAGGTGCAGCTTGTCGGCGACGATCTGTTCGTAACGAACACAAAACGTCTGGAACGCGGTATTAACATGCACTGCGGTAATTCCATCCTGATTAAGCTGAACCAGATTGGCTCCCTCAGTGAAACCATCAGTGCCATCCGGACAGCTAAGCACGCAGGATACACGGCGGTTATTTCTCACCGTTCCGGTGAAACAGAAGACACAACCATTGCGGATCTGGCTGTGGCGCTGAATGCCGGCCAGATTAAAACCGGCGCGCCAAGCCGCACTGAACGCGTTGCCAAATACAACCGTCTCCTTAGGATTGAAAAGGAACTGAGATGCGCATCAAAATATCCGGGTATTCGGTGCTTTAACCAACAGTAAACAGAAAGCAAAAAACAGCAGCAGGCTTCCCCTTTTCCGGGAAAGCCTGCTGCTGTTTATTTCTGAAATCTTAAAATCTTACGTCTCCGGGCTTTCTTTCGTTTTTCTCAGTTTGATCCAATCCAATTCTTTTTTCAGTGCAGCGGCCTGCGCAGAAAGTTCTTCGCTTGCGGCGGAACTCTCTTCGGCCGTAGCAGAATTGGTCTGTATGACGGAGGAAATCTGCTCAACTCCCTGCGTCACCTGACTGACAGCCGCCGCCTGGGCGCTGGACGCGTCTTTGATATCCTGAATGGTGCCGTTGATCGGCTTGATCCTCTCAGCTATACTGGAAAGGTTCTTGGCTGTTCCATCCGCAAGGGACAGCCCTTCTTTGACTTTTTCCGCCGAATTTTGAATCAGTGTGGTGGTCTGCTTTGCGGCGTCGGCAGATTTTCCGGCAAGGCTGCGCACTTCATCCGCCACAACAGCAAAACCTTTGCCGGCTTCTCCGGCTCTTGCAGCCTCAACGGCAGCGTTCAGTGCAAGGATGTTCGTCTGGAATGCAATGTTATCGATCACTTTAATAATTTTACTGATCTCATTCGACGAAACCGATATGGCGTTCATTGCCGACAGCATCTGTTTCATACTCTCGTCGCTTACAGCAACTTCCTCCGCTGTTGTATCCATTTTTGAAGCCATACCGCTGATCTGTTCATTGTTCCGCTGAACTTTTTCAGAAATATCCGTGATCGACGCAGAAAGCTCTTCTACCGAACTTGCCTGCTCGGTAGCGCCCTGTGCAAGCTCCTGCGCTCCATCGGCAACCTGTTTGGCTCCGACATCCACCTGCTCAGCCGAACGCAGAACATTATTGAAAATTTCATTCAGGTTATTTAGAATAGTATTCATTGCATCGGATATCGGACGGAAATCCCCTTTATAATCCCGCAGGGTACGGTAGTCGCACTTGCCTTTTGCGATTCCCAGCAAGATATCGCTGATCTCTGCCACAACTCCCTTTGTCCGCCGAAAAGCCTCATTTAATAACTGGGCAACCGTTCCAATTTCATTTTTTGAGTCATACTGAACATTAACGGAAAGGCTGCCATTCGCAACTTGCTGCGCGACTTTCTCCATCTCAGTAAGGGGAGTGCTGATCGACTTGGAAATCCGGAATCCCAAAACGATGGAAGCGGCAATGCCAACGGCCGATAAAACAATCAAAATAATCAGAATTTGCCGGACCATTTGGCTGTCGCCGTCTGTTTCCGCTTTCGATTTCTGAACCCGGTAATTCATATAATCCTGGTATGCACCGTACACCTCATTGACAGTTGTTCTGCTATCCTGCACAATTTTATTGGATTCATCCGCTTTTCCCTGCTGGGCAAGCTGCATGGCCTTCTGAAACTGCGGCAGAAGTTTGTCATCATACTCTTTCTTTGCCGAGGTCAATTTTGTCTTCCATCTGGTTTCGGCAATACTTGCACACAGCTGCTGATGGCTCTTATCAAATTTTTCTGTATAGTCTGTGAATTTTTTCTGATCCATTTGCTGCTGTGACGAATTGTTGGAATTAAGGACGGCGTCCCTAGTAATCGCCTCCAAACTGGAAAGACTGGTCATGGTAGATGAAAGGACTGGGAAATTCGCGATTCGCCTGCTATATATATTATCCATGGTGCTTTTCGTTTCATTCAACCCGTAAATTCCAATTCCGCTCACTACGGCCACAATCACCGCAACTGATAAAAAGCCCGCCAGCAGTTTACGTGAAATCTTCATGTTTTTCAGCTTATCTTTGATTGCCATAAAAAGTTCTACCTCTCCTTCATTCATAATTTGATAGTTAGTCACAATAGTTAGTCACATAAATTTAGATACATAAGTAAATTTAAAGTATTGCAATTTTTGTGACCAATAGGGGAAACCGCGATCTATTTTCTCCTTGTTCACATCCCCCCATTAAAAGCCTTCTTTGCAGCCAAGGACATATAGATTCAGGCGTTATTTACTGTTTTATACTAAGTATATTTTAACGGGGTAATAATGTCAAATAATATTACAAATAATAATATATTCTATTGTAAAATATCGGATAAGCGAATATATTTCAGGGATTTAAAGGCATAAACAAAAACCCCGCATTTATCATGCGGGATTTAAAAATCTTCAGTTTGCGTTAATTCTATCCAGCCTTTTTCTGCCGCGGAGTATTCCCTTCTTCTTTCAGCAGTTTTACTTTTCCCACTTCCTGATTCAGCAGATCGGCCTGCCCAGAAAGCTCTTCGCTTGCGGCGGCGCATTCTTCAGCCGTTGCTGAATTGGTCTGTATTACAGAGGAAATCTGTTCAACTCCGCTTGTAATCTGCGAAACCACGGAAGACTGCGCGGACGAAATCTCATTAATTTTTTGAACCGTCTGATCCAGCGACGCAAGGCTTTTTACAACGCTGTTCAAGTTTTTTGCCGTAGAATCGGCAAGGGCTTTTCCGCTCTGCACCTTCTGAATGCTGCTTTCAATCAGATCAGATGTCTGTTTGGCCGCTTCCGCCGACTTGCCGGCCAGACTGCGGACTTCATCTGCCACAACCGCAAAGCCTTTACCGGCTTCACCGGCCCTGGAAGCTTCTACGGCGGCATTTAAGGCCAAAATATTTGTCTGAAAAGCAATCTCATCAATCACCTTAATTACTTTTCGGATTTCATTGGAAGCCGCACTGATATCGTCCATAGAAACCTGCATTTGCTGCATTTGTGTGTTGCTGTTTTTCAAGTCAGCCGCAGTTTTATCCAACTCCTGCGCAACATCATCAACATGCCCGGAATTTTCGCTGATTTTCTGCGATATATCTGTAATGGAAGCAGTCAATTCCTCCGCAGAGCTCGCCTGTTCAGAGGAACCCTGCGCCAGCTGCTGTGCACTGTTGGAAATTTGGCTGGAACCGGCATCAACCTGCTGTGCTGAAGAACTCATGGTTGAAAAAACGGAATTCAGCCTTTTTAGAATCATTCGAAATGACTGGGAAACCGCAGCATAATCGCCCTGATAATCGTCAATCCGAACGGACGCAAAATCTCCCTTTGCAAGCTGAGTTAAAACAGCCGCAATATCTTCCGACATTTTTTTCAGCGAATGGAATGTAGCATTAAAACCCTGCACAAGATCACCGATATTATCGTCGGAAGAATAGTCCAGCGAAACGTTTAAGTCGCCTTTTAACGCCTTCTGCATGGCCTCCGTCAACATTTGAACCGGCTGATCCAGCTTTTTTGAAATTTTGATTCTGTATCTTATGGCTATGAAAAGGCTAACGGCAAAAACCAAAGCCATTACGACAATTAAGCCCACCCCGATACGCCGAATATCCGACGCGTTTCTGTCTGAAAGAATCGTAACCACCGCATAGATTCCAATTACGCTGGAAACTGCGCTGGCTGCTGCTGTTACAAAAAGGGCATTTGAAATCAGCTTTGAAATTTTATTATGTTTTCGTTCCTGCAATTCTCCCGAACCTTTCATGGTAAGTATTTCCTTTCTTCGCTATATCGCAGCTATTATTTAATTTTATACCGTCTGGTTAGAATTTACGCCCATTGCAGCGTTTCTACTTGATGATACATAAATTTATATCTACCGATCCAATTATATATTTAGAAACTTGATATGTCAACATACTGCATTTCATAAATTGATAAATGATTTACTTTTTTAACCGTAAACACATAATGGAAATAAAGGGGGAAACGTTGTGAACAAAATTCGCTTTCTTCGTATTAAAAATTCATTAAAGCAGGAAGATTTAGCAAAGACTTTACAGATAAGCCAGTCATCCCTTTCGGGATATGAAAATGGGAGATATGAACCAGACAGCAAAATGCTTTTAAAAATAGCTGGCTATTTCGGAGTCTCGGTAGATTATCTGCTTGGGCGGAATGTTCCCGGAAAGCAGGAAAACGAACCGCTGAAGCAGATTCCGGTTTACCGGAAAATCGGCTGCGGTCTTCAAAAGAAGGAATCGAATGCTATTTATTATGAAGTAATCAATCGGGCGAACCTTCCTGAAGGTGAATATTTTGGCCTTATTGTAAACGATAACCGCATGGAACCCCGTATCCGGCCCGGAGACCTTGTCATTGCGCATAGACAGGACACCGCTCCAAACAGCAGTATTGCTATTGTGCAAATCGGGAGCTACAATGCAACCCTGTTTAAGGTTGTCAAACCGAAATGCGGGGGTATCGTTCTTGTTTCATTCAACCTGAATTATGACCCTGTTTTTTATACGGAAGAACAGATAGCGTCTCTTCCCATCCGCATTCTTGGCGTTATGGAGGAATTCCGCGGAAAATGCTGAGACCCAGGCCGCGCCTTACGGGCCGGGCCGGGTTTTTCGCTTTTGCATGTGGTATGCGGCGCGAACAATTGCCTTTTCCGGCAGAAACCTTTCAATAAACCGGGCGGCTTTCATCGTGGATCCCGGCACGATTACGGTTTTTCGGGCAAACATTTTTCGGAGAGCGTAATCCGCTACAAACATGCTGGAAAGGCCTTTGACGCTGAACCGTACATCAGCCACCGAATCGAATTCCGTCTGGACCGGCCCCGGGCACAGTGCACCGATATAAACATGACTGCCGGAACGCCGAAGTTCTTCGGCAAGCGCTTCTGTGAGTCGAAGTACATAAGCCTTGGAAGCATAGTAACTGGAAAGAAGAGGCCCCGGCTGAAAAGCTGCGGAAGACGCAACATTCAGGATATATCCGGAATCCCGCTTCACAAAATCCCGGTAGAACAGTTTTGTGAGAATGTGCAAGGCCCGGATATTGACGCTGATCATCTGGAGTTCCCGCTGCAGGTCGGTTTCGGCAAAGGCTCCAAACAGGCCGAAGCCGGCCGCATTAATCAGAATGTCCGGTTTTTCTCCGCACGTCTGTTCATATAAATCAAAACATGATTTTTCATCAGAAAGATCGGCTGAAATAATCTGGACGCCGGTCTTCAGTTCCTTCTGCAAATTTTCCAGCCGATCCCGGCGCCTTGCAACAACAATCAGGTCATATCCTTTTTCGCTCAGGATCCGCGCCATATCGCGGCCAATCCCAGAACTTGCCCCTGTTACCAACGCTTTCATTGAATGATACCTCCCCCTAACTTTTTCACTGCGACCGTCGTATATACCGGATGTCCGGCCATGCGATCCGACCGCATCAGATGAATAGAATCAACTTCCATTTTCATGGCGGGCACGGTAAACGCGCGCCGGTCACAGTCAGCTTTCAGGATTGCCTGGCGCACAAGTGTCAGGTGCGGACGGTACGCACGCACCTCCTGCAGAATGCCCGCCTCATGCATCCGGTCGGCAAGGGTTCGGTACACACGGTCCAGTGGTGCCGTATGTTCAACCCCTGCCCAGTACAGACCGCCGCCTCTTTGCTGGAAACACCCGAGCCCGCCGATTTGAAGCGAAAAAGGCTTTTCTGTTACGGCGTCCATAGCCTCCTGTACGCGCGGCAGCAGCACCGGTGAGATTTCGCCAAGGAATACCAGTGTTAAATGCAGATTCTCGCGGAATGTAAAACGGCCCTTTTCACAGCAGGGTTCCATTTTTTTCATTACTGAGCAAAGTTCATCTTTAATTTTATCATTGAAAAGCAGAGCAAAAAATAGGCGCATACGGCATCACTCCACAAAATGAAAAACTTCATCAAGATTTTTCCGCTGTTTGGCACGGATTTCAGGGCTGGCGGGATATCCGACGGCAATCAGAACACGAACTTCTTCGTCGCCGGATATACCTAGCTGCTGTTTCAGTTTTTGTTTATCGACCGCGCCCATGATACAGGTGGCCAGCCCCTGAGCGGTTGCGGCCAGGCAAAACTGCATAACGGCAAGTCCTAGGTCAAACTGTGCATATTGCTGATTTTTCTCCTGTTTACCGGTTCTATACATGTAAAGGCCGGCGGGTTTTTCAGCCACCGCGACGAAAGCCGGGCATTTTTCTGCAAACAGATTGGCACCGAGGGCCTGTGCACACTGGGCAGCCCTGTCCCGCGCAGAACCCCCGCAGACGGCCACAAATTCCCACGGCTGGCTGTTGCAGGCCGAAGGGGCCAGCCGGGCCGCTTCGGCACACCGAACCAGTTTTTCTTTTTCAACCGGCTTTTCTGAAAAATTACGGCAGCTTTGCCGCGTCCGAAACAGTTCCATGAGTTTTTCAATCATAAAAATTCTCCTTTCCAAATAACCGCAACCAGTATCTGTTCAAGAGTATTATATCACGCTTCTGTACTTACAGAAGCGTGATTTGTTAAATTCTCCCTTTTCACAAAAAGCTGGTTGGAATGAAAAAAGCCCCCCGCCCGGCAAAAGCCGGACGGGGGAACTTCGAAATTTCAGGAACGGAAATTAGATTTTGGACATCTTTTCAAGATGTTCGTAATCTTCTTTCGCGTACTGTTCTGCTTTCGTAAACAGTTCTTCCGCACGCTCTGGGAATGCGCGGGTCAGTGAATTGTAACGGACCTCGCCCATAATAAAGTCGCGGTAAGAAGCAGACGGAGCCTTGCTGTCAAGCTGGAACGGATTCTTACCGTCCTTGGCAAGGCGCGGGTCGAACCGGAAGTTCTTCCAATAGCCAGCCTCAACGGCCTTTTTCTCTTCCAGCTGGGAAATGCCCATGCCGCCTTTGATGCCCTGGTTGATGCAAGGGGCATACGCAATGATAATGGACGGCCCGTTGTAGCTCTCAGCTTCAGAAATAGCCTTGATGCACTGGTTGTAATCAGCGCCCATGGCAACGTGTGCTACATAGACATAGCCGTACGTCATGAACATACCAGGCATATCCTTTTTCTTCGTTGCTTTGCCGGTTGCCGCAAACTGGGCAACAGAGCCCATCGGCGTTGCTTTGGAAGCCTGGCCGCCGGTATTGGAATAAACCTCGGTATCGAAGACGAGGACATTGACATTTTCGCCGGAAGCCATCACATGGTCAAGTCCGCCGAAGCCGATATCATACGACCAGCCATCGCCGCCGAAGATCCAAATGGATTTCTTAGCAAGGTAATCCTTGTCGGCAAGCGTCTTTTTGGCAAGCTCTGCAATTTCCCCGGAACCATTCTGAACCTTTTCCAACTCCGCAACCAGTTTGTCGGTCGGCTCGCGGTTCGTCTGGCTGTTGTCAGCAGTATCCAGGTATCCTTTGCAGGCAGCCTTCAGGGATTCCGGAGCACTGCCGTTTTCAATAGCCTTTACGTAATCGGCCAGCCTTGCACGGATCGCATCGTTGGCCAAAGCCATGCCGTAGCCGAACTCAGCGTTGTCTTCAAACAGCGAGTTATTCCAAGCCGGGCCATAGCCCTTTTCATTCTTCGTGTACGGTGTAGCCGGTGCAGAACCGCCCCAAATAGAAGAGCATCCTGTCGCATTGGCAATATACATTCTGTCGCCGAACAGCTGGGTGACTAACTTGGCGTAAGGAGTCTCGCCGCAGCCTGCGCACGCGCCGGAGAATTCCAGCAGCGGTTTGCGGAACTGACTGCCCTTAACGCTCGTCGGCTTAAACTTTGCAGCGACTTCCGGCTTCTCGGGAAGTTTTGTTCCGTATTCAAAGCCTTCCTGGCTGGCCATCTGGGTTGCCATTGGCTTCATCACAAGAGCCTTGTTGCCCTTCATGCCCGGGCACACTGTCGCGCAGGAACCGCAGCCCGTGCAGTCGAGAGTGGAAATGGTCATGGCAAACTTCTTGCCGGGCATCAGCATCATATCTTTAAACTTTAGGCTCTTCGGCGCCTTGGCAGCTTCTTCCTCCGTCATAACAACCGGGCGGATTACCGCATGCGGGCAGACATAGGAACATCTGTTGCACTGAATGCAGTTGTCCGGATTCCATTCCGGCACATCAATGGCAATTCCGCGCTTCTCATAAGCGGAGGAACCGGACGGAACTGTACCGTCAGCCATCTTCAGTACAGCAGATACCGGCAGTTTGTCCCCTTCATGCCGATTGGCAGGGTTCAGCACATGATTGACATAATAGGTTAGGTCCTTATCACCGCAGTCAACCTGCGCTATCTTAGAGTCATCCGCAGCATTCTTCCAGGAAGCCGGTACGTTAACCTTTACAAACTCATTGGCCCCGCGCTCAATAGCTTCATGGTTCATCTTAACGATCTTGTCGCCCTTCCGGCTGTAAGTCTTCGTGGCGGCATCCTTCATATACTGGATAGCCTTATCCTTCGGAATGATGTTGGCAATGGTAAAGAACGCGGACTGCAAAACCGTGTTGATGCGGCCGCCCAATCCGATCTCCTTGCCGAGCTTTACACCATTGATCGTGTAGAAATTGATCTTGTTATCGGCAATATACTTTTTCATCTTTGCGGGCAGATGCTCGTCGAGTTCCTTCTCATCCCATTCGCAGTTAAGCAGGAAATTCCCGCCGGGCTTCAAATCCTGCACCATGTCGTAGACATTGACATAAGAGGGTTTGTGGCAGGCCACGAAATCCGCCTTTGTAATGTAATAGGTGGACTTAATCGGCTTGTCGCCAAAACGCAGATGCGAAATGGTCAGGCCGCCGGATTTTTTGGAATCGTAGGCAAAATAGCCCTGCGCATACATATCGGTATGGTCGCCGATAATTTTGATGGAGTTCTTGTTTGCGCCGACGGTTCCGTCCGCGCCAAGGCCCCAGAATTTGCAGGAATGTGTACCGGCCGGTGTGGTGTCCGGATTTTCTGTAACCTTCAGCGAAAGGTTCGTCACATCGTCATCGATGCCGATCGTGAAGCGCTTCTTCGGAGACGCAGACTCCATGTTGCGGTAAACGGCGATAATCTGGCCCGGGTTGGTATCTTTCGAACCGAGGCCGTAGCGTCCGGTGTAAATCGGCAGAGAACCGAATTCAGTATCCTTCAGACCCGCGACAACGTCGAGGTACAGAGGTTCACCAATGGAACCGCGCTCTTTCGTGCGGTCCAGCACGCTGATCTTCTTCACGGTCTTCGGAAGAACGGCGGTCAGATATTTCGGAACAAACGGACGGTACAGATGGACTTTCACAAGACCGACCTTATCACCCTTGGCGTTCAGGTAATCCACTACTTCTTCCGCGCATTCGCATACGGAGCCCATGGCGATAATAACTTCCGTCGCGTCCGGCGCGCCGTAGTAGTTGAAAGGCTTATAGTCCGTGCCGATCTTGGCGTTGACCTGGTTCATGCAGCCGACAACGACTTCCGGGAATGCGTCATAGTGGCTGTTGCTGGCTTCGTTGACCTGGAAAAACAGGTCGTCGTTCTCTGAAGTGCCTTTGGTTACCGGATGCTCAGGGTTCATCGCATGGCGGCGGAACCGGCTGACGGCGTCCCAGTCGAGCATGTCCGCCAAATCCTTGTCATCCCAGACATGGATCTTCTGGATTTCATGGGAAGTGCGGAAACCATCAAAGAAATGCATAACCGGCATGCTGCCTTTAATGGCGGCAAGATGAGCAACGGCGCCTAAATCCATGCACTCTTGCGGGCTGTTGGAGCAAAGCATGGAAAATCCGGTCTGGCGGCATGCGTAAATGTCGGAATGATCGCCGAAAATGCACAGAGCCTGTGTGGAAAGGGAGCGTGCGGAAACGTGCATGACAGCAGGCAGGAATTCACCCGCAATCTTATACATATTCGGGATCATCAGCAGCAGGCCCTGTGAAGCGGTATAGGTCGTTGTTAAAGCGCCGGCCGCAAGAGAACCGTGAACTGCACCGGCAGCCCCGCCTTCGGACTGCATTTCGGTAATATGCACCGGCTGGCCGAACAGGTTTTTCCTGTCGGCGGCAGCCATTTTGTCTGCTTCATCCGCCATAACGGACGAAGGTGTAATGGGATAGATGGCTGCAACGTCGGTAAATGCATATGAGACATATGCCGCGGCATTGTTGCCATCCATGGTCTTCATTTTTCTTGAATCCATCTGAATATTTTCCTCCTTACCGGTAATATAGCATGATCTGAGCAAACAGATATTGTCTGTTCTTAAACAAATACTATCATTTTTTTCCGGCGCTGTAAAGGTAAAAAAGACAAATTCTCGGGAAGAGTATAATTTCCGCCAAGACTTGATTCTGTGCGGCGATTTAACCCCGGCTGCAACGGAGTTTTCCCGGGCAGACGGGCAGGACGCCGGTTAGCTTCTTCACACGAGGTGCAACCCTCTTTTCAAGAAATTGACAGCTGAGACAAAAACGATTAAAATAAAGTATAGGTAAAATTAAGGGTGTTTGAATCTGTTCTTTGCAGAATCATCTCCGATACCATCGCCGCCGAACCTGAAAATGGCTCCGCACGGCGAATTTTAACATACCGAAAGGGGTAAACTTATGCCTCCTGAACCTGACGGTTCTCACTTACCTGCGTTATTAACGCTTTCCGGTGCCGGGTCGGCACCGCACATGCATCCGGCCGCTTCCATTCTTCTGCTGGCCGTTCTAATCCTTATTAATGCCTTTTTCTCGTCGAGCGAAATCGCCGTGGTGACGCTCAAAGAAGCCCGGATCGAGAAAATGGCAGAGAACGGCAGCAAAAAAGCCCAGAAACTGCTGAAGCTGACTTCCAACTCCAGCCGCTTTTTTTCCACAATTCAGATCGGCGTAACACTGGCCGGATTTCTTTCATCCGCCGTAGCGTCTGAAAACTTTTCGGACAGCCTTGCCGCTGCCCTTGCTGGTCTTCCCTTTTCACCTTCTGTGATCAAAGGGATTTCCACGGTCTTAATCACTCTTCTGCTGTCGTATTTTTCCCTGATTTTCGGCGAGCTGGTGCCCAAAAAAATAGCCATTAACCGTGCAGAAGAACTTTCTTTTAAGTTTGTCAACATTCTGACTACGGCAGCGACTATTTTCCGCCCAGTCGTTTCGTTTCTCACCGTTTCAACCAACGGCATTCTCCGCCTGCTGGGGATTGATCCCACCGACACCGAACAGCCTGTTACCGAGGAAGAAATCATGATGATGGTGGATGCCGGCGAGGAAAAAGGCGTGCTGGACGAAGACGCTAAAGACATGATTTCCAATATTTTTGAATTCAGCGACAGTACCGTTGGGGACGCTATGACTCACCGGACAGAAGTCGCCGCCGTGGAAGATACGGAATCGGTTTCCGCCGTAGTTGCGCTCTCTATGGAACAGGGATATTCCCGCATTCCCGTGTTTCACGAAGACCTCGACAATGTTCTTGGGATTATATACATTAAGGATTTGCTGAAATATATCGGGTCCCCCGTCAGCCCCGAAGTGAGGCTCACAGATGTGATGCGCCCGGCCTACTTTGTGCCGGAAAGCAAACCGTGCAGCAAACTGTTCTCTGAAATGACGGCCCGCAAACTGCAAATTGCCGTTGTTGTAGACGAATACGGCGGTACGTCCGGCATTATCACCATGGAAGATCTGCTGGAATCCATCGTAGGCAGCATGCAGGACGAATACGACCGGGAAGACGACGACATCCAGCGTGAAGGCGACAACCGGTTCAGCGTGGACGGTGCAACGCCGGTTGACGAAATCTCCGACCTTACGGGTGTGGAGCTTCCGGAAAGCGACGATTACGATACCATTGCAGGGCTGGTGATTGAAGATCTCGGGCGTATCCCGAAAAAGGACGAACACCCCTATGTAATCGTTAAAGATCTAAAGCTGACAGTCGCCGAAATGGAGGACAGGCGTATTGCCCGAATCCTGATTGAAAAAGAGCCTCCGGCCCCGGCTGGGGCACCGCCGGGCGGCGCCCTGAAGCCATAAACCTGCGGCAGCCAAAAACCTGCATCCTGCCCATCGGTTGCAGGTTGCTTTTTTTTTCATTTTGTAGTATCGTATGAAGAACGTCGAATTATTCGGCAGGTCAGTCGCAACATCCTGACCTAAAACAAAACTACGGGGGAATTAAATATGAAGACTCAATCCGGACACCTTGTGCATCTGGTGCAGGGAGCTATGATCGCCGCAATCTACACTGTGCTTACTTACCTTGCAGCACTGGCAGGCCTTGCCTACGGGCCGGTCCAATTCCGATTTTCGGAGGCGCTCACCATCCTGCCCGTCTTTACGGCGTCGGCGGTGCCCGGCCTTACGGTTGGGTGCCTGCTTGCCAACGTTTTCAGCGGCTATGGTATCTACGACATGGTTTTCGGCACTGCGGCCACGCTGATTGCCGCAGTTGGAACACGGCTGCTGCGGAACGTCCGGTTCCGGGGAGTGCCGGTTCTGGCACCGCTGCCGCCGGTCCTTGTCAATGCGGTTATTGTCGGCGCAGAAATCGTCATTCTTTCTCCGGGCGGATTCGCCTGGGCGGCGTTCTGGACGGCAGCCTGTCAGGTTGGGCTGGGAGAACTGGTCGTCTGCTATGTGCTGGGTCTGCCGCTTGCCATTCTGATTGAGAAAAACAAGACTTTAAAATCATTGCTGCAATAGGTTTTTACGAGGTGACTTGATGGGGAAGGAGATTTCTACACTAAAACGGCGGCTGAAATCCATACCGCCTGTTCGTCTGATTGTGGGAAGTTTCTTGGTTGTTATCGTTATCGGCACGATTCTGCTGGCTTTGCCAGCCGCAGCCAGAGACGGCAGACCGACGCCCTTTGTGGATGCTTTGTTTACCTCAACGTCGGCGGTCTGTGTAACGGGCCTTGTGCTGTACGATACCTGGTCGCACTGGAACGAATTCGGCCAGGTGGTCATTCTGTGCCTCATCCAGATCGGCGGACTCGGGCTGGTAACGTTCACCACCGGTTTTTCCCTGCTGGTCCGCCGGAAACTGGGGTTTCGGACGATCCGCCTTGCGACGGAAAACACCAGCGGAAGCGTCATTCATATTACGCGTCTGATCCGAATGATTCTGGCATTTACCTTTTTCTGTGAAATTATCGGGGCAGGCCTTTTGATGCTTCGGCTGGTGCCCAAATTCGGAAATTACGGGATATGGGTGTCATTTTTCACGGCGGTTTCGGCTTTCTGCAATGCGGGGTTTGATATTATGGGCTGCGCAGCGCCCGGAAGCAGTCTAACGGCCTATGCCGGTGATCCGCTGGTCTGCCTGACAGTTGGTGCGCTGGTTGTCATTGGCGGCCTCGGCTTTGTGGTCATAAGTGATTTCTTTACAGCTAAATTACAGCCGCGCCTGCACGGGAAAGCCTCTTCTGCACTCAATTTCCATTCCAAAATTGTTCTTCGCACAACGGCCGTCCTGCTTATTCTCGGTACCGTCCTGTTCTTTATTCTGGAACTTGACAATACCCTCAGCGGCATGAACTTCGGCGAACAGCTGAATGCGGCGTTTTTTCAGTCTGTCAGCGCCCGCACGGCAGGTTTTAACACCATTCCGATCGGGAGAGAAAAAGACTTTACAAAACTGATCACCATTATTCTGATGTTTATCGGCGCTTCGCCGGCTTCGACCGGCGGCGGCGTTAAAACTACAACCATTGTGGTTCTTCTTGCCGCCGTTGCCAGCGTTATTCACAATGATGACGACGCCATTCTGCTCAAACACAGACTTGACCGTTCCACGGTCTACCGTGCCCTATCTATTGTATTTCTTGCAGTTCTGACCATTTTTGTCACAACCGGAATTATTACCGGCACCAATTCCAGCACCGATACGATCAATGCTTTGTTTGAAGCAACTTCCGCTTTTGGCACAGTCGGACTGTCCACCGGGGTTACCCCTACGCTGACCGAGACCGCGAAGGCCGCGGTGATCTGCACCATGTTTATAGGCCGTGTGGGCCCGGTTTCACTCAGCCTTGCATTCACCCTGCGCAAAGGGCGGAGCAGCAACAGTTCCGTTCTGCCGGAAGGACGAATTGTTGTCGGCTGAAACCGTACGGCCTATCTTCAATAAATAGGGGAACGCCGCCCGGGCAAATGCCCGGGCGGCGCTCCTTATTTCTCTGCCCTATTAAGAAAGGTCAGGCAGAAATTCTAAATGTCTTCCGTAAAGAATTGACTGTCTCATTCCATGCGGATTTCAGGCGTTCAAAGAATCCGCTGCTCTGTTTCTGCTGTGTACTGCTGACGGCAACATTCTGGGTCGTCTTCTTCGTTTCCGGCTTTTTGATCTCGGCCGTCTTGTAGACGAATTTCAATTTAGTTGTTGCACCGTCGGCGGCCTGAGTAAAGATACTGTACTGATCGGAAAGTTTCATATATTCATCCTTCCGGTCCAGAAGGCTTTCGGCGTCGTTGACTTTTTTAATATAATCGTCAATAGAGCCTTTCTGCTGGAAATCGTCCAGTGTGCTGAACGTCTTTTTGAACAGTGCAACTGTATCCGGCTGCGTGGTTTTTTTGAAAATATTGATGATATTCCGATTGGCACGCACGTCCTTTTCCGTTTTCAGCAAGGTAGCTGTTGTCTGAGGGAGTTTGTGCATGCTGGCGTTGATATCCGGCAGATCAAGCCTATCCTTGATTGACTGCAGAATTGGACGCGAATCATCTAAATCGGTCTGCAGTGTAGGAACCATGCTCCGGAAATTTTTGATCTTCGGATCGTCATACTCTTTCAGCAGGTCGCGCATCAGGGCTACGTTTGCGTCGTTGCCGTCCATATCGGACTTCATATCCTTCAGCTTGTGGGTCCAGCTGATGAGGTAATCCATCTCATCTTTATCTTTCAGCAAATCTCTGGCGCGGTCGAAATCTTCCTCCATTTTTGCATCGTCGTCATCGCTGATATCCTCTGCGTCGTCTTCCAAATCCTTCAGGTTGTTTTTCTGCGACCGCAGGCTGCTCCTCAGGCCGGAGATATCGGAAAGGTAATCACTGCCCAGTGCCCTTTTGCTGCTCAGGGCGCTCTTCAAAGAATCCGTGTCATTCATTAAATCGCTAACAGTTGAAAAAGCTTTATGCATCTGTGATTTAACGATATCTGTCATATCATCCGCTTTTAGGTTATTTTTTAAATAATATTCCAGAGAAGTTTTTTTGATGAGGATACTGGATGCCAGAGACGGCTGCTCTTCTAAAACAGCGGTCGGATCAAAATCCGTTGTTTTATTATCAATGGCTTCGAAAATACCAGCTATGACGGGATGCTGAATCTGTGAAAGAATTGCATCCTGCTGCTGGGCGGAATATGCCGCTACAAGCTTTTCCACAGTCCCCACAAAATTTGGAAAATTGGAGCTTTCAATAGAGCTAACCGTGTCCGAATTACCGCTTTTCAGCCCGGTTTCCGCATTTTTAACCTGCTGGTTAAGCCTTTCTACAGCACCAATCAGGTTTTTCACGGAAATATTGTAATCAGAATCGAACAATCCCTTCGCTTGCATGGTTCCTATAATCTTAGCTGCATCGCTTTTTAAATCTTTTTGCAGAGCATTAACCAGCTTTGTTTTCGCAGAATCTGGGACACCATTTTGGGATAGCTGGTCTGAAACTTCCGACGTAATCTGTCCGAAATCGGTCGTTAAACTGTCATTAAGAACTGAAAGCGGTATAACCGTATGGATAGTATCATTTTTCACCGCGGCTGCAACTAATTCCTTCTGGCTAGTAGAGAGACTACCCGTTTTTCCAAGTGAAGCCGCCGTAATATAGCCTTTGCTGTCGGCTTTCGGAAGAAGTTCGTCAATCATCTTGAGAGTGCTGACATCGCCCCTGCTTAAGCGCTTTTCAATAAGCGCCGCAATCATGTAGTCATAGTCGTCTTCATCCAAATTGAGGCTGTGGTACACCCCGGAGTAGGAGCTGAGCGACGTCATATCGTCTAAGACGCTGTTCAGGCGGTTCTGCACGCTGGAAGAATCCAGAACGGAAAGCGTGTGAACATCGGACTTGTCAAAGCGGTTGTAAATCCTTTTCACGTCGTCGAAGAGATCGTCGAACTTGCCGTAATTCTTATCATAGCTGTCCATAACTTTCAGGACGCGGTTCAGCTTTGTCATGTCAAATGTTTTGATTTCGTCGTAGTCGCTCAGGAGTTTCCGGACCTTTTCCACCTTTTCGTCCGTAACGCGGTCGTTCAGGCCGCGCAGGGTCTTGTCGTCAAGAATATAGTTCAGATCCGCCCTGTCAAGATCCGAAGTAACCCGGTCATACAGCTTGATATTTTTGTCGGTCACATACTCCGGCAGAAAATCTACGGCTTTTGTATCGAGGCCATAGAAATCGAATACGTCATCCAGCATAAGTCGGGCAGCCGCCGTACGGTCAGGATTCGTGAACAGGGAACGGATATCTTTGTCTGGATCGGCTTTTTGGATATCGTCCTGCATTCCTTTCAGCTTGTTCAGGTTGGTTTTCATTTCGTCGATATCGTCGGCTTTTTTCAGATCGTCCTCATTGAGGAGTTCCGGCGTAGCGGCAACGGCGATTGGATCCAGCTCAAATTCCTTCGCATCTGCCGTAATGGTGAGATTCTCCGGAAAATCAAGACTGCTCAGCTGCGAAATTCCACAGTTCTTCAGGTTCAGGCTTTCCGTAAGACCCGGCATGGCAAGAAAAGTGACGAACTGATTGTTTCCATCCGAAAAGACCTTCCCGTCTTTGCTGACGGACACATTTTGGAATGTATCGGAAGGCAGCGTCACCGCCACAACGGCCGTCATGGGCGTATACATTGCCGTATCTTTTTCATCCACGGCAACATTGTGGACATCGGTATTCTGAACGCTGATTTTAATGGTGACTTTCCCGCTTTTCCCTGCAATCTGCGCTGCAGAAACCGGGCTCCCGTTCAGCGTATAGGAAACGGAAATTTTCAGCGGCGTTTTTTTGTCCGTTGTTCCTTCATAATAGATATTGCTGTCGGAATTGTCCGTGTCCAGCATCCATGTCAGAGTGTTCCCGGTCTTAACGGCTTTTTCGTCTGATTTTACGTTTTTGATGTTTTTCAGGTCGGACTGATCTGCAATCTGCCGTGTGCTGCCGTCTGAATGGAGCCAGTCGGAAACCGTTGTTTTCGTGGTATTTCCGGCTGCATCCAAGTTGACATATACGGTTTCATCTTTCTGGGTGCCGGAAGCGTCCGCCATTGCAGCATTTGGGACCGACATGACGAATAATAACGCCAAAGCCAGACAGCCCGCCCGCCTGAATCTGCGGAATGTTTGTTTTTTCATGGGTATCCCTCCGTATTGTTATAGAATAAAACGAAGAAATGAAATGGATTTATTTTTTATATGCCACCCGTCTTACGCCTTTTTCCAGTGGTAGCTGAGTTTGCTGATCAGCGGCTCCGTCACATACAGCACACCCGGCAGAATCAGAATGATCGTCAAGGCACTGATGAGAGCACCACGCGCCAGCGTGCTGCAAATGCTTTGGATAATTTCAATCTGAGAGACGAGAGACACACCCGCTGTGGAACAGAAGAACACCAGCGAACTGGTAACAATAGACGGGAACGAAGTTCTGGAAGCAATCTTAATCGCCTCCAGGCGGTTCTGACCGCTTTTCAGTTCTTCCTGGAAACGGCTGGTCATCAGGATGGAGTAGTCCACCGTTGCGCCCAGCTGGACGCAGCCGATAATCGTCGGGGTAATGAACGGGATTACCGTCCCCGTTAGGAACGGAATACCCAGGTTGATACTGATGGCAAGTTCGATAACGGCCACCAGCAGGAACGGGATAAGGGCGGATTTAAACACGATGGCAACCAGGATCAGCATGCACAGCATAGAGATTTTGTTTGTCACGCTGAAATCGGTATTGGCTACGGTGATGAGGTCTTTCGTCAAGGCTCCTTCGCCGGTCACAAGCGCCGAAGGATCATACTGATTGACAATGGATGTAATCTGATCAATCTGCTGGTTTTCTGCATCTTCTGCCGCCTTGAACTTGGAATTGACAAGAATCAGCTGCTTCCCGTCTTTCTTACACAGATCCTTGACTTTCTGCGGAATGAAATCATCCGGTATGGTTGGACCAATGATATCGTTGTAGGCCGCGGCATTTTCAACGCCGTTTACTTTCTTGATTTTGGAAACCATCTCCTTAACCTTGTAGGCCGGCATCGAATCATCCGCAATGATAAAGTGGGTGGTCGCCATATTGAAATCTTTTTTCAGCTTGTTGGTTGCAACAACAGAGTCTAGATTCGAAGGCAGCGAGCGGGTCAGGTTATAGTATTTTTCCGTATGAGACTGCGTCCACAAAGCAGGAAGAATCAACAGGAGTCCCAGCATGACGAACGCTTTCCGGTGCTTGATCAGGAAATGGGATCCACCGCTGAAATCCGGGATCAGGCTGCGGTGCGTATATTTGTGGATGGGCTTGTCGAAGACAAAGATCAGCGACGGAAGAACCGTCACCGTTGTCAGGACGCCCAAAATCACGCCTTTCATCATCACAATACCAATATCCCGGCCGAGCGTCAGCTGCATAAAGCACAGGGCAAAGAATCCGGCTACAGTCGTCAGAGAGCTGCCTGCCAGCGATGTAAACGTACTTTGAATGGCGCTGGCCATTGCATCGCGCCGATCCTGAAACTTCGGCTTTTCCTCATCGTAGCGGTTAATGAGGAAAATCGAATAGTCCATGGTCACGCCCAGCTGGAGGATACCTGCAATTGCCTGCGTCACGTAGGAAATCTGCCCCATAAAAACATTGCTTCCGAAGTTATAGGCAACCGCAAACCCAATGCCCAGGATAAACACAAACGGCAGAACCCACGACTGCATGCACAGCGACATGGCCAGGAGGGAAAGTGCCACGGCCAGCCCCACGTAAATAGGAAGCTCCTGCGCCGTCAGGTCTTTTGTATCCCGGGTAATGGCGGAAACACCGCTCAAAAAGCATTGTTTGTTCAGCAGCTTTCGCACGCGGCCTACGGTATCCAGGGTCTCATTTGAAGAAGAAGAACCGTCATAAGTGATTAGGACCAGCGTAGAATTATCACTGTAAAACGTATCTTTCAAAAGGGTGGGCAGCATTTCCTTGGGTATGCTGATGTCCGCCACGTCATCCACCCAGATAACATTGTTTACGCCGGGCACTTTCTCAATCTTTTTTTTCAGGGTCACAACATCTTTTGAATCCATCCCGTCTATAACCAGCATAGAGGTAGCGGCATCATGAAACGTGTTTTCAAGAACGTCCTCCCCCCTTGTTGAGTTCAAATTTTTCGGCAGGTAGGACAGAATATCATAGTTTACCCGCGTCATAGCGTACCCGATGACGCTTGGAATCAGGAGTACAATGGCAATGGTAAGAATGATGGACGGGTGCCGCGTCAGCCCTTTGGCAATTTTAGAAAGCAAACCGAATCTCTCCATTTCCTTAGATCTTTCGTGGGCCGGACCGCCCGGCCCGGTGCGTCAGCCTTCTTGCTCAGGACAAAATCCGCCGGACGGCCCGGTACAGTTCGGGTTTGATCTCGTCGAATTCATAAGGAATTTTCTGTACAATGGAGTTATAGCAGACCACCCCGACGATACAGACAATCAAATACAGGCGCTTTCCGGCAGTTTCTCTGGTTTGGCCCTGCAGCATAAAATTTGTGGTGAAAGCCTTCCGGGCATCTTCCATTTCCTTGCAGCTGAATGTCTGTTCATAGAGGGACAGTGACAGGTTCTTGAAAATCAGCTCCAGAAACCGGGTATCGCTTTTGAAAAAATTTACGAGATAATCGACAAAATAGATGACACTCTGCTGAAAATTCATCTGTTCGCGCTTTTTTTCCTCAGAAAGCGCATTCATGGCATTGTTCAGAACCGCTGAAGCCTTTCGGATAATAATTTTGTCCACAAGGTCATACTTATCTTTGCAGTATAGATAAAACGTCCCTTTTGCTATGCCCGCACGCTTCACAATGTCATCGACAACTGTTTGGTGAACGCCCTTTGAAGTAAAGAGTTCATACGCCGAATCGTACAGCTTTGTCATTTTCCGTTTCTTTTTTTCCAGTATCCTGCCACCCATGCAGCTCCCTCCAAAATTAAATGACCAGTAGTCATTTTTCGTTTTACAGTATACGTTAAAAATGACTACTAGTCAATATTGATTTTTCAATTTCGGCTTTTTGTTTAATTAGCCGGAACCCTATAAAAAATAACTGGTTATTCTGCAAGGCTGACGGAGCCCGCATGAAATACATCCGGAGGGCAACACTATTTTCAGGCATCCGGCCCAATTTAAATATAGAGGAAAAGGAAGTGGCACCGTTGGAGGACAAGCGTCTTGGTTCACTTTGGCAGACGGAAAAATGTCCCGAATTTCCACGCTTCACCGGGGAAAGCGCGGCGCAGGCGGTCATTCTGGGCGGAGGCCTTTGCGGCCTTCTGTGCGCCTATGAATTGCTGCAGAACGGAGTGAAGGATATTGTGCTGCTGGAAGCACGGAAACTCTGCAGCGGCACAACAGCCCGCACCACGGCAAAAATTACGGCTCAGCATGGTCTCATTTACCACAAACTGATCCGCGGCGCCGGCTTCCAACGGGCAAAGCAGTACGCAGACGCCAACCGTCAGGCTATCTCGCGCTACCGCGAAATTATTGAAAAGGAAAAAATCGACTGTGATTTTATCCCCTGCGAAGCGTATCTCTTTGCACGGGACAGGGAAGGCGCACAGAAAATCCAGGAGGAGGCCAAAGCGGCCAGAAGGCTCTCACTGGATGCGGACGTGGTAACGGAATGCGAACTTCCGTTCCGCATCCAGGCGGCGCTGCGGTTTCCTGGGCAGGCAAGGTTTCATCCGCTGAAATTTGCTTACGGCCTTGCGGAAATCCTGCGCCGAAACGGTGTGCGGATCTACCAGGGCAGCGAAGCTTTGGCACTGGACGACGGCGTTGTCTACACACGGGATGGGAACCTCTACGGCAAAAATATTCTGATCTGCACACATTATCCCTTTATGAACCAGCGCGGCCTTTATTTTTCCCACATTGTCCAAAGCGTTTCCTATACAGCTGTGCTGGAAGGCCCCCAAAAGCTAAACGGTATGTATCTGGACTGCGCACCCGGAGGCGACTCGTTCCGCAGTCAGCCTTGGCAGGGAAAGGATCTGCTGCTTTTGGGCCGGTTTGACCATAAAACCGGCCACGAAACCGCTGTTCCCCATTTTCGGCTGCTGGAAGAGGAAGCGCAGAAACTTTATCCGGGCAGCACCGTCCGCTTCCTCTGGTCGGCGCAGGACTGCATGACCGGCGACTGCATACCTTATATCGGCCGCTACCGTCAGCTGAAGGGGAACGTATTTCTCGCCGCTGGATTCAATAAATGGGGTATGACAGGCTGCATGGCGGCCGCGGGGATTCTCAGCCGCATGGTGACGGGCGGAAAGGAAACGCCGGTGTTCTCCCCGCGCCGGTCGGATTTGAGGATGCAGGCGCCGGCCCTTCTGCGGGGGGCACGTGACACAGCGGCCAGCTTCCTAAAAGACTATTTTGCGCCGCCCGGCAAAAACCTTTCCAGCCTGAAAAACGGTGAAGGAGCTCTGGCGGAATACCGGGGCAGCAAGATTGGCGCCTACCGCGACGAGGAAGGATCCCTGCACGGCGTGAATCCCGTCTGCGCGCATATGCGCTGCCCCCTGCAATGGAACCCGGAAGAACACACTTGGGACTGCCCCTGCCACGGTTCCCGATACGACAAAGACGGAAAAGTCATTGAAAACCCGGCCTGCCACCCCTTGGAACACAAGGGTCCGGATTAAGTTAATTCTTTGGGAAAACCATGGTTAAAATTCCCTATTAATTTTTCTCTATTGCAATTAACAGGAAAATAAACCATGGTAATATCATGATAAATTCTAAGGGTTGTCTAACAATTAATTAAGGGGGCATTCTTTTATGGCACGATTCACAGTGCCCAGGGACATTTATTACGGACCTGGCGCAATCAATGAGCTGAAAAACCTGAAGGGCCATCACCGGGCATTTATTGTGACCGGGGGGCATTCCATGCAGAGGACTGGTTTTCTGCAAAAACTGGACGACATCCTGAAGTCCGCCGGACTTGAAACAATGATTTACAAGGGTGTCGAGCCTGATCCCTCCATTGAGCGCGTGTACGACGGCGCAAAAGCCATGCGTGAATTTCAGCCGGACGTCATCGTGGCAATCGGAGGCGGTTCCCCCATGGATGCCGCCAAAGCGATGTGGGTCTTCTACGAATATCCGGATAAAACTTTTGAAGACATTAAAAATCCGTTTACGATGCCGAAGCTCCGCAAAAAGGCTATTTTTGTGGCAATCCCGTCAACCAGCGGCACGGCATCCGAAGTTACGTCGTTTTCCGTCATTACGGATTATTCCACTAACATAAAATATCCTCTCGCCGATTTTGAGATCACGCCGGACATTGCCGTCCTTGATTTTGATATTCCTCTCACCATGCCGAAAACACTGACTGCTCACACCGGAATGGATGCCCTGACGCATGCGATTGAAGCCTATGTTGCCCTCAATCGTTCCGCTTTTTCCGATGCGTTCGCCATCAAGGCGATTTCCGATATTTTCGACAATCTGCTTGATTCTTATAACGGTGACGAACAGGCCCGCGGAAAAATGCATGTGGCACAGTGCATTGCCGGCCTGGCGTTTTCCAACGCGCTTCTCGGTATTGCACACAGCATTGCCCACAAGACCGGTGCCGTATTCCATATTCCGCACGGCTGCTGCAACGCCATTCTTCTGCCGTATGTCATCCAGTACAATTCCCGCGTCTGTATGGAGCGCTACGCCCAGATTGCAAAGGCTGTCGGCCTGCCGGGGAATACCGATAAGCAGCTGACCAATTCGCTGGTGGATGCAATCCGCTCTCTGAATGCCAAACTGGATATTAAGCCGACTTACCGTGAAAACGGCGTCAGCGAAGAAACCTATAAAGAACATGAACAGACTATCGCTGAAAATGCGGTGAAAGATCCCTGCACTTCCGCCAACCCGAGGCCGACCGACGCTCAGGCCATGCGGAAAGTTCTTGCCTGCGCTTATTACGGCCAGGACGTCGCTTTCTGAGTTCTTGTTTAAAGAAGGCGCCAGCACAGAAGCTGGCGCCTTCTTTTATTTTCTGTGAGTTCTCCCGCCGGCTGTTTTACAACACATTCTTCTTAAGCTGGCGGATACGGTTCATATGGTATTCGTAAACGGTCTGTATTTTATCTGAAGGCGGAGCTGCCTCTGTCAGTTCCAGAGTCTCAACAGCCCGCAGCTCGTCCACAATCATCCGATAGATAGAGACCCGGCTGGAAATGGCAAATACTTCGTCGTCATCTCCGCGCAGAAACTTTGCCTCCGAAACATACAGCTGTATATTGCGTGCCAAACTTTCAATGACAGATTCCACAGCATTCACATCAATTCGGCGCCGGTTCGCGGCATCCTCTATGGCGGCTGCCGTTCGCTCATGCAGAATTGCGAAAGACCGCTTAATCTGCTCAGCATAATTCGGTGGCATAACAATCAGGTTAATCACAACCGCCACGGCGATCCCCAGCAAAGCATTTTCCGCACAGGTGCCGGCATAGCGCCACGGCGCCGACTGAGCGCTCCCGAACATTACCGCCGCAAAAGCAAAGCTGGAAAGAAGCCCGGCCCCTTTCAGGCGCAGCAACTGGCACAGATACAGTGCGAGAATAACCCCCAGACCGCACAGGCCGGCGTTCCCAGGCAAAAGCCTGGCAAAACAGCCCCCCAATGCAGTGCCCAGCAGCACTCCAATCATTTTGTTTTTTCCCGAACGCACCGACATATCGATGGATTTCCCCATGGAAAGCACCGTTGCGATAACCGCAAGAAGCGGATGCGTCAGCCGCAGAACATTGGAAATCACAATGCAGACCGTAACGGCAATGCCGGTTTTCACAATGCGAAGCCCTGGCCGGTAATTTGCAGGCAAAGGGTGGAATTTCCGGTTCATGTGTCACCTCATACTGCCGACGGCTACCGGTAGAATTTCTTTGGGCTTTTCCAAAATATATTTGGCATGGTTGTCCTCTAATTCCCGCCGCGTCCGGAATCCCCAAAGCACCCCGGCCGTATCCATTCCGGCTGCCGCGCCGGTTTTCATATCGGTATTGGTGTCACCGAGGTACAGGCAGCGGTTCGGCTCAACACCCAGCTCCCGCGTGATCCGCTGCACACCTTCGGGCGAGGGTTTTCGAGGAATACCCGGGCGCTTGCCGTAGCAGCAGTCAAAACTCCCCTGCGGAAACAGGGAACCGATAATTGCTTTGGCCCATTCGTCCGGTTTGTTGGAAAATACGGCAGTTTTTAATCCCGCTGCTTTCAAGCGGCGGATCGTCTCCGGCATACCCGGATAGTGGGCGGCAAGATAGGTAGGATTTCCGCCGTACAAATTCCCGTAAACAGAACGTACCTGCTGGAAATCCGCTTCGGAATAATCCCCTTTTCCTGCCGAACGATCCAGCATACGGCGCACCTGAACATCCGCTCCGTCCCCCACAATCATCCGGTAAGTTTCCTCCGGAATTGTGCGGTAACCGCATTCTCTCAGCGCCTCATTGGAAAAATAGGCAATAGAGCGCAGCGTGTTCACGAGAGTCCCGTCTAAATCGAAGATACATGCCCGATACAAAAAATCACCTGTCTTTGGGACGTCCATGTCTGCACTGAAGCGCTTTTTCGGCCGCCCGAATCCTTCTATTTGGTATTTTTTATTATACTATAAAATACGGACCTTGTAAATTGGGGCGCTTTTCACCTGGTTTTCATTGAATCCCGACTTCCGTTTTTGGTCTCTCCCTGCGCTGAAATCCGGTTTTCTCCCTGGCCTGTGTTTTCTTCGGAATTTTCCTTTTCCAAACACTCCCGGCGTGCCAGAATTGTCGTGATTGTGTCACCAAGCTGAGTTAACGCAGCAGCCAAAATCGGCAATTCCTTTTCGGAAAGGTTCTCCGAAATCACGTTTGCAAGTGCCGTAATTGCCAGCGTCATCTCGCACGGAGACATGGAACCGCCCCCCTTTTTGTAAAAGATATGAACCCGCCGGCGGAATCATACGCCGCCGGATTCACCTCAGAGAGGGTCGGGCGTTAGTTTTTTAACATCTTGGCAACGGTATTTTCCCGGCCGAGGAAGTAATTTTCAATAACATCCCAACGCTGCTCTGTCGTCAGGTCTTTTTCCATAAACCGTTTCATGATCTCCTGCGAAGTCTGGTGACGCTTCCGGATATTTGTCAGAAGCCGATTAGTATATTTCTCCTCCGTCAGTTTTTCAAGTTTTCCCGGATCATTGACGCGCACAAAAATCTCCATATCCTGCCCGCCTTCCACCTGATAAGTGGCCAGACCGAAAAGCTCCAGCATTGCCAAAAGTTTTACCCGCTCCGGACATTTTCCGTTCCTCCCAAAAGGGATATATGCCTGAAAAGTATTACCTGAAGAAGGGGCGCACTGCATCGCCAGCTGGACGAAATAATTCGGCATTGTAAGATAACCGGTATTCATAATCCGGTAGACAAATTCCCCGGAAGGCGCCTTGCGGGCAGAAATAAATTTCAGCCGGTCGCGGTTGGCACGGAATCCGGTATTCTGAGACAGATCGGCGATAAACATATTCAGCAGCATTCCCGCAAAATCCAGTTTGGTGAACTTTCCGCCGTATTCCCTCTTTAAATCCGCCTTGAAGTCGTCCGCCGTAAAGGTTTCGCCTTTGGTTTTGTAGGCCCTGAAAATATTGGCCAAAATCGTGGCGGATTCTTTCAGCTGATCCAGCATTTTCTGATATTCCATACTGTACCGTGCACGGATGTGAATCCGCGGGGTAAGCCTTTCGCCGGAGGCAAACCGGAACAGTTCCCCGCTGAAAAACTGGGAACGGAACTGTGCAGAACTCATATTCTGAAAGAAGTTCTTCCAGATGCCGGCCATATCCAGTTCATAGACATGCCCGCTGTTGATTACGGTGGTGTCGGACTCATAACGCTTATTCCGGGATGGAAGAATCCGTTTGGTATGGTCATCCAGCTTATGGGCAAAATCCCCGTACCGGCGGCTGAATTCATCTTCCACAGGGAGCGGAACGTTTACATAGTTTTTGGTAAACATGGTTTTGGGGCGTATCGTAATAACCGGAACCCCGTAAACAGCCTCCAGATCCTTGGAAATCAGCAGAAGTCCGTTTTTCACCTTGTTATCCAGTTCCCGCTCTTTAAACATATAGGAAAACGCTTCGGGAGATACCAGAAAATTCCTCGATCCTCTTTCCCGGTAAATTCCATATAGTTTCCGAATCATTTCATTAAGCTGGTACTGTTTCATTTCAGAAATGCCGTACAGTGTGCGCACATAGTGGATATCACTGCCAAGAAAATCTGCCGAAGCGCAGCCCTGCGAGCCCTCTTCACGCGCCGCCCTTCCGATCTCCTGCACATAGTCGGCCAGACTGCCTGTCGGCGCATAATGATATATGTGGCGGATGTTTCGGATATCAATTCCCATTCCAAACGCCTTGGTGCAAACCATCACGCTGCACTCGTCCGATTCAAAACTGTTCTGGGCGGCATTGCGGGCCTGCTTGTCCATGGTGCCGTAGTATTTTTTCACCTGCGGCCGCACGGAGGGATCCAGCCTGTTGTAGATATTGTCCACCTGGGACACGAACGGGCAGTAAACCAAAGCTTTTTCTTTCCGTTCCACAAACGACTGGATGGCTTCGGTGGCACACTTCAGCTTAAATTTCTCAACGCCGCCTTCTTCATCCGGAGCGGGCCGACGGATATCAAAACGAATGTTGTTCCGCCGCACGTCGCCTAAAAAGATGATGGGATTGTTCAGCGAAAGGCTCTCCACCGTTTCGTTTACCACGTCTTCGGCGCCCCCGTACACCGCCGTAGCGGTCAGGCACAGCACTGGAAACCAAAAGCCGTCCCGCTTCAGCCGTTTCAGCAAGTCGCCCAGATACCAGTAGTCTGCGCGGAAATCTTTCCCCCATGAAATGACAATATGAGCTTCATCAATGACAAAAAGACCGACGGGCCGATCGCCGATAATGGATTTCAGCGGGGTGGAAACCAGCAGTTCCGGGGCCAGGTAAACGATTGATTTTTCCCCTGACCGGATCTGCTTCATTCGATTTTCCCGTTCTCCAAAGGAAATCGTGGAATTGATGAAAGTGGCGCAGGAAACGTGGTGTTCTTCCTCCAACTGCGCAACCTGATCCTTCATCAGGGCAATCAGCGGTGTAATAACGATGGTGACCGCGTTGTATTTTTCGGCAAGATAAATCGCCGGCAGCTGAAACAGCAGCGATTTTCCCGCGCCGGTGGGAGCTGTTGCAAAAATATCGCTGAAACTGCGGTTCCCACTCAGAGCTGCCCGGCTTTGGCGTACAATCTGCGAAATAATATCCCCTTGTGAAAGCAGGACGGTTTCGCTGGTTTTGTCCGGATCCCGGTAAAATTTGAGCGTCCGGAAGGATGCTTTTTCACCCCAGTATTTCCGCAGAAGGGGAAGAAATTCATCCGGGCTGGAGTTTTCCGTCTCATTAAACCGGTTTCGGCTGCTGAGCCCAAACGGGATCCCAAGTGTTTTCAGTGCGGCAGAAAACGCTGGAAATCCATATTTTTCACCCCGGGAATCCGAATCCGTAATATAAACCGCCGGGCCGGGCTCCCGGCCGTCAAGCAGATCCGCTTTCCGGATCAAAAAATCACTTCCGGTAATAGGAACTTCTCCGGTTCCCTGAGGCATATTGCTGCCGCAGGGAATATCCGCCTCCGGGAAAAAGGGAACTCTCTTCAGATTTTCATCGGTATGCCGGTCCACCGGCTCGACGAAATAATGGGAATCGTCCGGCGAAATCGTCTCCCCATAGTAACAGAGGAAAGGTTCCAGCCCTTCCGGGGTAGCAATGGCGTCCTGCCGGAAAAAACCGTACAGTTTCCGGGCCGCGTCAAGCGGAATGCAGGCCGGGTAACAGCAGGAAAACAGGTTGTTTTCGGTAATTACGATTTCCCCTCCAAAAGCTTCACGGAAACCGGGGTCCGCATATGTCAGGGCAAGGTATTGTTCATACAGCCCTGTAACCAGCCCGGCGGCGGAAAGAAAACGTTTTTCCATTTCACTTTTCTGTGCGTCCAGAGCCGGAATGTTGACGGTTCCGTCTGCATTTAAAACGGAGCCGTCCTCCATACCGCCTGCCGCGAGAATTTCCCGGCTCTGCAGTCTGCCGAATCCTTTAAAAAAGACGGCGGTCTTCCTTCCCTGGTACGGTTCCAGGAACTTCTCAATTTGTAAATGAAACAATTCTTGAAAATTCATATACCCACCTTTGCAAATCAGCACGCCGAAATCCTTGTTCAGACAAACATTCCCGCGAATCGGCGAGCGGAAACGCTTCCCGGCACTATTGCCGCAGCCGGAAATGCCTGCCGCCCTTTCAGTCTTTCTTTCTTCTATTATACTCTCTTCAAAAAAATGGGCAAGCGCCGGGTCGGTTCGCAAGTCTGACGGCGGAATAGCCGTCGTTCCTTTCGCGGAATTCTGCCGCTGCACCGATAAAATTCTTGTCTGACCGTGGGAACTATATACGAAGGGAATCTGCAAAACGTACATTTTGCAGATTCCCTTTTAAAAGCCGGTCCATCTGATTTATTTTTTTGTTCCGGGAACCGCACTGCGGATGCGGAACAGCGAGGAAACCAAAAGGATACCCAGCGCCAGCGCTCCCGCAATTCCAAGTGTATGCAGCCCTGTTTTAAGGAACATTTCGTTGTTCCCGATAACGCAGTACTCCATGGTATAAAAAATGCCCCCTCCCGGCACCATGGGGAGCAATGCGACAATTTGGAATTCCGTCGCAGGTTTTTTGTAAATCCGGGCCATCACTTCAGAATATACCGCCGTGGCAATGGTCGCAAAGAAAAACTGAAAAATATCGTTGTTTAAAAAATTCAGGGACAGGTAAACAAACCACCCGAGCGCGCCGCCAAAAGAAGACAGGGGCAGGATCTTCCCGCGGATATTATAGACCAGGCAGAACGCCGCACAGGCAAAAAACGCCCACAGACAGGGCAGGTAATACACGGCTCACACCCCCCACAGCATCCGCATGGCGGTTAGGGCAATACCGGCACCGATGGCAATGGCTGCGGCGACCAGCAGGCTTTCGGTAAAGCGCAAGATTCCGGCAATGAGATCTCCCGCGATAATATCGCGCATAAAATCCGTAATGGCAATTCCCGGAACCAAATTCATCAGAGCGCCAATAATAATTTTGTCGTAGTTCAGCGACGCATTAAAATTGGCAAAACAGAGAGCAATGGCCGCCGCGGCAAAGCTGGCCGCGACGTTGATAAAAAACAGGTTGACATGGAGCCGTTCCAGCAACGAGCAGATGGGGCGTATCGCCGCGCCGCACAGAAAAGAAACCAGCGCATCTGAACAGTTTCCGCCGTAAAACAGAGTAAACGCCGCGGCAACCAGCGCATATGCCGCAACCTGAAGCGGGAACGGGAAAACCGGCTGTGCGGAGATGCGCCGGATTTCCCGTTCCACAGATTCAAACTTTGGCTTTGTGCGGCAGACACGGCGGCAGAGATCGTTCGCACGATCCACTTTGCCCATGTCTACCCGTCTGGAAGGGATGCGCCGTATGGCAGTAACCGGACGTCCTTCCGGTGTGCTGACGGAAACGTTGATGAACGTAGGGATTGCAAAGACCTCGCCGTTTTCCGCCCCGTAGGCATAAAAAATCCGCCGCACGGATTCTTCCGCGCGAGAAATTTCTGCTCCGTTGGCAATCAGCAAATATCCGGCGTCGGCCGCCATACTAACCAGTTTGTCGTAGTCCATCAAGAACCTCCGGATAGCCCGGCGTTTTTTCACGCCGCACTGCGTACCGTTTCATTTTATAATCTGGATTTCATTGCCATCCGGATCATAAACGCAGCTCATATAAACGCCGTTGCTGTCTTTTTGCGGCGGCTGAATCAGCGGGGCTCCCCCCTTGACCAGTTCAGCGGTCATGCTGTCCACTTCCGTCTCGCTGCCCACGCTGAATGCCAGGTGCGCAAAGCCAACAGAACGTCCCTCTTCCCGCTCCGCAAGGCCAGACATTGCTATAATTTCCATGCGTGTTTCACTGTCAAAACGCAAAAGACAAGTCTTCATTCCCTTTTTGGGGTCGGTATATTCTCCATCTTTCAATGCCAGAAAATAATACCTGTAGAAATCTGTAAGTCGTTTGATATCATTGGTATACAGTGCAATTTGGCTGATCGATTTCATTCATGTGTCCCCGTTCCTAAACTGCAGTAAAATTCTGTTGATTTTTTAGTAGAAAGTAGGGTCATTATATCATTTTTACAGATTTGTTTCAATAAATTTCTAGAAGTCAGCCAACATTTTCCTATATTCCTATGTTTATGATTATGCTTCGCTGTTTTCTGCTATTCCCCTACTTTCCGGATTTCAACCGTTTGCGTTGGGAACGCCAGCTCCGCGTGTTCTTTTTCCAGTATCTCTAATACTGCGTAATAAATTTTCTCCCGAATTCCCAGGTACTCCATCCAGTCCGCCGTTTCCGCAAAGCAGGAAACCATGAGATTCATACCGCTGTCACCCAGACCGCTGAGGACCACGGCAATGCTGCTTTCTTCCACGTCATCCCGCTCAGAAAGCATTTCCTGGATTTTTTGGGAACACGTTTTTACCCGCTCAACAGGCGTGCCATACTCCAGACACAGGGTAAAATCCACCCTCCGTTTTCCCCGGCGGCTGAAATTGGTAACCGGAGCCGAGGCCACCATGGAATTCGGCACAGTGACGGCCTCACGGCCGAAAGTGCGGATTTTCACGCTGCGGAATGTAATCTCTTCCACGGATCCTTCCACATCACCCGTCCGAATCCAGTCTCCGATATGGAACGGCCTGTCCAGCAGAAGGACCAGTCCCCCAAAAAGGTTGGCCAGCATATCTTTTGCGGCAAGCGCGAAGGCAAGGCCGCCAAGACCCAGCCCAGCCAGAAGACCGCTGATGCTGTAATTCCACTCCTGCGCGATAATCAGTACAGCCAGCGCAACGATCACAAACCGAATGATGCCGGACAGCGCAGGCATCAGAGCCTTGTCTGTCTGGAGATCCAGCTTCTTAGCGAATAATGAATTCTCCAGCTCCATGCCGTCCGCCATACGGTACAGTCCCCATGCCGGGATGATAACCAGAAAGCTCCGGAAACATTTTTCGGCCGTTGGCCAGACCCCGGCCGCGCTGCGGGCAGCCGGGCAGATAGAAAGGGCTGTGAAAATTCCAATTCCCATCAGCAGAATCCGCAGCGGGCGGCCGAAATCACGCTCCAGTTTTCCTTTTGGCTGTTTCCCAGCTTTTTCCTCCGCTTTGCGCAGCAGGCGGAAAAGCCCTTCCGTCAGGGGAACCCGCAGAAAATAGAAAAGAAGAAACACAGCCAGCGGCACAGCAATGTCCTGGATCCAGACACTCTGCCAAATTGAATACCGAACAATCAGGTTACCCATTGAGCTTATGCAGCCTCCGTTTTATTTTCCATGCCGGATGGCATGGGCCGCACTGACAGCAATGCCGCCCCAAATAATTACCATGGACAGAATCATCATAATAATCGCAGAAGTACTCATTTCGAATTTTCCTCCTTTTCCGCCTTCAGGTTTGTTTTTACGCCTCTCCAGCGCAAGTGCGGGATAATGAGGGCAAACACCAGCAGAGCAATAACCATGCCCCAGCCGAATACAGCGTCAAAGTCAGCCGGATATCCACCGTAAACCTGCGTGATGTTGGTGTAGAATGAAGACACAAGGATGATAATCAGGATGACCGGCGTGATAAACGCCAGGCAGATTTTCCAATAGTTTCCCAGGCGGATCTGCGAGAAGCGGTTGGCCTCTTCCATCAGCGGCTTGGTCTGCTTGTAAACCCACAGAATTAAGATAATTTCAAACACTGCCGAGAGCATAACGCCGAAATCATTGACGTAATTGTCCACCACATCCAGAAGGTACAGGCCGCCGTGCGTTGTATAAGCAACGGAAACCAGTGTAGCCAGCCCGCCAATAATTAAAACCGTGTGCTTGCGGCTCCAGTTGAACTTCTCTGAAGCCGCCGCAATGCACACTTCCAAAAGAGAAATCAACGAAGTGATGCCGGCTATCAGCAGACAAATAAAGAAGATAACTCCAAAAATCTGCGAAGCCGGAAGCTGGTTGATGATCTGCGGCAGAACAATAAAAGCCAGCCCGATTCCGCCCGCGGCAAGATCCTGAATGGGCTTTCCGCTCATGGCGGACATAAACCCAAGGGCGGCAAAGATCCCAATGCCGGAAAGCAGCGAAAAACCGGAGTTGGAAAACGCCGTAATATAAGCATTATTGGTGGTATCCGAATCCTTCGGCAGATAGCTGCTGTAGGTAATCATAATTCCCATGGCCAGCGACAGACTGTAGAAAATCTGGGCATAGGCGGCCATCCAGATATTGGGATCCTTCAGCTGCGACCACGAAGGTTCAAAAAACGTATTCAGGCCGACCGCCGCACCCGGCAGCGTCACCGCGCGGATCACAAAAATAATGAACAGAACAGCCAGACATGGAAGAACAATCCGGCTGATTTTTTCGATCCCATTGCGCACTCCGCGGTAAGAAATACAGAGAGTGACGGCCCAGATGACCAGCACCGGAACCAAAGTCTGCCAAACAACACCACCGAAATTGGTGACTGATGCTCCCGGCGAAACTTGCAAATAGGAATTATAAAAGAAATCTTTTGTCTCGTTTCCCCACGCAAGAGTTGTTGAAAAACCGATATAGCTGAGAGACCACGCCAGAATCACCGCATAGTAAGTCATAATGACAAAACTGATTGCAAATTGCCACCAGCCCACAAACTCCATGTGCTTGTTAATCCGAAAATAGCAAAGTGGAGCCGATCCGCGGTATTTTTTCCCGACGACAAATTCCAGCGCCACGAAAGAAATCCCCGTCGTCACAAGGGCAAAAATGTACGGAATTAAAAACGCTCCCGCACCATTCTTATAAGCGACATACGGAAACCTCCAGATGTTTCCCAGACCGATTGCCGATCCGATCGCCGCCAGCACAAATCCAAGCCGTGAACCCCACTGTTCCCGCTTTTGTTCCATAATTTTCCACCATCCTCAATAAAACGATCCTGCTTCTCAGTAGGGCGAAAACGCTGTTATGGGCTGCTGAAAAGCATTAAAATAAACAATATTATACCACATATTTTACACAGATGGCGCTTTAAATGATAGAATTGCGGTTGTAACTAAATATTTTTAAATAATGAATTCCGTATTATGCAAAATTCATACTACCTGCCACGGGTTTTCCTTTCCCTGAGAAAACAGCACACAGCTCTCAATCGAGTGTTCCACCATGTCACTGACCGCCTGATCGGTGTAAAACGCGGTGTGCGGCGTCACAATCACATTCGGGTAGGATTTCATCACAGCCAAATCCCTGTTTTGCAGGATTTTGCCTTCTTGATTGCAGTAATACAGGCCGGCTTCATTTTCCACAACGTCGAAGGCAGCGCCGCCGATCTTCCCGCTCTCCACACCGTTCAGGAATGCCTTGGTGTCAATCAGTGAACCGCGCGCCGTGTTGACGAGCATTACGCCGTCTTTCATCTCTGCAATCGTTTTCTCGTTGATCAGGTGGTAATTCTCCTTTGTAGCAGGCATGTGCAGGGTAATCAGGTCACTTTCGGCAAACAGCCGGTCCTGCGGCACATATTCCGCATACTTTTTGGCTTCATCATTTTGGTAAAGGTCACAGGCCAGGATTCTGCATCCAAAAGCACTCAGGCGTTTCATAACCGTGCGGCCGATACGCCCGGTTCCGATCACGCCAACGGTCAGATTATGCAGATCCACCCCCTGCAGGCCGTTCAGCGAAAAGTCCTGCGCGGCGCTGCGCAGAGCAATGGCTTTCACTTTTCGCGCCGCCATCAGCATCAGCATCACTGTGTAGTCGGCTACACTGTCCGGGGGATAGCTTCCATTTCCAATATGCATGCCAAGTTCCCGTGCCGCTTTCAGGTCGATATGATCGTATCCGATGCTTCGGGTCGAGATGAAGCGGACCCCCGCTTCGTAATATTTTTTCATCCGTTCCGCCGTCATGGGCGTTGTCAGCATACTCATACAGGAACAGCCTTTTGCTGCTCCGACTGTTTTCTCATCCGGAACCGCATCACACAGCGCCAGTTCCACTCCGTATTTTTTGGAAAATTTCTTCAAATATCCCAATTCGTCGGGACGATAGTTATAAACAATCAGCTTCATGGCCAAAGCCCCTTTTCTAAATTTATCTCTCTTCTGCCGTGCTTTGATACGGTGCAGAATCAGCCGGTGCCCATTATCCTCATCCGGCAGGAAATAGGCACCGGCGTCTTTGTCTGTGCGGTACATTGGGAATGCTGTTTATTCACCGTGTCTGTTCCTTTTCCAGATAAGCCCGCGCCGACCGGAACAGACGGCGGTCATTTTCATAAGTAATCTTCTTCTCGGCTTCTTCCGGGGCGTACCATCCGAGTTCAAGAACTTCCTCCCGCTGAGGAACCGGTGCGCCTTCCTTTGCTTTCGCCAAAAAATAAACCACGTCTTTTGAAACGCCCGGTTTAGGGCTGTAAGTTGTAACCGAGCGGAAACCGGTGTCCAGTGCAACGTTCAGGCCGGTTTCCTCGCGGATCTCGCGCAGGGCAGTTTCCGCTTCACTCTCGCCTTTTTCCACATGGCCTTTCGGGAATGACCAGTGCCCGCCGTTCACATGCCGGATCAGCAGAGTTTCACAGCTTGCTCCCACTTTCCGGATAACTATGGCGCCGCAGGATTTTTCGCATTTCACCGTTCTTTTCCTCCTTACAGGCAGTTAAAGGAAACTGTCTGCTCCAGCGGCTTTCTCTCAGCGTGGTGACTGCTCGGCGCAGCGTCTTTTGCGGGGTAGCCCGTTGGGAGAAGGGCAACGGGCACCATGCTGTCCGGCAGAGAAAATTCTCGGCGGACGGCATCCGGGTCAAAACTGCCCACCCAAGTGGTTCCCAGTCCAATGTCGGCCGCTTCCAGCATCATGTGCGCCGTCACAATGGCGGCATCCACTTCTCCCTCGTCTTTTCCATCATAGCTCCGCTTCCAGCTTACCGCGCGGTCATAGCAAACAACAAAGATAACCGGCGCACCGAAATCACTGTGCGTGCATTTACGGATTTTTGACCGCGCCTCTTTGCTCTCTGCTATAAGGATATGCTGCGGCTGGTTGTTGCAGGCTGTCGGGGCCAGCTGCCCCGCCTGCAGAATCAGACCGATTTTTTCTTTTTCCACCGGATTTCCGCTGAATTTCCGTACAGAATACCGATCTTTTGCCAAATCAAGGAACGCCATACAAACCATCCTTTCCAAATAAGTCATCTGATTGTATCGTACCACGTTCTGCGCGCGGAAGTAAAGATAAAGTTCCGGATTGATTGCAAAAACCGAAAAAGACACCCGGAAGGCGCCAAAACGCGCTCCTCCGGGCTTGACAGCCGGCAAACCATTTTATGATAAAATTCATCTTTGTTTTTTCCGGGATGACTGGGCATACAGCACAAAACAAACAACGCAGACAGCCGCGCAGATTCCCAGCAGAGCAAGCAGCGCCGGGGACGGATTCGATGAAACGAAAATTTTGGTTGGTCCATCCGCCCCACCGATTACCTGTGCCCCGTTCACTTGTTTGGGAATTGGTCTTCCATAAAAGAGCGGAGGAAAGTTCCCGACTGTATATTCTTCCCATGCTGTTCCTAGCCCGGTGGCGGCAGTCAGCACAGCGAAAATAATGCCCAGCACAAACAGGACTTTCTGTTTTCTGGTTTTCGGAGACACCGCAGGCGCTTCCAAACAGAACCCCTTTACCAGTTCTTCCGGCGTTCCCATGGAGCGAATAATTTCTTCCGCAGATTCCCCTTTTTCCAGCCGAATGCTGAACTCGGAAGCAAGATCCGCCTCCAGCCGCTTTCTTGTTTTCTTTTCCATTCCGGAGCGCCGCAGAGCGGCGGAAACCTTCCTCAGATATTGTTTTTCCGTCATGACTTTGATTCCTCCTCAAACAGAATATCACTGACGCTTTTGGAAAACTGCTGCCACAGGCTGCAAAGTCCTGGCAGGCGTTCCTTTCCCTGCGGTGTGATGAAGTAAACCTTTTTCGGTGCGCCGCGCCCTCCTGCTCCCTTCCATTCCGCGTGAATCAGGCCGTCATCCTCCAATCGGTACAGAACCGGGTAAAGCGTCCCTTCCCGCAGGCTGAAAAAGCGCCCGCTCTTTTTTTCCAGTTCCGTCAGCAGTTCATACCCATAGGACGGCCTTTTCTCAATCAAACGGAGAATCACGATTTCCAGCGCGCCTTTTTTCAGCTGGCGTTCATACCGGTCTTCCAATTCCGAATCATCTGCCTTTCTATGCTAATTGATTAGTATGACTAAATATTATACTGTAAAAATCACACCTGTCAAGGGGGAAACAGCCGCATATTCAAAACTAAATCCGGCAAAATAAAGGTAAATGATTCATCGAGGAAGGCGAAAAAATGACCGTTACCAAAAAAGAATACAAAAAGATGGCTCAAAAAGCCTCGCCGGGGACCACATACGGGAAAAACATGCTCATGGCGTTTTTGTTCGGCGGAACCATCTGCACCCTTGGGCAAGGTATTCTGAACCTGTACCTTTCGTGGGGAATCGACCAGCAGGCCGCTTCGGCTTTTGTTTCTGTTACGCTCATCGCCCTGAGCGCAATTCTCACAGCCCTGCGTGTATATGACAACCTAGCCAAATACGGCGGAGCGGGCACGCTGGTGCCTATTACCGGATTTGCCAACTCGATTGTAGCTCCGGCCATGGAATTCAAAAGCGAAGGGTATGTGATCGGCATCGGCGGCAAGATGTTTGTGATCGCAGGACCGGTTCTGGTTTACGGAACTGCCGCATCCATTCTGTACGGCCTGATCCTGTGGTTCTTCCACCTGTATTGACGCCGGCAGAAAAGCCAGCTGCGGAAAGGAAGTTGAACAATGCCCGCAAAAATCGGAAAATATACAATTGAGCTTCAGACAAACCCCGCTGTCGTCGGATACGCGGCGGTTGTCGGGAAAAAAGAGGGCGAAGGCCCTTACGGAAAATATTACGACCAATGCCACAACGACACCACCCTGGGGGAATCCAGCTGGGAGCGCGCGGAAAGCCGTCTCCAGAATGAGGCGGTCCACCTTGCTTTGCACAAGGCCGGTTTGCAGAATACAGATATTGACTGCATCTTTGCCGGTGACCTCTTAAACCAGTGTATTTCTTCCACCTTTGGCCTGCGCAGTCTGGATATCCCGTTTCTTGGGCAGTACGGGGCATGCTCCACTATGGCGCAGACGCTGGGAATTGCTTCCCTGTTTGTGGAATCCGGGGCAGCCCTGCGGGCGGCGGCGGTTACATCCTCGCATTTCTGCTCAGCGGAGCGGCAGTTCCGCTATCCGCTGGAATACGGCGGTCAGCGCACGCCTACCGCCCAGTGGACGGCAACGGCGGCGGGGTCGGTTATCCTCGGCGCGCGCAGCCAGTATCTCAGCGCCAAAATCGGCATGCAGGCTGTTACATTCGGCCGTATTGCCGATTTCGGCGTCAAAGATGTAAACAACATGGGCGCAGCCATGGCCCCTGCAGCGGCGCAGACACTGATAGACTTTTTTAATGACACCGGAACCGCCCCGCAGGACTACGACTTGATTCTGACCGGTGATCTCGGGCTTGTGGGCAGCGAGCTTCTGGACGACCTGATGAAGCAGGAAGGGAAGGATATTTCCCCCGTCCACAACGACTGCGGCCTGATGATCTATGACCGTGAAAAACAGGACGCCCACGCGGGCGGCTCCGGATGCGGATGCAGCGCCGCCATTCTCTGCTCTGCCATTTTGCAGCAGATGGACGCCGGGCAGCTGCATAAAGTCCTCTTTATCGGCACGGGCGCGCTGATGTCCCCCACCTCGTCCCAACAGGGTGAAAGCATCCCCGGGGTGGCGCATCTTGTCTACCTGAAAGCGTAGTGCGGCTTAATTTTCACCTTTTGCCAGCGCTTTCTGAAGCGGCGTAAGATTGATACCCTCTGAACAGTTTTTCAAAAATGCGGACAGTTCCCGCAGGATTGTCTGCACTCCGCCCTTTTCGTCGCTTTCCACATTCAGCGGCAGAATTGGGTCGTGGACGCTCAGCCGGAGCAGGAACCATCCGTTTCCATGCGCCGCATCCAGTGAAACGCGCACACCCTCGCAATTGTCGGGCGCCACGGTCCACCCGGGCTGTTTTTCCGCATATGTTTCCAGCGCCGCAATAATCTGTTCCCCTTCTTTCCGAAAATCTTCCGGAAGGATAGGAAACCGAAGCTCCAGCGCCTCGGCGGGCTCTTTCAGCGGTGCCAGCAGATCTTCCAGCGTCTTCCCACGCGCGCGCAGCTGTGCCGATTTGATGATTATTTTTGTCACAAGATAGGCGCCGTCGTCGAGAAAATAGTTCTCACGCATAGCGGCATGCCCGGAAGTTTCAATGGCCAGCGGGCAGTTCGCACCTACGCGGTTCAGGCGCACGGCTTCATTGATGACGTTGCGGTACCCGCGCTTGAAACGCCGGTGTTTTCCCCCCAGCGTCTTTTCAATATAATCTTTCAGCCCCGACGACGTGATGGAGTCGGTGACAATGGTTCCGCCCGGGCAGTTTTCCAATGCAATGGCCGAAGCGACGGCAACAAGCCGGTTGCGGTTGATTTCGTCCCCCCGGCTGTCCACGGCGCCGCCGCGGTCTACGTCCGTGTCAAAAATTACGCCCAGATCGGCTTTCGCCCGCACGACCGCCCCGCAGACGGAGCGCATGGCCGTTTCATTCTCGGGATTCGGGATATGGTTGGGGAACCGCCCGTCCGGTTCAAGGAACTGGCTTCCGGAAACGTCGGCTCCTAAGGGCGCCAGCACGTCTTTGGCATAAAATCCCCCCGCGCCGTTGCCTGCGTCCACCACAATGTGAAACCCGGCCAGCGGGTGTTCATAGTCCTTCGCATTCACGCCTTTGCAAATCATCCCGCGCAGCCGCTCGCAGTATTGTTCCATATAGTTCACATTCCGCACGCTTCCGGCGGCCGGGGCAGGCCTGTCGCCGTCCTGCGCATGCTGAAGCACGGCTTCAATGTCTGTGCCGTCCAGCCCGCTTTCCTGCGTAAAGAATTTGAGTCCGTTCCGGTTCCACGGATGGTGGCTTGCCGTAAGCTGCACCGAACCGTCACAGCCGAGATCCTTCGTGACGAGGAACATTGCAGGCGTAGAGGAAAGCCCGCAGTCCACTACATGCACTCCCGCTCCCGTGAGGGCACTGACTACATCTCCGCGAAGCCGGCCGGCGGAAAGGCGCGGATCGTGCCCCACCGCAATGGTCAGGGCGGAGGGTTCTTTTTTCGTTTTTTCGGAAAGCCACAGCACAAAGCCATCCGCCATTTTCTGCACGGACTCGTCCGCCAGGTTTACCTTCTCCCCCGAGACGCCCTCACTTGCAACGCCGCGGATATCAGTTCCGCTTTTAAACTGTGCCCAATATTTTGTAAGCAATCTGAATTCTCCTCTCAAATCTGAGCGTATCCGAACTTTTATCGCATCCGCTTCAATCGTTATTTGATTTATTAAAGGTATAGGAAAGGTGAATGTATGGCAAATTTGATTTCCGTCCGCGACCTCTGCAAAGTCTACCATATGGGCCTAAATGAAGTCCACGCGCTCAACGGCGTTTCCCTCGACGTGGGGGACGGAGAATTTGTCGCTATCGTGGGGCGTTCCGGTTCCGGAAAATCCACCTTGATGAACATCCTCGGCTGCCTGGACACGCCCACTTCCGGCCAGTATTTCCTCAACGGAGAAGATGTTGCAGGTCTCAGTGAAAAGCGCCTTACACAGATCCGCAACCGGGAAATCGGCTTCATTTTTCAAAGCTTTAACCTGATCAGCGGGCAGAATGCTCTGGAAAATGTTGAACTTCCTCTGCTGTACCGGGGTGTGGAGCGCAGCGAACGCCGCCGGCTTGCGCTGGACGCGCTGGAACGGGTTGGCCTGGCGGAACGGATCGGCCACCGGCCTTCGCAGATGAGCGGCGGGCAGCAGCAGCGCGTCGCCATTGCGCGCGCTATCGCGGCCAGGCCTCCTATTGTGCTGGCAGACGAACCAACAGGCAACCTTGACTCCAAATCCGGCGCAGAGGTCATGGAAATTCTCCATGATCTCAACCGTGCCGGAAGAACGGTGATCCTGATTACTCACGACGAGCGGATCGCCCGGGGAGCCGGACGGATGATCCGCCTTCAGGACGGCCGGATCGCGGAACGCGTCCGTTCCTGCGGATAAGCAGAAAAAGACTGGCAGGCTGCAGGAATCTGCCGAAAAAGCACCGCGAATTTTGGCAGTTTCTACGGTGGATGTTTTCTTGACAACACGCCCCGGTATGTTATAATAAAACCAGCAGAAATTTCCACGGCTTAGGCCGATGAATGATTGCCGAAGGAGGGGTTTAATATGGCATCATCCCCAATTGAACTGCATGACATTGATGTACCTGCATTTATTAAGATCCTCGACGAGTGCAAAGGCAATGTGTACCTTGTCACACGTGAAGGGGATAACCTGAACCTGAAAAGCAAACTTTGCCAGCTGGTTGGTCTCACAAAACTGATTGAAGGCGGAAAAATTGCCGACGCTTTCATCATTTGCGAAAACCCGGAAGATGAATCCAAACTTTTTCGGTTTAATCTTTACGGTGAAAAGGGAACGAACAAGAAAGAATAGTCCGTCCGCAAAACAAAATAGTCCGGCCGCCTTTTAGGGCGGCCCTTTTTATTTTCCTTCGTTGAAAAACTTCTCCCAGTCAAAGTCGCTCCGGGCTCCCTTGACAGGTTTTGCCTGAGATTTTTGAAGAAGCGGATCCGTTTGGAGGGCAGGCTGGGCTTTTTGTTTTGCCGGCTGCGGTCCGTACGAATTTTCCCGAATTTTCCGCAGAGAAGCGGAATCGTTTTTATGTATTTTTCCGTCGCTGTAGGAGCTGATATCGGTAAAGACAATGGTGTCGTCGTCGGAATGGCTGCCACCGGAGCGGCCGGGGCCGCCCGGGCCTTTATGGATAAACTGCAGATAAATAAAAGCTCCTATTCCGGCGAGACCAACGACAACCAACCCAACTCCCAGCGCAAAAAGATTCGAAAACCCTCCCTTTGAGGTTTCAGCGGCGGAAGAAACGGCGGAAGAAATGCCGGTCTCTTCTCCGCTCGTTTCCCCGGACGCCGTCAAAAGGGTCTGCCAATCCTGAGACGAAAGTGTATCTGGATCACTCGTCGCTTGTTTGGCGGCGGAGGCAGCAGCATCCACTTCATCCTGATGTGTATCCACTTTCGGCAGTTTGGAAGATACAGGCGTATTTTTAACCCATTGGGCAGAAAGGGTCATATTACTGTTCAAGGCCATGGAACTGTCCACTTCAGTGCCGGCCGACATCCATCCCGCAAAACGGTATCCCTTGCGCACCGGAGTTTTCAGCTCAGAAACTTTCGTCCCCTTTTGAACACCGGTTTTGCTTTTGAGACCAGTGCCCCCATTCAGGACAAAATGCAAGGTAACAGACTGATCCTCTTTTTCATCCGAGGGATTGGAAGATGAAGATGATGAAGAAGAAGAGGGCGCTGAACTGCTGGACTGCAGTATTTCATCAATTTGGGAAGAATTCAAATAAGCAGGATCTTCCGCATTTACCGAATCACCTTCTGCGAATGCCGTCACAGCAAAAGCCGCTATGCTGAAAGCCGCTGCAAGCAAAATTGTTATGTATCTTTTAAACTTCCGGTTCATCGTCCGCATACCCTCTCAAAATGCCATAAAGTATTCATAGTATTCCATAAATCCTGTTTATCATACCATAAACCGCGCTCAGATTACAATAAAAAGTTCCCTCTGACAACAAAAAAAGTTCGAACCAAACGCAGTTGAAGGACAGCTGCCAAGGTGCTATAATGGGCAGAATAAAAAGGATTGAGGGGACTGTCATGCTAACTTTTGAAACGGAACGGCTGGTCCTGCGCCCATGGAGGAAAAGCGACCTCGGTGATTTCTACGAATACGCCAAAGACCCTGAGGTCGGCCCCAACGCGGGCTGGAAGCCGCACGAAAATATGGATGAAAGCCGCCGAATCCTTCAGTCTTTTATCGACGGGGAAGAAGTCCGCGCTGTTGTTCTAAAACAAACCGGAAAAGTGATCGGCTCGCTGGGCCTGCACCCGGACAGGCTCCGCCACGAGGGCATGGGTGAAGGGCGCGAAATCGGCTATGTGCTCTCACACAAATTTTGGGGGCGCGGCCTGATGCCGGAAGCGGTGCGCGGCGCGATTCGCTTTGCGTTTGAAACCATGCGGCTCGATTATCTCGCTGTGGCGCATTTTCCATCCAACGCACGTTCGAGGCGCGTCATTGAAAAATGCGGCTTCCGGTACGAAAAGACTCTCTCGGCCAGCTTTCCGGATTACACCGGAATCAAGCAGGATGAACTCTGCTACATACTGACAAGCAAAGAATATCAATCCGAAAAACCAAAAGGCCCGTTCCATACGGCTCTGCTCACGCGGGATCAGGCTGCCGAAATCGGAAGCTGGAAATACCCCGGCCGTTTTGCGGTCTATGAATGGACGCTTCCGGACGATGCGGAATTCCGGGCACAGTTCTTCGCTGTTCTGAACGCGCAGGGAGCGTTCTGCGGCTATTACCGCTTTTTCCCCGAAAACGGCGGAATCATGCTTGGCCTTGGCATAAAACCGGAATTCTGCGGGCACGGATACGGCAAAGACGTGATGGCGCTGATTCTGAAGGACTTCCGGCAAAAGTATCCGGGGAAAACTCTGGAGCTGGAGGTACGGGAGTGGAACGCACGGGCCATCGCCTGCTACCGGCGCGCCGGCTTCCGCGGAATTGGAAGCTGCCGACGCGAAACCCCGTCGGGCGGAGATGCTTTTCTAAGAATGCAGTATACCGGCCCGGAGATCGAACCGTTATAATCATTCTGCCTGATTTTCTTCCAGAACATCCTTAATGAGTTCGTCCAATTGAACGCGCGTTTCAAGGAACCCCGCCCGACGGCGGAATCCGGCTGCCCCGCGCAAACCTTTCAGATACCATCCTACGTGCTTGCGCGCTTCACGCATGGCGCGTTTTTCGCCTTTATAACGGCACATCCGCTCCACATGCCGCGCCATCACCAGCATCCGTTCATAGACTCCCGGCGGCGGCACAATACAGCAGGATTCGGTCAGGTAATCGTTGATCTGCCGGAAAATCCACGGGTTGCCAAGGGCGGCACGCCCAACCATCACCGCATCACAGCCGGTCTGCTCCAGCATCAGCGCGGCGGGCTGCGCCCCGGTTACATCCCCATTGCCGATAACCGGGATTTTTACCGCCTGTTTCACTTCTTTGATCACCGTCCAGTCGGCGGGCGGCTCATACATTTGGGAGCGGGTGCGGGCGTGGACGGCGACGGCGGCGGCTCCTGCCTGCTCGCAGATTTTCGCTACTTCTGCGGCGTTGACGGATTTTTCATCCCAGCCCGCGCGGATTTTCACGGTGACAGGCACAGGCACAGCCCCGGCAACGGCGGCGACAATCTCTCCGCAGAGCGCCGGGTCTTTCATTAAAGCGCTTCCCGCGCCCGGCCCGGTTATCTTTGGGGCCGGACATCCCATGTTGATGTCGATTGCGTCGGGGGAAAACTCCATCGCTTTTTTCGCCGCCAGCGCCATGACGTTCGGCTCCGATCCGAAGATCTGAATTGCCGCCGGACGGGCGGTTTCGCCCAGTTCCATCAGTTCCCGCGTTTTTTTGCCGCCGAATTCCAGCGCTTTGGAACTGACCATCTCGCTGACCGTGTATGACGCGCCAAACTCCGCGCAGATCTCACGGAAAGCCCGGTCGCCCGCACCCGCCATGGGGGCCAGCACGGCCCGCCCCGAAAGTTCCAGATTCCCAATTTTCAGACCCAATGGCACTTGCCTCCCTGATGTTTTAAGCTTCTAAGACAAGGCGGACGGCTCCGCTTCATCTTACCTGAAACAGCACACAGGACGGGCGGTGCAGGCAGGCCGAATGCCCCGTGAAACTCAGGGAGCGGAATCCGGGCTCCACCGCCATGACCGCCACCCGGCCGGACGTTTCGTCTGCGGCCAGCAGGAACTTTTCCTCCGGATCCAGCGCAAAGTCACGCGGACCGGACCCCTCGGAAGGAACACACCACTGCGGCTCCAGCAGCCCTTCGCCGTTTATTCGGAACGCCGCTATGCTGTCGTCCCCGCGGTTGGAGATGAAAAGCCAGTTCCCGTCCCCCGACAGCCGGAGCGCCGCGGGAGCATTCGTCCCCTTTCCGGGATACGGCAGAACCGGGCAGTCCTGTTTCAGCCGAAACCGGCCCTGTTCCAGAGAAAACACGCTGATATCCGAACTCAGTTCGTTTACCACATAGGCCGTCCCGCCGCGGAAAACAAGGTGCCTCGGCCCTGAACCCGGCCGGCACCGAATGGTCAGGGAAGGCTCCGGGGCAATCGTGCTGCAGCCTTCTCCCACCCGGTAAAATTTTACCCGGTCGATTCCAAGGTCAACAGCGTACAGGTATTCCCCGCCTGGGGTAAACCCGGTGCAGTGCATGTGCGGTACGTCCTGCCGCCCCCGAACGGGGCCGCTGCCGGAGTGGACGACAGTGCGCAGGCAGGGCCTGATGGAACCATCCTCAGCCAGCGGAAAAATGGAAAAACTTCCGCTGCCGTAATTGGCCGCCGTCAAAAACCGGCCTTGCCCGTCAAGGCTTACATAGCACGGATCGTTCCCGCACGACAGCTGCCGGTTGAGAAATTCCAGGCGGCCGCCGCTGCCGACGGAAAAAGAGGCTACGCCGCCGCCCGCCCGGCCGCCGAGCCGCTCGGTTTCCAAAGCACAGTAGAGGTGCCGGCCGGAGGGATCCAGCGCAAGGTAGGATGGGTTTTCAATCCGGATCGGGTCAAAAAGCTGGGACAGCTCTCCGCTTCGGCGGTCAAGCCCAAACGTATAGAGGCCTTCGCCGTGCTCCGACGAATAAGAACCGATATACACAATCTCCCGGTTTTCTCCCATGTTTCCCTATTCTCCCCTCTACAGTTTTTTCAGGTAATGTCCGCTGACCATCACATGTTCCTTCGCAACCAAAAAAGCATTCGGGTCATGTTTGTGGATAATCTGCTTCAGCTGGCCGCATTCATATTTGGAAAGGACAATATACAGGACCTCGGTTTTTTCACTCGTAAAACCGCCGGTTGCGTTCCAGCGCGTCAGGCCGCGCCCAAGCACTTTGAGTACATCGCGTTCCATTTCAGCGCTGTCTTTTTTCGTAATAACGAGAATCTCCACATTGATGTTCTGGGAATGCACTTTATCCGTAGCAATTGAACTGACGGCGGCAAAAATAACGGAGTACACAACCAGCCGGGGATTAAACAGAAACAGGCAGACGGCATAAACAAACAAGCTCACCAGCAGGTTGATTTTGCCGACGCTGAAACGCCCGTCTGTCCGAATGGAATACAAGCCAATGATATCCATGCCGCCCCCGGAGCCTCCCATCATCAGGGTTAAGCCGCTCCCGGCTCCGCAGACAATCCCGCCGATGATAGAAGACGTTAAAATATCGTCGGTCAGCAGCCCTTTTTGTGGGATGGGAATAACCGTGAGAAAGAACGTCATGGTGGTGATGCAGACAACCGTCTTGACAAAGAAGGGTCTTCCCATAAACTTATATGCCATATACAGCAGCGGAATGTCGATAATATAGTAAATAATGCCCGCAATGTCGAAACGGCGGAATGGAAAATGCAGATATTGAATCAGGAAAGTGCGGATTAGCTGGCAGACACCCATCAGCCCGCCGCTGTACAGATCCAGCGGAACAATAAAGAGATTCATCCCGGCGGCATACAGCGCCGTGCCAAATACAGCCCCCAGAAACCGAAGGACCGACTTCTGGTGCGCACTATATTTTGTTTCCATTTTCTCTGCTCCATTTTTTCCGCCGCCTTACCGGGTCAGCGGAAGCATTTTTGCTTTATTGTAGCACACGCTTTGCCGGAATTCTAGATACCGCAATCAAAAGATTGCAGACCGTCCTATTCCGGAACTTCGGCTTCTCCCTTTTCCCGGGCCCTTTCTTTCATATAGGTCAGCGTGGACAGCAGTTCCTCTGCACTGCGGACAGCGCTGGAATAGGAACCGGACACCTGATCAACGGAACTGCCGATAAATTTTACCCGAACCACCGGCTCCGCCAGATTTCTGACGGATATGACCACGGCGAGGGATCGGCAGACCGGGATCATCCGGCCTTTTCGGATATCAATGCCGTCATCCCGGACTGCCTGGTACCGCAGAATGTCGCTGTACCGGTAAAAAAGGACGGGAATGTGCGGCGGCTCGGCATAAGCCCACTGCCTGGAAGAATCATCAATAAAAATCCGGCAGAAAGGCGTGGCGAAACATTTTTCGGTGCGGAACCCATGGCTGAGTTCCGGCAGGACCGCAGCGGCGCACCAGAGAACAAAACACCGGGCCGGACGGCACCGCATTATCCCTTTCAACTACCCCGTAAAAAGAGGAAAAAGTTGCCCTGCGGAGGGCAACTTTTATAAAAAAATTTATTTTTCTTCCCCACGGTATTGTTCCAGCAGACTTTTTGCCGTAACGGAATCGACCGGAAGAAAGCTGTTCGCTTCTTCAATGCCCGCGGCCCGCACAATTTCAAGCGATTTCTGGTATGCTTCTAACCGCGTACTCCGCTCGACCAGCTGATCCCGTCCTTCCGGAAAGAAGGTAAAGCGAATCTGATCCTCTTCCTCGTCGGCGGAACAGAAATACCCCTGAATGGTTTTCTTGCCGTGTTTCCGTTCCAAAACGCCTGCAAGAGCATATTTGACAAGTTCCACCGCATAATCGTTCAGGCCTGCCTCAAAAATGAGGATCTTCTCTTTCAGCTCGGCCGGTGTTGAAACCACACGTTTTCTGACCCCCGCAAGCTGCGGGAATTTTTCGCTTACATCCACCGGGCGGAACTCGCTTCCGCTTCCGTTTGGGACAACATAAACCATAAATTTCCGATCCCGGTCGTGGTACAGGCACGGGTACACAAACTGCGCGGTATACCCGCACTGCGGGCATTTCCAGTCAAACATAGTTTCATCCAGTACGCGGGCCCGAAGTTCGGGGTTTTCCTGCGCGCAGATTCCGGGCCACATCTGCGTTCTGACCGCAGCGCCGCAGTGCGGGCAGCCGACATCTTTACTCATCTGTGTCGACATTTCCTGTCCTTCTCCTTCGTCCAATCGCGATTTTTCTACGCATTTATTTATTATAACACAACAACATAAAAAAAGGAATAGATGAAATACTACTGTTATTTGCAGGATATTTGAGGTATAATACAGGGGAGAAAGCAGGGGCCGCACCGCGGCAGGAGGTAACTGAATGGATTTTATGAAAGATGTAGCCGATTCCATCACCAAAGCGGTCAACTATGTCGTAGATCAGAACCGCAAAGCCGCCATGATCAACCGGCTTAAAATTGTTATCCGACACGAAAAGGAAACGCAGGCCCGCGCATATATTGGGCTTGGAAAATATTACTTTGATCATTTACGCGACGCTGGAAACAGCCAGACTGAGCCATTCTGCACGGCTGTGGAGAAATCCGCCGGACGGCTGAAACGCGCTTACGCGAAACTGGACGAACTGACCATGCCGGCGGACAGCGGCGCGGAAAGTGAAAGTGAAAGCGCTGGCAAAAATGAGCCGGAAGAAGACGCCCCGCACAGCGCGGGAGGCTGTTCCTGCGGCCCGGAGTGCGGCTGCGGGAATAATCCGACAGCTCCGGATCATCCGTTCCAGGAAGCGCAGGAAAATCTGGACGGCGCTTCGGAAAAAACGGCCCCGGAAGAATCAGCCCCGGACGACGAAGATTTTCTCCGGCCGTTTTCGGTAATCCAGAACGACGGCGGAGACGCCGGAAACCCGGAGGAAAATGCCGCGGAAGACGGGCCGGAACCGGAAAATCCCGAAAAGCAGTAAAAAATACAGAAAAAGGGCCGTGCGGTTTTCCCTGCCGCACGGCCCTTTATAATGCTTCATTCAACTTTTCTCCGGTTAATGAAATAGCCTGCTGCACCGAGAATCAGCTCAACAACCGCCAAAACATAAAAATTTTTCGAATTCACATGCAATATAGTATCAAGAGAATAAGACAAAGATGCTGGATGTGTCAACAAATATATTTCAAAGATTTTTGGTAAAACATCTGAGAAAAAGATTGCGGCGCCTAACGTTATACAGCCGAGCAGAAATAATATTCCAGAAAAAATCAATGAGATTTTGTGCATAGCAGTGTTCCCTCTCTAATCGTGAAAACCGTGTTTATCGTCCGTCCAGTGCAAAAAGCTTCAGTATATTTTGCCCTTTCTTATCATCGCCGTAAATGTACAGACCGCCGGTAAAAGCGGAGAGCTGGCCATGATAAAAGGTTTGATCGAAATGATATAAGTTGACAATTGCGCCGGTATGAAAGTTCACCGTCGCAAGATGGCCGTTTATCTCAAAATAGGGTTTGCCTCCGAAGAAAACGAAGTTGCGTACCGTGCCATTTTTTTTGTCAACGGCGTAATGATACAGCTTTTTGCGGCTCAGATCCAGAACATAAAAGCCACCTGTTTTGTCGAGCCACATCGCGTATGCTCCGTCGGCATCGTAGTCGGTGATTTCCGGTTCGCCGGTTTTGATCCGGAAGCGTTTTTTTGCACCGAGCACTTCGTCGTTGATGAAATACTCCTTTTCGCTTTTTGTACGATAACAGACCGATGTATTGGAATCCGGGATTTTTTCGTGGTACATGTCCCCGTCGTAAAAGGAACCGATGTATGGCTCGCCATCGGTTTTTACCCTTGCCGCCTCATCGGTCGCCGGGTCGTAGCGGTACAAGTCGAAATGGGTGCATTGATCATACTTTCCGGCAACGCCTCCGAACCAGTAAAACTGATTTTTTACGACGGAGAACTCCGGGAATGAGAATAAAAAGCTCTGCGGCGTTCCGGCAATTGTCCGTATTTTCGTTTTTAAGTCAAATTTTACGAGCAGGCAAGTGACTTCCAGGTTTTTTCCCTCATTCCACATGAGACAGTTGCCAGCACAGCCGATGGATTCCACTTCCAGCGGGGACGCCTGATCGTCCCGAAAGTGGTAAAGCAGCTCATCGGAGCCGTCCGCGATGTTTTTGCGTTTGACGGCATATTCGTGATCGTTGTCGGGATCTTCTCGGTTGTAAACATAATAGATGTTTTTGCCGTCAGCATCCAAACACGCACAGGAAACAGGGGCATCCTTCCAGCCTTTGGGAGGAATGCCGAACGCGTAATCCCTGCAGAGCATATTTTTCGGTATAGAATCGGCGTTGTAGGTGAGTTCGATTTCTTGCGGTTTGAGGCTCTCCGCATCGATTTCTTTCATTCCGTTTTCCGCCGTTTGCGAAACAGCACGGGCTGTGCCACTGCTTTTCGTCATCTGCGAAGCCGCGCCGACGGAAGCGGTAGTTTTTACCGGCGCGGGATTTGGATTTTTCCCGCACCCGGCAGAACCGGCAGCCAGAACCGCAGCTATAAAGAAAACAATAAATCTTCTTTTGTGATTTTTTCGAAATGGCCTTAACAAAGGTAACATACCTCCCGGAATGATCGACACAGCCAAAAGCTTCGCTGATGGAAACTGTATGGTTTCCAAGCCAGTTGATTTTCTTAATTGTAAAGACTATATCACTCTGCCATTTATTTGTCAATTATTTACTGTAATAAAATGTTTATTCTGTTTGTTTATAAAATAGCCCCGGCAGAAGGGAACAGCCGCTGAGGCGCTTTCAAAGCAAATCTGCAGCAAAAAAATATCGGCCCCGGTAAAACCGGAACCGATGCTTCACTGTTTTCAAATTACGGGTTCTTCTGAATGAAATTCCAACTGTCGCGGCACATATCGTCCAGCGTATACTGAGCCTGCCAGCCCAGTTCCTGTTTTGCGCGGGAACAGTCCGCATAGCAGGTGGCAATGTCGCCCGCGCGGCGCGGCGTGACTTTGTACGGGATTTTAACGCCGCTGGCCCTCTCAAACGCATGGACAACGTCGAGGACGGAGCTTCCCTTGCCGGTGCCGAGGTTAAACGCCCGCGCGCCGTCCAGCGTATCAATCTTTTCCAGCGCTTTCACATGGCCCGCCGCAAGGTCGCACACATGGATGTAGTCGCGCACGCCTGTGCCGTCGGGCGTGGGGTAATCGTCGCCGAATACGCGCAGGCACGGCAGTTTCCCAATGGCCACTTTCATAATATAGGGCATCAGATTGTTGGGAATGCCGTTCGGGTTTTCACCGATCAGGCCGCTCCGATGCGCGCCGATCGGGTTGAAATAGCGCAGCAGCGCCACTTTCCAGTCCTTTTGCGCATGGCAGACATCGCGCAGGATCTGCTCGATCATTACTTTCGTGCAGCCGTAAGGGTTTGTGGCGGAAACCGGCATTTCCTCGGTGAACGGCGCTTTGTTGTTCATGCCGTAGACCGTGGCGGAAGAACTGAACACCAGACGGCGGACGCCGTGCTTCTTCATCAGGCGCAGCAGATGGAGGGTGCCCGTAAGGTTGTTGTGGTAATATTCCAGCGGCTTTTCGACCGATTCGCCCACGGCCTTGAGACCGGCAAAATGGATCACCGCGTCAATTTTATTTTCCTGAAAGACAGTCTCAAAAGACGCTTCATCCAGCATGTCGCATTCATACGCGGGAAATTTTTTACCCGTGATGGTTTCGATTTTGCCGATTACGTCCGGCGAAGAATTGCTGTAATTGTCCATGACGACAATGCCGTATCCGCTGTTCAGCAGTTCTACGCAGGTATGGGAGCCGATATACCCGGCCCCTCCGGTAATTAAAACGTTCATGACTGATGCCCCTTTTCCTTTATAAAGCGCGCGTAGGCCGCGCGCAGCTCTTCCGCCGTATCTTCCGGGCAGGTCGGATTGCAGGCCGCCCACGCCCCCGTTTCGCTGGAGGCATTGAACTTCTGCTTCTCCGCGCTGCGCATCGGCGGATAAAATTCAACGTGAAAATGGAAATCCTTCGAGTAGTCGCCGCTGTTGACCGGCGCGTTGTGCATGCACATCATGTACGGGAACTTATACCCGAACAGGCTGTCCAGCATTCCGGCGGTATCACGGACAGTGATTCCGAATGCATCCCGCTCCTCATCCGTAAAATCGGTAAGATACTGCCTGTGCGCATTGGACTGGATATAGACACCGTAGGGATATGCCGTGAAAAACGGCAGGAACACCGTAAAGAATTCATTTTGGAAGAGGATGCGCTTCTTTTCCTTAATCTCGTTTTTCAGGTGGTCGCAGAAAAGGCAGCGCCCGGTTGATTCATAATACTCCTTTGCGGAGCGGGTTTCAAGCTCCAGCTTTTTGGGCAGGAACGGATAGCCGTAAATCTGCCCGTGCGGGTGCGGCATGGTGACGCCCACCACGTCGCCCCGGTTTTCAAAGATAAAGATATATTTAATTTTCGGGTCGGCGCGCATGGCGCTGAAACGTTCGCACCACAGATCCACCAGCCTGCGCATGTGCGCGTCGGAAAGCTCCGGCAGCGTAACCGTATGCTCCGGCGAATAAAGGATCACTTCGCATTTCCCGTAGTTCGGCCTTGTCTTGAAAAAGTCCGTCGCAACACCGTCCGGTTCCGGCGGATCCTGACGCAGGGCTGGAAAATCATTGTCGTATTCCATCACGTCGTAATCCGGCACGTTCCCGGACGAGGGGCAGAACGGACACCAGTCCTTCGGCATCTGCGGCCGGTTCTGCCGGTTCGACGCCACCATGGTCCAGTCCCGGATAAACGGGTCCCATCTCAGTTCAGCCATTTTTGCACTCTCCTTATGATACCTTTATCATGCCTTTTTTATTGGATGATTCAATCCTTATAAAATCCGGATTCCGCCGACAGGCCGGACGGTAAGCGGACGGCAGCTGTTTTGCCCGAAGACGGATTCCATGCGGCGGGTGAATTCGCCGAGAAAATCCGCCGGGACATACGCCTGCACCGTACCGGCAAACCCGCCGCCGTGCACGCGCCACGCCCCGCCGCGGCCCGCCAGGAACTTTTCGCACAGCGCGAGCGCGAGCGCCACCCCCTGCTCTTTCACGCGGGACGGCGAATAGACGTTTTGCAGGTACTGGAATGACGAACGCCCGCTCTCGGTCACGAGGCGCAGGAACGTTTGAAAATTCCCGGCCCGGAGGGCTTCCGCCTCTTCTCCGACACGCCGGTTCTCCCCGAAGAAATGGATGGCGCGCAGAAGCGCCCGGTCGCCCGTCTGGGCGCGGATTTGAGGGATGCGGGAATAAAATTCCGCTTCGTCCACCTGTGAGAGGACATTCTTCCCAAAACAGGCCGCCACACGCTTCATCTCGGCGGGGATGGCCGCGTAGTCGGGCGTCAGGTCCGAGTGGCTGCCTTTCGTGTCGATGATGCACAGGCGGCATCCGCAGTCTGCAAAATCAAACGGGATTTTTTCCGCGCGCGGCTGAGCCGGATCGGCAAAATCCAGCAGGGCAAACCCGCCGATTGCGCTGGAAGCCTGATCCATCAAGCCGCAGGGCTTGCCAAAATACGCATTTTCCGCTTCCTGCCCGATCTGCGCAATGACAAGCGGAGGGACTTTACTGCCGCAGTAAAGTCCGCTGATTACCGTGCCGATCAGCACTTCAAACGCGGCGGAGGAGGAAAGGCCCGAACCGGACAGCACCTCCGACGTTGTATAGGCGCGGAACCCGCCCACGGGGTACCCGCGCTTCCGGAAACCGGCGCAGATGCCGCGGATCAGTGCCTTTGAGCCGCCTGTCTCCCCCGGCTTTCTGCCGAGGTCGCCCGCATTCAGCGCATCCTCCGGGAACCCTTCCGACTGAACGCGGATTTCTCCGTTTTCTGTGCGGGCAGCCACGGCGACGGCATCGAGATCCACACCGGCAGCCAGCACACGCCCGCCCTGGTGGTCCGTGTGGTTCCCGCCGACCTCCGTCCGGCCCGGGGCGCTGAAGACCGCGACATTTTCTTCCCGGCCGTATAATTTTTCAAATTCTTCCGCAGCGTGTGCCAGGCGCTTGGCGCGCGCAGCAGCTTCGCGGCTTCCGCAGGCATAAATGCGTTCCAGCTTTTCAGCGTTTTCTTTGCGGGAAAGTTCTTCCCCCACCTGTCTGGGCAGCATCTTACAATCCCCTCCAAAATTTTGTTTTTCACTCTTTGCCTTTTCTTTTATTGTAAGGCCGGCCGTCCGGACGCACAAGTGCCGTTTGTATCGTCCATATGGATATTTGATGCATGCTGCCGGGAACAGAACCCACAGGTATATTTTCCCCCGGCACTGGAAAATATAAATGGAAACGAAAGGGGGGCTGACTGTGGCCAGCCAAGATAATTTTAAGGGAGCCAAACTGCCGTGCGAAAAGCTGGACGCGAACGTGCGGTATATCCATTCCGTCTTTAGCGACGATGACACTCTCGTAACCCGGTTTCTCTCCAGCCCTTTCGATTCCGCCCTGAAATTCTGCCTGATTTACGCAAACGGAATGGTCAACAACAAGCTGCTGAACGACGACGTGATCCGCCCGCTTTTGCAGTACCGGTTTCCGGAAGAACACGACGGCCTGACCAGGCTTATCGCGCAGAATGTGATGTTCTCGGATGATGTGAAGCAAACGGACGACATGGAAGCAATCGTGCAGGGAATCGTGTACGGCGACACGGTCCTTCTGGCCGACGGGTGCGCCGACAGCCTGGTCCTGAACACAAAGGGATGGAACACGCGCTCCATTGAGGAGCCGGAAAGCGAGCGGGTGCTCCGCGGACCGCGTGAGGGTTTTAACGAATCCATGCTGGTCAACCTTTCCATGATCCGCCGCCGCATCCGCACACCGGATTTGAAATTCCGGTTCCTTACGTTCGGCCGGAAAACCCGCACAAAAGCCTGCCTGTGCTACCTGGACAGCGTGGTGAACAAGCACGTCCTGGAAGAACTGAAAAAGCGGCTGGCAACAATCGACATTGACGGCACGCTGGACACAGAATACATCATGGAGCTGATCCGGGACAAACCCTACTCCCCCGTGGAAACCATCGGCAGCACCGAGCGCCCGGACGTGGTTGCCGGAAGGCTGCTGGAGGGCAGGGTCGCACTTGTGCTGGACGGAACCCCGCAGGTGATGACCGTCCCGTTTTTGCTGATTGAGGATTTCCAGAGTGATGAAGACTACTGCCTGAACTACTACTTTGCTTCACTCGGACGAATCCTCCGGATTCTGGCGTTTCTGATCTCTACGGGTCTTCCGGCCATTTACGTAGCTTTGGCCACGTTTCATCAAGACATTCTGCCGGCACCGCTGCTTATCAGCATCTCTCAGGCAAGAGATGGGGTTCCGTTCCCGACGATCCTGGAAATCCTGTTCATGCTGGTGGTGTTTGAGATGCTCCGTGAAACGGGGGCCCGCATGCCCGGCATCATGGGGCAGACGCTCAGCATTGTGGGAGCGCTGGTCATCGGACAGGCAGCCGTCACCGCTAAAATTGTGAGCGCCCCTATCATTATTATTGTGGGCATAGCCGGAATTACCGGCCTGATGGTGCCGAGGCTGAAAAGTTTTACGATTTTAGTCCGTTTTACCATGCTGGCGCTCGCTTCCGTACTCGGCCTGTACGGTTTTCTGTACGGCAGAGTTGCCCTTCTGATCCTGCTGTACGGGATGGACTCGTTCGGCGTACCGCTGATGGGGAACTCCACGGAAAAACTGAAGAATACCAAAGACATTTATATCCGCGCCCCGTGGTGGATGATGATCACCCGCCCAAAGGAGCTTACGAAAAACAGAATCCGGCAGAATCGGGGCAGTAAGAAAAAATGAGGGCATTCAAAATTTTTACCGCAGCCGCTCTTGCTGTTTCTCTGGTTTTTCTGACCGGGTGCTGGGACTACCAGGAAGTTGAGGACATGTACATTGTCGGCGGAATTGCGATCGACAAAGGGACGCAGGGGCACCAATACCGTGTGACCGCTGAAGTGCTTGACCTTTCAAGCGGCGGCAGTGAAAAACAGAGCCCTATAAAAGGAAAAGTGCTGGAATCCGAAGGAGAAACCGTCTCTGAAGCCATCGCAGCCCTTTCCCACAGGGCGAACAAAACTCTGTATTACGGCGACTGCAAAATGGTGATCTTCAGCAGGGATATTGCCGCCGACGGCCTTTCCGGCGTGCTGGACTGGATGAACCGGGATCCCCAGCCCCGCTTCACCATCCAGGCGTACGTTTCTCAGGAACAGACAGCGGGGGAAATTTTGCTGAAAGGCTCCCCCAACGGCCAGCCGATTACGCTCCTCATCTCAAAAGCAATGGAAAAAGCCGCCAGCTATTCCGGGAAAAGCCAGGCTGTGGAACTTTACCAGCTGGATAACTTTCTCTGGGGGGAAGGGCAGAGCGCGACCCTGCCTGACATCCGGTTCCACCGGTATGAAGACGGCGTAGAACCGGAGTTGTACGGAACAGCCGTATTTCAGGGCGACCGGTATATCGGTGAACTGGACGACCAGGAATCGTTCTATTTTCTGTTTATCACCGACAACAACAGCGGCGGAATCTTCCTGACCGGCGAAAAGCCCGACGACAAGGATATCAGCCTGAAAATCCGGAAAAGCAGCACCAACGTGGAACCGGTTATCAGCGGAAACAATATCCGGATGAAGATCAAAATCAGGATGGAAACCTCCTATGATGAGGAATGCTCCCGGAAGAATCTTCTGAAAAACAAAGGGATCAAAACCATTGAACAGTATGCGGAAAAGTCCCTGGTAAAACGGGCGGGGCAAACCGTGGACACTGTTCAAAAAAAATACGGCAGTGACATCTTCGGATTCGGCCGCAAAATCTATGAAAAGGATCCGGATCTGTGGAAAAAGATCAAACCGGAGTGGAACCGGCACTTCCGGGATCTAAAATGTGACATTTCCGCGGAAGTAGTCATTACCGACACAGGATTTGCATTCCCGAAAGGATACGAATGAGATGCAGCAGATTATGCTTTCAGCGTTTCTTCTGGCTTTTTGTGTCTGGGTGGATCTAGTGCCCCTGATTAAGAAAAAAGAAAAAAAGGTGCTGTGGTTTGCGATTCCTTCTTACCTTATATACCTGATTCTTAACATTCTGGTAGGACTGAACGTAAAAACGGCCGGCTTGAACCAAATCATTGCCCAGCTGGTAAAGTCTGCCATGAAACTGGAGTAAAAAGGCTGATGAAGAATCAAAAAGTGCCCGGAAAAAAAATAACCGCCATAATCGCGCTGTACCTGATCGGGAGCTCTCTGGTGGAAAGTTCCGTGAGCGGAGCAGCACGCCAGGACTCGTGGTTCTGCGTTCTGCTGGCCACGGGGCTGGCCTTGCTGCTGGCCTGGCTTTACAGTTCCATCCTGCGCCTGCATCCCGGAAAAGGCCTGTTTGACATTGCGGTTGAAACTTTGGGGGCCGTTCTCGGAAAAATTGTCTGTGCCATCTTTGTATTGTACGCTGTCTATCTTGCGGCGCAGGTAATCCGTGTTTTTGAAGAGTTTGTCCATCTGGTCAATTTACCGCAAACACCGGAGATTGTCCTGCTGATTTTTACCGTTCCGCTGGTCGCCTGGCAGGTAAGAAGCGGCCTGAACAATATGGCCAACGTATCCGCTTTTCTGCTCCCCTTGCAGCTCATCTTCGTGGCGATTACCATTGTATTGGGCATAAAATTCATGGATCCTGAAAATATCCGGCCGATCCTCAGCGCAAAACCAACGCAGATGCTGAAAGCAACCTTGGGAGTCTTAGCCCTCCCTTACGGGGAAACCATCCTCTGCACGTCGTTTTTCGGAGAAGTTGACCAGAAAGAAAGCCCCTTCAAAATTATGGCTTTCGGCATCCTGATTGCCGGGGCTGTGCTGGTTATGGCCAGGCTGAGAAATCTGCTGATCCTTGGTTCTGCGACGGTGCAGATGTATCTGTTCCCTTCCTATGATGCAGTAAGCGTTATTTCACTGGGGGACTTTGTCACGAGAATTTCTGTGCTGATCGGCGTCAACCTTGTCCTTGCCGGTATTATAAAAGTCAGCGCCTATCTTTATTCCGCTACCCTCGGGATTTCCCGAATTCTTGAAATCCGGGACTTTCTGTCTCCCGCCGTATCCTGCTGCCTGCTCATCGCCGGCATCTCCAGTATTCTCTACAGCAATATATTGGATGGAATGAAATTTATCACTATCATGCCCTATAACAGCGTCTTGTTTCAGATCCTTCTGCCGGCGGTGATCCTGATTGCCGGCAAACTGAAAAAGAAAGCTGCCGGCGGAAAAAAGTGGCCGGAAAAAAATAGATAAGATGGATCCAAACGGTCCCCGGGAACTGTCCGGGGACCGTTAATTGTTAATAAACTGTCCTTTATTTTTAGACCTTCCTATGCTATAATGAAAAATACAAACGAAAATATCTGAAACAGAAATATCCTCCGCCGGCACGGCGGTTTTTGAGGTGAATCAACATGAACCGTATCATCACCACTATATTCGGAAATTACAGCAAGCGCGAGCTGAAACGGATACAGCCGACCTGCAACGCCGTGATGGATCTGGAAGAAAAGTACCGGGCCATGTCCGACGAAGAGCTGAAAGCCCAGACACCTGCCCTGAAACAGCGGCTGCAGAACGGAGAAACGCTGGACGGCCTTCTGCCGGACGCATTTGCCGTATGCCGGGAAGCATCCGACCGCGTGCTGGGAATGCGGCATTTTCCCGTTCAGATCCTCGGCGGAATTGTGCTGCACCAGGGACGCATTGCAGAAATGAAAACCGGTGAAGGCAAAACGCTTGTCGCCACGCTTCCTGCCTACCTGAATGCACTTGCCGGTAAGGGCATCCACATTGTCACCGTTAACGACTACCTAGCCCGCCGGGACTCGGAATGGATGGGTAAAATCTACCGTTACCTGGGTCTTTCGGTCGGTCTGATTACGCACGAAATGGAAAACGAGGAACGCCGCAAAGCCTATAATGCCGACATCACTTACGGCACAAATAACGAATTCGGGTTTGATTACCTGCGCGACAACATGGTGATTTACAAGCAGGACAAAGTCCAGCGCGGACACAGCTACGCCATTGTGGATGAAGTGGACTCTATTCTGATCGACGAGGCCCGCACACCGCTGATCATATCCGGGCAGGGCGACCAATCCACCGAAATGTACCATGTGGCGGATCATTTTGCCAAGACGCTCAAATGCGTGAAGGTTGCGGAACTGAACGACAAAGAGGACAACGACGCCCTTTACAAGGGCGCCGACTATGTGGTGGACGAAAAGGCAAAAACGGCTACCCTGACCCAGACCGGCGTAAAAAAGGCCGAGGCCTTTTTCAAGCTGGACAACCTGACGGATGCGGAAAACCTGCCCATCCAGCACTACGTCAACCAGGCCATTAAGGCGCGCGGCGTAATGCGCAAGGATATTGACTATGTGGTGAAGGACGGCCAGGTCATCATTGTGGACGAATTCACCGGGCGCCTGATGTACGGCCGCCGCTACAATGAGGGCCTGCACCAGGCGATTGAGGCAAAAGAAGGCGTAAAAGTCGCGCGGGAAAGTAAAACACTTGCCACCATTACGTTCCAGAATTACTTTCGTATGTACGACAAGCTTTCCGGCATGACGGGCACCGCCATGACGGAAGAAACTGAATTTCGTGAAATCTATAAGCTGGACGTCGTTGAAATTCCCACCAACAAGCCCATGATCCGCAAAGACCTGCCGGACATTGTCTATAAAACCGAAAAGGCAAAATTCCGGGCTGTAATTAAAGACGTCGTCACACACCACAAAACCGGGCAGCCGGTTCTGGTCGGCACCATCTCCATTGAAAAATCGGAGGAACTCAGCAAGCTTCTGAAGAACGAGGGCATCCCGCACGAAGTCCTGAATGCGAAATACCACGAAAAGGAAGCGCAGATTGTCGCACAGGCCGGCCGGAGGGATGCCGTTACCATTGCGACGAATATGGCCGGGCGCGGCACCGATATTGTTCTGGGCGGCAACCCCGAATATATGGCAAAGGCGGAAATGCGCAAGCGGGGTATCCAGGAAGACCTGATCAATGAAGCGGATGCGCATTCCGAAACCCAAAAACCGGAGATTCTGAAAGCGCGCGAAACATTCTCCGCACTGGAGAAAAAATACCGAGAACAAACAAAGACTGAAGCCGAAGCGGTCAAAGAAGCCGGCGGCCTTTATATTATCGGGACCGAACGCCACGAATCCCGCCGGATTGACAACCAGCTGCGCGGGCGTTCCGGGCGGCAGGGCGATCCTGGGATGAGCCGTTTTTACATTTCGCTGGAAGACGACCTGATGCGCCTGTTCGGCGGAGACCGGATTACCACGCTGATGGAACGCCTCAATGTGGATGAAGACACCCCCATTGAAAACAAGATGCTGACCAATACCATTGAAAATGCCCAGAAGAAGATTGAAGGGCGCAATTTTGGGATCCGCAAGAGTGTGCTTCAGTTTGACGACGTTATGAACCGCCAGCGCGAAATTATTTACAGCCAGCGCGACCAGGTTCTGAATGGCGAAAATATTAAGGAACAGATTCTCAAAATGATCGACCAAGCGATTGAAGCGCAGGTAAAACAGTACCTGCCGCCCGAAGCCGAGCGGGAAAATTGGAATCTGAACGGCCTGCGCGACCGGTACATGGGCTGGCTGCTGGGGCCGGACGACCTCATTTATACGGAAGAAGAAAAGGTGCGGCTGGAGGTTGAGGATGTACGGAAAGATCTGACTGAAAAGGCGCACGCAATGTATGAAAAGCGTGAAGAACAGTTCAGTTCCCCAATTATGCGTGAACTGGAACGGGTTATCCTGCTGAAAAACGTTGATACCGAGTGGATGGATCATATCGACGCCATGGAGGAACTGCAGAAGGGCATACGCCTGCGTGCCTATGGCCAGAAAGACCCTGTGGTGGAGTACCGCGTGGAAGGCTTCGATATGTTTGACGCCATGATTGCCACCATCCGTGAAAATACGGCCCGCATGATGCTGACCGTGCAGCTCCGCAGCGCGGAAGAACCGAAGCGTGAGCAGGTTGCGAAGCCGACCGGTACGTCCGGCGGAGAGGACGGCACTCCGGCAAAGCGCATGCCGATCCGCAAAGGCAAAAAACCGGGCCGCAATGATCCATGCCCCTGCGGCAGCGGAAAGAAATACAAGAAATGCTGTGGACGGTTCGAAGACTGACGTTCCATGAGGCGCCGCATTCAAAGAATGCGGCGCCTTTTATTGTGAGGAAAGTGAAGAAACAAAATGGCTATAAAAATCAGGGAAATAATCCTTTCGGATTACGAAGCCGTCTGGAAAATGGAAGGACAGGTTCACCGGCTGCATTCTGAGAACCGGCCCGACATTTTCCAGAAGATGGACTCTCCCCTTACTGAACAGGCCTTCCGGAAGACGCTGGAAGATAAAAACCAAATTGCTCTTTTGGCGGAGGAAAACGGTACGGCGGCCGCGTACTGCATTGTGACGCTGCGTCCCCCGTCGAAAAATCCGATGCTGATCCCACGGACAGCCGCCTGGATGGAGGAGCTGTGCGTCTGCGAAGAATACCGGCGCCGGGGAATCGGAAACCTTCTGTTCCGCGAAGCGTGCCGGCGCGCAAAAATGCTCCATGCGGAAAGCATGGAGCTGATGGTCTGGTCGTTCAACAAACCGGCGGAACGCTTTTATGAGCAGGAAGGTATGGCGCTTAAAAGTGAAACAATGGAAATAAAGCTGTAGCTTCTTAAAATGGGAAGATCCTCCGCAGCCCTCTTGGGGTTACGGAGGATCTTCCCGTTTATGCGACTGCGTTTTTATTTATTTCCGAGCAGCTTGACCAAAACGGCTTTTTGGGCATGCAGGCGGTTTTCCGCTTCATCAAAGATCTCTTTGGAATGCGCTTCAAAGACTTCATTGGTGATTTCTTCTCCGCGGTGGGCTGGCAGGCAGTGCTGCACCATCACATCGGGCTTTGCCTCAGCCAGGACTTTGTCGTTGACCTGGTATCCCTGAAAGGCTTGGCGGCGTTTTTCCGCTTCGGCTTCCTCACCCATGGAAGCCCACACGTCGGTAATAACCACATCCGCCCCTTTGGCGGCTTCCATTGGGTCGGACGTCATGCTGAACGCCGGGTGGACCGCGGCGAAATCCAGCACCGTCTGGCTGGGGCGGTAACCGGCCGGGCAGGCTACGGCGACTTCCATCTTCATTTTCAGGCCGCCGACAATCAGGGAATTCATCATGTTGTTGCCGTCGCCGATAAAGCAGAGCTTGAGCCCTTCCAGTGATCCCTTGTACTCACGGATGGTCATGAGATCCGCCAAAACCTGGCAGGGATGGGAGTAATCGGTCAGGCCGTTGATGACGGGTACGGAGCCGTCTTTTGCAAGCGCCTCCACCTCGGACTGCTTAAACGTGCGGATCATAATTCCGTCCAGATACCGCGACAGCACGCGCGCGGTATCCTGCACGGGTTCGCCGCGGCCGATCTGCAGATCGTTGGAAGATAAGAAGATCGGCAGGCCGCCGAGCTGGTACATACCGACTTCAAATGACACGCGCGTCCGGGTAGATGCCTTCTCAAAAATCATGCCCAGCGTTTTGCCGGCCAGAACTTTATGCTCAATGCCGTGCTTCTGTTCATATTTCAGCTGATCTGCCAGGTTCAGAATCTCGGTGATGTCCCCGCCTGTGAGGTCCATCATTTTTAACAGATGTTTCATAAGAAGCCTCCTGATTTCAAATTCATGGGTGGATTACTGGAACAGCCTGAGAACCTCCGCCAGGATTGTAAGCCCTTTGTCTGCTTCCTGCCGGGTGATGGTCAGCGGCGGAAGCAGGCGCAGCACGTCCTTGGCCGTTAGAATCAACAAGCCGTTTTTAACGCATTGGGCGGCAATTGCGCCCGGAGCGCCCTTTTCCGGTTTGGCGCCGAGCATGAGCCCCATACCGCGCACGGAGGAAATCCCGGGCATTTTGCGCAGGGCCTCCGAAAAATAAGCGCCTTTCGCTTTGACTTTTTCCAAAAAAACGGGGCTACCTACACGATCCAGAACCGCCAGCGCACCAGCGCAGGCAACCGGGTTTCCGCCGAACGTGGAACCGTTCATCCCTTTCCCCAGCAGGCTGCCATACGGCTCCGCGCAGAGGCAGGCACCCATCGGCAAGCCGCCCGCAAGGGCCTTGGCGCTGGTTACGACGTCCGGAAGGATGCCGTAATTCTGGTAGCAGTAGAAAGCGCCCGTGCGCCCTACGCCGCTCTGCACTTCATCCACCATCATCAGGATTTTGCGCTCGGTGCAGAGTTTCCGCAGTCCCCGCACAAATTCCGCGTCCATTGGAATTACGCCGCCTTCACCCTGCACCAATTCCAGAAGCACGGCGCAGGTTTTTTCCGTCAGGCAGCTTTTTACGCCTTCCAGCGTCGGTTCCGCATAGCGGAATCCTTCGGTCAGCGGCGTAAAATACCGGTGGAATTCATCCTGCCCGGTTGCCGCCAGCGTTGTCAAGGTACGGCCGTGGAACGAGTTCTTCAGCGTAACAATCTCAAAGCGGCCTTCGGCGGCTCCGCTGGCGCGCGCCACCTTGACGGCGCATTCGTTTGCCTCGGCCCCGGAGTTACAGAAAAACACTTTTGACATGCCGCTGAGCCGGCACAGTTTTTCGGCCAGTTCCGCCTGCACGGGGCTGTAAAACAGGTTGGAAGTATGCTGGATAGACGCAGCCTGCTTTGCCACGGCGGCCGCCCACGTTTCGTCCGCATAGCCGAGGCAGTTGACCCCGATGCCGCTGGTGAAGTCGATATATTCTTTTCCGTCTACGTCCTTCGCCGTTGCGTTTTTTCCGGAAACCAGTGCTGCCGGAAAGCGCGCGTAGGTAGGCATTACGTTTCCGTCCAGCTGTTTTTGTACCGTTTCAAATGTCATTTTCCATTACTCCCGTCAATAAAACATGGTGCCGATCCCTTCGTCGGAGAAAAGTTCGATCAAGATAGAATGGGGAATGCGGCCGTCAATGATATGCGCCCGCCCGACGCCTCGCCGGACGGCGTCCACGCAGCAGTCCACTTTGGGGATCATGCCGCCGGTGATGATACCCTGCTTTTGCAGCTTGGGGACTTCGCTGGCGTTCACGACGGGAATCAGCGTATTCTCGTCGTCTTTGTCCCGTAGAAGGCCGCGCACATCGGTCATCAGGATCAGCTTTTCCGCCTTCAGTTCCGCCGCAATGCGCGCCGCCGCAACGTCTGCGTTGATATTGTAGACTTCGCCGTGCCCGCCGCCCGCAAGAGGTGCCACAATGGGCACGTAGCCGTTCTGCGTTGCGTTGTTGAGGGGCGCGGGATTGACTTCGGTAATTTCGCCCACAAAGCCGAGATCTTCCGGCGCGGCCATCTTTTCCGCCCGCAGCATGCCGTCATCCAGCCCGCAGAGGCCGACCGCCCGGCCGCTGTGCCGCTCCAGAAGCTGCACCAGATCCTTATTGACCTTCCCGGCAAGCACCATCTGGACAATGTCAATGGTCTCGCGGTCGGTGCAGCGCATCCCGTCCACAAAACGGCTCTGCTTGCCGACTTTTTTCAGCATGGCGTCAATTTCCTTTCCGCCGCCGTGAACCAGCACCACCCGGATGCCGACAAGCTGCATAAGGACAATGTCGCACATGACGGCGTCTTTCAGCACCTCGTCCACCATGGCGCTGCCGCCGTACTTTACCACAACGGTCTTTCCCGCATGGGTTTGAATGTAGGGCAGCGCCTGAACCAGAACCTTTGCCCTGTCGCTGTTTGATATCTGCATGCTGTTTTTTCTCCTTTGCGGCACGCTGCCGCACTTTTTTCCTCGGGTATATCCGGGCAAAGGTTATTTCGGTAATATTTGACATATATCCAAATAAGTGTTATGCTAATAAAGAAATAGGAGGAGGCATTACCATGAAAAATCCCGTAAAACTTTTTTTGGCATGTGCGGTTTGTGCCTGTCTGTGCATACCGCTTACAACCCCTTCGTTTGCCACAAGCTCAAAACAACCGGCCGCCAGCGCAATGCCGGGCAAAAAAATTGTTCTTCCGAAAGGCGCTGCTGCAGACGAAATTTCAAAAGACCTACCTTCGGAACCGAATTCCGGGAAAACGCCGCAGGCGGTCGCCAAGCCGGGTAAAAAAATTGTCTTTCCGGAAGGAGCGCATGTCAACATTCTCAAAGAGAACCTGCTTAGAGGACAAAATGTCCCAAATCAGGAATGGAACTGGTCCGACGGGAGTTATGACGGACACATTTACCACATGAGCGGAGACCTGTACACCAATTACTATTACCTTCCAAGCAAAAAGGGAAAACTTTTGGTCAGCACAGACTTCCAATGTGATTCGAGCGGCCCAAAAGGATACAGATTCGAAATTGTTTGCTACGATAAAACAACGGGGAGGGAAGCAACTTCCTGGTCAGGTTATACCGCACCGGAAGGCAAAAGCAAACCTGTATCGGTCAGTTTTTATAACTTAAACAAAAACCACGGCTATTATTTTCAATTTGTAAATAAAGAAGGACAAGGAATTCTGGACGGTACCTTTACAATTGAACAGCAAAACGATTAAGCCAAATTAAATCCGCAACGGACAGCCGCACACAGCGGCTGTCTTTTTTGGGTTTGCACAAAGCAAAAGTGCGGGCCGCTGCGTGCAGGCTCAGCCTGCCTAACTGCGGTAATCGCCGTTGATTTTGACGTAATCGTAAGTCAGGTCGCAGCCAAAGGCCGTAGCGGACGCCTGCCCGTCGCCGAGGGAAACATGAACCGTGATCTCGTCTTCGGAAAGGAGCTTTTTTGCTTTTTCTTCACTGAACGGGATTCCAAAACCGTTCCGGCAAACGGCGATTTCGCCCGCTTTCGACGAGAACGACACGCCGATTTTCGAAACGTCGGTTTCCGCCCCGCTGTAGCCGACGGCGCAAAGGACACGGCCCCAGTTGGCGTCCGCGCCGAACATGGCGGCCTTAAAGAGGGTGGAATGAATGACCCCTTTGGCAGCCTTGCGCGCGTTTTCACGGTCTTTCGCGCCGGTTACTTCGCAGACGAGAAGGCGTGACGCGCCCTCGCCGTCTTTCGCCAGCGTACGCGCGGTTTTCAGGCAGAGCTGTGTAAGCGCTTCGGCGAACGTTTCAAAATCGGGACCTTCCGTCCCGGCAATCTCCGCGTTGCCCGCAAGGCCGTTGGCAAGGATGGCGCAGGTATCGTTGGTGGACGTGTCGCCGTCTATGCTGATCATATTAAAACTGACGTCCACAGCACGGCGCAGAGCCGCATCCAGTGCTTTCTGGGAAATGGCCGCGTCTGTCGTGATGAAACACAGCATAGTTCCCATGTTGGGGTGAATCATGCCCGAACCCTTTGCGATGCAGCCGATTTTCACTTCCCTGCCGCCAAGGGTGCATGACACGGCGAAATTCTTTACAACCGTATCGGTCGTCATGATCGCCCGAGCCGCGTTCTCGGAACCGCTTTCGGAAAGGGACTCCGCCAGCGCGGGAGCTGCGTTTTCGATTGCTTCGATTGGAAGCGGCTGCCCAATTACTCCGGTGGACGCGACAATGACGTCCCCCGGGTTCAGCCCCAGTTCTTTTGCCGCGATTCTGCACATTTTTTTTGCTTTTTCAACGCCGTCCGCAACGCAGGCATTGGCAATTCCGCTGTTGCAGATAACCGCCTGCGCCCTGCCGTCCTTCAGATTCTCACGCGTGACCAGAATCGGCGCGCTTTTGACGAGATTTTTGGTGTAGACCGCAGCCGCTGTGCAGGGAACGCCGGAAACAATCATGGCAAGGTCTGGCTTCGACGCGTTTCTGCGGATCCCGCAGTGGATACCGCCCGCTTCATATCCTTTCGGGGCCGTTACGCCGCCGCCGACAAACTGGTACTGCATCTGCTGTTCATCCTCCCATACGATATTCTATCTTTCGGCACCCGCCGCGCGGATCTCTGCGGCGGAGCTTTTTTATTATTAAATTATACCATGTTTTCCCGCCATGAAAAGCCGCGCGGAAAAAAAGTAAAAGATAAAACCAAAGAGAAACCAACGGCAGCGCCCCGCTGCCGTAGAATTATCAGAACAAAAAGCTTTTAAAAATAATCATAAAAATTGTTGAAATAAGCTGAATAATGGTTTACAATAATCATAAATTGCTGTCATAAATGTACAAAATATCAGCAATAAAAGTCCATAGCAAAATTTGTAATCGACCTTATCTATAAGGTGGATGAGAATTCACGCTTCAAATTAAAGGAGGAAACGATTTTCAATGAACCAGATGGCAATTATTCTTATGTCTTTTATTGGGTTTACATCTCTGGTGGCTCTGATCACTTTCTTCAAGACAAAAGAAAGCAACCTGGACACGGTCGACGGATATTTTCTGGGCGGGCGAAGTCTGCGCGGCGGAGTAATTGCCGGCTCTCTGCTTTTGACAAACCTGGCGGCTTCAAATTTTATCGGAATGTCGGCTCAGGCCTATGACTACAACATGTGCGTTATGGGCTGGGAAGTCGGCGCCGGAATTACGCTGGTCATTGTGGCTTTATTCCTCGTCCCAAAATATCTGAAGCAAGGAATTACAACCATACCGGATTTTCTTGAGAGCCGTTTTGACAAAGGGACGAAGAATATAGTCACAATTTTATTTTTGGCCCTTTATATCGTGAATATGCTGCCCGTTACCCTGTATTCCGGTGCAGTGGCTCTCAGCCAGATTTTCCACATTGAAACAATCTTTCATGTTGACTATGCGCATGCAATCTGGGGTATGGTGTGGATTATCGGGATCATCGGCGCCTGCTATGCCGTATTCGGCGGACTGAAAGCCGTGGCCATTTCGGATACCATTAACGGGATCGGACTGATTGTCGGGGGCCTGCTGGTCCCCATTTTCGGGCTGATTGCTCTGGGAAAAGGAAACGCCGGCGCAGGGTTTCAGCGCTTTTTAACTTCCACTCCGGAAAAGTTTAACTCGATCGGTTCAAACTCCGACCCTCTGCCGTTTTCTGCCACGCTGACGGGCCTTGTTCTTGTCAACCTGTATTACTGGGGCACGGATCAGTCGGTCATTCAGCGGGCTTTAGGAGCAGAAAACCTGAAAGAAGGGCAAAAGGGCGTTATGCTGGCCGGAGTGTATAAAGTGTTTACTCCGTTTATTCTGATTATCCCGGGCATTATGGCCTTTCAGCTGCTGGGGGGCGGGATCAAGAACTCCGATCTGGTGTATCCTATTTTCGTCAATAAAGTCCTGCCGGCGCCCTTGATCGGGCTGGTCGCGGCAGCAATGATGGGGGCCATCCTCAGTACCTTTAACTCCGTGCTGAACTCGGCTTCAACCTTGTTTGCCATGAATGTGTACAAACCGCGCTGGGGCAAAGGAAAAAGTGACGCGCAGCTGGTCAAGGCCGGCAAAATCTTTGCGATTGTCTTAGCTTTTGCAAGCATGTTCTGCGCCCCTTTTATTATGAACGCGCCAACCGGCCTGTACGATTACCTGCAAAAAGTTAACGGACTTTTCAACGTACCAATCTTTACGGTGATCTTTATAGGCTATCTGACAAAGCGGGTTCCCCCTCTTGCGGCAAAAATTGTCCTTCCGTTTTTTATCATTACATACGGCCTGACCCAGACCGTGTGGCACACGGGGCTGCATTACCTGCACGTTTCCGCAATTCTGTTCGTGATCTCCTGCCTTATCATGGTTATCATCGGCAAAATTCATCCCATGGATCACGACTTCACCTTGAAATCCTGTGGGTTGGTTGACATTCATCCCTGGAAATACCGCTTCCGCATGGCCGGATTCGTCATATGGCTGATGAACAACATGTACATCGTATTCTCGAAGCTGGGGCTTGCGAAAACCGGCGGCCTCGACGGCGGAACGGCGCTGGCCGTCTGCATAAACACAGCTTTCTGCCTTGTGCTTTCTCTGCTGCTTGAGAAAAAATTCGTAAAAGCAACGGACGAATAAATTTCTTGCTAAAAGGCGGGGGGAAAGGCCGTAAGGCCGGCGGTTTCGGGGAAACCGAATGAAAGGTTCATATTCTGGACTGCCTGCCCCGCCGCGCCTTTGACCATATTGTCGATTGCCGAAACCGCAATGAACGTTCCCGTGCGCACATCCATGTGGAGCGAAATATCGCAGAAATTGGAAAGGCGCACATTCTTGATGTCTGCCGCGCGTCCTTCCGGCAGCAGCCGGATAAAATACTCCGGCCCGTATTTCGCCTGATACGCCGCACGGATCTTCTCCATCGTCGCGCCGGGAGCCAGCTTTGCATAGCAGGTGGCGAGGATTCCCCGGCTGACTGGAAGAAGGTGCGGGACGAACGTAACGTGCATCTCCCTGCCCGCAATCCAGCGCAGGGTCTGCTCGATTTCCGGCGTGTGGCGGTGGCAGCCTACCTTATAGGCCGTCATACTTTCGTTCAGCTCCGGAAAATGGGTGTTCTGCGTCATTTTGCGCCCCGAACCCGTCACCCCGGAAGCACAGTCTGCGACAATCCCGTCCGGAAGGATCAGCCCGGACTCCAGCGCCGGAGCCAGCGCCAGCGGCACTGCCGTGGTGTAGCAGCCGGGATTGGCAATCAGTTTTTTCCCCCGGATCTTTTCGCGGAACAGCTCCGGAAGGCCGTAAACCGCCTCTTCATGCAGTTCCGGGTACCGGAACGTCCCTTTGTACCACTCCCGGTAATCGCCTTCGCGCTTCAGGCGGAAATCCGCACCCAGGTCAATAAAGGTTTTTCCGGCTTCCCGGCAAAGTTTGGCCGGCTCCTGCGAAAGGCCGCTCGGCAGCGCAGCAAAAACGACGTTGCTCTTCTCCAGGACTTCTTCCTGCGTACCGCAGATCTTGTCGCAAAGGCCGTAATAGGCCGGGTAGATTTCGCTGAGCGGTTTCCCCGTATAGCTGACGGAACCGACCGCCGCCAGCTCCGCATCCGGATGCCCGCTCAGCAGCCGCACCAGTTCTGCGCCCGCGTAACCAGTCGCGCCCAAGATTCCCGCGCGAATCATGTTTTCTGTCCCCTTTTAAATCTGATTTTTATCTAAAAAAAGAAACGGGCGGACGAATCCGCCCGGGAGGCCGCCGGATCGCCGCGGCCTCCAATTTTACTTTTTAAGCTTCTCAAATTTTTGTTTTTTAAGAGCCTGAACGGTAATGGGCAGGCCGAACAGGTTGATAAACCCGTCTGCATCCGCCTGATTGTAGACATGGTCGGCACTGAACGTGGCAATCTCCTCGTCGTACAGAGAATACGGGGAAGAAACGCCCGCGTCAATGATATTGCCTTTATAGAGCTTCATCTTCACATCGCCGGTCACATTCTGCTGGGTTGAATCCACAAATGCGGAGAGCGCCTCGCGCAGAGGAGTAAACCACTTGCCGTCATAGACCAGTTCCGCGAATTTTTGACCTACGCCCTCTTTAAAGTGGTAGGTGTCACGGTCGAGGCAGAGCTCTTCCAACTTCTGGTGCGCGTGGTACAGAATGGTGCCGCCGGGGGTTTCGTACACGCCGCGCGACTTCATGCCGACCAGCCTGTTTTCCACCAGATCCACAATGCCGACGCCGTTTGCACCGCCGATTTCATTCAGCTTTGCAACGAGATCCACGCCGCACAGCTTTTCGCCGTTCAGCTTGACCGGAACGCCCTTTTCAAAGGATACCGTCACATACGCCGGCTTGTCGGGGGCCTTCTCCGGCGATACGCCGAGTTCCAGGATTTTATCGTATTTCGGCTCGTTGGCGGGGTCCTCAAGATCCAGACCTTCATGGGACAGATGCCACAGGTTCTTGTCTTTGGAATAGTTCGTCTCTCTCGTGATATTCAGCGGGACATTGTGCGCTTCGGCATAATCGATCTCCTCATCGCGGGACTTGAGATTCCAAATCCTCCACGGGGCAATGATCTTCATCTCCGGTGCAAAAGCCTTGATGGCCAGCTCGAAACGCACCTGATCGTTGCCTTTGCCCGTAGCCCCGTGCGCAATGGCGTCGGCACCTTCCGCCTTGGCAATATCCACCAGGCGTTTTGCAATCAGCGGCCTGGCAAATGAAGTCCCGAGAAGGTATTTTCCTTCGTAGACAGCCCCGGCTTTCAGGGTCGGCCAAATGTAGTCTTCCACAAGCTGCTTTTTTAAATCCGCAATGTACAGCTTAGAGGCTCCCGTCTTTTTCGCCTTTTCTTCAAGGCCGTTCAGTTCCGCGCCCTGCCCGACATCCGCCGCAACGGCTACGATCTCGCAGTTGTCGTAATTTTCTTTCAGCCACGGGATGATTACTGATGTATCCAGACCGCCCGAATAGGCCAGGACAACCTTTTTAATCTTCTTTTCCATATCTGTCAACCGCCTTTTCCGTATTGTTCCGTTCGTTTGTTTGCTTTTGATATTCACAATTATACACCTGTTATTCAAAAAATCAAGGGTTTTTATGAATAAATATTCAATTTTTTTCATTGTAATCCAGACAAAAACAGGCGTTGTTGTAATTCTTGCAAAAATAGAATATGATAAAGAAAGAAAACGCCCGCTGACGGGCCGACTGCTAAAGGAGGATTTTTATGAACGAATTTCAGGAAACCGCAATCGAAGACATGAAATTCAACCCGTTTACTATGATTAATAAAGAGTGGATGCTGGTGACGGCGGGAAACGCGGAAGCTTGCAACACCATGACGGCAAGCTGGGGTTCCCTCGGCGAGCTGTGGGGAAAATACGTCTCCACCATTTATATCCGCCCGACCCGCTACACGCTGGAATTTCTAAACCGGGAACCGTACTATTCCCTTTGCGTGTTCGGTGAAAAATACCGAGCGGCGCTGAACTACTGCGGAAGCCATTCGGGGCGCGGCGGCGACAAGATTAAGGCCGCGGGCCTCACCCCGGTTTTCGACGAAGCAGCCCCGTATTTCCAGGAAGCAAAGCTGGTTTTGATCTGCAAAAAGCTGTACCGGCAGGACTTTGATCCGGCATGCTTCCTTGATCCATCTTTGGATGCTGCGAACTATCCGAAAAAGGATTACCACAAGATGTTCATCGGAAGCATTGAAAAAGTGCTGACGAAAGAACAACCGTGAAACGCCGGTGGTCCAAACGGGCGGCGGCTTTCGCGCTATGCGGGCTCGCGGCCTTTTTCGCGGCGGCCCCTGCCCGCGCCAATTCCGGCCCCGCACACTGGCAGAGCGCTCCGTCGCTTTCCATCACCCCGCTGAAGGACTGCCCTGTAACTGTAGCAGGGGAAGATTTGTTGTTTGACTTCACGCAAAAAACGAAGGGCAGTTTCAGCCCGGAGGCAAAAGTCACCGCGGCTTACCGGATGAAAAATCCAACTGCGGAGCCGCTGACGGTTCAGATGGCATTCCCGCTGATCGCCAGCCTGAACGATTTGGCGGCGGCAGGCGGCGTGGAAATTTCGTCGGACGGGGTAAAACTTCCATTTGAAATTTGCCCCGGCGATATAAAACCCTGCACCGGGCTTACGCACCACTACTACACGGAAAGCGGAGAGCTTGTAAAAAATCCGCTGCCCTCTTTTTCGCAGATCCTGAAAAGCGTGAGCCAAAAAACCGCCGGGCAAAACCGGTTCAAAGGGACGGGCACGCTTTACCGGATTTCGTATCCGGGAAATGCCTTTCTCAGCGCGAGTGTACAATCCAAGGGAACGGATGCCATCCTCCCAGGGGACAGCTTAAACGGAATTTCTGAAGGCGATGGAAAAATAACGTTGGAAAGTTCTGTCGGTTCGGGCCTTTCCGACGAATTTTCCTTCCTGATTTTCGGCGCGGGGACGCCGGAAGTAAAAGCTTATACGGATTCAAGCCGGAAAACAGTCTCACCCAAACCGCCGAGCGTGGAAACATCCCGGCAGAGCGCGGATGCGTTTTTCGCCGCACAGCTGGAAAAAAGCCGGATTTACCAGGCATTTCCGTCCAAAGCGTTCCTGTCGAGGCTGGTCTCGGCGGAGAAAGAAGAAGCCGAGGAGGCTTTGGACAAAGGGGAATCCGTCTACTCCGCCCATGGGATGTCACCCGTATTCGACGGAGACAACTGTGCTTATGATTTTTACGAACAGCCGCGCATCCTCGTCCTGGCTTATGAAGTGGCCTTCCCGGCGGGAGGGACGCGGGATGTTTCGGTGAGCTACCCTATGAGCGGTTCGATGGAGTCCGAAAAAACGGCGGAGCCCATCTACACCTACGGCTATCTGCTGAATCCCGCAAAAGGCTGGGCGGATTTTCAAAATCTGAATATCCGCATTTTTCCGCCGGAAAAAGACCCGTATCTCGTAAAAAGCAGCCTTCCGTTTACCCGGTCGGCAAAGGGAGCGTATACGGCAAAGTTCTCCGCACTGCCGGAAACCGATCTGGTATTCTCTCTTTATCAAAACCGGCAGGTCGAGGCCAAAAGCGGAAACCTTCCGCAAAAAATCGTAACCGTCCTCGCGGTGTCGGCTGTCCTTTTGGCCGCTCTGCTGCTTTACGGACGGATAAGAAAAACAAAATAGCCGTCCGGCAGTGCCGGAAGATTCCCAGTATTCCGAATAGACGAAACTTTATGGAATAAATTCTGAAAAAGCGTTTACAATGATTATAATATCCGGTATGATGGAATCTACGCATGCAAAAACATCAGCAACAAAAGGAGAAAGAATGGGAGATTACGCAATTGTAACAGACTCGTCCTGCGATCTGCCGGCAGAAATAGCGGAAGAACTGGGAGTGACGGTTCTTCCGCTCTCGTTTGCCATTGGAGGAAAAGAATACCGCAATTATCCGGACCAAAGGGAAATGCCGCTTCAGGATTTTTATGCCCGTCTGCGCGCTGGAGAACGGGCCACTACGTCCGCCGTGAACGTAGAATCCTTTAAAGGAGCCATGGAGCCGCTGCTGCAGGAGGGCAAGGACGTGCTTGTTCTGGCGTTTTCCTCTTCCCTTTCCAATACCTGCAACGCCGCGCAGATGGCGTGCCGGGAACTTTCGGAACAGTATCCCGACCGGAAGGTTCTCTGTGTGGACACACTGGCCGCATCGCTGGGTCAGGGAATGCTGGTTTACTACGCCGTGCAGCAGAAGCAAAAGGGCCAGAGCGCAGAGGAAGTGAAGGACTGGGCGGAGCAGAACCGGCTGCGCATGTGCCACTGGTTTACTGTGGACGACCTGAACCACTTGAAGCGTGGGGGGCGTATTTCCGCCGCCACCGCACTGTTCGGCTCCATGCTGAACATCAAGCCGGTGCTGCATATGGACGACGCGGGCCACCTGGCCGCCATGGGAAAAGCGCGCGGGCGCAGGGCCTCGCTGGACGCGCTGGTTGACCGGATGGAGCAGACCGCCGAAAAACCGGAAGAGCAAGTGGTTTTTATCAGCCACGGCGACGCGCCGGACGACGCGGAATATGTTTCTTCGGAGGTAAAGCGACGCATGGGTGTGAAGCGCGTGGTTATCGGAGAAATCGGGCCGGTGATCGGCGCCCACGGCGGGCCGGGAACCCTCGCGCTGTTCTTTTTCGGACACCGGTAAGTTTCTCCCTCTTTTCATTTGACTTTTCGCGGATCCGTGCTATAATGAGTTGTACGGTATCCGCCCGTAGCTAAGTCTGGATATAGCAGCAGATTCCGATTCTGAAGGCCGGGGGTTCGAATCCCTCCGGGCGGACCACTGAAAAACATGTGCCGGGAATTGGCGCATGTTTTTTTATCTATATTTATCTATAACTGAATATCTGATGATTTTATGATATACTCGGTTCAGACTGTGAGGGTATCCCGAATGGATTTGATTTATGCACCTGCAAAAGAAAGAGATATTGGGCCATTATTTCAGTTAAACAAGGACTTAATTGACCAATATGAGAATCTCTCTCAGATTGATTATTCCAAAGTTCTGTCGTGGGTCGGTGAAAAAATCAAAAAGCGCATCAGCGAATACACCTGTATTTTTCGGGAAAATCGGAAAGTCGGCTACTACCGTTTTCATCCTGCCGAAGGAAAAATGGAATTAGATGATATATACATCTTTCCAGCATATCAAAACAAAGGAATCGGAAGTCAAGTTATCCGGAAATGCATTGCAGAAACCGGTTCGCCCATATTTCTCTATGTTTTTATTCGAAATACCAAAGCAGTTTCTTTCTATAAAAGGTTCGGTTTTGAAATCAAAGAAACGATCAGAGATTCACGATATATCATGGAAAGATAAACGATCCATTACGTTTCGGGTTTGCCTCAAGGCAGGCCCTTATTTTTTTGACCGGAACGTGCTATAATAACTTTAATTACCATGCGGAGGGGCAAAATGAAAGTATTAGTATTGGACGGCAACAGCATCCTGAACCGGGCATTCTACGGCATCCGCCTTCTTACAACGAAAGAAGGCCTGTACACCAATGGAATTTACGGCTTTCTCACCATCTTCCACCGCCTGATGACGGAAACGGAGCCGGATGCCGTGGCCGTGGCATTTGATATGCGCGCCCCCACCTTCCGCCACAAGGAATACGCAGGCTACAAGGCAAACCGCAAGGGAATGCCGCCGGAACTGGCGCAGCAGATGCCCACGCTCAAGGAACTGCTCACTCTGCTCGGCTACCGGCTGGTGGAGTGCGAAGGATTTGAGGCAGACGATATTCTCGGCACGCTGGCAAAGACCTGCGAAGACGGCGGCTGCAGCTGCGTCCTCGCCACGGGAGACCGCGACAGCCTTCAGCTTGTTGCGCCGCACGTGACCGTTCGCCTCGCTTCCACCAAAATGGGGCAGCCGCTGGTCACCCTGTATGATGAAGAGAAAATCAAAATGGATTACGGCGTGACACCGAAGGAAATGATCGAGATTAAGGCGCTTCAGGGCGATTCTTCCGACTGCATTCCCGGCGTGGCGGGAATCGGCCCAAAAGGCGCGGGACAGCTCATTCAGGCTTACCATTCCATCGACTATATTTACGATCACCTCGATTCAATTGAGATCCGCGAAAACCTCCGCAAGAAACTTGCTGCCGGGAAGGAAAGCGCCTATTTGAGCCGCCGCCTTGGCACGATCCGCACCGATGCGCCGATTGACACAGATCTGAAAAATTATATCCCCCATGGGCGTGATGCGGCGGCGGCCGCCCGCCTGATGGCAAAGCTCGAATTTTTCTCCCTCATTGAAAAACTCGGCCTCAGTACACCTGACACCCCGCAGGCGGAACAGCCGGAAAAAGGTTCTTCCGTCACTTTCGCCGAAACCGCGGACGGATCCGCACTCCTGAAAAAGCTGAAAGAAACCGGGCGCGCCGATTTTACCGCGCAGACGGAGTCCGGGGCCGTCAGCGCCCTTTACGTTCGGATCGGAGACACCGTCTGCCCCGTGACGGATGCGGAAACCATTCAGGCCATCCTCACGGACGGATCTATCCGCAAAAATACGCACAACATTAAACCGCTGTACGCCGCTATGGACCGGTCGGGCAAAGAGATTGCCGGCCCGGTGTTCGATACCATGCTGGCCGGATATCTGCTGAACCCGTCGGCTTCGGGGTATGAACCGCTCCGCCTTGCGCGGGAATACGGCGCCCCCGTCCCGGACGGCCTGCCGGAAGGTTCCGCCGGCGAAGCGGCCGTCATGCCTGCCCTTACGGACGCACTGGAGCGGAAAATCGCCGAAAACAGCCAAACCAGCCTCCTTGAAAAAATCGAACAGCCCCTCGCGCAGGTTCTCGCACGCATGGAAAATATCGGCTTTGCCGTGGACGCGGACGGAATCCGGTCATTCGGCGCAGCTCTGGACGGGAAAATCACAGAGCTTCAGCGGCAGATTTACGATACCGTCGGATATGAGTTCAATATCAATTCGCCTAAACAGCTCGGGGAAGCGCTGTTTGGCAAGCTGGGCCTGAAGCACGGCAAAAAGACGAAAACAGGCTGGTCCACCAGCGCCGCCACGCTGGAAAAGCTCCGCTACGAAAGCCCCGCCGTGGAACTTATCCTGAACTACCGCACACTGGCAAAGCTGAAATCCACCTACTGCGACGGCCTGCTCAAGGTGATTGCCCCGGACGGCCGGATCCATTCCAGCTTTAAACAGACCGAAACGCGCACGGGGCGCATCAGCTCTACAGAACCGAACTTGCAGAACATTCCCGTCCGCACAGAGCTGGGGCGCGAGATGCGGCGCTTCTTCGTCGCGCGGCCCGGCTGGGTTTTGGTAGACGCGGACTATTCACAGATTGAGCTGCGCGTCCTTGCCCACGTTGCCAACGACAAAAACATGATTCAGGCGTTCCGAGACGGCGACGACATCCACCGCCGCACGGCGGCGCAGGTGTTCCACATGCCGGAGCAGCTGGTCACCCCCCTGATGCGCAGCCGTGCCAAGGCGGTCAATTTCGGCATTGTATACGGTATCGGCGCGTTTTCGCTTTCCCACAACATTCACGTTTCCATGCGGGAGGCTCAGCAGTATATCGACGATTATCTCGCCCACTATTCCGGCATTCATGAATACATGAAGCGCGTGGTGGAGGAAGCCAAAGAAAAGGGCTACGCGGAAACCATGTTCGGCCGCCGGCGCTATCTGCCGGAGCTGACCAGCTCCAACCACAACCTGCGGGCGTTCGGCGAACGCGTTGCGCGCAACATGCCCATCCAGGGCACGGCGGCGGACATTATTAAGATCGCCATGATCCGAGTGGAGCGCCGCCTGAAACAGGAACACATGAAATCCCGGCTGATTTTGCAGGTACACGATGAACTGATTGTCGAGTCTCCGGAAGGAGAAGCCGAAAAGGCCGCCGCCCTGCTGACCGAAGAAATGCAGGGAGCCGTTTCCCTCTCGGTTCCGCTGACCGCTGAGGCAAAAGCCGGCCGCACATGGTACGAGGCCAAGGCTTAAGACAGAAGGAGCAAAAATGAATTTCTTTTTTGTCTTTCAGAATAAGACGTATAACCAAGAAAGAAATGGTGAATACCTTTGGGCACCGAAAGGACCTTGCGCACATTGGAAAAATCTTAACCTGGTAAAAAAGGGAGATATCACTTTTCATAGTTATTATGGCAATTTAGTAGCTCTTAGCATTGCCAAATCGGATTGCTTTGAAGCAAATCAGCCTATTGAATTACAAAGAGAGCACCATTGGGAAAATGATGGACGGAGAGTAAATTGTAATTATTTTATTGTACCAAACCCGATTCCGTTTGCAGATTATAAAGAACAGATCCTACGACGTCAACCAAAAAAATATGCACCGTTCAATCGATTGGGAAGAGGAAATTCAGGATATTTTTACATTTTAAATCGTCAAACCGCTGATTTTCTATTGGAAAAATTGTCACTGCAAAATTCTAATTTTGTAGATACCTTTAAAAAAACAGCCTTGGAAATATAGTCCTTTTTATGGGGGTATTCATGATCTTTGTTTGCCCAATTTGTAACAAATCTTTATCACTTACAAATGAGAACCGTTCTGCTATTTGTGAAAATGGTCACTGCTTTGATTTTGCAAAAGAAGGGTACCTTTATCTTCTTCCGCCAAATAAAAAGCATTCCAAATCCCCGGGCGACGACAAACAGATGGTAGCGGCGCGCCGCCGGTTCCTGGAAGCGGGGTATTACGGCCTTTTCAGCAGCGCGCTGAACCGTTTGGCAGAAAAATATCTATCCGGGCTAAAAAATCCCGTGGTGCTTGACGCGGGCTGCGGCGAGGGGTATTATACGGGCAGGCTGTTCCGTTTTCTTTCCGAGCATAGCCTGAATCCCGAAGCATACGGATTTGACATCTCGAAAACCGCTGTGCGGCTGGCCGCAAAAAAATACCGGGAAATTTCGTTTGCCGTCGCCAGCACGTTTGGCATCCCGGTGCTTTCCGGTTCCGCCGACCTTGTCACCGATGTATTCGCCCCCATTGTCCCTTCGGAACTGAACCGCGTCCTCAGGCCAGGCGGAGTGATGATCCTTGCCGTACCGGGCAAGCGTCATTTGTACGGTCTGAAACAGATCCTGTACGACGAGCCCTACGAAAACGAAACCCGCGAAACGGAGTACCCCGGATTCCGGTTTCAGGAGCGTGTCCCCGTCGAGGGGAAACTCTGCACGGAAGATCCCGGTGTTATGCGCGATTTGTTCGCCATGACCCCTTATTTCTGGAAAACGCCGAAAGGCGGCTGCGAAAGGCTGGAAAAAGCCGGAAAGCTGGAAACGGAAATCCGGTTTGATTTCCTGATTTACCGAAAGGCGGCAGAAGCATGAACAAGCGGAAAGCATTTGTCAGCTTTGTGAAAACGGAAAGCGTCCTGTTTCTCATTGCGGTTACACTCCTTGCGCTGCTGATCCGGGGGAAGTTTCTTCCCTTTGAATCCTGTGACTACCACCAGTTTCTGCAGGGATGGTTTTCCACTTTGAAAGAAAACGGCGGCCTGCAGGCCGTCGGGATGAATATCGGCGACTACATGCCTCCCTATTTTTACCTTCTGGCCCTGCTGACCTATCTGCCCGCACGCGGCCTGTACCTTATTAAATTTTTGTCGTTTGCAGCCGATATTGTTATGGCTTTGTACGCCCGGCGCATTGTCCGCCTGCAATACCCGGAATTCTGGGGAGAGATCGCCTACGCGGTTGTTCTTCTTCTGCCCAGCGTGATTCTGAACTCCGCCGCGTGGGGGCAGTGTGATTCCATTTACACCGCCGCGCTTCTCGCCTGCGTGTATTACGTCATGACGGATCGGCAGTACGCTGCCGTCACCGCATTTTCCATCGCGTTTGTGTTCAAGCTCCAGGCCGTGTTTCTCGCGCCGTTCCTGCTTCTGATGCTCCTGCGGCGCAAGATTCAATGGCGCAGCCTGCTGATTCTGCCCGCCGTTTACCTGGCCTCCATCCTGCCTGCCGCTCTGATGGGACGGGATTTTGGGGAGCTTCTCACCGTTTATTTCCGGCAGGCGCGCCAATACAGCAATATTTCTATGTACCTGCCGAACCTTTCGGTTTGGTACCCAAAGGATACGTCCGTAACGGCAGGGGCCTGGATCGCCGCAGCTGCCGTCGCCGCCACGCTGATCTCCGTTCTGTGGCTCAACAGCCGGAAATTCGACCTGAACCATAAAATGCTGGTTTCGCTGGCGCTTCTTTCCGTCCTCTTTGTCCCGTACATCCTGCCGTATATGCATGAACGGTACTTTTACCCGGCTGACGTTCTTTCCGTCATTTTTGCATTCTATTTTCCGGAGAAACTCTATGTTCCGGTTATCACGGTGTTCAGCTCCACCTATGTCGTATGCCACAATTTGTTTGGTGCCCATTTTCTTAATATTAAGCTTCTTTCGGTTCTGATGCTGTTCTGCCTGCTGTGGGTTGCGGTCAGCACCATTTACTTTTCGAGGGATGAAAAGATCGGACAGGTGGTCCGCCGTAAATGGAAGAGCTGAAAATCGTACCGATGGCGGAACGCCATCTGGATGACCTTGCGGAACTGGAGCGAATCTGTTTTTCGCAGCCGTGGACGCGCGCCGGCCTTGCGGCAGAGCTGGGAAACCCAGCGGCCGTTTTCGCCGTGGCGGAGCGGAACGGGGAAACGGCGGGTTACGCGGGGATGCACCGTGTAGTGGACGAATGCTATGTAGACAACGTCGCCGTTCTTCCCCGGCACCGCCGGAAAGGAACCGCCCGCATGCTGATGGAATTCCTGATTAACAGCGCCCGGGAAAACGGGGCGAAGTTTATTACGCTGGAAGTTCGGCCCTCCAACACGGGGGCTTTGGCACTGTATAAAAGCCTTGGGTTCCGCGAAGCGGGCCGCCGCAGGAATTTCTACCGGCTTCCGGCTGAAGACGCGCTGATCCTGACACTGTTTTTCAGCTCCGACGCCCATGAAAAGCAAATCGAAAAAACATAGAAAAGAGGAAACGGATATGTCAAAACGCGAAGTGCGCCTGCTGGCGCTGGCTTGTACTTTTTTCGGGATTGTCCTTGGATTTCTGCTTTCACCGATCAAAAGCGGCGTAAACGTAACCTGCGGGAACAACAACCACCTGGCGCCCAGCCATATTGACAGGAAAAAAGGGCGCAGTCCGGTTTCTGGCCGGTCGAATCCAAAAGAGGCTTCCGGTGCGCAGGGAGAAAAGAATACAAATAGCTGACAGAACAAAAATTTGCTTTAGGGGAATCGGAATGAAGATACTGGGAATTGAAAGCTCCTGCGATGAAACCGCCGCGGCGGTTGTGGAAGACGGCCGGACCGTTCTTTCCAATGTAGTCGCTTCACAGGTAGATGAACATAAACTCTACGGCGGCGTGGTGCCTGAAATTGCCTCGCGCCGGCACTGCGAGGCAATTGTCGGCGTGGTGCAGAAAGCCCTCGGCGACGCCGGGACAACCCTGGACGAGATCAGTGCGGTTGCCGTCACCTACGCACCCGGACTGATCGGCGCGCTGCTGGTCGGCGTTAATTTTGCCAAAGGGCTTGCACTGGCCGCTGAAAAGCCGCTGGTGCCCGTCCATCATCTTCGCTCGCACATTGCGGCCAACTACCTTGCATTTCCGGAACTGGAGCCACCATTTCTGTGCCTGGTGGTTTCCGGCGGCCATACCCACATTGTGGAAGTGCAGGATTACACAAAATTCCGGGTGCTGGGACGCACCCGGGACGACGCGGCGGGTGAAGCGTTCGACAAGGCGGCGCGCGCCATGGGCATTCCGTACCCAGGCGGTGTAGAACTGGATAAAATTGCCGAACACGGGAATGATAAAGCCTACCCCATGCCCCGTCCCTCTGTGGACGGCGCCCCGTATGACTTTAGCTTTTCCGGCCTGAAAACGAGCGCTATCAACCTGATTCACAACACTCGGCAGCGCGGCGAAACCCTCAATGTTCCCGACCTTGCCGCCTCTTACCGCAAAGCCGTCGTTGACTGCCTGACGCGCAACTTTTTCGCTGCGGCACGCGACACCGGCGCCAAAAAACTGGCCATTGCAGGCGGGGTATCTGCAAACGCCCTTCTGCGCCGAACTCTGGAGCATGAATGCCGGGTAAAAGGGCTCGCATTTTACCGCCCGCAGCTTTCTTTCTGCGGCGACAATGGGGCCATGGTGGGCTCACAGGGTTACTATGAATTCCGGGCCGGGCATACCGCGGGGCCGGAATTGAATGCTTTTGCGGAAATGCCGGTAGAACAAAACGAATATGTTTTGCATAATACGCCTTGATGTTATGCAAAACAAGAAAATTTATTTTTCTTCGCCGCCTATATTTCTGCGTAAAATTTTCATAAAAATCTAACCAAAAATTAAAAAATATCAGAAATTGATAGAAAATTAACAATTTAATTCTTTTATCGTTTAATGAATCAAAAAATAAAATGTATTATTGTATTAATTTCAATAGGCCATTGGGCCGAAAGGAGAAATTATGACGCAGAATCAATCGGTATTGGAATGGATCCAGAAAATGAAAGAGCTGGTCTGCCCAGACAAAGTGCTGTGGATAGACGGTTCCAACGAGCAAATTGAAGCTCTGAGGGCTGAAGCCTGCAAAACTGGCGAAATGATTAAACTGAACCAGGAAAAGCTGCCGAACTGCTACCTGCACCGCACGGCGGTGAATGACGTTGCGCGCGTAGAGGGGCGCACGTTTATCTGCTCCCGCAAAGAAGAAGACGCTGGCCCGACCAACAATTGGATGGAGCCGCAGAAAGCCTATAAAATGCTGTACGACATCGCCAGGGGAAGTTACAAAGGGCGCACAATGTACGTCATCCCTTACTCGATGGGCCCGGTTGGATCACCGTTTTCAAAAATCGGCATTGAGCTGACCGATTCAATTTATGTTGTACTGAACATGTCCATCATGACCCGTGTAGGGACCAAAGTAATGGAAGCACTTGGCAACAGCTCCGACTGGGTGCGCGGACTCCACTGCAAATGCCAGATCGACGCCGAAAAGCGTTACATCTGCCACTTCCCGGAAGACAACACCATTATTTCCGTCAACTCCGGCTACGGCGGAAATGTGCTGCTGGGCAAAAAGTGCTTTGCTCTCCGCATTGCTTCTTACCTGGGCAAAAATGAGGGCTGGATGGCCGAGCATATGCTGATTCTCGGAATCCAGAATCCGAAGGGCGAAATCCACTATGTGGCGGCTGCATTCCCGTCCGCCTGCGGCAAGACGAACCTTGCTATGCTGATTCCGCCGGAAGTTTACCGCAAAAAGGGCTATAAAGCCTGGACGGTAGGCGACGACATTGCCTGGATGCGCATCGGCCCGGACGGCCGCCTGTGGGCTGTAAACCCCGAAAACGGATTCTTCGGTGTCGCCCCCGGCACCAACGAAAAATCCAACCCGAATGCCTTGGCAACCACAAAGTCCGGCACGATCTTTACCAATGTTGCGCTGAATAAAGACAACATGACCCCGTGGTGGGAAGGCCTCGACCACAATCCGCCGAAAAACGGCGTGGACTGGACCGGAAAACCGTGGGACGGCACCATTTCCAAGGAAAAGGGTGCCCATCCAAACAGCCGCTTTACCGCACCTTCAAGGAACTGCCCGTGCCTCAGCTCAGAGTTTGACAGTGCAAACGGTGTTCCGATTTCCGCCATTATTTTCGGCGGCCGCCGCGCTCACACAACCCCGCTGGTTTATCAGTCCCGTGACTGGAACAACGGTGTGTTCGTCGGCTCCATCATGGCTTCTGAAACAACTGCTGCCGCCACAGGCGCCGTCGGTGTTATCCGCCGTGATCCAATGGCCATGCTGCCATTCTGCGGCTACAACATGGGCGACTATTTCCAGCACTGGATCGATATGGGCAAGCGCCTCGGCAGCAAAGCTCCGAAGATCTTTAATGTCAACTGGTTCCGCGTGGATAACGACGGCCACTTTATTTGGCCGGGATTCGGCGACAACATGCGCGTAGTGGACTGGATTCTGAAGCGCTGCGCAGGTACGGTAGACGCTGTGGAAACCCCCATCGGATATGTGCCAAAAGCGGAAGATATCAACCTGGAAGGCCTGGATCTCAGCCGCAATACCCTGAAAGACATCTTAAACGTAGACAAGGCCGAATGGTCGAAGGAAGCTGACGGCATTGAAGAATTTTATAAGAAATTCGGTAACAAGCTGCCGACAGAACTTCGCAGTGAGCTGAACAATCTTCAGGCAAAACTGAAATAATCTCTTCAAAACTCTTCGAAACATTTAAATTTAGAAACCGCGGAATAATGAATTTCCGTGGTTTCTTTTTATATTTTTCCTCTTTGTGCTTCTGGGATGGGCTATATTCGGTGCATATTCAAAAAGTATGAATAATTTGTTGCAAAATTTATAAATTTGTGTAAATAACATCTTGCGTTCTCCTTATGAAGTCCTTATACTAGAAGTATCGTCTTCGTCTCCCGGCAAAACATTGTCGGGCAATTTTTATTTACCGGAGGAATGAAAATGGAGGAAAACGCATTTGCAAAGATTCACCCGAAGGGCGACTTTTTTAACCTGAAGGGTAACGGAACAAATGTCCACACAGAAATCATTGCAGGCCTTACCACTTTTTTCACCATGGCCTATATCCTTTTTGTGGAACCGTCTATTCTTGGCGACGCAAAAATGGACAAGGGAGCTGTCATGCTGGCGACCTGCATTGCCGCAGCCATTGGCACTCTGCTGAGCGGGCTTCTTTCCAACTATCCGCTTGCACAGGCGCCTGGCATGGGTCTGAACGCCTTTTTTGCGTACACCATCTGCGGAACCTACGGCTATTCGTGGAGAGCCGGCCTGGCTGCCGTCTTTATTTCGGGCATTGTATTTATCATCATCACGGCTTCTGGGCTTCGTGAAAAGATTGTGGATGCCATCCCGCTTTCCATTAAGCGGGCAATCAGCGGAGGCATTGGGATGTTTATCGCCATTGTCGCGCTGAAAGGGGCCGGCATTGTTGCACCCAGTAAATCTACTATTATTACGCTCGGTGACTTTTCCAAACCCACCACTATTCTTGCCCTGATCGGCATTTTTCTGGCAATCCTGATGGTTGTCTACCACGTGAAAGGCGGCCTGTTCATCAGCATTATTGCCACCAGCCTGATCGGCGCACTGATGCAGTTTGGTTTTCATGCCAACGTGGGCATTTCCAAAGGACTTACAGTTGGAAGCTCTCTGGCTCCGACATTCGGCCAGTTTGCCTTCGGTTTCTCGGAACTGCTGCATACCAGCGAAGGATTCGGGGTTGCACTGTTTTCTCTGATTTCCGTGCTGATCTCCCTGACAATGGTCGACATGTTTGACACGGTCGGCACGCTTTACGGCACAGCGGGCCGCGCAGGTTTCCTGACTCCTGAAGGAAAACTGCCGAACGCTACCAAAGCTCTGATGGCGGACGCCGTTGCCACTTCTGTCGGTGCTGTGTTCGGAACTTCCACCGTAACAACTTATGTGGAATCCAGCGCAGGCATTTCAGAAGGCGGCAAAACCGGCCTGACCAGCGTAACCGCAGCCATTTGCTTTTTCCTTTCCATTTTCCTTGCCCCGTTCCTCGGATTCATCCCCGGTTCGGCGACATATCCGGTTCTGCTCGTTGTCGGTGTTATGATGATCGGCGGCGTGCGTGACATAAACTGGGATGATATGGAAATTGCTATTCCCTGCTTCCTCACGATTGTGATGATGCCTTTCGCCTACAGCATTTCTGAAGGAATCGCGTTTGGCTGCATCAGCTACTGCTTTATCAAACTGGTTCGTGGGAAAGTGAAAGAAGTCAGCCCGATTATGTATGTCATTTCGCTTCTATTTATCATCCGTTATATTCTTCCATTCATTCACATCTGATTTTTATAAAGATAAAAAAGGGCTGCTGCTTAGCATTTTGCAGCAGTCCTTTTTGCTGGGGAGGTCCCTTTATGAAAAAAGCACTGGTAACAGGAGCTTCCCGCGGTATTGGCCGCGCCGTGGCGCGCAGGCTGAGCCTTGACGGGTTTTTCGTCATCCTAAACTACGCCCGGTCGGACAGCGACGCACAGTCGCTTCTGAACGAGCTGAACCGAAATGGCACTGGGCGCGCCGCCATCTTTCGGGCGGACGTTTCCGACCGAAAACAGGTGGAAGCGATGTTCCGGAAAGCCGGGGGCGTAGATGTGCTGGTGAACAGCGCGGGAATCGCGCAGCAAAAGCTGTTTACTGACCTTACCGAACAGGACTGGGAACGGATGTTTGCTGTGGATGTGACCGGCGTATTCCACTGCTGCCAGATGGCTCTGCCATATATGATCCATCAGAAACGGGGAAAGATCGTCAATATCTCCTCCATGTGGGGACAGACCGGCGCTTCCTGCGAAGTCCATTATTCCGCAGCGAAAGCGGCAGTGATCGGCTTGACAAAGGCCCTGGCCAAAGAAGTGGGTCCCTCGAACATCCAAGTCAACTGCGTAGCGCCGGGTGTTATCCATACGCAGATGAATGCCGCCCTCAGCCCGGAAACCATGAACGAATTAAAAGAAGAAACCCCGCTGGAGCGTATCGGGACACCGGAAGAAGTAGCCTCAGCGGTTCGTTTCTTGGTTTCAAAGGATGCGGATTTTATTACAGGGCAGGTTCTTGGAGTAAACGGAGGCATGGTGATTTAGACAGTCGTCCGCAGCAGGTGGCACCTGCCTTTGACCGTGTAGTCCCCAAAACCGGCTGGGACAAATATACTGTCTCCTTTCTGGAACGAAAACACCGGTTTACCCTGATTCAGCAGGATAGCGTCGCCCTCCAGGCAAAGGAAAGAATGGAAGCTGGTTTCATCCGCCCGCAGAGCCGCTTCCTGAATTTCCATCTCGTACACCGTAAAGACGTTGCACGAAGCAAGCAGGATTTGGGAATACCCCTCGCAGGTTTCCCGTTTTCCCTGCGGACGGGCCGGCCGGTCCGGCGGCGTCAGGCGGGTGACATCCAGCGCCTGCGGGATATGAAGCTGGCGGGGCTTTCCGTCCGTTCCGACGCGGCCGTAATCGTAAATACGGTACGTCAAATTGGAATTCTGCTGGATTTCCGCAATTAAAATTCCTTTGCCGATCGAATGCAGCGTGCCCGCTTCAATGAAAAAAACATCGCCGGGATGCACGGACGCCCGGTTCAGGACTTCCTCCAGCGTATTGTTCTGAATTCTTCTACGGAACTCCTCTTTTCCAATCGGATGGTCAAAGCCATAATAGAGGAATGCGCCCGGCTCACAGTCGACTACATACCACATTTCGGTTTTTCCAAAGCCGCCGCCGTGCGTTTTCGCGTAGGCATCGTCGGGATGAACCTGAATTGACAGGCGGTCTTTCGCATCAATCAGCTTGATGAGAACCGGAAAATCCGGAAATTTTGCGCAGTCTGTTCCAAGGGCCTGCCTTCCCAGCTGTTTCAGGTACTCCGGAAACAGCATACCTTTGCAGTCTCCGCTGTTCACAATTGACGGGCCGTCCGGATGGCAGGAAAGCATCCAGCTTTCGGCGACTTTTTCCGCGTCGCTCTGCTGGTGGTATTCGGTCCTCAGCCTGGTTCCGCCCCACAGGTAATCCTTGCAGGCAGCTTTTAATTTAATTGGTTCTGTTGAAAACAATTCTATTCACCTCAGTTTTTTGTCGGAGCCTTCTTTATATTACTCGATAAACATTATAATCTCCGCACCGGAAAAAAACAAGGGAAACCGGGAAGCTCCGCTGCCGTGGCTGGCAGCGGAGCTTTTTAAGCGGCTTTAGATAAAGAGCGTGGTGTCGGACTGCTCTGCAGCGGCAAGGAAAGTCGCCACTCCGGCGGTTTCCACGCCGTCGATCAGTTCTTCTCTGCGAATGCCCATTAGATCCATCGACATCTGGCAGGCAATGATGCGCACACCGGAATTCATGGCCTTTTTCAGCAGTTCCTCCGGAGAATCCACGTGGTTCTCGCGCATGAGGTTCCGGATCATCCGGGAACCCGCACCGAACAGGTTCAAGTGCGAAAGTTTCAGCTTCTGCGTCCCGCGGGGCATCATGGCCCCGAACATACGGCCCGTGAAGTTCTTTTTCACCGAGACACGGCTGCTTTTTCGCAGGATATTAAGACCCCAGAAGGTAAAGAACATGGTCACCTTCCGGTCCATGGACGCCGCACCGTTCGCAATGATCAGCGAAGCAATAGCCTTATCGAGGTCGCCGCTGAAGACAATGATGCTTTTATCATTGCCGCCTTTTGGGGCCGCTGCGGCCTGCCCTTCTCCTTTCCGGATGGAAACAAGCAGTTCACCGCCGTTTTTCTCTACACTGAGCAGCTGGTTTCCCGTGCGGCCGCACCATGAACGGATATCGGATGCATAGCCCGGATCGGAAGCTCGCACTTCCAGCACTTCGCCGGTTTTGATCTTTTTCAGGCCCTCCGCCGTTTGCAGGATGGGGCCGGGGCACTGAAGACCGCACGCGTCAATGGAAAGCGCCGCTTTGGCGGGAGAGCCGGATCCTTTCGGCGGATCGCCGTCTTCCGGCGGCTTCTGCACGCCGACGCAATTGACATTGGTGGGCGGCTCCTGCCCTTTCGAGGCAATATACGTTTTATATCCGCCGCTCAGGTTATAGGCATCGAACCCGTGCTGCATCAGGATGCGGCAGGCAACGTAGCCGCGCAGCCCGACGGCGCAGTAAGCATAAACCGGGCGGTACTTTGGAATTTCCTCCATGCGGCTGCGCAGATCGTCAAGGGGGATATTGACCGAACCTTCAATGGCGCCCGCCTGCGCCTCGGGAACCGTGCGCACATCAAGCAGAGTTACTTTGCTGCGGTCGAGGCCGTCCACTTCATCCCAGTAGAAAGGTTTGACGTCTCCGCGCAAAATATTAGCCGCCGTAAAACCGAGCATATTGACAGGGTCTTTTGCCGATGAGTACGGCGGGGCGTAACAGAGTTCCAGCTTCTCAAGGTCGTAGACCGTGCCGCCGAGACGCTGCGCCGTGGCAATTACGTCAATGCGCTTATCAGCGCCCGCGCGGCCCACGGCCTGCGCCCCGTAAATTTTCCCATCCGGGGCGAACAGCAGCTTCATGCTGATCTGCGACGCACCGGGATAATAGGCGGCGTGGTCACCCGGATGGACGTACGTTTTGAGGTACGGAAGATTCCGCTGTTTCAGCTGCTTTTCGTTCAGACCGGTGGAAGCGGCGGTCAGGCCGAACACTTTCAGGACGGAGCTGCCCTGCACGCCCGAATCCTGAACCGTGCGCTTTCCAAGGACGTTTTCACCCGCCGCGCGCCCCTGCTTGTTGGCAGGCCCTGCCAGTGCAAGAAGCGTGTCTTCGCCGGTAACGGCGCTGCGCACCTGAATGGCGTCGCCCACAGCGTAAATATCCGGGTCGCTGGTGCGGTAAGCGGAATCCACTTTGATGCTGCCGCGGATGCCCAGCTCCAGCCCAGCATCCTTCGCCAGGGCACTGTCCGGGGCAATGCCCGCGCTGAGGATAGCAAGGCCTGCGTCCAGCGTCTGCCCGTCGGTCAGAGAAACGCGCAGGCCGTCCGGCCCGCCCTGCTCAAAACTTTTGACACCGGTATTCAGCAGCAGGTTTACGCCGTTTTCACGGATATGGGTATGCAGAATAGCCGCCATTTCCGGGTCAAGCGCTGCCACGGCCTGGCCGGTAAACTCCACAACCGCAACATCCAGCCCGCGCCCTTTCAGGTTCTCGGCCATCTCGACGCCGATAAAGCCTGCACCGACCACAACGGCGCGTTTCACCTGTTTTTCACGGATATACCGGTCGATCACGGCGGCATCCGGGACATCGCGCACCGTAAAGATGCCCCGGCCGTCTGCACCGGGAAAATTCGGGCGCTTCGGCACACCGCCCGGCGAGAGGATCAGCTTATCATAGCTTTCTTCGTACTGTTTTCCATCCGCCTGCCGGACAGACACTGTCTTTTTCTCACGGTTGATTCGGACAGCTTCGCTGCTGACACGCACGTCAATGCGGAACCGGCTGCGCAGCATTTCGGGCTTTGCGACCAGAAGCCGCTCCCTGTCCCGGATAACTCCGCCGATAAAATACGGAAGGCCGCAGTTCGCGTAGGAAACGTAAGGCCCCTTTTCCAGAAGAACAATCTCCGTTTCTTCACTCAGGCGGCGCAGCCTGCAGGCGGCGGAAGCACCGCCTGCAACACCGCCGACAATCACAACTTTCATCTTTCATTCTCCTTTCAGTGCTCTTTGATATATTTCACAGCCTGTTTCAGGGAATCCTGATCCATCATGGAGTTAATGCCGCCGACAAGATTCCCGTTCTTATCAATGAAATAGGTGGCGGGAATCCCCTGCAGCCCATAAGCCGTGACGGCATCCTCATCCCGGTCATAATAAACGGGGATATTCAAATTCTGCTTTTTAAGGAACGCTTCGGCGCTGTCCTGCGTTTCGCGGCCGCCGACCCAGTCGACAAACAAGAACTGGACATTGTCTTTCTCTTTCTGATAGACTTCAGCAAATTCCGGCATCTCCTGTTTACAGTAATAACACCAGCTTGCCCAGAAATTCAGGACAACCGGCCTGCCCGTAAAATCCGACAGGCTGACTTTTCTGCCGTCTGCCGTGTAGACGGTAAAATCAGGCGCCTTCTCAAGCGTCTGCGACGACTGCGGCATTTCTGACCCCGGCGGCACCGCGGCGGACTCCGGCGAAGCGGATGAAGCAAGCGGCACCGAACGGCGGCCCGCGGTGTAGCGGGAATACAGAAACCACGAAGCGGCCACCGCCGCAACAAGGAACGCACCCATCAAAGCTGCTTTCCATTTTTCCGTCATGCGGTTCAAACTTCCTTTCTTACAGGCCGGCCGAAAAAGTCCCGAAAACACCGAACGCCGTCATCAGCCCCGCGGCAATCAGCAGCCCGCCGGAGACGGCGCTGACCGCGCGGGAATGGCGCCGGATAAAATCAAACGAACGTTTCAGGCGGCCGATAAAAACCGCACTGAGAAAAAACGGAACGCCGAGGCCGGCAGAATAGCAGAGCAGCATGGCAACCCCCTTGGCACTGCTGCCGCGCGACGCGGCAAGCAGGAGCGCCGATCCGAGAAAAGCGCCGACGCAGGGCGTCCATCCAATGGAGAATAAAAAACCGAACAGCATGCAGCGAAAAAAGCCGAGAGTTTTCGGGCGGTAGGAAATCTGCCGGCTCCGGCTGAAAAATCCCGGCTGGAGCACGCCCAGAAAAAACAGGCCAAACAGAACCATGACAATGCCGCTGACGATTTCAACCATATGTGAATAACGGTGGAGCGCCGCGCCGACCGTGCCGGCAAACGCGCCCATCAGCACAAACGCGGCGGTAAAACCAAGCACAAAGCCGAGGGCATTGCGGGCCGTCTGGTATTTTTTGCCCTCGCTGTCCTGTCCGGCGAAAAAAGCCGCATAAACCGGAATCATGGGGAGAAGGCATGGGGAGACGAAGGTGACGATCCCCTCCAGAAACGATATGAAATAATCCAAGGCGGCGCTCCTTTCGGCATCCTTTTATTTTATCCTTATCGGGTATATAATACCTTATAGTATCGCCGTTTTCCGTGACAAAATCACACAGCGCGGATTTTGCGTAACTTTGTCACGGCGCGGGAGGCAAAAAAGGGATACAATAAAGCAAAAACAGGAAAAGGTGATTTTTTGGCGGACGTCATTATTATGGGAAGCGGCCCGGCCGGAATCTCGGCGGCGCTGTACACCGCGCGCGCCGGGCTGGACACGCTGGTGATCGGGCCGGTGGGCGGCTCCCTTTTAAAAACAAATAAAATCGAAAATTACTACGGGTTTGCGGAACCCGTCTCGGGAAAAACCCTGCTGGAAAACGGCACGGCGCAGGCGGAGCGGGTCGGCGTGAAGCGGCTGGACGGCGAAGTAGTCGGCATTGCCTATGACGGGCAGTTTGCCGTGAGCACCGCTTCGGACACCTACCGCGCGCCGTTTGCCGTCCTTGCGACGGGCGCGGCGCGGCGGGCCCCAAAAATTCCGGGCCTTTCGGACCTGGAAGGCAGGGGTGTGAGCTACTGCGCCGTATGCGACGCTTTCTTTTACCGCAAGAAGAAGGTTGCGGTTCTCGGCGCGGGGGACTACGCCCTGCACGAGGCACTGGAACTTCTTCCGGTGGCTTCCAACGTAACCATCCTGACGGACGGGGAAAAACCGGCGGCGGATTTTCCGGAAGATTTTACCGTGGAAACGAAAAAGATTTCGTCGCTGGAAGGAGGCGCAACACTGGAAGGCGTGCAGTTTGAGGACGGCTCCCGGCTGGAAACCGCGGGCCTGTTTGTGGCGCTGGGCGTAGCAGGAAGCGTGGATCTCGCCCGCAAGCTCGGCGCGCAGACAAAGGGCACGGCAATTGCCGTGGACGAACACCGGCAGACCAATATTCCCGGCCTGTACGCGGCGGGTGACTGCACGGGCGGCCTTTTGCAGATCTCAAAGGCCGTCTGCGACGGGGCCGTGGCCGGAACCTCCATTGTCAAAGCATTCCGGGCAGCAAAACACTGACGCCGGTTTCCCTTTCACTTTACCCTTAAAAACAACGAAAAGTTGCCCTTTGCAGGGCAACTTTTTTAAAATTATTTTAACTTTTTTGGATTTACAGCGCCTTGCGGAACAGCGCCTCAATTTCGGGAACCGTTGCTTCCCTCGGGTTGCCCGGCGTGCAGGCGTCTTTCATGGCGGAGGCCGCCAGTTTGGAGATATCCTCTTCCTTTACGCCGATTATGGAGTTTCTGCGGGATGCCCACATCCAGGGACAGCTGCCGGACAGCGTCAACCGCCGCTGTTTTGTACTGCTCCGGGTTCATGCCCTTCACGTCTACGCCCATAGCCTGCGCAATATATTTGTATTCCATGCCACACCGTGCGGAATATCATAAAAAGCACTGAGCGTGTGCGCCATGATGACGTATGGCATTTTGATCCGCTGTGTACGTGTTCTATTTTACAGCTTTTCTTCCATGAAAAATCAATTGTCATTTCAGAGCTTTTATGAATTTTACTCGAAAAATTTGAGCTGCGGGTCCTTCAGGGAAACGCATTTCCGCCGGACTACCGTTTCTTCCGGCTGCGGGCGGCCTGAAAGCAGGGGAGATTCCGGATCATGGGCGGCGGCGTTCCGGCGGACGGCCGCCGCCGAGGTCACCGCATAGCAGTAGGCACAGCCGCGCGGGCAGGTGCTGTAAGCCCCGATATCCACACTCTCGGCACAACCGCAGGCGGGGCGCTGGTTCCGGTCTTTGCCCACGCGGAGGCGGCAGCCGGCCAGTTTCTCAATCTTCTGCCGGTCAATGCAGGCACCGTGCGCAATGTGACAGGCGGACAGATCGATTTCTTCACAGCAGGTCCGCAGGGTCAGGCCGTACCCTGCGGCGATTTCTGAAAATCCGAAGGCGATCCGCCTCATGGCCTTCGGGGTGATTTCCAGACGGCCGGCAAGGGCGGCGCTCCGGCGGGTTCCGGCGTATTCATCCAAAAAGCTGAAAACACATTCTTCCGTGCTGCCCCGCAGTGCGCGGCAGAGGGCTTCAAACTTTGCAAAATGCCACTCCGGGGTCATCCGCCCGGTAAGGATCACCGGGTCGTACCGCCAGACCATCCGTTCGGGGCCAATCCTTTCCGCCAGCCGGCGGAATGTCTCCACGGCCTCCGCGGCCGGCGGGGAACCCGGCTCGATCTCCGGGCCATAAGGGGTCAGCGTATACTGGAAATAGAACGGATAGCCCATGCGCCCGATTTCGCTTAATTTATCCAGCATAGGCGCTGGATCTTTCGTCCAGAATACAATGGCGTCCACCACATCCGGCGAAAGATCCACTCGCCAGAGCCGCAAGGGCCGGTACGGGCTGCGAACCAGCGCATACCCCGCTTTCAACCGGTTCAGAAACCATTTGGAATAATAGGCCGGGATATCGGTCCTCCTGCTGGCGCTCAGAATCATGTTCTTCCGCTCCTTCTCTACTTTCTGATCCTTTGATACCACAGCGCGGACCCGCTTGTCAGCCGAACGGCGAACCCCCGTTCTGACATGTTCCGCAGACTGTGCTATACTATAATAAACTATAATAAGATAGATTTCAGACACAGAGTTTAAAACTAGAAAAGAAAGACTGTTGCACTCATGAAAACCGGAATACTGGATTCGGGAATCGGCGGCCTGACCGTGCTTCATCAGGCGCTCCGGACACTCCCGAATGAGGATTATCTGTATTACGCGGACACGGATCACGTCCCCTACGGAACGAAAACGAAGGAAGAAATCACCGGCTACGCGGATGAAGCCGTGCTGTTTCTGGCGCAGAAGGGCGTGCAGGCGGTTGTTGTGGCATGCAACACCGCAACCAGCGCGGCGATCGGTTTTCTCCGCAGCAAATACGCTTTTCCCATTCTCGGAATGGAACCGGCCGTTAAGCCCGCCGTGCGGCGGAACGCAGGCAAGCGGGTCATGGTGGTTGCCACGCCCGTCACCATACGGGAGGACAGGCTCCAGAACCTTCTGCGCCGCGTGGACGGGGAACATTCCGTGGATCTGCTTGCCCTGCCCCGCCTTGTCACACTTGCGGAAAGCGGCGAATTTAATTCGGACCGCGTGCGCCGCTACCTGGAAGATGAGTTCTCACGCTATGACCTGACGCGCTACTCAGCACTGGTTCTGGGCTGCACACACTTCAACTTCTTCAAGGATACGTTCCGGAGGATTTTTCCGCCGGACGTCGCCCTGATCGACGGCAGCGCAGGCACGGTCAACCACCTGCGGGACGTCCTGCGGGAAAACGGGCTTGCAGGCGGCGGGTCGGGCCGCGTGGAATACTACCAATCCGGACGCAGGCTGGAAGACCGCGCGTCACTGGAACGGATCCGCGCCCTGCACCGCAGACTGGACGCCATGCTCCGCTACTGACTGGGGCCTGCCGCGCCGCCGGGCGTTTGGGAACGCGGCAGGATCAGAACGGCTTTTGTTCCCCGGCCCGGTTCGCTGGACAGCCGGAAAACGCCCCCGTGCGCCCGGGCAATGCTGCCGACAATGCGCAGCCCGAGGCCGTGCTCCCCTGTGCGGGACAGGCCCTTCCCGGAACGGATCGCCGCCTGGAGCCGCCGCAGTTTTTCCGGTTTGATCCCGATGCCGTCGTCCTCCACCGCCAGCAGGCAGTCCTTCTCCTGCGCCCGGAGCGACACAGTGATCCGGCACCCGGCCGGATTATGCACGGCACTGTTTTGCAGAAGGTTTGTCACCGCCCGTTCCAGCAGACGCCCGTCTGCGTCGATCCATACGGTTTCATCTGCCGGTTCTATTTCCACTTGGAATTTTTCATCGACGCCCCCGTTCAAAAAACCGGTCACGGCTTCCCGCAGCAATTTTGCCGCCCGCACCGGCCGGCGCAGCAGCGGCTGCATGCTGTATTCAAGCCGGGAAACCAGGTTGAGGTCACTGACAAGATCCCTCAGTTTAACCCCCTGCGCGCAGATCCGCGCGCAGCGCTCCCTTGCCGGTTTAGGGAGGGAAGGGTCATCTTCCATTTCCCCCGCGTATCCCAGAATCATCGAAAGGGGCGTGCGGATGTCGTGCGAAACGCCGGCAATCCATTCCGCGCGCGCCTTTTCTTTTTCTTTCAGCGCTTCGCTCCGGCTTTGCAGAAGGACGGAAGTGCGGTTGAGCCCGGCGGAAATTTCAGAAAACAGCCCCTTTTCCTGCAAAAGGACCGGTTCCCCCCGCGAGAGTGACCGGATGCTTTCGAGGATCGGCTCCACCGGCTTAACCGTGCGCCAGCTTAACAGCGCGTACAGCAGGATCAAAAGGGCCACATTGCATCCGAACATCAGCTCCACCCAGCGCAACGTCTGCGAAAACATCTGCATGGAGGCATCGTAAGGATATTTAAAGTAGGAATCTTTCGGGTACCCGAGAACCATCAGCCCGCCGCCGCGCTCCCAGCAGAAAACCGGGTAATCCCGCAGGTAGTAACGGGAAAACTCCGCGATGCCGGCCGCCGAATAGGAAAGCGGAATAGTCTCCGGCAAGTCCATTTTCCAGACGACCTTCCCGCCGCTGTCCAGAAGCATGGCCCACACGCCCTGCTTTTTCAGCTCGTTTTTTAAGCCGCCGGGCAGCGTGTAGCCGCTGCCTTCGGTTCCGGAGAGCGATTCCGCGGTCTGCCGGACCAGATACTGCGGAGACCCGGAACCTTCGCCGGCCTGTGAAGCCTTGTAGAAGCAGACCCAAAAAATGCCGACGTTCATAGCGGCGAACAGCACAAAACAAAGTACCAGCCCCGTTAAAAACCGCCGGAGAAACCGCTTTACGTTTTTCACGGATTGCTCCCCTCCGTAACCAGCTTGTACCCAAGGCCGCGTACCGTGAGGAGAAAACGCGGCTTTGACGGATCTTCCTCGATTTTCTCGCGCAGGCGGCGGATGTGTACCATCAGCGTGTTTTCATAGCCCGGAAGGCCGTCGCCCCACACGGCTTCGCACAGGGCGTCGCCCGTGACGATCCGGTTCCGGTTTTCGTACAGCTTGAGAAGCAGCGCCAGTTCCTTTGCCGTCAGGGATATCCGGCGGCCGCCCCGTTCCACAAAGCCGCCGTCGGGATTCACGCCCGTCCGGCCCAGCGTGAAACAGGGTGCGCCCTCCCGCCCGGCGGGCCGGTACGCCCGCCGCAGAACCGCTCCTACACGCAGGGCCAGCTCCTTCGGCAGAAATGGCTTCACCACATAATCGTCCGCGCCGAGGCCGAGGCCGACCAGCCTGTCTTCATCCTCGCCGCGCGCAGTCAGGAAAATCACGGGCACGTCTGAGCTTTTCCGGATTTCACGCATTAGGGAGAACCCGTCGCCGTCGGGCAGCATCACATCAAGGAGGATGAGGTCGGGCCGGATTTTCTCCGCCGCCTGCCGGGCAGAGCGGCAGTCCTGCGCCGTAAAGACACGGGAATACCCTTCTTTCCGCAGGATTTCTTCCAGCAGTTCCAGCAGTTCTTTCTGGTCGTCAACGGCCAGAATTTTTTTTGCCTTGATATCGTCCATTGCCATCACCCAAAATCCAGTATACCACCCCGTCCGGGCTGAAACCCATCCTGCCGCAAAAAATTAAGGCTGGCGTAAGGAAGGCGTCAGGCCCGCGTAAGGAAAGCACGGTACAATGGGAACAGCAAAAACGGAAAGGGATGTTTTTTATGGAAAAGGCAATCGCCACAAAAGGCTTGTCAAAAGAATACAGCGGCGTGTTCCGCGTAAAAGACCTGGATCTTCAGATCCGGCAGGGAGAAGTTTACGGCTTTCTGGGACCGAACGGCGCCGGAAAATCCACCACGATGAAAATGATTTTGGGCCTTGTGCGCCCCACGCGCGGAAGCGTGGAACTTTTCGGGCAGCGGCTCACCGAAAAAAGCCGCATAGACATTTTAAGGCAGACCGGTTCCCTGATCGAATCGCCCGCCTATTACGGACACCTGACGGGGATGGAAAACATGCGGATTATCCAGAAGCTGATGGATCTGCCGGAAAAGAACATCCGGAAAGCCCTCTCCATCGTCCGGCTGGACAACCAGAGAAACAAGAAAGTGAAATACTATTCACTCGGCATGAAACAGCGCCTCGGCATCGCCATGGCGCTCGCGCGGTTCCCGAAGCTGCTGGTGCTGGACGAACCGACCAACGGCCTTGACCCCGCCGGGATCGAGGAGATCCGCGAGCTGATCTGTTCCCTGCCCGCACAGTACGGGATGACGGTTATGATCTCCAGCCATATCCTTTCGGAAATCGACCGAATGGCTACGGCGGCCGGCATCATCAATAAGGGCGAGCTGGTTTTTCAGGGCAGTATGGAGGAGCTTCGGGCAAAGAGCAGCCATTCTATCGTTATGAGGGTGCGCAGCCGGGAAAAGGCCGCCGGGCTTTTAAGCGATTACTCGCCCAAAATGACGCCGGAAGGCGAATTGGCGTTTGAACACGTCAGCGACGACGCCGTTGCGCGCATCAACAGCCGCCTTGTGGAAAACGGCATCCCGGTCTTTCGGATTGAAGAGCGGCGCAAAAGCCTGGAGGAAATCTTCCTTGACCTTACGGGAAAGGCGGCGGCGCTGTGATGCAGTATCTTGGTCTGGAATTTTACAAACTGAAACGCAGACATGTTTTTTTAACGGTGCTGGCGCTTTTCCTCGCGGAAACATTCTTCATTCTGTATTCCGCCTATCGTTCTGCCGCACGGGGAGGGACGGCGGCGGATTTACCATGGGAGAACTTATTGATGCAGATCGCCCTGCTGAACGGGCTGTTCTGCCCGTTTACCCTCGCCGTGGCGGCAAGCCGCGTCTGCGACGTAGAACATAAAGGAGATACCTGGAAGCTGCTTTCCTGCTGCTCGGAACGCATGTCTTCCCTGTACAGCGCCAAATTTGCCTGCTGCATGATTCTGACTGCGGCGGCGCAGGCGATTCAGTATTTCCTCTACGCGGGATACGGGTTTGCGGCAAAGTACCCCGGCGCGTTCCCCGCGGAAAAATTTCTCGCGTCTTATGCGGGAACCATGCTGATCAACGTGGGAGTACTCGCCGTGCAGGAGTTCTTTTCCATGGCCGTCGCAAATCAGTCTGCCGCCCTTGTCGCCGGGCTGTTTGGATCCTTTCTCGGCTTTGCCGGGGCGCTTTTTCCGGACAGTGTTCGGCGGATTTTCATATGGGGATATTATACGGAACTTGCGCAGGCACGGACGGTGGAGATCAACGGAAAATGGACCCTTGCGCCGGTTGCCGTAAACTGGGAATTTCTGGCTGGCGTGTTTATAGCCGGGCTTCTGATCTATGGTATTGGAAAACACCGGTTTGCGCAGAAAGAACTGTGAGGTGAATGAAATGCTGAAAAATACTTTTGCGGCAGAGCGGCTGAAGCTGAAAGGGTCGCTTATCTGGCTGGCGTTCTTTTTTCTCTCGGCGTTCAGCGTGTTTTTGGGGGCGGTGAATTTCTCATATAATCAGGAAATGCTGACCCACCAGTGGCAAAGCTTTTGGACGCAGGTCAGCCTGTTTTACGGGAATTTGTTCCTCCCCATCCTGATTGCCATTGCCTGCGCCTACGAGTGGCGGCTGGAACACACCGGCCGCAATTGGAATGCGCTGATGACGGTGCCGGTCCCCCGCCGGGATATCTACTGGGGAAAGTTTGCGGCTGTGGCGGTTTTCAGCCTGCTGGCCCAGATCCTGTTCCTGGCGCTGTATTTCTGCGCCGGGAGGATTTTCCGTTTCTCCGATCCGTTCCCGGCCTCGGACGCGGCCCGCTGGTTTTTCTGCGCATGGCTCGGCTCCCTTGCCGTCGCGGCCATGCAGCTTCTGTTTTCCATGGTGATCCGCAGTTTTGCCGTACCCATCGGGCTGGAACTCCTGTTCTGCATCCTGGGTTTCGGCCTTGCCGCAAAAGGGAAATGGCAGTTTTCGCCGAATTCCCTGCTGATTGCCGGTCTGGGTTCCGTAAACCAGGACGCCCTCGGCGCGGTGGGCATGGGCACGTTTGTTCTTATATGTTTCCTTTTTATCTTTTTGTTTTGCCTGCTGTCCCTGTTTTTCCTTCGGAAACGGGATATCCGCACGGAATAAATTTGCCCGGATTCCGAATGTTAAGAAAGGCCGCCTGGAATTCCATTCCCGGACGGCCTTTTCGCTACATAGCTGCTCCAAAATGTTCGGCGACCTTCATCAGTTCGCCGAGTGTGGAAATCTCCACGCCGGATTCCAGGATCCGGTTCTTCACGTCGATCGGCAGCGATTCAAAATAATCGCGCAGATCCGGATTGTTCTCGTAAAACGTCCCCACGCCGTTCGCCTCCATGGTCAAGCCCCTCGAAAAGAGTCGTCCCGCATAAAGGCTTCGGCATACAGCCGCAGAGACCTCACCCCGTCGATTTCGTCGGCATGCTTTTCCACCGCTTCACGCGCATACTGCGGCAGGGAAGAAAAATACTGTTTCGCTTCCGGGTTAGAATCCAAAAGCTGGTTCAGTTCATAATTCAAAAAACCACCCCGAAGGTAGTTTATGCAGTGCCCGGCCGAATACCCGTCTGCGGCGCCTGCAAATTTCTGGATTCCCCGCCGGACGATCCGCCTTTATTCTTTATAATCAAAATAGTCGAAGTCCGCGTACCGGCCCAGACCGCTTAAATCTTGGCAGCAAAGCCCCACAAACGCACCCGTGAAATGGCTGCATCCGGAATGTTCATCCGAAAGGACGCGCATATCGTACACTTCGCCGATATGCCTCCAGTTTTCCCCGTCGAAGGAAAAATAAAACCACAGGCCGGCATGGTCGGCGTGCGCCCGCAGATAAACCGCGGTGCGCCCTTTGGCGGACACCTCGCCGCCAAACGTGTACCTGCCGTTGTCACAGCTCAGCACGCTTATCGTTTTCCCTTGTTCCTCATCGCCGCCGATTTTCAGATAAAAATAATTATCGAGATCGTGCAGGCAGATCAGCCCTGCCATTTGGCGGAAATCCTGCGGCTCAAACTCCACTTTGGTCTCCGCCGTATAGGTAAAAGACTGCTGGCGCCTTGCAACCAGAGCCTGCCGGTAGGCGGAATGCAGGCTCTCCCTTCCGTGGAGCCTCAGCCATCCCGGCCGTTCCGTAAGGGACAGCGTTTCCGGCCCAAGGGGCATCCGAAGGGTGCAGAAATGCGGGTTCAGGACATCCGAATCGAAATGGTCGCGCTCCGGCGCATTCTTCGGGGCAAACGGCGGCAGATCCGGGGCGGGAACTTTCAGCCGGGGTTCACAGCCGCCCCCCTGGAGGCGGAGCCATCCATCGGCACCCCATTCAACTTTTTGGATCGACGTCTCGCGGCCGAGAACAGAATAACCGTCCAGCGGACGGGAACACAGGTGCACCATATACCATTCCCCGTTTTCTGTTTCCACCAGATCGGCGTGCCCTGCTTTTTTGAGGATCAGGCCGGGATTGTACCGTGAAGTCAGGACGGGGTTCTGCGGATGGATCTCATAAGGGCCGGAAATCGAACGGGACCGCGCCATGGTCACGGCGTGGGTCAAGCCCGTGCCGCCTTCCGCGGCGATCAAATAATACCAGCCCCCATGCCGGTAGAGATGGGGTCCTTCCGTTTTTCCATAATGGGACCCTTTGAAAATATTAATTGGTTTGCCGATCAGCTTTTTCTGCCGGACGGAATACTCCTGCAGAAGGACACCGGCAAAAGAGTTTTTTCCGCCGCGGAAATCCCACGACATATTGACCAGCCATTTCCGCCCGTCTTCATCATGGAACAGCGACGGGTCAAACCCGGTGGAGTTCAAATAAACCGGATCGGACCATTCGCCGTACAGATCCGCAGACGTGACAAGATAGTTATCGGTATCTTTAAAAGCGCCGCCCGTGCTGCGGACAACCGTATAGATCAGGTAATACACGCCGTTTGAATAGGACAGGCAGGGCGCCCAGACGCCGCAGGAACAGGGAATTCCCCGCATATCCAGCTGCGAAACCCGGTTCAGCGGCCTGGCGGCAAGCTCCCAGTGAAGCAAGTCGCGGGAATGGTGGATCTCTACGCCGGGAAACCACTCAAACGTGGACGTGGCAATATAGTAATCCCCGCCCACCCGGATAATTGACGGATCCGGATGGAAACCGGGAAGGATCGGATTGACAATTTCGCTCATTCTGTTTTCCCCCTTACTCGTTCCGGTAGCGGAACCAGTCAAAATCGGCGGGAACACGGCTGCCGGAACCGCCGTTGTTTGCAAACAGGCCAACCAGCGTTCCCGTGTGGTGCTTCCCCTGCGTGATCCCTTCGTCGCTCAGGAACGTGCAGTTCGGATCGGAGCCGACCAGATTCCAGCTTTGATTGTCTTCGGAAGCGTAAAACCGGCGCTCCTGCCCCCGGACACGGACGCGCAGATAAACGGTATTCCCCGAAAACGCCGTTTCGCCGAGGCGGGTGACAGCCCCGTTGCGGTTTTCCTGCAGGATGACCGAATTCCCCGCTCCGTTCCCCGTCAGGAAACATTCGATGTAGTTCCGGAGCCCGTAATAGCAGACCAGCCCGGCCTTTTCGCCCGCAGCGGGATGGAACTCCAGTTTCAGCGACGCGGCGTACTGGAATTCCTCTTCCCGGCGCAGGAGCGTATTGACGGAACGGATGGAATCCAGCCCGTAATCGCCCGTGACGATGCGGAAAGATCCCGGCCTCTGCGTAAGCGAGTAAAGGGTTTCGTCCGGGTTGCGCACAAACTCCCACTCGGGAGACAGGCTGCCGCCGTCAAAATCATCGAAATACGCTTCCGGGCAGGCCGTCTCGGGGAGATCCGGCGCCAGCTGTTTTTCACTGGGGCCCCGGCCGCGGTTTACGAGGAACCAGCCGTCGTCCGTCCACTCGACGGGATCCAGTGACGTCTCGCGTCCCAGCGTTGTAAAATTGCCGCCGCTGGGACGTCCGCACAGGTACAGGATCCACCAATCCCCGTTCTGCGTTTCCACAAGGTCGCCGTGGCCGCAGCGCTGTAGCTTTGCGCCCGGGTCGCCCTGCGTCAGCACCGGGTTGTACGGGCAGGGCTCATACGGCCCGTACAGGTTTTTGGCCCTCGCTTCCGTTATGCTGTGCCCATAGCCGGTTCCGCCTTCCGCAAGGACGGCATAGTAGTAATCCCCGCGCTTAAAAATATGCGGGCCCTCCGGGGCGCGCTTCCCCGTGCCTTTCCACACGCAGACCGGCCCTTCCAGCACTTTGCTGCAGTCATCGTTTAATTTTACGACGTTGATGCCCGGCGGGACAATCATATAATGAGTTCCGTCGTCATCGACAAAATGCGAGGGATCAATGGCGTCCACCGGCAGCAGGACCGGTTTGGAGTAAGGGCCTTCGGGCCTTTCAGATTTCATGACGAGCTGGACACGCAGCGGGGCCTGCTGCCCTTCGGGCGGATTATTCAGGCGCAGCGGCGCAAAAATGTAATAGACGCCGCCGGAATACGAAATATCCGGCGCCCAGATCCCGTGGGAATCGGCAATACCGGAAAGATCGAGATATTCGTTTTTCGTAATGGCGTGCCCTATGGTCTTCCAGTGCACAAGGTCGCTGGAATGGGAAATGGTGATGGCCGGAAAATACTGAAAAGTAGAATTGACCATATAGTAGTCTTCCCCAACCCGCAAAACAGACGGATCCGGGTAAAAGCCCCTGCGGACCGGATTTTCATAATATCGTTCGTTCAGTTCGTTCATCTTCAGCCTCTGTTCCTTATAAGTAGAATATTTTATTTTTTCATTCTAAATAACGTTTAAGAAACGCGCCGGTTTCAGAACCGTTCCAGCGGTGAACGCCGTCAAAAACGAAGTGGTGCAGGAAGTCCTGCCGGGAAAACAGCCGGTAAGCCTTTTGCAGGCGGGCAAACTGCTCGTCCACATCCCGCAGGCCCCTTGCACCGTTCAGTTCATCCCGGCTTCCGCTTTCAATAAGGAACGGCCGGGGGGCAATCAGCGCGGCCACGTCGCACAGGTCCATGTTCTGCCACAGATGGGGAACAAAATTGCACCCGCAGAAATTGGTGGATAAAATGGAGTCGCGGTAACCGTGAAAATAACCACTGATCACGGCGCACGTGACGCGGTCGTCGAGAGCGGCAAGCCAGAGCGTCTGCAGGCCGCCCCCCGAAAAACCGCAGCAGGCAACCCGACTGCCGTCGCAGAACGGCAGGCTCTGGGCAAAGTCGATCAGCCGCATGAGATCCCATGTCCACATGCCCGCAAGGGAACCGCCCAGGCTGACGGCCGCAAAGTTCAGCGCGTCGCAGGAAGACGAAAGTACCTTTTCCGCTTCACTTCCCTGCTGGCGCGGTTCCCTGCGCTCGCCGCTGCCGCGCGCGTCGGGGCAGAAAACCACATACCCCTGCTTGACAAAATCGACGCCGCAGGCACAGTTGTATTTTTCGGCGGCCCCGCGGACAGCCGGGTTTTCCAGAACGCCCGCCACGGAATCCTTGCCGCCCGCCCCATGGCCGTGCGGAGCAATCACGCAGGGGCGCTTTTCCCCCTCCTTCAGGCCGTCCGGCACCAGAAGGTACAGCGGCATAAAAATCTCCGGTTCCGTCTGCAAAATTCCCTTGATACGGCGGAAACCGTTTTGGCGGCTTTCCCCCGTTTTGCGGAACGCCGGGCAGCACGGTTCCAGCAGGGAAAAGCCCATAATATCCCGGAGCATCTCCCGGCTTTGCTTTTTCCATTTAAAAAAATCCTCCGTATTTTCCGCCCGGAAAGCGTACGGGCGCTTTTGGGCATCGTAGCAGCGAAGAAGCTGCTTCCGCTCTGTGTAATAAACCGGTTTTTCCTCTTTCATTTCGTTTTTCTCTTCCTTCCCGTCCTGATGAATTTTATTGTATCGGATTAAAACCGCAGGGTCAATAGGAAAGCAAACCGTTCTTTTGATAAGCCGAAAATGAGCGCAAAAAAAAGCGCTTCCGCATTGAAAATCCGCAAATTAAAGCCGATCCGGTCCGGCTCGTTCAAGGCGGTTTTCGGTGTATTTCTGCGCTTTTCTTTTACTCTGCGGGCTGTGCGGCAGTCCTTTTCTGTCTTTTAGGCTTCCCCTGCCGCCCCCGACGCTGAAGTCAGCCATCGATTTTTGCAAGGAGATCCGGAAAAACTTGCAGGCTCCGTTTTAAAATTCCCTGCATATAAGCTATGGCGATCCCATAATTGGTTATGGGCACCTTTTGATCCCGCGCGCGCCGAACCCGGCAGCGGACTTCCCGTTCCTGGAGCATACAAGCCCCACAGTGGATGACGAGGGAATACGGGGACAGGTCTTCCGGGAAACTGCCGCCGGAGCAGGTCTGGAAATTCAGCTTCTTTCCGGTATAGCCGCGCAGCCACCCGGGAATTTTGACGGTGCCAATATCGCCGCACTGGCGGTGGTGCGTGCAGCCTTCGGCCATCAGGACGGTATCCCCGTCCCGGAGGCGGCCGAGCGCCGCCACCCCTTCGACGGCGTCCGCAAGAAACCCCTTGGCGCGCGCCATCAGGATGGAAAACGAGGTCAGAGGCACATCCTGCGGCGTTTCGGCCGACGCTTTGGCAAACACCTGGCTGTCTGTAATAACCAGCGCCGGTTTCCTGCCGAGATGCTCCAGGGTATCCCGCAGCTGATACTCCTTGACGACAACGGCCGCAGCGTCCGAATCCAGAATATCGCGGATCGTCTGCTGCTGCGGAAGGATCAGCCTCCCTTTCGGCGCGGCTTTGTCAATCGGCGTCACCAGCACAACGAAATCCGACGGGCGGATGAGGTCGCCCACAATCCGGAACTTTCCGTCATCGGGAGGAAGCAGAGACGCGATCTTTTCTTTCAAACGGCCCATCCCGTCCCCGCAGACAGCGCTGACATAAATCTCATTTTCTTTTTCCGCCGAGCGGCCGGTTGAGGGCAGAAGGTCGCTTTTGTTGAAAGCCGTGAGATACGGAATCTGCTTTTCCCGGAACAGCCGGACAAGCCGGCGGTCGAAATCATTCATCCCCGCCGCCGCGTCCACAACCAGGACCGCGGCGTCCGCCCGGTTTAAAACCTGCAGGGTCCTGCGGACGCGAAGGGAACCCAGGCCGCCCGTGTCGTCAAACCCGGGCGTATCCATGATGACAACCGGCCCCAGAGGAAGGATCTCCATGGTTTTATAAACGGGATCGGTCGTTGTGCCTTTGGTGTTGGAAACGACGGAAAGCTCCTGCCCCGTTACAGCGTTGACCACACTGGATTTTCCCGCATTCCGGCAGCCGAAAAAGCCGATATGGGCCCGGTCAGCGGCGGGAGTATCGTTCAGCCCCATACGTACGCCCCCTTTATATTCCGCTGCCCGCCGCAGCCGGGGGCGTAAAGATAGTCTGGGCCTGCCGGTCGCTCAGATCGACGCCGAAAACGCTTTTATAATACTTTTTTGTTTCTTTCGTAATATCCACATCGGCAAAAAGCTTGGGGTACGTGGTTTTGGCAAGCCACAGCAGGGTGACGGGAGTATCCACACCGGGCGTATAACTGCGGTACATGCCCAGCGGCATTTTGTAGACCTGTTTTTTCTGGACGGCCTTTACGCCGCTCCAGTCAAAAGATCCCACCGTATTTCCGTACAGATCTTTGGGGGCCGCCGTTGTGAAATTCGTGATAAAAATAAGATCGGGGTTCCACTGGTAGATCTGCTCCATGTTGACCGCGGCGGATTTTTCTTTGTCGATTCCCCCGGCCGCATTTTTTGCGCCGATGGCGTCCGCCCACCACTGGCCGAAAAAGTGTCTGCCGGAAGACATAATGGTGCCCGGGCCGTACTGGAACAGGAAGAAAACGCGTTTCCGCTCGCCGTCCGTTAGATTCTTGACGCGTCCCTGAACCATCTGGTAGACCTGGTTGCTTGTTTCCTGCACGATTTTGGTTTTGCTGTTGTCGGGGAAAATCCGGCTCAGCAGAGCAATCCAGTGGTTCAGCGTCTCAATGGAATTGTAGTCCCATTTGCTGACGGAAACGGCAACGGCGTTGAATCCCGCGTTTGTCAGCTGGGTGCCCAGTTCTTTGGTGGAAGCACTGTAAAACACAACGTCGGGTTTCAGTTTTGCCAGCTCTTCCAGATTGACGCTGCTGCCGCTGATATAGCCGGTGCTGGCTTTCAGAATATCCGGGTACAGCTCGCTCAGGAGGCTGTTTTTGGCAGCGGTCATGCTCTCTTTTGACATTCCGACGATATTTTTCGCGGAATCAAAAAAGACGGCAAGGACGGACGGCAGCGGCCAGATATTGCAAACGGCAATGCGCTGAGAATGGGCTGGAAGCGTAACAGTGTTGCCGGCGTCGTCTGTAACGGTGATGGTTTTGCCTGCGGCAGTACTGCTCACAGCGCTGCCGGCCGCCGCAGACGGAGCGGCCGCGGAGGACGTCCCATTTCCGCCTGAACAGGCGGAAAGCGGCAGAAGAAGCGCCGCGCACAAAAAGAAACAGGTGATTTTTGAAATGATTTTCATGAACTGGATCTCTCCTCTGTTACTCGATTATTTTGTGGATAGCATATTTAAAAAAGCGCCGAAATCCGCCGTAAGGTTTGGGATTTCTTTCCGGAAAATCCGGCCGGAGAATGCCTCGTGCGGAAGGGGGACAAACCGGCAGTCTTTCGGGCAGACGGGACGGTACAGCGGGTCGGCAATAACGGTTTTGAAAGGTTTGAGGCTTTCGGCCAGATCCTCTTCGGAGGGCGCTTTGGCGCCTCCCGGCGGAAAAATCTCCGGGCAGGTTTCCAGCGGGCAGAGGACCTGTGCGGATTCCCCCGTTTCGGCACAGACAGCGCGCGCGAGTGATCCCGCCGCTACGCTTTCGCCGATCACCGCGGTTTCCGGCTGCCGCGGAGCCGGTTCCGCAGCATAGGATACCCTGCTGCGCCCCGTATACGCCGCCGTTTTCAGATCGGAAACAACCATTTCCGAAAAGCGCTCCCCGTAAGGGATTCCGACAACATACGGCGTATGGAACAGTTCCCGGAGCCGACGGGCCGCGGGGAGCCCGGAGGAAGACACCACCAGATTGACCGAGGCCCGGCCCGCCCGGCGGATCTCCTCCAGGCTGCTCCCCATGGCCCAGCTGCTGATGACCCGGAACCCGCCGGCTTCAAGCCGCTTACGGATAGATTCTGCGCTACCGTTGACGGAAAAATCCAGCGGTGTGAAGCCGAGAATATTGGCGGACAGTTCCGCCGTCTTGACGGCCGCCCGATCCACCATCCTTTCCGCCAGCGCCCGGAAGGCCATCCCGGCCCCGGAAAGGTAGGAATTCATGCTGTTGGTCGGGAACCCGAACGACGGGATGCCCGTGCGCCTTTCAAGGATTTCCGCCACCGCCGGAAAATCCGTGCCGGTTATCATGGGGATCGGCGTACCGGCAAGGGCAATAAATTGGGGCGACAGCCCGGCGGCCGCCTCGGCGACCTCCTGAATCAGCGTCTCGTCACCGCCCAGAACGGCGTCCGTCTCCGTCAGGGCGGAGACATACACCATGCTGTTACAATCGTACCACCGGGGCTCGTCGTGGGTACTGTATGTTGAGTTGCAGCCGGACGCGTCGTGCATAACCGTCATGCCGCCCAGCTCAAACAGGGCGGAACAGACGCCGGAGACGTCGGCCGCATAGGTGGAAAGAAAACACGAAGCCTGTTTCATCGGCAGCCGTCACACCCCAATCCTTTCATCTGTATCAGGCTCCGCGCGTCCTTTTCGTGAAGGAACGCGTCCGTCATTTTCTTTGCCATCCGGCAGATGCCGTCGAAACCGTACATGCCTCCGCCTTCCACCACATTGACAAAATAACTGGAGCCTGTAAAATAAGCGGCTTTCTGGCCGACAGCCAGCGTTTTGCCCGGCGTGCGCCGCGGAAGGACGCGCATCTCGGGGCGGCTGACCGGGTACAGGCGGATCTCCGGCCGGTTCTTCCGGAGCCATTCAAAATCCGCTTTTTCTTCCGGGGAAAATCCGTCCGCATAGATCCGCTCCACCGAAAAGCCGTGTTCGCACAGGAGCCTTGAAAGCGAAAGCGGGCGCGGCGTCGCCGCGGCATCCAGGGCAACCGGGCAGCCGCCGATCACTTTCCGGGCTTTCCGCAGGGCGGCTTCCGCGCGGGACACGGCGGAGGAATAGTCCCGCTCCGGCACGCCGAGCGCGCCGGAAAGCCGGTGCAGGTTCTGTTCGATTTCCCGGTAAGAATAGCTGAGGGGAAGGTACCGGTGTTTCTGCGACAGCCGCTTTTCCAGCGCGTCCCCGCCCGCCCGGGCCGCCGGGCAGCAGGAAATAGCAAGGAAACTTTCGGCCATCTTCTGATACTCCGCATAGGTTTTGCACAGGGTGATATCCTTCAGGTCAAACCCGCTTTCCCGGATCAGGCGGACCAGTTCGCTCGATTCATCCGTTGGAAAACAGTTGCCGATAAGGCTGACGGAACGGGAATTGAGCGGCCTTTTTTCCAGAAGGCTGTACAGCTGCCGGCGCATCATCTCGTCGGGCGTTAATCCGCTTTTCCGCAGGATGGGGGTCATGTAGCAGTCGGCAAAGGCGGTGCCGGGAAACCGGGCGCGCAGCGTGCGGTACACCAGCGGAAGGTCACAGCCCATAAAATGCTGGATGCAGCTGGTAAAGACCAGGACGGCGGGCGGCCGGGAAGGAAGCCGGTTCAGGATATCCGTCACGCCTTCAATAATCAGGCTCTCCATGCCGCCCTCCAGCACGTCGCTTTCGCGGATCGCCACGGTGGAAAACCGGTCAGAAGCGTTCATTTCCGCCGCCGTGAGGACCACGCCGCGCAGACAGCCGGGGGCGCAGACAAAAATCTGGTGCGCCTCCGGAATCAGCATACCAACATGCACAATATTCCACACCCCGCGGGCGGGAGGGACGTACTCCAGCCCCGACGCAAACGGAACCGGGAACGGCGCACTGCCGATAGGCACACAGACCTGCGGAACATCCGGCCGCCCGGAAAGGGATTTCAGCATGGCAGCTCCTTTCCGCAGGCACGCAGCAGATTTTCGGCCAGCGTACGGTACTGATCCGCCATAGGGCTTTGCGGGAATGCTTCCAGCACGGTCTTGTCCAGGACTTCCGCCTCCTGCACGGTCCGGCTGTAATCCAGCGTTCCGGCAACGCAGGTATGGAAGCGATCCGCCAACTCCCGCACTTTTTTCTCTTCATCCGGGACGCCGCGGCGGTTTAAAATCAGCCCGCCGAGGCTTGCGTAGCCCCGGTCCCGGAAATTCCAGACTGCCTGCGCGATATTGGCAGAAGCGCGGATGGCCATCTTTTCGCCGGAGGTGACAATAAATACCCGGTCGGCATATCCGCGGCGCATCGGCATGGTAAACCCGCCGCAGACCACATCGCCCAGCACATCATAAAAGACGACGTCCGGCCGGGAAACCTCATAGGCGCCCTTTTCCTTCAGCTTTTCGAGCGCGGCGATAATTCCGCGCCCGGCGCAGCCCATCCCAGGGGCCGGGCCGCCCGCTTCCGCGCAGACAACGCCTTTGTATCCAACGGCCGTCATTTCCTCAAGGGAAAAGCCGTTCTGCCGCTCCCGCACCAGATCCAGCACGGTGCGGAGTTCCCGCCCCGAATGCAGGCTGGCGGTGGAATCCGCCTTCGGGTCGCACCCGACCTGCATGACGCGGAGGCCGCGCTCCGCCAGCGCGGCCGACAGATTCGACACCGTGGTCGATTTGCCGATTCCGCCTTTCCCGTAAACGGCTATTTGAATCATCCGCCTTTTCACTCCTTACAAGAATTTTCTGTTCTTTTCTCATTGGGCTGAAAAACCGCCTTGACGCTGATCCCGGGCAAGCGGTTCAGCCGGTACAGAAGCTCCCGGATTGTATTCTCCGGGGCATCCAGCACGACGCTTTCCGCCGTCACGCGGCGGCCCGGGCACGGCAGATCCATGCGGCCAACCGTAAAATCCCGGCAGCCGCGCAGGATCCTCCCGGCTTCCTCCGCCGCGCGCTTTTCTCCGGCGAGGATGGTAACGGCGGCCAGCCTGGGTCCTTCACGCCCGGTTCCCCCGCCCGGCTCCGGGGCTTCCCCGCCGGAAAGGCACAGCGGCACCACGTCCGGAAGGACGCGCTCCGGTGTTTCCAGTTCCCCGATAACCGCACGGACCCCAAAGGCAAGCTCAATATTCTTTTCGGTTACAATGGAATGTGTTTCGCCGAACACGGGACCGCCCCGGCTGCCCAGCAGCAGGGCCTTGTTGGCGCGCTGAAGCGCATGCGCCGGGTAATGCGTGTTGAAAACGCAGGACATTCCCTCCGCCGCCAGTGCAGACATGGCTTCCAACACCAAAAGCTGGTTCTTAAAATCGAGGTTCGATTCCGGCTCGTCAAGAATCAGCACCTTTGGCTGGGACACCAGAGCGCGCGCAATCAGCGTCATTTGCAGTTCGCCCCCGCTCAGTTCCGAACATTTTTTGTCTTTCAGACGGGTGATGCCCAGCTTCTCCATGACTTCCCCCGCCTTTTCAAGATCCTTCCCTCCCGGTTTGGCCAGCAGGGCGATTCGGCTGCTGCGCCCCAGCAGGATCATCTGCTCAACCGTATAGGAAGGGAGAGCGGTGTTTTTCGCTTGCGGCACGTAAGCAATGTTCTGCCACAGCCTGCGGTGCGGAATTGACCGGATGTCCGTCCCATCCAGGCAGCTGCGCCCTCTGCTCCAGGGCAGAAACCCCATGGCGCAGCGCAGGAGCGTCGTCTTCCCCGCGCCGTTGGGGCCGAGAATTGCGGCGATGTCACCGGGGCCGACGGAAAAGTGAATATTCCGGAGAATCGGCCGGCCGCGCCGATATGAAAAACAGCCGTTTTCTACGGAAAGAGTCATAGCTGCCACCCTTCCGTCCGGCGCATCAGGACAATAAAGAACGGCGCGCCGACAAGCGCCGTAAGGATGGAAACCGGGATTTCGGCCGAGGTGGCGCTTCGGGCCACCGTATCGACAATCACCATAAAGGCCGAGCCGGCAAAGATAGATGCCGGGACAAGGGCCATGTGGTTGCTGCCGAATTTCATCCGGCAGATGTGCGGAACCAAAAGCCCTACCCAGCCAACCTGCCCGCACATAGAAACACAGGAGGCCGTGATCCCCGTCGCGCAGATTACCGTCAGCGCGCGCAGGAGGCGCAGGTTGGTTCCCGTTGCCCGGGCGTCGTCTTCCGGCAGCGGCAGAAGGTTCATCCGCCAGCGCAGCAGGTACAAAATCAGGATTCCGGCGAGAATCGGAGGCGCGCCCAGCGCAAGCGAACTGTACCCGGCGGAATTCAGGCTCCCCATCAGCCAATAGGTGATCGCGGGAAGCTGCGACTCTGTGTCCGCTGTGAATTTCACGAGGGACACCAGCGCCGAAAACAGCGATCCGATCATAATCCCCGCAAGGATGATGGTGTTGATGCCGCCCCTCCCCGATCCGGAAAGCCAGGCGAGGAAAACAGCCGCCACTCCGCAGGCAAACGCCAGGACCTGCACGCCAATCAGATTAAAACCCAGAAGAAGCGCCAGAGCCGCGCCGAAACTTGCACCGGACGCCACGCCGAGCGTGTCGGGTGTGGCAAGGGGATTGGAAAAGAGGCTCTGGAAGGCGCATCCGGCGACGGAAAGGCCCGCCCCCACCAGAAGCGCCAGCAAAATCCGCGGCATCCGGATAGAAAAGACAACGGCGTCGGCGCGCGGGTCGGCCGCGGCATGGCCGGAAATCCGGTTTCCGACTGTTTTCAGGACTTCCAGCGGGGACAGGCCCATCCTTCCGATCGCCAGCGTCACAAAGACCGCAAGGACGGGAAGGACAATCAGCACGGCCCGGTCCCGCCAGGACAGCCCGCCCAAAGAATCCGTCTGTTTCATTCTTCCGTAATCACTCCCGAATAGGCGGTTTTTGTGCTGACGCCGGGCAGTTTTCCGATTTTTCCGGAAAGGGCACTGATGACGTCCTGGGGCGCGCCAATGGCAATGCTGATGATATGGATGTTTTTTTTGCGGTACGGGATTCCCATGCGCCCAACAATGTATTTCCCGTATTCATGAAGCAACGCGTTCAGCGCCGCCACGGAATCTCCATCCTGAACAATAATACCGATAATGGCTACTCTGGTCTTCATGACAAGTTCCTCCTGAAATAAGAAAAATAAAAGCCGCGCCCCGAAAGACGCAGCCATTTAAATCCGCCGCGCCCGCGGTTTCCAGCCCGCGGGGTCACCCCGCGAAAAATCAGGGACAAACCCGGCCTTTTGAATCCGCCCGGCAAGACGCTGGAAACACTCCGCCGACTCGTCTCCCATGCAGATCTTATGGTCGTAAAGGCTGTAGTCTCTGCGGTGCTCCGGCGGAGACAGATTCGGCATCACTACGTTGGCACCTGCGCGGAACCCCTTTTCCCTGCCGAACGGGTCAATTGTTCCGAGCGCAGTTGTAGCCGGCAGCAAAACTTTGGGCAGCAGGCACCGCACAAGTGCCAGAAGAATCACCGTACGCTCAGCCGCCGGATGGTAATAATCCGCAAACCGCGTGTCCTTATGCGGAATAAAGGGGCCTATCCCCACCATCTCCGGCTGCAGCTCCCGCAGGAATAGAAAATCCTCCGCCAGCGTTTCACAGGTCTGATAGGGTGAATCCACCATAAATCCTGCGCCGACCTGATATCCGATTTCCTTCAGATTATACAGGCACTGCATCCGGTTCCCGAGGCTCATCTCCGGGGCGTGCAGCTTTCGGTAGTGGGCCTCGTCCGCCGTTTCATGCCGCAGAAGATACCGGTCGGCCCCCGCGTCATAAAGCCTCCGGTAGGAATCCCGGCTTCTTTCTCCAATCGAAAGGGTCACAGCACAGTCCGGGAAAAGCGTTTTGATGCGGGAAACCATCCGGCAGAGACGCTCGTCCGTAAAGTACATGTCCTCTCCGCTCTGGAGGACAAACGTGCGGAACCCCAGCCGGCAGCCTAAGGCACACCGGTCCACGATCTCTTCTTCGCTCAGCCGGTACCGGCGCGCTTTGGAGTTGCTCCGCTGAAGGCCGCAGTAATAGCAGTCGTTTTTACAGTAACTGGAAAACTCAATTAATCCGCGGAAGTAGACGCTTTTCCCGTAATACTTCTCCCGCAGGGTTTCTGCGCAAAAAGCAAGATCCGAAATCTCTTCCGGCGAAGCTTCCTCCAGAAAATACCGGATCAGCTCCGCCATCTCGCTCCGTCCGGCTCGGTTGAGCCGCCCGGAAAATTCAAGCGGACGGCTCCGGCCGGTTTTTCCGGCAGCAGATTGCAAAAATAAACCTCCTTTTCGCAGCACAGGCGAAAAGGAGGTCCAATAGGCATCTTGAAAGATCCCGTCTGAACACTCGCTTTCCGCTCGGAAACACCTTGCGGTTAGGTACGGTTCTGTCTCTTTACAGGTACCCGGTTATTATATCACGGCCTTTTTAGTTTGTCAAAAAAATATCAATCAATGGATTCTATGCGGACTCCGCAGAGTTCCGCATTTTCTTCCAGGCCCATCACCAAAAAACGAACTTCCGTCTCTTTTCCCAAAAACGATTTCGGCAGATACAGGCAGTCAGGCTCGCCGACAAGGAAGGGGGCGTCTTTCCAAAGCAAGACGCGGCCGAGGGGGCGGTTCCCGACAAACGCCAGAATGAAAAGGCCGTGTCCGTCCACCTTTAGGTAACAGCTCGTTTTCGGCACTTTAAAAAACGGCAGATCCACATGGATGATTTCACCTGCCGGCACTTTGAAAGGGAAACCAGCCCGAAACTGACAGAATTTGTTTGCAAGGGCGGCTAATTTTTCTTCCGGAAGGCCCGCAAATCCGCAGCGTTCGATTTTTCTTCCCGAATACAGGGCGGGAGTTCCCAAAGGCAGCCCCCAGTTCCGGTCGCGGATATCCAAAGCCAATTCGGCTTCTTCTTTTCCGGAGACAAAGGAGGAAAAGTCAAGAAACGGGTCAAATGGATTAAACATCCCCGCCTTTTCGCCGTCTACATATAAGGTGATTTCCGAATGGACATGGGGGAGTTCTAAAAAGTAACTGTCGCAGCCGCGGTCAAGGAATACCTTTTTTCGGTACAGGGTCCGCGCAGGGAAATGCGCCGTGCTCCAGGCATTCACGCTGAGGACTGTTTCCACCGGCTTTTGGGGGACTGGAAAACTGCCGGAGAATCCGCTGCAGAGCCACCCGTCTTCCAGCGGACAGACAGAAAGAACATCCACGGCTTTTTCCAGCCCCCGGGAGGAATCCAGCATCAAGGCGGGCTGACGGGCATCCGGAAAATTGCTGTGACCCCAGACGGCCGTAAAGATTCTGTATTCCCCTTTGCCCGGATGGTACTTTGTGCATCCGGCAGGGGTGCAGGTTTCTTCCAGCCGCCCATTCCGATAGATGCCGATTAGATCGGCCCCCCTGACCAAAAGGACGCCCAAACCTTCCACGGGGAAACCGTAACTTCCGGCACCGCGAAAAATATTTTGGCTCTCAAGAGGCCGCAGGGCATCCTCAGTATAGGCCAGTTCAGGCATTAAATTTTCGGAATACCGGATGGCCTGAAACAGACCGGAATCCACTCTTTTGGAACATTTTGTGCTGGCCGGAACCGGCACGCCGCACAGCGGCAGCTCCCGCAGCTCCCGGTCATTTGCCCATACCGCACGGATCCCACCCTGGGCCGGGTGCTCCGGAGTCAGGCAGACTGGTTCTCCCTGCAGGACAAACCGGGCAAACGGGGAAGCGCTTTCCGTCCAGAAAGTAAAAACCGTTTCCCTTCCGGCTTCGGCGGAACAGTTCTCCAGTTCCCCGTTGGAACAGACCAGCGTGCCTTCACGGTGAAACAGCGAAAGCGGAATATTGAACGGGAAAAAGGGGGCGCTGCGGCCCGGCACTGCGGCTTCCAGGCAGATACCGCGGCAGGAAACCGCCGCCGTCCCCTTTTCTTCACTCAGGTTCGGCACGCAGACCAGGCTGCCGCCGCCTGTAAGATCCAGCCTGTAAAAGACCGGGTTTGAAGCAAAGTCATGGGTTACGGTCAGTTCCGAATCCTGCACGGATTCCGCAGAGGCCAAAGCCGGACCAAACGTATGGATCAGCCCGGCAAACTTGCGCCCTTCAAAATACTGCTCCTGCAGCTCCCCCGCGGAACCGATCATGCAGTCCCCCGCATAGCGGGTTGTGAGGAAAGACATGGGTGAACCGTTTTTCCCCCAGTTGTTCACGCTTCCGGTAAAGCCGAAGTTTGTACCGCCGACTTGATTGTAAGGTCCAATCAGCTTGGCTCCCGCCGCCAGTTCCCTGCGGAGAAGCAGATGGTCGCAGTCGGTTTCACTGATCATCAGGGGCTGATCCAGCTCCCTCATACGGCTGGAATAATAATGGATTTTATCGCCAAAAGAGGCATTGCAGACGTCCCCGTAGAAATTAAACGTCAAATGGACACCGCCGGCCCACCCGAAAGCCCCTTCTGCATCCGACTGCCCTGCACAGCAGAAAAGCGGGACCGTTATTCCAAGTTTTCTGGCCATGTCACGGAGGGTAGAGATATAACCGCGCGGATCGGCGCAATAGAAGAAATCCAGCTCGTTTTCCAGCTGCATGAGAATAACCGTGCCGCCGCGGTCGATCTGATGCTTTGCAATATACGGAATAATCTTGCCATACCAGCGGCGCACGTGTTCCAGATAGGCGGGATTGTTCTGGCGCACCTGAACGGAGTGATCGGCCAGAAGCCACGCAGGAAGGGCTCCGCCGTCCCATTCCGAACAGATATAAGGTCCCGGCCGGGCAATAACATATAGCTGATACCGTTCCGCCAGCTGCAGGAACCCGTCAATATCTTTTTCACTTTCAAAATCCCATATTCCGGGTGCCGGTTCATGAAAATTCCATGGAAAATACACGTCAATACAGTTATAACCGGCATCTTTCAGTTTTCGGATCCGGTCTTCCCATTCCGCTTTTGGAATACGGAAGTAAAAAAGGGAAGCACAGAGAAGAATTGTCTTTTTTCCCCGGATCGTGATTCCCTCCCGATTGAGCATTACCTGATTCATATTCAATATCCTTTTCTTAATATTTGAGGGCCGGCCCAGAAGTTGGTGTCAAGCCCGTCTTTTGCAGCATCATAGCCTTTGGGATACCCCAGCGTGCCGTCTGAATTCATGATATAATCTTTTCCTTCAATACCATGGTTATGGACAAGACCGCCGTGGCCATTTTCAGCGTTTCTGAAGGAAGGTCGGTCACGGTGATATTGGCGCCGGCCGTGGATTGCTGCAAAGCCGCAGCCTCGTTGATAATCCGATACAGAGTATATTCCGAACGGCGGAAACCCTTGATAAATAAGGACTTCCGCCATTTTCTTACGCCTGTTTGTCGCTTATTTGTTGCCTTTTGCTCTGTTGTGAGTGACGCATAACATTTGACAATTGCTAATATCCGTCGCACCGCCATTGCTCCATGCAGTAACATGGTCTGCGTCCATTTCGTTATATTTCCATATTCGCTTTGCGTTATTATCGCTACCTAACGCGCATAACGGGCAGTTCGATTTTCCACAAGCCCTTGCTGTGTCGGTCTGCTTTGTATATACTGCTTTTTTCATGGATTCCTCAAAGACGCGAATATCAAGAAGGCGGGTATTTTGACATCCGCCTAAAATGTATTCAAATACTCCCGCCCTTTTCTTTACAGCAGCGTCCGCATACAGTTCATGCACCTTTGCAGAAACAGCGACAGGGTCATACGCGGTATTATGATAAGTTTCAAATAATCTGCCCCATTCAAGCCCTCGCATTTCACTTTCAACGTCACTAAATACAGACGATACCCAATCAATGACACTTGTAAAATACGCCTTTAGTTCAGTAATGTCTGTGTCATAGCGGTGTCTGCTCATGTAAGTTTCCACATCTTCGTCGGCATCGCTTTTGCATACCCATTCAAGGGCGACGCGCAAGTAATCTTGCCGTAATACATCGCCTTTAATATAAGCACTCCATTTCTGAATATTGGCATTTTGGCTACTGCTAAATTCTTCTTTTGCCTTTGTAACAAAAGTTCCTGAATATACAGCGTTTGCGACTTCCTGCTTGTTTAATGGTATGCCTGCAATGTTGATTGTCTTAAACCATTCTTTGATTTCTGTTTCAGTTCCCTCACAGATATAGATTGTCAGCTTTGTTTCGTTGATTTTCTGCTTTTGGTCGTCTGGCATAGCCGCAAAATAGTGTGGCATACCGCTTGCGTCAATCAGCGGGAATTTGCCCGTCAGGAATCGTCCCAAACTGGTAATACGCTGTTGTCCGTCCAGAACTTCATATTTATCTGTACCGACTTTATTAAAATAAATCAGCCCTAACGGATAGCCTTTCAGAACGGATTGAATAACGGCTTCTTCCATTTTCTGTTTTGCATACAGATAATTACGCTGGTACTCCGGCTGAATGGTCAGTTTGCCGGAAAGCCCGAAAAGCCCCTTGCCCTCTAATTCATTGTAGACAAACCCTTTGCAGATTTGCTCAACGGTAATGTCTGTTCGCAATGTTGTAATCACAATCAACGTCCCTCGTTTCTCCTACGGATTAGTATTCGTGGAAATATACTTAATAGATACCCTTGTGCATTATCAGCAGTATAATAAACCGTTCCGACAGGCTTTTCCTTAACAGAAATAGCCGCGCGTGTATTTACTTTGCTGCCACTTTGCATACTGCCATCTTTATTATGTTGAATGGCATTTTCATAAATGGTAGTCATTTGATAATCAACGGTATTTCCAAGTGTAATGCCCAAAATTTCAAATTGTTCCGGGCAATGTCTGGAAAGATAGGTTATCGGAACCCCCATAATGCCGTTACATCTGTTTGCGCTTAATAAATAACCGCTTGTACCTGCGTTCTCCGTTGACAACGGGCTGTGCAACTCCGCTTTCTTCGTTCCACAATCCACCAGAGAAGTCCTTTCCCTCGCTCTCTGTTGCTCCGATAATCTCAAACTGTTCTGGGCTGTGTCTGAACAGGAATGTGATTGGCACGCCCATGACACCGTTACATCTTGCGTCTGATGATGATTCTGAAGTACGGCGTAATTCTGCGTCTGTCTGTCTGTCTGTCTGTCTGTCTGTCTGTCTGTCTGTCAAAATTGTGTCGGACTCAACCGTATATGTTAAGTCTTTTTCGTCATTTCCTTTGCGAAATTTTACAACTTCAAACTGTTCTGGATTATGCCGTTGAAGATAAGTAATTGGTACTCCCATATCTTCAACATAATCACTGGGAATTGCGTCAACAAAGGGAACTTCAATAGCGTCATAGTTATCATATTTCAGATACCCCTGTTCACGAATTTGCTTGTGCTTACTATATTTCAGGTTATCTTCCATTGTCATTAAAGATAATGGTTGGTGGCGTCTGCCGTGGTCAATGTTGGTAAACCAACACGCATTCCCCAAACGGGTATAGTTTCCTTTATATCCTAATTTTTCAGCTTTTTCCTTGTCTTTAGGGGCAACAACTGCACCTTCCGGGACTTCAAAGACCATGTCCTGCCCATTATTGGTTGCACCTATCCACAATTTATTATCTTTGAGTAACGGAAAGATTTCTTTATATGTTATAGCGTTCTGGTTTCCTATAACAACTATTTTCTTATTTGCTTCCATAACCCATGCAACAAATTCACGAAAAAGTGAAAAAGGCGGGTTTGTGACAATAACGTCGGATTCATCACGCAAGGCTTTCACTTCGTCGCTGCGAAAATCGCCATCGCCGTCAAGATAATGCCATTCCAAATCATCAATATCAATAACGCCAGATTTATTAGCATCTCTTTCAAGGGTGAAAATTTTACCATGTGCACGGGATTTTTGCTCGTCATATTGCGGTGACTGTAATTCAAACAGTGTCATTTGATGATACTGTTCATATTGCTTTTCTTTACAGTCGGCTGCATATCCTGTGCTAATCAGCTTTTTCAACCCTAAAGTTTCAAAGTTCTGAGCAAAATACTTTGTAAAATTGCTCCATTCTGGGTCATCACACGGCAGTAAAATGGTTTTCCCCCGAAACACATCGGGATTGTATTCTAAATAGGCGTTCATTTCTTTTTGAATATAGTCATAAACGGTATAAAACTCATCGTTCTTTCGGGTTTTTGCTTTCCCCAAACTTTCGTTTGCCATATCAATTACCGCCTTTCTCTGCGTCGCTCTGTATTTCTACAATATCATCAAGCCCGCATTCAAGAACGGTGCTTATCTTTGCAAGGGTTCCCATGGAAACCGGCTCGCTTTTGCCCATTTTAGCCAGCATATTGGTGCTGATACCCGCTCTTTTGCGCATTTCTGTTTTTGTTATTTTTCGGTCTATCAGCAATTTCCACAGCTTATTATAACTATAAACCATAGAATAAGCCCTCCCATACAATTTACCAAAATACATTATAGCATAAGAGGGCGAAAAGCTCAATAATATATTGTAAATTGTGATAAAATATTTTGAAATGCTACGCTTTTTTCTTGCAATACAGCGTCAAGTTCTCTTTGTAGCCCTCGAACGTGTCCACGCAGGTAATATCGTACAAAACGCCCTTGTAGCTGACATGTGCACTATTGGTCAGAACGCGCGAAACGGTCGCGGGAGAAACCTTGGCCTCCTGCGCAATGTCATAAATCGTTATTTCTTTTCTAGGCTTTGTATCACGCATACCGGTTCTCTCTTTCTTTTTCCGCCCGTCGTTATGAAATGGGTTTCATGCAACTTATTTTCATATGTATCATTATATCTGAATCTTGCAGCCTTTTCAATTCGAAAGAACCGAAATGAATTTTTTGGAAAGCACTATGCCGATTTTACAGGAACGGAAGCCGAAAAAAGTGCAAAAATGCAAAATAAAAAGATTATTCCAGCAAACTGCCGCAGCAACCCAGAAGATGCCAAAAAAGCCGAAAGGCCGCCGCACAGATGAAAACCGTGCATCACAGCCTTTCGGCGAATTTATTTTTTACAGAAGATCCGCTGCGACCAGACGTTCCGCTTCTTCCAGAGAAGCACAGGAAGAAGCTCCGCCGTACTTTGTAACGCTGATGGATCCGCAGGCATTCCCATATTTCAGGCAGGTTTGAAGATCCTTTCCGGCAAGGCAGGCATAAAGAAAACCGGCGTTGAACGAGTCCCCTGCCCCGGTGGTATCGACCGGCTGGAAGCTCTCGTAGGTTTTCTGCCTGACCAGTTTGCCTTTCCGCCCTGCAACAGCGCCTTTGGGACCCAGTTTGACAACAGCCGTTCCGCATGTCTCCGCAAGCCGGACCGCGGCGTCTTCCACCCGTTTGGTTTGGGTAATATGCAGTGCTTCCGTTTCATTTGGGAAAAAAACATCGGTGCAGGAAAGCGCATCCCAAATGCCGTAATCCCAATTCTGTGTATCATCCCATCCTGCATCAAGCGACGTGGTCACATGTTTTTTATGGGCCAATTCAAACAGCTTCGGAATATCTCCCCTCAGCTTCTGCTGAAGGAAAAACGAACCCACATGGATATGCCTTGTCTGATCCAAAGCGGATAAATCAAGATCTTCCATCCGCAGTTCGCGGATGGAACCTAAATAGGTAACCAGCGCGCGGTCTTTTCGGCTGCTCAGCGAAATGGTAAGTCCAGTTGGCACAGACTGGTCGACAACAACGGACTCGGTTGCAACATGGTTCTTCTTCAGATTTTCCATCACAAGCCGGCCGAGACGGTCGTCCCCAACTTTTCCGATAAACCCCGTTCTGAGACCGAGTTTTGCAAGCCCGCTGGCGCAGATCGCCGTGGAGCTGCCCAGCGTGACAGAATACTGATCTGCGGTGATCTCTTTCCCTGCCTGCGGCATGCTTTTCAGGCCCGTTACCACAAGATCCGCATTCAGCTCACCGATGGCAAGTACATCATACCGCTTCATGCCGTTCGTTCACCCCTTGCCTCATAATTTGATCCAAGCGTCAAGATCATGCGGCGCATCCGGGTTAAACCCCATTTGCAGGGCTTTATAATACGCAAGAAGCTGGGCCAGGCAAAGGAAGAAAAGCCCGGACGCCTGCATGCCAAGCGGTTTTCCGATGGAAATCTGAAGGGCAGCCCCCTCCAGCCCTTCCACGTTTCCGTTGGTAAGCGCTACGACCATTCCGCCGGTTTTGGCTGCATCTTTAACCAGCTGTTTTTCATAGCCGATCCCCGATTCTGCTAAATACGCCAAAAAGAGAGTCCGGCGGTTCGCCAGAACGATCGGCCCGTGGCGAACGTCCAGAACATGGTAATAGTTCGAATGCACATTGCTGATTTCTTTAAAAGCAAGCGCCGCTTCGGAAGCCAAGCCCTCCATTTCCCCGTCGGCCAGGACGATTACATTGTTCCACGGTTTCTGAGCCGCCGTTTTTAGGGAAGGCTCGTTTGCTTTTAGGAACTCACTTCCGATCTGCCCCACGGTCTCTATTTCTGCCGCAGCCTCTGGATCATCCGAAAGAAAAGAAAGCAAAAGGATCAGCGCAGCATACAAATTGGAGACCGACCGGGTCTGGCAGACGCTGCTATCAAATGCCCACGGTATTTCCAGCGCGAAATCGGCGGTTTCAGAAAGTTTGGAATTCTGAGAGCAGCAGACTGCCACAACGGGCACATCTGCCAGTTTTCTGGCTTCTGAAATGGAGCTGAGTATTTCACTTGTCATGCCGGATCTCGAAATGGCGACGAGAACCGAATTCTCCAGCAATTTCTGATAATCCCCGCAATGCAGCATCAAATCCCCCGCCGGCAGGCTGGAAGCCTTTTTTCCCAGTTTCATTTCGGCAGTCAGCTCGCCCGACCGCGACAGGCAGTAGCTGGAACCCGATCCGATAAAAAGGAAGGATCGAGATGTTTTGTCCCTAAAGAAGTCCAGTATTTCCGCTTTTCTGCTGTTCATATATTCCACTGTTTTCTGAACAGCATTATATTGGCCGCAGATTTCCTTATATGTCTTATACATAAAAAGCTCCTTTACATGTTTTTATTGTAATGGTTATTATGTTATATTGTTATGTCCTTTATAGATATATCATTCATTTCCCGAAAAGTCAACCGCCCCACAGAACTTATCATGCAAAATCATCCGATTTGTTTTTGCGCTGCGGGTAGTACTCTTTTCTTTGATAATTTACCCGAAACCGGGCCGATTATCCTATTGACTTTCTGCTGGCCTGTGCGTATACTTAATTTGTTATATTGTTATATCTAATTTAAAGGAGTAACTTTCATGCACGCTGAACTCGACGAAACATTGAGCACGTCCCTGTACAGCCAGTTAAAAAAAATCATTTTGGATAACATAAAAAGCGGGAAATGGCCTGTCAACACCAAAATTCCAACGGAAGTACAGCTTTGCGACATGTACCACGTCAGCCGGATCACGGTCCGCCAGGCACTGAATGATTTAAAGCAGGACGGATTTCTGTACCGCAAGCAGGGAAAAGGGACCTTTGTCCGGGAACCGAAACTGGAGCAGAATCTAAGCAGATTCTACAGCTTTTCCACTGAAATCAAAAAAATGGGCTACACGCCCAGCACCCGGATCCTGAACTTTGAAGTTACCGACGCTTCACCCGAAGTCCTGCAAAAGCTGAAGCTGAAACCCGGCAGCAAGGTCTATGCCATTACCCGGCTGAGGCTGGCAGACAGTGAACCGGTCGTACTGGAAATATCTTATTTGCCCTACAGTATTTCAAATAATCTGAAAGAGCAGGATATTAAAAATTTCGGCTTATACAGCACACTGATCAAAACAATCGGCTGCCATCCCAATAAGGCTGAAGAATCTTTTGAAGCCGTCCTGATGAATCAGGAAGAAGCAAAATACCTTCATGCTAAGCCGAAAGACGCCGCTTTAAGGCTGGAACGCTGCACATACGCTGATTCAAAACTGGTTGAGTACTGCATCAGCATTATTAAAGGCGACAAATACACGTACAAAATCACTTTGATGTAGTCTTTTGCATGAAGTTTTTTAAGGAAGGTTAAATTTATGCCATTGACGACAACGGAAGACCTTTTGAAACGCGCGCAGAAAAGCAGTTACGCGGTGGGCGCTTTCAATGCGGAAAATATGGAAATGGTAAAAGCAATTGCAGAGGCGGCGGATGAACTGGACGCACCCGTTATCATCCAGACGACTCCCTCTACGATCCGATACGGCGGTTTCGGCTTTTACGGCGCAAACGTGCGGGCGGCGGCCGAACTTGTAAAAGTTCCGGTAGCCCTGCACCTGGATCACGGCGCTGATTTCGACATGGCCGCCAGGGCGCTCCGGGCCGGATACACGTCCATCATGATCGACGGGTCCAAACTCCCGTTCCAGGACAATATGGCCCTGACAAAAGGCGTTGTGAAAATATGCAGGCCCAATGGGATTCCCGTTGAAGCCGAGCTTGGAAAAGTCGGCGGAAAAGAAGATGACACGGTTTCAGGCGGGCCCCAGTACACCGATCCCGAAGACGCCAGAGTCTTTGTCAAAGAAACCGGTATTTCTTCTTTGGCCGTAGCAATCGGGACGGCTCACGGTTTTTATAAAGGCACGCCCGTCCTGAACAAAAAGCTTTTAAAACAGATCCGCGAAACCGTCGATCTTCCTCTGGTGCTCCACGGTGCCTCCGGTCTTTCTGACAAAGACGTTGCAGACTGTATTCGGCTGGGCATCTGCAAAGTCAATTTTGCCACGGAACTCCGCGACGTTTTTACAAAAGGGGTGCGGAGCGTTTTGCAGGATACATCCGTCTTTGATCCCAAAAAATACGGCGGTGCCGGGATTGAACGTGTCAAGGAACTGGTCAGGCACAAAATCACGGTATGCGGGTGTGCCGGAAAAGCGTAAAAAGAAGTCAGAGACCATAGAGGGGCTGCCTGCCGGCAATTGCCGGCAGGCAGCCCCTCCGACTGTTTATGCGCCATTTTATCCCTTTGGCGGTACAAAATCACTGCGCATCGGAGTGAAAATATCGAGCAGAATTCCTTTTTCCAGACAGACACATCCGTGTTCGACGCCGTTTCTCTTTAACAGGGTATCCCCTTTTTCAACAATATGCTTCACACCGCCAATCGTAAACTCAAATTTTCCCGAAACCACATAGGTAATCTGGGTATTGGAGTGGTGGTGAAGCGCGCCGACCGCCCCGGTTTCGAAGTGATTTTCGACAACCATCAGTTCGCGGCAGTACGCCAGGATTTTTCGGTTAACCCCTTTGGCGCAGTTTTCGGAATCAATGGTATGGTTGTAAACCCACTGCTGATTTTCTTCTGTTTTCATAGATAAATCTCCTTCCTGTAAGGAACTAATTATGATGGATAAGACGGAACCGCCCGCACCCGCTTTCCGTGCTCAGATATACTGCGTTTCGTTCCGGCAGGGAACGAACGGAAGGGAAAAACCGTCTTCCGCCCTGAGCATATGGGCCTGCGGATCGTAAACCGGCCGGGCTGCTTTGCAGCGAGCCATAAAATCAGGAAACCGTATTTCACGAAGGCTCCCGCAGATGCAGTAATAGGCCGTTTTTCTCCCATACGAACGGTATTCGCATTCTCCCAGAACATTATCTGCCGGCTGAAGGTCACCGGAACACCACAGGCCGACACAGCCTTTTTCCCGTCTGCCGAACAGCCAGTGTCCGCCTTGCACCGTCTCGTCAAATTTAACGGCCGGCCAAAAGACATGTGTGAAACAAATCGGGTGGGTACCGGGTATCTCATAGACCGCGCCGAGCGCATTCCCTTTTTGGAGCAGGGCGGGGAATACGCCGTTCCCAAACCAGTAGCCGGGGCGCATTTCACCGCAGTCCACTGTAGAACCGGGATGGTTGACAAACACAACGCATTCACTGCTCAGGGCGGCATACCAGAGGTGCTGCTGATACCCATAGACCCCCGGCTCAAAAACACTCGTCCCATGGAACCGCTCATTCAAAGATTTCACATACGCATTGCTGTTCCGGTCGGCGTTTGGATCAAAGCACAGATTATGCCAGCCGGGTGAATCTGCTGCCCCGCGGGGCGAGCGGACGCTTGTAAGAATATAATCGGCGGTCTTTTTCAGAACGATTCGGGCATTCCCGGAAACATAAGAAGTACAGGCGTCCCGGCCCGCAATTTCCAGTAAATCATCCGGGAACCGGTAACGGCTGGTGAAAAGATTGACATCCCAGATATTTTCGGCATCCGAATAGGGAAACTCAGGCGATACCATGTGCAGAAGGGACTGAACGGACTGCCGGTACGGGTAAATAACATCGCGGTAAACACGCCCCTGAGGACTGACGACGGATTTTTGAAATACATGCCGGAACAGCTGGCGCATGAGACTGTCCAGCACAGACCATGCCCGCCTGGAAATATCGTCCGGCGCAAAATCCACCAAATTCAGCAGCGCCGTTACGGTAACCGGCAGGTAACTGGCACTGTTGAATTCTTCCGCCCCGTCGCGCTCGACATCATTCAGCCAGGAGCGGCAGCGCTCCGCTCCGATTTTGCTTTGCTGCCGGCCCGTGCGGCCGCTGCGCCGAAATACCTCGTCCGGGAACATCTGCCCAACAGCCAGCTGCGCCCCGTAAAACATCAGGGCATGGTTTTCGCTCCAATAGCACATTCCATCATTTCCGGGTTCATCCATCCAGTAGCGGAATGAAAGAAGAGACTTCTTGGCGCACTGTTTCACCGGTTCGCTGACATCAAACTGATGCAGCAGGCGGATAAACCCGATGACCAGAAAATCCGCGCAGTCTTCACAGCGGTCAATATATTGCAGATCCTGCAGAAGAAGTTCTTCATCGCCGGACCGCTCCCTGTGAAGAAGGAGGCGCGCCATAACATGGAACACGCCAAAATGGGTATTGCTGTCACGCGGTTCCCATTTCTGCGCCGCAATATGCTTTAAAAAGTCCCGGCGGTAATTTTGAGAATTGGCAGCAGACTGGTTCGGATGGAGATGCTCCATCAGCTCAAAGCTGCGCGAAAAGGAGGTTCCTGCCAGCGCGCCTGACACGGAAAACGAGCTGATATCATCCGGGATCATCCAATCCCCGGCTTTCTCAATTGGAAACAGCTCCCGATCGCCGCTCTTCAGCACAGCGGGACAGGGCGGAACCGTGCGCACCGTGAGAGTGCCTTTTCGGCAGACAAGCGAAGACAGCCATTGGCCGAACCGGACGCACGGCGCGGTGTTTTCACGGTCCGGCAGATCCACGGAAACACCGGCGCTCTGTTCCAGCTGCAGGCCGAACAGGCTCCTGGTATCCCGTATTCCGAGGCTGTGCATTCTGGCATAAACCGTATTGCCGCCTTTTCGAAGCGGTAATTTGACGGGATATTTCCGGATTGGTTTGTAGACGGGCTTCTGCGCCTGAAACACCTGTTTCCCGTTCACCCAAAGGTCTACGGCCGCATAAGTCCACAGAACAGCGGATACGGTCTGCGAAACCTCGCTGTTCAAAACCGCCGCGGCATCCAGGCGGATGGCGGCGGGCTGCGTATAGAACGCACTCACATCCACAAACCAGTTTTGCGGGTAATAATAATAACGCCAGGGCTTTCCATTGCCTGAAGGATCGCCCAGACGGATATTCTGCGGAGGAGGTTCTTCTCCGCCGGGATTAAATACTTCCCGCAGCGTTTTTTCATAGCCCAGCTGATCCGTCCACCCCTTCGGCAAATCGGCCGGGGGGCTGTAGGCAGAGCATACCGGCCCGCTGATGAGCCAGTCCGTAATAAAATTCTGCTGATTTAACGGTAACTTCATAGATACTGTTCAACCTCGTCTCTTTAAAAAATAATCCATTTCTTTCGTATTATTTACTGCAAAGCCAGGAAAACTTTATTTTGATCAATTATTTTGCAGTGCCTGCGATCCAGCACCTATCCTTAGTGCATATCCAGTATACCTTTTCGCAATAACATTAACAACAAAAACTCAAAGCTAAGTAAATATTGTTACATTTTGAATAAAAAGAGCCATTATATAGGAAGGGCTTTCGTGATATGCTAAACAGCAGAGAAATGTTTCTAAAAGGATGTATTCCGAAGAAAGGAAAGAAATTATGAAAAAACAAATCATTTCCGCTCTCCTGGCATCAGTAATGGTCCTTTCATTTTCCGCCTGCAGCGGAGGCAACGGCGGTAACGCCGGATCCGGCACATCCGCAGGGGGAGCAAAAACGACCATTGAAGTTTGGACGAATGACCGGCATGATCTGGATTATGTCAACTCTGAAATCCAGAAGTTCAATTCTTCCAACCCAGACAACATTCAGATCCACCAGACGGTTATCACCGATGATTACGTCAACATGCTGTCGATGGCAAAATCATCGGGAACCGCGCCGGACATTGCCGGAATCAGCGGTAGTATCGGCATTGACATGAACGCATTTGCGGACACGAAAATGGTCCTTCCGCTGAACGATTATATCAAAAAGGCCGGTGCGGATTTTCAAAAAGTCACCGAAAGCGATGATCATATTTATGAAGGGGTCAATGCCGTAAACGGACAAGTGTACTGGGTACCAACCGTCGTCCGCAGCGGGACACGAATGATCTACAACATGGATTTGGTCAAAAAAGCAACTGGAAGCACAACGCTGCCTACGACTCTCCCGGAAATGGTAAGCCTTGCAAAAAAAATCACTCAAAAAGGCGCTGGGCAGTACTACGGCTTTGCCACAACAAAAGACGCGCCGTTTGTCCGCTGCTTTGAAGGAATTGCAGAAATGGCGGGTCAAAACCGCTACGGGTACGATTACGTAAACGGAAAATTTGATTTTTCAGGTTTTAAGCCGATCGTTGAGGAATTCAACAAACTATTCACCGATAAAAGCGTTCTTCCCGGTTCCCCGTCTCAGGGTGTTGACGCAATGCGCGCCCAGTTTGCAAACGGTAAAATTGGGATTTGGGGAAATGCTTCACAGGAAGCCGGCGTGTTTACCGAACAATTCCCGGTTAAAAATTTCGAATGGAAAGTAGCCGAACTGCCAACAATGGACGGAAAGGTTCAAGGCGCCCTTACGATTCAGCCTGAAAAAGGCTACGCGATTATGTCAACGACCAAGCACGCGGATCAGGCATGGAAAGTGATTGAATTATTTTCCAGCAAAGATTTCCTGAAAGGGTATCTGGAAAAAGGCTATGGGCTTCCATTCTCAAAAGAAATGACCGCAGCTGTTGACACAAGCAAAACAGGGCGCATCAGTGATTTTGCCCTGAAAGATTACGAAAGCGTTTATCCCGCCGCTCCGTCGATAACGATCGAAGGCGAAGACATGCAAAAAGTCCTTTGGAGCGCCGTTATGGGGCAGCGCAATGTCGACACGGCGATTCAGGATCTGAACACCCGTTATAACAAGGCTTTGGACAGCGACGTTGCCTCCGGAAAAGTAAAACGCCTTGTAATTAAAGATTTTGACCCGCTGCATCCGTCGAAAGGCACGCTGCAGTATCTCGACAAGTAATTCTTCCGATCAATTCTAAGGAATCCCAGTTTGCGGTGGATTGCCCGAACCAAACGGTCCCATGCAGCAAGGTTCGGGCACTCTTTTTACCGGACTGAATATCGAGGAGACTTTTATGAAACTGTTTCAGAAAAAACATCCGTCTTTAGACGACGAGGGAAAAGCCTCCGCCTGGCTAATGCTTCTGCCCTCAATTTTTTTGCTTGTAATTACTTCCGTTTATCCTTTTATCTGGCTGTTTCGCTATATCTGCTACGACTACAACGGTTACACGGCTTACTTTACAGGAGCCCATAACTTCTATCACATGCTGAGCGACGGTATTTTTTGGAGCAGCGTGGCGCATACTTTTGAATATGCCGGGCTGAAACTGCTCTTTATCATACCCGTTTCATTTCTTCTGGCTGCACTGCTGAGCCAAAAGATCCTGGGCAGCAGCCTGTTCCGTGCGATCTATTTTATGCCGACGGTAATCAGCACAGCCGTTTACAGCCTTATTTTCGGGTTTATCTTTGCCGTATTCAACGGTTCTTTAAACAGCATTCTCAGTCTGATGGGACTGATTCACAGCCCGGTTGACTGGCTTGGCAATCCAAAAATTGTTATGATTTCGATTATTATCGTAGCTTTATGGGGCGGTTTGGGAAATTATATGATCTTGTTTATCTCCGGTATGGGAAGCATCTCCACCGATGTCTACGAAAGCAGCAAAATCGACGGAGCCAACGGTATTCAAACCTTTTTCCACATTACCCTTCCCATGCTCAGCCCGGTGATTAAAGTGATTCTCATGCTTGCCATTACGACGGCATTTAAGGATTACGAATCGATCCTGGTACTGACAAACGGAGGTCCAAACAATCGTTCGCAGGTTATGTTCACATACATTTACCAGTTGATATTCAGTTCCAACGTCACACCGCAAATTGGCTACGCCACCATGCTGAGCGTTGTTGCGGCCCTGATTATCGGGGTTGTTACCGTCGCATACCTTATCCTGGCGCGCAAGCTCGACGACGTCATGTAAGGAGGGACCGCAAAAGTGAACCGTTCACACGTAATTTATTCCAAAGGCACGAAAGCAGCCCGGATCTTTATTTTCCTTCTCCTATTGATAATTGCTGTCATTATGGTGTATCCTATTGTTTATATCGTGCTTGGCTCCTTCAAAGAAAATATGGAACTGCTGCAGGGCGGCGCCAATCCGATTCCGACACACTTTATTTTCCAGAATTATGTACAGGCGTGGAAACAGGCAAACTTTGCCGTTTACACCCAGAACAGCGTTCTGATTGCCCTGGGCGTCATGGTTTTAACGCTGTTCTGCACCAGTATGGCAGGCTATGTGTTTGACCGAAAAAAATTCCGGGGCAAAGAATTCGTTTATAACCTGTTCATTGCGTTCATGTTCGTCAACGTCGGCAGCATTGCGCTGCGGCCGATGTTTGAACTTGCCGTAAAAGTTCACATGAACCAGTCGCTGATCAGTATTATTTTGATTGCGACGGGAACCGGGCAGGCCATGTATATTTTTCTCGTGCGCGGGTTTATGTCCAGTATTCCAAAAGAAGTTGACGAAGCGGCAAAAATCGACGGCTGTTCTTTCTTCGGAATTTACTGGCATATCGTATTTCCCATGCTCAAGCCGATTCTCGCAACGGTTGCGCTTCTGTCTTTCAGGGGCGGCTGGAGCGAATATATCATGCCTTTGGTGTTCACCATGTCCAACGACGCTCTGCGTCCCCTTACCGTTGGGGTTGTCATGCTGAAAAATTCCGGAAACGGAGCCGCCGCGTGGAATATTATGTTTGCCGGAGCCACTATTTCAATCATCCCGATTATTATCGTATACACTTTTACCAGCAAGCATTTTATGGAAGGAATGACCTCGGGCGCCGTAAAAGGTTAAAAATACAGCGGGTGCTGTTTAAAGTTCTGGTGAGGATTTGTGGAACAGACAGAAAAGCTGTCTCTTTTGATTGCCGATGATGAAACATCCATCCGGCGCGGCCTGTGTGAGGCGGTGGAGTGGAGCGCACTGGGAATCCAGTTCGTCGGGGAAGCTCAGGACGGTGCGGAAGCGCTGGAGAAGATCCATGTTCTCCGACCGGATATTGTCATTACGGATATTAAAATGCCAGGTTTCAGCGGGCTTGACTTAATTGAAAAGGCCCGTGCCGAAGGCTTTGAAGGTTACTTTATTATTTTGAGCGGCTACGACGACTTCGCTTTTGCACAGCGAGCGATTCACAGCAGTGTCACCTGCTACCTGCTTAAACCGGTAAATATAGACGCCCTGCTTGCCGAAGTAAAACACATCCGAAAGGAAATTATGGAAAAAAGAAGCTCCGGAGTGGCAAGGGAGCAGGATCGCTTCAATGCACGGCGGGGCAGCAGCGTTATGAAGGAACAATTTTACGCCAAACTGGCGGATGGAGAATTCCACAGCGAAGACGATATCTGGCGCGAAATTAATTCGATAGGTTTCGTTCCCATTCCGTGCCCGTGCGCAGCAGTTGTTTTTCATTTTTCGCTTCCCAAAAAAGAAAACGGCTCCGATTTCTCTGCCAGTGACAGTCATCTGTTTAAAATAGCATTCCGCAATGTGCTGACCGATCTGGCACGGCAGGGCAGGCAGCTGGAATTTTACGCCGACCGGGGCAATCAAATCGGTCTTTTCATTTCACCAGCCGGTAATCTGCGCGAATTTCTTACCGTCTGCGTCGAAATCATGGAGGAAGTCTGCCCGGTTGAATTTTCCGTCGGCATCGGCTTTGCTGCGGAAAGCCTTTTGGATGTGCCCCGTTCATGCCGGGCTGCGGAAGAAGCCGCCGAATACCACTTATATAAAAGCGGCACCCATTTTTTTGACTCTGCAACGCTGGCTGCTTCTTTAAAAGCTGCTCCTCCGCAGCCGCCGAGCACACAGAAGCTGGCGGAGGATGTTGTATCCGACGATATCAAAGGAATTCATTTGGAACTGGACGGATTTTTCCGGAAAATTCTCTATGTTCCCATGCCGCCGCCCCGTTACGTGCGCGGCATGTGTTTTTACCTGATGGGCGACGTGACAAAACGTGTTGATTCCATGCTTCAGCACGGCTCCCTTATCCCGACATCAATATGGACGGAAAAAATGGACGGTCTGGAATCCATGGACGCTGTTCGGGACTTTATGCTGCAGGCCCTTCTGAGAATGGCCCGCGATATCCAGCAAAATAAGAAAGTGCCGATTCCCCCCATCATAACCGAGGCACAGAAGTATATTCGGGAGCATGTGTTCTCGCGTCTTTTTGTAACGGAAGTTGCGGCCCATGTGCATTTGAGCGAAAGCTATTTTACGGCTTTGTTCAAAAAGTCAACGGGCATAACCGTTCAGGAATATATTTTAACCTGCAAGCTGGAAAAGGCAAAAGAACTGCTGATGGAAGGAAAACTTGCCATATCTGAAATTTCCGATAAGCTGGAATATAAGGACTACCGAAGTTTTTCGCGTGTTTTCAAACGCTTTTCGGGGTGCAGCCCCACGGAATATCAGCACAAAATGACGCGGCGCCAGAAAGGAAACTGAACAGGGATGCCTGGTTTTTTGAAAAAAAAATTTATGGACCTGAAAATCAGACAGAAAATTGCAATCAGCATGATGGGTCTGGCTTTGGCAACGGCACTGATCGTTGGGTTTTTATGTTCTGCGTCTTTTGTAAAAATATATTCGGATCAAAGCTCTGCCCAGATGGACAACACGCTGGATACCACGATTTCATCCTTACAGAAGAACTTAGACGACATGTATAGGAACACGGTTTATCTCCTGTCTTCTCCCCTTTTCCAAAATATTTACCGCTCAACGGAGCAGAGCAGCTCCGACCCGCTTTTCCTAGAACATTACGATTCGGCTCAGAATTTCTTCTCTTCTTATCTGCGCTCAAATAATCTTCTTGACAGTGTAGTCCTGCTTTGCAGCAGCGGGGACATTTATTCCACATATCAGTCGGGAATGAAATACACCATCAGCAATTTCCCTGATGAAATGAAACAGACCAGCATTGCCTGGCTTTCCGCCCGATCGAATCCGTTCCTTAAGGACGGGCCGCAGGTGATACCGGTCTGTTTTCCTCTTGCCTATCAGCAGCGGTTCAGCTTTTCCAGCGGGAAAAAGGCCTCCATGGTATTTGTCGCCTACCTGAACGCCGACCGTTTTGCCCTAAGCCTGGAACAGATGAACCGAACTGCTTTTTCACACGTTTATATTTGTGATTCCGCCGGAATGCCGCTTTCGGTAAAGCAATCCGACCCGCTGTACTCTAAGCTGAAAAGCGCGGCTTTCCGCAGCCGGCTGACCGCAAGCAAAGAGCGGGTTCACTTCAGCATCAATCTGGGGGATGAAATGTGTTCCGTAGCCACAGAAGAAGTCGGGGTCAACGGCCTGCGGATCGTAAGTATTGTAACGTATGGGAAAATGCTCCGGAATGTCAAAAAAATTCAGCTGGTTACGCTCATTGCCGTCAGTCTCAGCTTTCTTTTTGCCCTTATGCTCGCGGTAAACCTTTCGAAAACAATCACCACGCCGATTAAGAACCTGATGGGTCAGGTCGATAAAATGAAATCCGGAAAGTACTGTTTAAAGCCCGTCACAAAATACGGAGACGAAATCCATACGCTGGATACAGCGCTGTGCAGTATGTCTCAGACTGTTGTCGAGCAGATGAAAAACATTCAAAAAACGGAGGCCCGGCGGCGGAAAGCGGAAATGGATGCTATGACCGAACAGATCAATCCCCATTTCTTATACAACACGCTGGACAGTATCCGCTGGGAAGTCCTTGCCGGAAAACAGAAAAGCGCGGCAGATATGATCCAAAGCCTTGGTGCTTTTTTAAGGCTTTCTTTGAATCATGGGCAGGAAATGCTGAAACTTTCGGAAGAAATTGAACATACGGAGCAATATATTAAGCTGATGAATTTCAGGTTTGACTCCCGGATTCGATTCACTTATACGGTTGCACCCGATTTATCGGATTTTATGGTCCCAAAAACGATCCTTCAGCCTTTGGCAGAAAATTCTATTCTGCACGGGTTCGGCGGGCAAAAGATTGATCCGGGTGTGAAAGATCCCTCCATTACAATCTCGGCGCGCAGAAAACAGGACCAAGTCATTCTGGCGCTGGAAGACAACGGACGCGGAATCAGCGCCGAAAAGGCAAAGGCCAGTTTACACGCACCGTATGAAGGCGAAAATCATGTGGGGCTTTATAATGTTTATCACCGGCTTCTGTACTGCTTTGGGCCGAAAGCAGAAATCCAATTTTTCAGCATCCCCTATTACAAGAATCTTGTCACTCTGATTCTTCCCTGGCAAGACCCATTCGGCGGGAACCGGGCACAGTAAAGCCTAGCCGCTGATGATCTTAACGAAAAAATGCCTTTCGCGCGGGCCGTCAAACTCACAGAAATAAATGCCCTGCCATATTCCCAGGACGAGCTGTCCGTCCTGCACAGGAACAGCCGCGCTGGAGCCCATGTAACTGGCTTTAAGATGGGCGGCGGAATTTCCCTCGGCATGCAGGAACTCTGGGCGGTCCGGCAGCGCTTTGGACAGCCCGAGAAGAATATCATGCACAACGTGGGGATCTGCATTCTCATTGATCGTGATCCCGGCCGTCGTGTGCGGGCAGTACACAAGGCACACTCCTTCCTGGACGCCGCTTTTCTTCAGTGATCGGCGGGCCATCTCCGTGATATTGGTAAATCCCTCCCGGGACGTCTGCAAACTGTATTGATCCAGCATAGGACACCATCCTCCATAAAAAATATTCACCGCATCCAAAATCGGGCACAAAGGCGCCTCCGAATCACGCCCGGTTCGTCCATTGCCGAATTTTGTCATCTGTGCTATACTGTACCCGTAAGAAGAATGATCAGGGAGGGATATTCCTCAATGACGGGAATTGTGGACGTGGGCGGCGGGCTCCGGGGAATTTACGGCGCCGGCGTTTTTGACTACTGTTTGGACCACGATATTCAATTTGACTACTGTATCGGCGTTTCCGCAGGAGGTGCCAATATTGCCTCCTATCTTGCGAAGCAGAAAGGCCGGAATTATCAGTTTTACATGGAGTATTCCTTCCGGAAGGAATACATGGGCCTGCACACCCTGCTCCACACCGGTTCTTATCTGGACCTTGATTACGTTTACGGCGACCTTTCGAAAAAAAGCGGGGAAAACCCGCTGAATTTCAAAAAGTTCCAAACTTCCGCCAGCCGAATGAAAGTGGTTGCGCTGAATGCGCTGACCGGCGAAACCATCTATTTCGACAAAAGCGACATGGTGCAGGACGACTACCATATTCTGAAAGCCTCTTCCACGCTGCCCGTTGTCTGCAAACCGTATTTTGTGGACGGTGTCCCGTATTACGACGGTGGGATGGCCGATCCCATCCCGCTGAAAAAGGCTTTTTCCGACGGATGCGGCACGGTTGCCCTCATTCTCACCAAACCCCTGGATTTTATCCGGGAACAGAAAAAAGACGCCCCCATGGCCCGGATTTTAAAGCACCAATACCCAAAAGCCGCCGAGCAGCTCCTTTTGCGCTATCAGAAATACAACGACGGGGTTGTCCTGGCCAAAGAGCTCGCCCAGCAGGGAAAAGTGCAGATTATCGCGCCGGACAACTGCTGCGGAATGAAAACCCTGACGAAAAATCGGAAAAGCATGGAACAGATGTACCGAAAAGGATACCGCGACGCCGGATGCCTGCCGGAGTTTCTCGGCATGACGGAAACCATGCCGGCATAGTGCGCTGAAGTTCCCCTTGATTATAATACCCTCCCGGCAAAAATACAAGGTTATCGGGAACGGTTCAAGCGCCTGCCGTTTCCGCTGTATGTCTGTCCGCAGCAGGAAAGTTTCAAAACCCAGAAAAAACGCCGCTTGGGCTTAAAACCCAAACGGCGTTTTGCTGCTGTGTCCCCTGAATCAATGCTTTCTCTCTGCGGCTCCTATCCGGAAACCCAATCACGTGTGCTTACAGGATCGCAAAAATCTGCAAAGATCCTGAATTGTTTCCCGTATCCGAAACAACTCGCTTTCTCGATTCCGAATACGCCACTGGGCGGTAAACTGGCGGAACCACAGTTCCAGCTGAACCGCTAAGGTGCCACAGTCCATAGCGAATGGAGTCTGTTCCACATGGTACGCTTCCCTTTTGAGAGCCAGGCAGGCGGCATTCATCAGCGCCACTCCCCTCGCCGAAAGGGCATATTCCATCCGGTCGCCGAGCCGACTGTCCGGGCATGGGAAAGCCGCCAGCGTCTTTTCAAGCTCCAGCGCACGACTGAAGCCGCGGAGTGCTTTTTCGTCATCCATTTTTAAGATGCGACCCCAATCATTTTGAGCCGTTTCGGAAAGATGCAGCAGCTTGGACTCCCGCCAGCAAACGACATCCGCCCAGGTGCCTGCCTGCTGTTCCGATAAATCCGTCAGAGCTTCCAGCAATTTTTTCGAAGGGGTTCCAAACTCCAAAACAGAATACGCTTCTGCAATCTGCGGCCACCGGCGCTTGTCCTCCGGATTCCATGACAAAGCCGCACCGGCTGCCATGCCGGGCATCGAGTTGGCCAAAAAGTTGATGTGGCCGTAATCGCCCCAGTCTGTATTCAAAATGCCCTGCGCTCCATACTTTTTTCCCAGTTCTGCCATACACCGGATATTTTCATAGGAATTCTCAAACAGGTTCATCATCCTGTTCCAGCCGCACACTCCCGGACACACCAGGAACGGAACTTTCGAATCCGAAATTGCCTGAACATCCTTTTCCGGCACGCTGCGTCCATAATTCCAGTAAAGGCAGGTAACCCCGTCCGGCAGCCGCTGGAGGGACTCTGTGGTTTTCAGCAGGATATCACCCCAAAACTGAACCTTTTTCCCTTTGCTTTGAACATAGCTGACGAGCTGTCTTAAAAAGGAAAGATATGCCTGGTCTTTCCCTATTTTTCGGACAAATTCCGCGCTCTTTCCGCAGCCGAGGTCAAATGTTTCATCACAGCCAATATTGAAAGTTCCGGAAGAAAACAGGGGAATATATTGATCCAGCATGTCCTTTACCATCCGGAAACTCTCCGGATTGGAAACATCCAAAGTATGGTGGGCCATACGGTTATACCAGGAAAACGGAGACGGGCCGTCCGTTTCCAGTTCACAGTACCGGCTCCACGTTTTTGTGGAAAGGATCTCATACAGGTGGCCAAATGTCGCGAGGGACGGCACCAGCTCAATATTGCGCCCGCGGCAGTATCCGTCCAGTTCCAGGATATCTTCCGCCGTGAGGGGGTCTTTCCCGGTCCAGGCTTCACTGAAATTGCGGAATGCAAACGTATGCTCCACATACAGCTGCATCTGATTGATTTTATAAAATGACAGCCGATCCGCCAGGCCTTTCAGCGTTGAAAGCGTCGGGACTTTGCCGCGCGTTATATCGTGGAAGAAACCGCGCACAGGGAAATACGGCTTGTCCAAAACCGTCATACCGGGCCAGGTATTTCCGCACTGCCGCGAAATCTGCCGCAGAGTCTGGATACCCCAGAAAATTCCCCGGCGGCCTCCGGCGAGCCGTACCCCGGCAGCCGTAATTTCGAGGCGGTATTCTTCTCCGTTTGAATCCGTCCGGTGAATCCATAAACCGGGCGGATAAGGAAGACAGTCTGCTTCAGCTTTTTCAATGGCCGCATAAACGGCGCTGTTCCTCTCGAGTTCTGTTTTCAGCAGCCGCGCTGCCTGAAATTCGCTGCTGCCGCAGCTTAAATCCAGAAAAATTGTAAAATCAAGCCCGAATGAAAAAGTCTCTTTGTTCCAAAGCACTTTTTGTGGGGATGGAAGCAAGACCAACTGACGTCTCTCCTTACTTTGCTGCAGCCGCTGTCAATTCACAAAGGCGGAAATTTCTCCATTTACCCAGCCAGTCCCTGCAAAATCGAAAGCCATCCGGCCCTGCCGCGGGGCGGCGGGTCTTCCGCTAGCTGTTCGCAGTATATTTATCCGTTGATTTCCGATACAGAACCTTCGGCTGAATATAGATGGTTTCGCAGGGAAGTTCCGGCAGGTCAATCCTCATCATAATTTGCCTGACAAGGCGCTGGCCAAGGATTTTTGTATCCACACAGACCGTTGTCAGCTGAGAATCCGACATAACCTTCTCCCGGATATTGTCATAGCCGGAAACGGCAACATCTTCCGGAACATGGCAGCCTCTTTTCTTCAGGGCATCAATCAGCATAAAAGCGATGTAATCGTTCGCGCACACAAAAGCCTGCGGCAATGAAGAGAGGTTGTCCAAGACATTCAAAATTTCGTCCGCATAATAAAAATGGCCCTTTGGGCTGCTTGTAAAACAATATTTCTGCATAAGCGGGATTTTATTGACAGCCAGCGCATATTTAAATCCTTCCCAACGGTCCAAAATTGTTTTTGAATAGGTGATGTCCCCAATAAATCCAAAACTCTTCAGTCCGTTCCCAATCATTCGCTCTGTAATTTGGCAGATGCTGTTATATCCTTCCAGCAAAAGCAGGTCGCCGCCTCTAGACTTCTGAAACATTTTCGGCGTAGTATCCAGAAAAACGACCGGAATCTCTGTGCTCAGAAGGGAATCAATGATGCTGTCGTTATACACATTAATAACGATAATGCCGCTGACATGGTGCGGATCAATGATTTTCGGCAGGACATACTTTCCTTCTCGGTTCTTAGCCAGGATACTGTAAATAAAATCATACCCGGATTCTGCCAGGGATGCTGAGATCGTGTTAATAATTTTCATCCAAAATTCAGAAAAATCCGGGGCAATCGTAATAACAGCAATACAGCGGACCTTATCTTTCTGAAAGTCTCCGGCAAGCTGCAGCTGCTCCTGGGTAAGCTTTTCATAGCCGTTTTCTGCCAGCTTGCGCAGAACCTTTTTTTTCGTTTCCAGCGAAACGCCCGGTTTATCGTTAATTACTTTCGACACAGTAATTCTGGAAAGATGCAGCTGGCTTGCAATTTCTTTTAATGTAACGTGATTCATTTTTATCCCCCGGATACGGCAAGTCTTTAATATCTTTCTTTTATAACATGTACTATAGCATAATCTTTCATTGTGATCAACATCAAAACAGACTGTGCCTTGATATAAAGCAATGTTTATTTAAATGTGTGTAATATAAATATTACATATTATAATACACTATTAATTTGTTATTCTTGTTTTTTGAATTTATTATGTAAAAATATTTCGATAAATACATTTACATAAGAATTAATTAAAATTTTTATGTGAATGTATTAGCCTCAATTTTATAACATAACAGCGATTATACAGCTTTAAATTATTTATTTTAGTCAAATCTATTGCATTTTCTTTTGATAAGTAGTAAAATATTTCGCGTAAACACATAATGTAAGCATAGTGTAAATATTATTATATTTTTGCTTGCTTTTTATTCATACGACTCAAATTTATAATAGCAAGTTTGTATTATTTTGTTTACACATTACAGCCTGTATTTCCAGAACATCAGCTGACCCATACAAACTGCAGCCCAGGAAGGAGAGTTCGATGAAAACAATGGATTCTACAAAGCTCCAGCGAAAAGGCAGAAAAAAGCGCTGGACAAAGGATGACACGGAGCTGAGCCTGCTGGCAGCTCCTACGGTGGTCTGGTACTTACTGTTCGCCTACTTGCCGATGTTTGGCCTAATCATTGCTTTTAAAAACTTTAAAATTCACGGTAATTTTATCAAAAGCGTTTTTTCAAGCCAATGGGTAGGGCTTGAAAATTTCAAATTCATGTTTACAAGTAACGAAGCAGCCATTGTCCTTCGCAATACACTGGGATATAACATCATTTTTATTTCACTTGGAATTATTCTTCCTGTTATTCTGGCCGTTGCCATTGAGAACCTGCACAGCAAACGAATGGCGAAGGTCTACCAGACGGCCATGTTTATGCCTTATTTTCTCTCTTGGGTCGTGGTTGCTGCCGTTGTATGGGGATTCTTGAGCTATGACAAAGGAATTGTAAACTCAGCTTTGTCACAAATGGGGAAAGACCCCGTCAACTGGTACATGAGCCCGCAGTACTGGCCGCCGTTTCTGATCTTTATGAACCTGTGGAAAGGGCTGGGGTATGGTATGGTGCTTTACCTTGCCGCTGTAGTTGGAATCGACCCTTCCTATTATGAAGCAGCCGTGATTGACGGCGCGACAAAATGGCAGCAAACACGCTATATCACTCTGCCGATGATTAAAACGGTTATCATCATTATGTTCATCCTGAATGTAGGTCATATTTTCTATTCTGATTTTGGGCTGTTCTATCAGGTTCCGCGCGATTCCAACTCGCTATTCAATGTCACTTACACGCTGGATATAATGGTATACAAATCGTTAAAAAGCTCGACAGTCGGTATGGCTTCTGCCGCGGCGTTTTTCCAGTCCGTTATGGGATGCCTGACAACACTGGCTGCCAACGCGGTTGTAAAACATATTGATCCAGACAGCGCTATGATCTAGGAGGGTGGAAAATGCAGAAGCTGCATTATCAGACAGGCCTCGAAAAATTTAACCGTATCAGAAATTCCACAAATATTCTTTATCACATTCTCTTCATTGTTCTTTCCCTGATATGTATTCTTCCTGTTATTCTGATTCTGTCTATCTCTTTATCTTCGGAACAGTGTATTCAGGATTATGGATATCACTTTATCCCGCAGGTATTCTCCGCTTCTTCTTATACTTTTCTTTGGCGGCAGCATACCATTCTGTTCCGCGCTTTAGGTGTTTCGGTTTTTGTTACCTTAATTGGAACGGCGATCGGGGTCCTGCTGACTACGTCAATGGGGTATGTGCTTTCCCGGCCGCAATACCGGCTGAAAAATTTTATGACATGGCTCGTTTTTATACCTATGGTATTTAACGGAGGCATTGTTTCCAGTTATTTTATCAATACAAATTTTCTCCAGTTAAGAAACAGCGTCTGGGCATATATCTGGCCTTTGGCTGTCAATTCATTCAATGTTATCATCTGCAAGACTTTCTTTAAGTCTACCATTCCCGATTCTATTGTAGAATCGGCCAAAATAGACGGCGCAACGCAGCTGACTATTTACTTCAGAATTATTCTTCCGATTTCACTGCCTGTTCTGGCTACAATCGGGCTTTTTCTGTGTTTTGGATATTGGAACGACTGGTTCCAGGCTCTGCTGTATATTGATAATTCAACATTAAACTCTCTTCAGGCTCTTCTGAACCAAATTATGAACAATGTAGATTACCTGTCGAGGAACGCAGCAACTTTAGGCATCAGTTCGGCTGAAATGGCAAGAACAATGCCGAAGGAAGGCGCCCGTATGGCTATAGCGGTGATTATCATCATTCCAATCGCATGTGTTTACCCATTTTTCCAAAGGTACTTTATCTCCGGTCTGACAATCGGGGCGGTGAAAGGATAACCGTATGCCATTTAGCCTTGCAGGGCTAAAAATAAAAAGATTTATACAAAAAGTTGGAGGTATTGTTTATGAAAACACGTAAGGTAATTTCTTTGCTGTGTGCAGCAGCAATGGCCGTCAGCATACTGCCGGGCTGTCAGTCCGGAAAAGCGGCGACTTCCGCTGTTTCCGGCAATTCTGGTTCTGCGGACTCGGCGGCCAGCAAAGACGCGCCGACACTGACGTGGTGGCTGATCGGCAACCAGCCGCAGGATCTTCAGGAAGGCTTAGATAAGATTAATGCTTACACAGCACCTAAAATTGGCGTCAAAGTGGACATCAAAGTGGCCGGCTGGGGCGATTGGTCCGATAAAATGAACCAGATCGTCAATTCCGGTGAAAAATTCGACATCATGTTTACCAACAACACCAAATACAGCAGACAGGTAAACATGGGAGCTTTTGCCGATATCACGGATCTTGTGCAGCAGAAAACTCCAGACTTGTACAAATCCATTCCACAAAACGTCTGGAAAGGAGCTATGATTAAAAACAAAATTTATGCCGTCCCAACTTATAAGGACTCATCCATTACACAGTACTGGTGCTTTGACGATACTTACGTCGAAAAATATCATATTGATGTGGCAAATACAAAAACCTTTGAGGCACTGGACAAAGCTCTGACGAAAATTAAGCAGGGTGAAGGAAAATCCTGTTACCCGCTGAACCTTACACAAAGCGATGCTTTCAGCGGTTTGCTGAATAATTATGATGACCTCACTCTTGGCCTGCCGCCTATCGGAGTCCGTATCGACGATAAGAGCCATAAAGTAGTCAGCGTACTGGAGCAGCCGGACGTAAAGGCAGATTTGGAAATGCTGCACAAATGGTATAAAGAAGGAATTATCAACCCGGACGCACCGACACAGAAAGATGCGGTAAAAGGAAGAATTTTCTTCTCTGCACAAGGTTTTCCGGGAGCGGAAGCCAGCTGGGCAATCAACGAAGGTGAAAAAAAGGTTGATACCGTTCAGGCAGCTCAGCCAATTATGACTGACAGTTCCATTCAGGGGTCTTTGAACGCCATCTCGGCAAATTCTGAGCATAAAACCGAGGCCATTGAATTCCTGCAGCTTGTCAACACAGATCAGAAACTGAGGGATATGCTGGGCTACGGCATTGAAGGAAAAGACTTCGAATACGTCAGCAGCAAAGTCGTGAAGCGCCTCACCGACACATGGGGCATCGGCAATTATGCTATCGGCTCATTTTTCGACATGGCTACCCAGAACGACGCTCCGGCAGACCAATGGGAGCAAGTGAAAAAGCTGAACGAAAAAGCCGTTGCTTCCACATGCCTTGGTTTCACGCCGGATACTTCCGATCTTACTACGGAAATCACCAACTGTGACGCTTCATGGGGCAAGTTCCGCTTTGAACTGATGACCGGTGCTTCCGATCCGGATACCGTAATTCCGAAAGCGATCGCCGAGCTGAAATCTTCCGGTATGGATAAAATTATAAAGTCCTTGCAGTCTCAGCTGGATTCTCAGTATAAATAATGGGAAAAGCCAGCAACGGCAGGCTTTGACGGGATTATTTCTTGGCAACCTGAGCGGAATGTTAGCGTTGCGTTCAGGCTGCCTTTTTCAATCTCCGCGGTCCTGCCGGCTGCTGGATTCATTCCACAATTGAAAATACAGGAGGCATTCCGTTGAGCAAGTTAATAGGCTCATCACTCAAGAATATTCCATGGCAGGAAAAGCCGTCTGGCTGTACAGCGCCCGTCTGGCGGTATACCCAAAACCCAATTATAGCAAGGGACGCGCTGCCGACATCCAACAGTGTATTCAATTCCGCAGTTGTCCCCTTTCAGTCCGGATTTGCAGGCGTTTTCCGCTGTGACAGCAAAGCCGTAAGCATGGATATCCATGCAGGGTTCAGCACAGACGGGATTCACTGGAACATTAAACCGGAACCGATTCAGTTTGAAGGGGACCCCGATGTGACAAGACGGGAATACCGGTATGATCCCCGCGTGTGTTTTCTGGAAGACCGGTACTATATAACGTGGTGCAACGGATATCACGGTCCAACCATCGGGGTTGGATATACGTTTGATTTTAAAAAATTCTACCAATTGGAAAACGCTTTTTTGCCTTATAACCGCAACGGAGTGCTGTTCCCCAAAAAAATCAACGGGTACTACGCCATGCTGAGCCGGCCGAGCGATACGGGCCATACGCCCTTCGGAGATATTTTTTGCAGTTTCAGCCCGGATTTAGTCTTCTGGGGTAAACACCGCTTTGTCATGGGAGCTGTAAACAGTGACCGAACCGCATGGCAATCTAAAAAAATCGGCCCAGGCCCGATACCGCTGGAAACTGACAGAGGATGGCTGCTGATTTACCACGGCGTCATCAATACCTGCAACGGTTTCACCTACCGGATGGGATGTGCTCTTCTCGACCATGACGAACCCTGGAAGGTTAAGCTTCGTTCCCGGTTTTACATTTTAGGCCCGCAGGAACTGTATGAACAGGTTGGGGACGTGCCAAACGTGATTTTCCCATGCGCCTGTCTGTCGGATTCCTCTACCGGTCGGATTGCGATTTATTACGGATGTGCTGATACGGTAACCGGCCTTGCTTTTACGACCGTAGATGAATTGATCAATTTTATGGAAAAATATCCTTTGTAAAATGATTTATATGAACTGCATTTACAGGACACCGGTCCGTGATAAAATATTCTGAAAGCCGCCCGGATGTCGAAAAAAATATCCGGCCGAGGAGGATTCATACAAAATGATATTTTCGGAAGAGCGCACACAGGTCATCTGCAGCCAGCTGAAAACACTGGAAAAAGTACAAAAGCTGGATATTACAGACTGGAGTATGAAAGAAGGTCTGTATTTCCGTCCGGAAGAAGCAGACCGCGCACAGGCGCCGTGGAAAGAATTTAACAGCCGAACGGATGCCTGGTACGGGCCGGATCGGCATTACTGGTTCCGCACGAATCTCACCGTGCCGGAAAGTTTTAACGGAAAACCGCTTTGGCTGATTTTCCGGACCCAGATTGAAGAGTGGGACGACGGAAAAAATCCGCAGTTTCTGCTGTTTGTCAACGGAAAAATAACGCAGGGGCTGGATATGAATCACCGGGAAGTTTTTCTGACAAATTCAGCTCGGACGGGCGGCTGCTTCCAGATTGACCTTCAGGCCTATACCGGCACACTGCACAGTGAATTCCGGCTGATTGCTGAAATGGCGGAAATTGACCCGGAGATCCGCGGGCTGTACTACGACATGCAGGTTCCGCTGTGGTCTTTTTCCCGTATGGAAAATGACAGCAAAAACCGCTACGATATGGCGGCGGTCCTCAACCACGCAGTCAACCTGCTGGACTTCCGGGATGAATACTCCCCGGCGTTCTACGAATCCGTTCGAAAAGCCCGGAAATACCTTGCCGAAGCCATGTACACGGATCTGGCGGGAGACAGCAGCGTTGTAGCCACCTGCATCGGCCACACACACATTGACGTTGCGTGGTGGTGGACGGTTGCCCAGACGCGGGAAAAAGCTGCGCGCAGTTTCTCAACGGTGCTGAAACTGATGGATGAATATCCAGATTATCGGTTTATGTCCAGTCAGCCGCAGCTTTACGAATTTGTAAAAGACCGTTACCCGGAAATTTACGCCGAGATCCGGGAGCGCGTAAAAGAAAAGCACTGGGAGCCGGAAGGCGCCATGTGGTTGGAATCCGACTGCAACCTTACGTCCGGCGAGTCCCTCGTCCGGCAGATTCTCTTTGGAAAGCGCTTTTTCCGCGAAGAATTCGGCGTGGACAGCAAAGTCCTCTGGCTTCCGGACGCCTTTGGATTCAACGGCGCCCTGCCGCAGATCATGAAAAAAAGCGGCATCCGCTATTTTATGACGACTAAAATTTCTTGGAGTCAGTTCGACAAATTCCCGTACGACACGTTCCTCTGGCGCGGAATCGACGGCAGTGAGATCCTGACGCATTTTATTACGACCGTCGGCGTGGGGCAGAAAAAAGATCAATACTTTACCACATACAACGGAATGCTCCACCCGGATGCAATTATGGGCGCGTGGCAGCGGTACCAGAACAAGGAAATCAACAACGACATTCTGATTGCCTTCGGCTACGGCGACGGCGGCGGCGGACCGACGCGCGCCATGCTGGAAACATCGCGCCGCATGGAAAAAGGATTGCGCGGAGTGCCGAAAGTGCGGCAGGAATTTGCCGGGACCTACTTTGAAGAACTGGAACGCCGTGTAAAAGACAACCCGCAGCTTCCTACATGGGAAGGGGAACTGTACCTCGAATACCACCGGGGAACCTACACTTCCATGGCCCGGAACAAGCGCGCCAACCGGAAAAGCGAACTGATGCTGATGGATCTGGAACTGTTCTCCGTTTTGGCGGACGTCCGGGTCAAATACCCAAAGGAAGAACTGGACAGAATGTGGAAAACCGTTCTTCTGAACCAGTTCCATGACATTCTTCCGGGTTCTTCAATTCACGAAGTCTACGAGGTTACCAAAAAAGAATATGCGGAAATCACCGAAACCGGCCGCAGGCTGATCGGCGAGCGGCTGAAAAGCCTTGCCGGCTCCGGGAACTCGGTTGCGGTGTTCAACACCGTTGGTTTTGAGCGCGGCTCACTTTTGAACCTTGGGCATTCCGACGCCGCCGCCCTGATGGGCGGCGGGCAGCGCTGGCCCGTCCAGCAGACAGGGGAAGGCGCAGTCGCTTACGTCCGAGGCCTGCCGCCCAAGGGATGCCGGAGCTTTGCCGTCAGCACGGAGGCTGTTCCGCAGGAAAACCCGTTCAAAATTGACGGAAACAGCATCACTACGCCTTTCTACCGCGTCACATTCGGCAGCGACGGCACCATGACGTCGATTTATGACCGGGAAAACGACCGGGAAATCCTTCAGGAAGGCCGCTGCGGAAACCGGCTGCGCGTTTACGAAGATAAGCCGATTTATTTTGACAACTGGGATATTGACATTTATTACAAAGAAAAGTCGTGGGATATCGACGGTCTTACAAAAATGGAGTGGACGGAGCGCGGGCCCGTGCGGGCTGCCCTTCACCTTGAATATGCCTTCTCCAAGTCTACCGTCAGCCAAACGGTTTATTTCTACGCGGACGACCGGCGGATCGACTTCAAGACCGTAGTTGACTGGCACGAACACCAGCATCTGCTGAAAGTGCATTTCCCGGTGGAAGTGCATACGGACGAAGCGACGTTTGAAATCCAGTTTGGGAATATCACGCGCAAAATTCACCGGAACACAAGCTGGGACACAGCCCGCTTTGAAAGCTGCGGCCACCGCTGGATGGACCTTTCGGAAGGCGGGTACGGCGTCAGCCTGCTGAACGACTGCAAATACGGTCATTCGGCCTATCACGGCGATATGGCTCTCACATTGATTAAGAGTGGGATTGAACCGAACAAAACGGCGGATCAGGAAAAGCATTTCTTCACATACGCCCTGTATCCCCATGCGGGAACGTGGCGCGAAGCCGGGACGGCGCGCGAGGCCGCCTGCCTGAACCAGCCGGCTTATGCGGTTCCCGGCGCTTCGGACGGGCTGGACTTCTCCCTGTTCCGGGTAGATGCCAAAAATATCATGGCCGACACCGTCAAAAAAGCAGAGGACGGAAACGGCATAATCCTCCGCATGTACGAGTACGAAAACAGGCGCGGCAAGGCATCCGTAACATTTGGCGAGCCGGTTTCACAGGTTTTCGAATGTGACCTGATGGAAAACGACCTCCATGAGCTTCTGCACAGTAAAAGGGACTTTACGTTCCGTTACAAGCCTTATGAAATTAAGACGTTCCGTGTGGTGCCGGAACCATGAATTATCAAAATCCTGGTCTTTCCCCGGAGGAGCGTGCGGAGGACCTTCTCTCCCGCATGACGGTCCGGGAAAAAGTCGGCCAATTGAACCAGCATTTGTATGGGTTTTCCTGTTACAGACGCTGTGGGCAGAAGATCCAACTGACGGACGAATTCTGCAGCGAGGTGAAAAAGTGGAGCGGGCTCGGCGTCCTGTACGGTCTTTACCGGGCTGATCCGTGGTCTGGGCGTACGTGGGAAAACGGAATTACGCCCCGCATGGCGCCGCAGGCCTGCAACACGGTGCAGCATTATGTCGTCTCCCATTCCAAGTTTGGTATTCCCGCACTGATGAGCAGCGAATGCCCGCACGGACATCAGGCGCTGGGAGGGTACCTCCTTCCAACCGCCCTCGCCATGGGCGCATCTTTTCAGCCGGATCTGGTACGGGATGCGTTTTCGGTCTGCGCCCGCCAGATGAAGGCCATGGGCGTAAGCCTGGCGCTTGTTTCCGTTCTCGACGTTCTGCGCGATCCTCGCTGGGGGCGCAGCGAGGAATGTTTCAGTGAAGATCCATTCCTGTGCGCCCATATGGCGGAGGCCGCCGTGACCGGCTGCCAAAAAGAAGGCGTCGCCATGGTCGCCAAACATTTCTGCGCGCAGGGCGAGGGAACCGGCGGTGTCAACGCCAGCGCTGCGCGGATCGGCGAACGCGAACTGCGCGAAATTCATCTGCCGCCCGCCGCAGCCTGCTGCCGCGCCGGGGTGCAGGGCATCATGGCCGCCTACAACGAGATTGACGGGCTGCCGTGCCACGCCAACGCACACCTGCTGAACGATATTCTGCGCGGTGAACTTGGTTTTCATGGGATTGTAATGGCTGACGGGCTGGCAGTTGACCGGCTGAATATCCTGACCGGGAACCCGGAAGCATCCGGCGCGCTGGCGCTTCGCTCCGGCGTGGACGTTAGTCTGTGGGACGAAGGATTTACCCAGCTGGAATCAGCTCTGCAAAAGGGGCTGATTTCAAAAAAGGATCTGGACGAAGCGGTTTTCCGAGTCCTGCGGCTGAAATTTGCACTGGGGCTCTTTGAAAAACCTTACACGGACGAAACGGTGGATCTGGACCGTTTCACTTATGCGAATTTCAGTGAATCGCTGGATCTAGCCCGGCAGTCGCCTGTCCTGCTGAAAAACGAGGGGAACCTTCTTCCCCTTGACCGGAAGAAAATCCGTTCGCTTGCTGTCCTTGGTCCGAATGCAGACGACGTTTACCGGCAGTCGGGCGATTACACTCCGCCAATCCGGGACGGGGTAACCATTCTGGAGGGCATCCGGAAAGAGGCGGGAGACAGCGTCCGGATTTTCACCGCCCCCGGCTGCGGAAAGGAAGCGCTGGAAACCGCCTCACAGTGTGACGCGGTTATCCTGGTTCTGGGAGGCTCTTCCAGCCGTTACGAAGGAGCGGAATTCAACGCGAACGGGGCCGCGGTCCATACGGAGCATCTTTCAATGGACTGCGGCGAAGGGGCAGACAGCGCCGGACTGGAACTAAGTACAGAGCAGACAGCTCTTGCCGAAGGTGTTTTCCGCCTTGGAAAACCCGTGGTAACAATTGTGATAGCCGGCCGGCCTTATGCGATTCCACGGATTGCAGAAAAGACGGACGCTCTGATTCTGGCGTTCTATCCCGGTCCAATGGGCGGGCAGGCGCTTGCTGAAATTCTTTTCGGGGCAGCGGAACCGTCCGGCAGGCTGCCGGTTTCAATTCCCAGAAGCGCAGGGCAGCTCCCGGTCTATTACAATCCGAAAGCATCTTATGAAGCGATGGCATACCGAGACGAACCGCACACGCCGCTTTTCCCGTTTGGTTTCGGCCTTTCTTATACGCAGTTTACTTTTGAAAAAGTCTGCCTTTCGGCAGAACACCTGACTGTAGAGGAGCTGAAACAACACGGTGTTACCCTGAAGTTTACGGTCCGGAATACCGGTGCGCGCGGCGGATATGCCGTTCCCATGCTTTTCCTCCGCGACGAGCAGGCGAGCACGGTCCGGCGGGTACGGGAACTGAAAGCATTCCGGAAAGTGTTCCTGCGGCCTGGGGAATCCAAAGACGTATGCCTGACCCTCTGCTATAACGATTTTGCCATCTGGGACAGCCGGATGGAGTTCCGCGTGGAGCCCGGCAGTTTCCGGCTTTCCCTCATGGAAGCTGACCGGATGTTCTGGAGCGGTTCGGTTTCCGTCTGATTTTATTCTCAGATAATTGACTATAAAACAAAAAGGAAGCTAGGGGTTTTGAAAAGCCCCTAGCTTTTTCTATACAGACTTTGCCTTCGGAGGACGGTTTTGCAAATAAGCGGATCGTACCCATGACCCTGCAAACGATTCGCTTTCTGTATATCCATCCTTATTATAGTAATTTAATCCAATTTTGTCAACCGCTTTTTAGTAATTGTCATTTTTGAATTCCTAATAATGACGGAACTGCGGTGCGGAGTTTGTCAACTTCGGCAAGTGATTCTTCCTTGCTGGATCCGCGGGCAGAAAGATAGACTTTGATCTTCGGTTCCGTGCCGCTCGGACGGACGATCACTTTTCCGCCGCCTGCAAGGCGGAACTCCAGCACGTCGGATTTGGGGAGGGCAATGTCGGAAACTTTTGCGCCGTCGTGCTTCTGGGAAGCCTGATAGTCACTCCAGCCGGCAACCGATAATCCGGCAATTTTGGCGGGGACTTTTTTGCGCAGGGATTCCATGATGGCCCCCATGCGGATCATCCCGTCTTCACCTTCAAAGCCGAAGTTCAACAGGACGTTTTCGTAATAGCCGTACTTTTTATACAGCGCATCCATTGCGTCCACCAGCGTCATACCCTTTTTCTTATAGGCATATGCCATCTGGCAGATCAGCATGCTGGCGTCCACCGCATCCTTGTCACGCACATAACCGCCGGAAAGATAACCGTAGCTTTCTTCGAACCCGAAAACATAGCGCCCGGCGCCGCCCTGCTTTTCCAGCTCCGCAATCTGTTCGCCGATATATTTGAATCCTGTAAGGACACGGCGGAGTTCAATCCCATAGTGTTCTGCAATGGGAGTGACCATATCGGTGCTGACAACTGTTGTCACGGCGACCGGATGCTCCGGCAGGGTTCCCTGCTGCTGACGCCCGTGCGCAATAAAATTCAAAAGGAGGACGCCGACTTCATTGCCGGTCATCAGAACATATTTGCCGTTCTGCCGCACGGCAATGCCGCAGCGGTCGCAGTCCGGATCCGTGGCAAGCAGAAGATCCGGCTGGACTTTTTCGCAAAGTTCCAGACCCTTTTGCAGAGCCTCACGGATTTCCGGATTCGGATATGGGCAGGTGGTAAAATTCCCGTCCGGGTATTCCTGCTCAGGGACAACGGTAACGTCCTTAACGCCGATCTTGTCCAGAATACGGGTCACGCAGACACGGCCCGTCCCGTTCAGGGGTGTGTAGACTACTTTCAAGCCGTTGCACGGTCCAGAGAGCACGCGCTGTTTCATCACTTCACCGAGGAAAGAATCAATTACTTCATCCCCGATATAATGGATCAGGCCCGAATGGACACCTTCCTCAAAATCCATGCGCTTCACGCTGTTGAAAATATCCAGCCCGTTAATCTCAGCGAGGACGTCGTCGGCCATTTTCAGGGTGATCTGGCAGCCGTCGGAGCCATAGACCTTATAGCCGTTGTATTTGGCGGGGTTGTGGCTTGCCGTGACACAGATGCCCGCGTCACATTTCAGTGTCCGAACGGCCCACGAAAGCGTCGGGGTGGGGGAAAGCCACGGGTAAATATGCACCTGAATTCCATTGGCCGCAAGCACGGCGGCCGCCTGTTTGGCAAACAGATCCGACTTAATGCGGCTGTCGTAAGCAATGGCGGCAGACGGTTTTTCCGCATGCTTTTTAAGGTAATTGGCAAGACCCTGCGTCGCCCTGCGGACAGTGTAGACATTCATCCGATTTGTCCCTGCGCCGATAATGCCGCGCAGGCCGCCGGTGCCAAAAGCGAGATCCCGGTAAAAACGGTCGTTAATTTCATCGGGTTTGTCTTTGATGCTGAGGAGTTCTTTTTTTAAATCAGGGTCATCCAGGTCTGTATTCATCCATCTTTCATATTCAGTCATACTTATAATCCCTCTTTACGATTAGAATATCGGACAATCTCAGAAAAGGATCAGGGCATTCCGATGCCATGTTTCCTTTACCTTATCATTTTCGTGCGGCTGTGTCAATTGCCTTTTACAATGTTGGTAACAATGCCGGCGGGCGTGATATCCAGGATGCCGTAAGTGGCACCGGAGCCGTTCAGGCTGCCCGGGTTCATAATATACAGGCCGTCTTCATACTCCGTCAGCGGCTCGTGCGTATGCCCAAACAGAAGAACATCCGCTTTCTGCCCGCGCGCGGCCGAAACAGCCTCATACATTCCGAATTTTACATTATAAGTATAGCCATGTGTATAAAAAATATTTTTTCCGCAGAAAACAGCTGTTCCTTCAGTGGGAAGCGTGCTGCCCCAATCGCAGTTGCCCCGAACGGTTAAAAACATTTTTTCAGGAAAATCAAGCTTCATTTCTTCGGCTTCGCCGGCACCGTCGCCCAAATGAATGACAACTTCTGCCTTTGGCTGACTGAGGATCGCCCGCTGAAGGGCCATGCGATCCCCATGGGTATCGGAAACAACCAAAATACGCAAACCGGAACAACCTCCTTCCCGCCCGGCGGCGGGTCATATCCAGAAATCCCCCGGCATAGAATAAAGCGGGGGTGGTGAACTATGCAAAATAACGCGGAACGCAACCAGCAGCTGCTGGAAACTCTGATGAAACAGCTAAGCCCGGCAGATCAAAAGCGCGTGGAAGCCCTGCTTTCTGATAAAAAAGCCTGCCAGCAGATCCTGAATTCGCCGGAAGCGCAGAAACTGATGCGGGAATTTATGGGAGGAAAATAAATGGATGACCTTGCCTCCAGGCTGAACGAACTTCTGAAAGATCCGGAAAGCATGGAGAAAATCAAGAACCTGGCATCCATGTTCGGCGGAAAGGAAGCCCCGGAAGACTCCCCGGCACCAAGGCAGGGACCACAGCAGAATAGGCAGCCGCAGCAGAACAGGCAGCCGCAGCAGAAAGCGCCTCAGGTTGATCCGGAAGCCATGC